>Ga0256865_1000856_pt1 | contig 10041 bp, 7 predicted proteins | sample RVTome_14_FD_187337 | JGI IMG/M metagenome (GOLD analysis project Ga0256865, IMG submission 187337) | Soil microbial communities from uranium-contaminated site in the Upper Colorado River Basin, Wyoming, United States - RVT145D125 HiSeq ... | reverse complement strand
GCACGACCGTCCGCGCCCGCCAGGAAGAGAGTCTCCGCCGCGCCCGGGAGCTCGGCCGCCGTGACGCCGAGACCTTCGCGCTTCGGCTCGAGCGCCAGGAGCAACAAGAACGCGAGACGCGTTTGGCCCGACTGGCCTGGAGACCCCGGCGACGGGAGGAGGAATGGGCGGACGGGGAAGCGAGCCTGCGGGTCGTCCAGCTCGAGGGGCGGATTCACGAGCTCAACAGCTACGTGCAAGCCGTCGAAAGCTCGACGCCCTGGCGGGTCATCCAATGGGTGAGGCGTCTCTTCGGACGGGCCTGGTAATGGACCTCGCGAGCCAGGAGGAGCGGATCGCCTACCTCGAAGCCCGCACGGCCGCCCTGGAGGAAGCGCTCGCCGCCCGTTCCCGGGAGCTCAGGAAGCTCCAGCAACACTTGCTCCCCGAGGACCTGCTGCTGCTCTCCCGCATCCACAGCGGCCTGCCGCCTCTTCCGCGGCAGGCTTACGACCTGTCGCTGTGGACCGAAACCCGGGAGCTGATGGCGGCGGACGTCGAGGAGTCGCTCGAGGATCTCTGGCGGTCCCTCCAGGTGATCGACGATCCCCCCGAGGCATGACGCAACCCAACGCCACTCTGATCGTCCTCGCCTGGAACAACTGGCGGCTGACCGAACGGTGCCTGGAGACGCTGCTGAGGACCGATCTCGCGGGCGCCGAGGTGCTGGTGGTCGACAACGGCTCGACCGACGAGACGCCCGAGCGCCTGCGCGGCTACGAGGGAATCCGCATCCTGACCCTGCCCGCGAACCTCGGCTTCGTGCGCGGCAACAACGCCGGCATCGAGGCGGCCGATCCCGACTCCGACGTCGTGCTCTTGAACAACGACCTCGTCTTCACCCAGCGCGACTGGCTCGACCGGATGCGCGCCTGTGCCCATTCGCGGCCCGAGATCGGCGTGGTGGGCTGCCGTCTGACGCTGCCCGACGGCCGGCTGTCGCACGCCGGCACCTACATGCCCACCGACTCCATGTGGGGGCAGCAGATCGGCGGCCGTGAAAAGGACCTCGGGCAGTACTCCCGCGACCACGAGGTCGAGGGGATCGTCTTCGCCTGCGCCTACGTCAAGCGTGAGACGATCGCGGCCATCGGTGGCCTGGCGCTCGATTTCGAGTCGTACTTCGAGGACACCGACTACTGCCTGCGCGCCCGCCGGGCCGGGTTCACCACGGTGCTCTGCGGCGCCGTGACGCTCGTCCACGACGAGCACGGCTCCACCCAGGGCGACGCGGCGGCGCTGATGCGCCTCTTCCAGAAGAGCCGCGACGTCTTTCGGCAGAAGTGGCAGCGCCGGCTCGAGAGCCGTTATCGACGCGATGTCTTCTGGCAGTCGATCATGAACTTCCCCACCGGCTACGCCATGAGCTGCCGGGAGATCCTCCTCGCCCTCGACCGGCGCGACGTCCGCGTCGCCTACCGTTACGTCTACGGTCCCAAGACCGTCTTCCCGCTCGCCGAGCCCGAAGGCTTCGACGAATACCGGCTCAACGTCTTCCGCTCCCGCCCGGCGCCGCGCAAGCCTCCGGTGGCCGTCGTCTACGGCCAGGGCGACGTCTTCTACCGCAACCAGGGCCGGTACAAGATCGGTTACACCATGCTAGAGGTGGACGGTTTCCCGCCGGAGTGGGTGCGCCAGGCGAACCGCATGGACGAGGTCTGGGTGCCGACGGGCTTCAATCGGGACGGTTTCGTGAATTCGGGCTTGACGCGGCCGATCTACACCGTCCCGCTCGGCGTCAATCCCCACTACTTCCATCCCGGCATGCGGGGTTTCCCCAACCCGCTCGGAGAGTTCGTCTTCCTCTCCGTCTTCGAGTGGGGCGAGCGTAAGGGCCCCGAGACGCTCGTGCGGGTCTTCAACGACGAGTTCGCTGCCGGCGAGCCGGTTCGCTTGCTGTGCAAAGTCGTCAACCGGGATCGTTCGTTGAGCCTCAAGCGGGAGGTCGGGCGCCTCGGGCTGCGGGAGAGCGGCGGCAAGATCTCCTATCTCGTCAACCTGGAGTTTCCCCACTACCAACTGGGGGCGCTCTACCGCTCGGCCGATTGTTTCGTCTCGCCGAGCCGCGGGGAGGGGTGGAACATGCCGCTGATGGAGGCCATGGCCTGCGGCCTGCCGGCCATCGCCACCGACTGGGGCGCGCACACCGAGTTCCTGAGCGAGGAGATCGCCTACCCCCTGCGCATCCGCAAGACCGTGCCCGCGATCGCCAAGTGTCCCTATTACAAGGGCTTTTCCTGGGCCGACCCCGACCCGGAGCACCTGCGCTTCCTGCTTCGTGAGGTCTACGAGAACCGCGAGGAGGCGGCGCGCCGCGGCCGGGCCGCGGCGGCGGAGATGGCCCGCAGATGGACCTGGGACCACACCGCCCAGCGCGTCGCGGAGCGGCTCGCGACCGTGGGCTCCTAACCGCGCCGGCAGCGGTAATACAGCCGGTCGCCGATCGTGTGCAGCCGCTCGCCCGCAGCATCCCCTCGAGACAGGGCCGATTCGGCCCCCACCAGTTGGTGGGATCGCCCATCAGCCTTCCCGCCTCGAAGAAGCGCATCACCTGGCGGCCGCGGAAGAGGTCGAAACCGAGCGCCTTGCCGCGCAGCCACCACCTCACGTCCTGGTGGAAGTAGGTCTTGAGGTACATCGTGGCGCCGGCGGGCATCACCCGGGCGATCTTGCGCAGCCCGAGCAAGGGATGCGGCAGGTGGTAGAGGACGTTCAGGAAGAGCACGACGTCGAACTCGCCCACCGCGGCCGGATCCAGGTCGAAGACGCTCATCTCCCGGAGCTCGACCGCGGAGCCGAGGACGCGGTGGGCGATGGCAAAGCCGTTGGCTCCCGGGTTCATCATCGAGCTCATGTCGTCGATCGCCAGCACCCGGCGGGCGCCGCGGCGCTCGCATTCGAAGCTGTAGTAGCCGTCGGAGCAGCCGACGTCGAGCACCCGCGACCCGGCGAGGCTCGCCGGCAGGGCGAGCCTCGCTACCTCGGCCTCGACGTCCTCCCGGCCCGGCGTCACGACGCCGTCGCCCAACGGGATCCGGTGGCGCCACTGCGGCAGCTCGGCGATGGCTCGAAGCTTGGCGTCGCGATCCACGTCGGCCTCCTGCTCTATTTCCAGGCGTGGACGACGGTCCGGTAGCGGACGACCTCGCCCGGCGAGCCGGTGCCGGGGTTCTCGAACACGGTCTCCACCCGGGCGAAGCCGGCGGCGCGGCACAGGCCGTGAAGGGCCCGCGCGCTCGGCGCCCACCAGTTGCTGGGGTCGAAGTTCAGCTCGTCGGCCTCGTAGAACTCGCAGACGGCGCAGTGCTCGTAGCCGGGGAGGAGGACCGCCGCCGTCTCGATCACGGCCATCCCGCCGGTGACCCGGGCGAGGCGGCGCAGGGCCGCCAAGGGGTCTTCCATATGATAGAGCACTCCCTTGTACAGGACGACGTCGAAGGTGCCGAGCTCGTCGAGGTCTATGGTCATGAAATCCGCCACCCGCGACTCGACGCGGCTTCCCAGCGCCTCGCGAGCCGTGTCGAAGCCCCTCTTGCCGGGCAGCTCGTCGGGGCGCCAGACGCTTCGAATCGTCTCGTAGGGCTGCGGCACGGTGCCTTGCGCACGGCACTGCTGCCAGTACTCGACCTGGGCGACCAGGTCCATGCTCCACACGTAGTGATCGAGGGCCACCACCCTGCGCGCGCCGCGGCGCTCCGCCGCGAAGGAGAAGTAGCCGTCCCAGGCGCCGGCGTCGAGGAAGGTCTTGCCCGCGAGCGGCGGCAACCGGAGCGAGGCGAGCTCGGCCTCCAGGTTGGCGGCGGACTTGCGGCCGTCGGTGGTCACTCCGCGGCCGAAATCGATCGAGTGGAACCAGAAGGGCACTGATTCGGCCAGGAGTCGGAGCGCTTTCTTTTTTCCGAGGAACATGGCTCGGGTCAATCGTCACCGTGGCAGAGAGTCCGTAGTCGCGGCAGGAAGTCCTCGACAGCTTCGTGGCCGGTAGCTCCGAAGTGCACTTGTCCGGGAGTGTACACCGCATCCCCGCATCTCGTGCCCCCGGGGGCCTTTTCGGAGTGACAAGAAACGTCACTCCTTCGGGCAGTTCGTGACCACCCTTCATCAACACCACAAGGCCGGCCTCTTCAGGCCGTGGGGCGGAGTGCCGGAATTTCACGCCTGGGACTTCAACGAGACCTGGCACACGGGTTGCAACACGGGTTCCGTGGCGATATATGATGGGGGCCATGCGAGCGCTCATCCCTCTTGCTCTTCTGATGCTGTGGACCTGCGATAGGACGGAACGGCCTCTCGCAGAGGCTCTGAGCCCCGTCTTCGACCAACAAACCATCCATGCCGAAAGTGATCGGGCGCTGCTCAGCTTCGACGGCACCGTGGAGCCCATCAAGCTCGGCGGCGGGTGGTACGACATTGAGGACAGCGGTCATGGCGCGGCGGTGTGGTCGTCCAGGAGATCGGTGCTCTACTTCGCGCGGCCGCTGGCGGACGAGCTCGATGTCGTCGCCTCCTGTTCTCCCTTCAGCTACCCGGAGGCGCCGCCGCAGACCATGACGCCGAGAGTCAACGGAACGGATCTTCGCCCGGTCACCCTGAGGCCCGGATTTCAAACGGTGCGCTTCCCCTTGCCTGCCGAGCTCCTGCTGCCCGGGGTGAATACCCTGGAGATGCACTTCGCGTACGCGGTGAGGCCTGCGGACGTCGGAGACGCCGACGATCAGCGAAGTCTGGCTGCGTTCTGCCGCCTCTTCGCGGTGGTTCCCCGGCAGCTCACGGCAGACGAGGCTCTCGCGCCGCGGACTCACTTGGATCCCGCGAGCGGTCGGCTGACCCTGCGGCCCGGTGCCGGTGCCCTGCTCCCGCTGCCCGCGGCTGCCTCGGCGACCGTGAGGTTGGGGCCGGTGGAGGCTCGCGGCAAGGGTTGGGCCCTGAGCCTCGAGGTGCTCGAGCCCGACGGCTCGCGGCGCGAGGTGTTTCGCGACGAGGCGGCGGCCCTGTCCTCCCGCTCCTTCGACATCCGGCGCTCGGGGGCGAGGCCGGCGTGGTTGCGTTTGCGAGGGATCGCCAGCCCGGGAGCCGAAACCGCCGGCGAGGCGGTCGCCGTCGTCGACGTGAGAAAGACCGGCGTCGTGCCGAGTCGCGTGAGCGCTGCCGGCCGTTCCCCCGAGCGTCCGCACGTCTTCGTCTACATGATCGACACTCTCCGCGCCGACGCCCTCGAGACTTACGGCTCCGAGCTGCCGACGTCGCCGCGCATCGCGGAGTTCGCTCGCGACGCCGTCGTCTTCGAGCGGGCGTGGAGCGCCTCGGCCTGGACCTTTCCCGCGACGGCTTCGGTCCTGACCGGTCTTCATCCGTTTCGTCACGGCATGACGGAGCTCGAACGGCTGCCCTCCTCCTCCGCGCCGACGCTCGCGGAATGGCTGGGGCAGCGGAGCTACGACACGCTGGCGATTTCTCAGAGCTACATCGTGAACAAGGATTACGGGTTTGACCGGGGCTTCCAGAGCTTTTATCTCAACGACGCCCTCGGCAAGCGCGGGCAGGAATCCGGAAACGTTCGTTGGTTCCTGTGGCATCATCTGCTGCACCGGCAAGATCCGGAGCAACCCCTCTTCTGTTACATACACACAGTCGCTCCTCATGCGCTTTATCTTCCCCGGGGAGAAGATCGCCGCTTCGCCGAGGCCTATCCCGGCCGTCTGGAAGAGCACCTATACAACCCCAACGTCTTCATGGAACAGGACCTGGGGCACGACGCGCAAGAGACCCGCCATCTCCATGCGCTCTACCTCGGCGAAGTCTCGTTCGCCGATCGGCAGTTCGGCGCTTTCATCGACTTCCTGAGGTTTCACGGGCTCTATGAGCAAAGCTTCATCGCGCTCCTCAGCGACCACGGAGAGGAGTTCTTCGAGCATCGAGGTTTCGCCCACAGCCGTACTCTCTTCGAAGAGCAGCTCCACGTGCCGTTGATCGTGAAGTTCCCGGACGGCTGGCGCGCCGGCACGCGGGTGCGGTCCAGGGCCTCAACGCTCGACTTGGCGGCAACCATCCTGGACCTCGTGGGCGAGGATCCGTCGCTTTGGTCGCTGGACGGCGTGAGCCTGATCGCGCTCGCCGCTGACGAGAGCGCGTTTCGCCACCGGGTCGTTTTCGCGGAGACCCGCGTCGGAAGGCACGGCGATCGCCTCGCCGAGGTCGACTTGGCAGCGATCGCGGCGGGAGACGTCAAGTGCATCCACAGCGGCAACAACCTCAACCAGCGCTTCGAGGAAATACCGACGTTCAGGGCGTACGACCTCGGCGCCGATCCGCGGGAGAAGCGGCCCCTGAACCGGATCGACGACGAGGCCGCCCGGTGCATCCGGGCCCTGGAGCGTTGGGCGAAGCTGGCGGCTGCCGAAGGCAACGGCAGCGGCAGGGACGCCGAGGTCCTGACCGACGAGGCGCGTTCACGGCTGCGGGCCCTCGGATACCTGGAGTGATCGTGCCGAGGATCGGATTTCAACCCCTGAATTTCAGTAAAGGAAGATGTATGCGTCGTCCGCAGCAGTGCTCACTCTGCGCTTCGGGACTACTGGTCTTTTTCTCCATCTGGCAGGCCGGACACGTCTGGGCCGGGCCTCCGGTTCAAGCCAATTTTCCGGCCGCTCTCAACGGCGACCGCGTTCGCTTGAGCTCGATCTCCCTGGGCGATCTCGGTCAGGACGGCCTCCCCGAAATCGTCGTGGGCACCAACGACGGCAAGGTCCACGCCTACACCCGCAACGGGACGAAGCTTTGGGACTACGACACCGGCGCCATGGCGATCGAGGGCAAGGCGGCAATCGGCGACGTTGACGGCGACGGCTTCGCCGAGGTGGTGGTCGGCGCCGGCAGCACCTTCACCCCCAACGCCCACGGCGGGCTCTACGTGATCGACCACATGGGCAACCTCCTGTGCGACTTCAAGACCCTCGACGCCACCTCGACGCCCGACGGCTGGCGCGACGGCGTGTATTCGTCGCCGGCGCTGGCCGATCTCGACGGTAACGACGGCGGCCTCCTGGAGATCGCCTTCGGCGCCTGGGACCGGCGCGTGAGGGTGATCCACCACGACTGCACCGTGCTGTGGGAGAACAACGTCTATGACGCGGTCTGGGGCTCGCCGGCGATCGGCGACGTCAACCGCGACGGTCAGCTCGACGTGGTGATCGGGGTCGACGGCGACTCCCTCAATCCCCCTATCCCCGTGGCCGCGCAGGACGGCGGTCTGCTCTACGTCTACGACGGCAAGACGGGGGCCGTGATCGCGGGCTTTCCGCGCCAGGTCGACGAGGTGCTGTGGTCGTCGCCCGCCCTTGGCGACCTCGACGGTGACGGATTCCTCGAGATCGTCGTCGGCACCGGCTACTGCTGGGCGAATCCCAACTGTGCCGTGGGCCGCGACGACCCCAACGTGGGCAAGGAGATCCACGCCTGGGACCACCTCGGCAACGTGCTGCCCGGCTGGCCCGTGGACCTGGTCGACAAGTACGCCTTCGCCTCCCCCGCCCTGGCGGACCTCGACGACGACGGCGAGCTGGAGGTCATCGTCAACACGATCGACCCCGACGACGTTCAGGGCGGCTTGGTGTACGTACTGAACCCCGACGGCTCGAACGTCCCGGGCTGGCCCACCCAGCCGACCACGGTCAACGCTTCCAACGACACCTTCCACACGTCGACCAATGCCTCGCCGGTGGTGGCGGACCTCACGGGTGACGGCCAGCTCGAGGTGCTGCTGGCATCGTCCTTCGAGATCGTCGTCTGGGACCGCAACGGCAACCAGTTGACGTTGCAGACTTGGCCGCCGCCGCCTGCGGATCTCTACCTCAAGATACCGTTCGCGATCGCGTCCTCGCCCGCAGTGGGCGACATCGACGGCGACGGCGACGTCGAGCTCGTCGTCGGCAGCGCCGACGGTACAGGCTCGGTGGGGACGATTTACGCCTGGGACTTTTCAGGTGCCGCCTCTGCGGCGGCCTTGCCCTGGCCCATGTTTCGCGCCAACGCTCCGAATCAAGCCAACGCCTCGGTCGAGCACATCTTCGCGGACGGGTTCGAGTCGGGCAACACCAGCGCCTGGTCGGCCTCGGCACCCTGATCAGGAGATCGCTGCGCGGTGAGGGACACCGTCCCGATTCTTCTGATCGGGATCCTGCTGGCCTCGGTGCTGCTGTTCTACCTGCCGTCGGACGGAATCTGGGCGGGTGATCAAGGTGCCAAGTACGTCCAGGTCGAGAGCCTGATTCGTCAGAGCTTCCGGGAGACGACCCTGCTCTATCCGGGCGCCGACCTGGACCCGTCGGGGACCTTCTCACCGCTGCCGGCCCTCTACACCGTGCCGGCGCGGGACGGTGCCGTTTCCATCTACTCATATCCCTACGCATTCCTGTGCGCCGGCTTCGTGAAGCTCGCGGGGCTGACCGGGCTCCTTTTGCCCTCGGTCGTCGCGACGCTCCTCTTGCTCTTCTTCTGCGTCCGGGTGGGCCGGCGGCTGGGCTTGCGCACGGCGTCCTCGGCCCTGCCGTGGGTCCTCGCCGGCGGCACGCCGATCCTCTTCTACGCGCTGAGCTTCTGGGAGCACGCGCCGGCGGCGGCGGTGGCCGCGGGCGCCCTGGCCCTGGGCGTCGAGGCAATGCGCCGCGAGTCGGTCCCGCTGGCCGGCGCCGCCGGGCTCGTCGCCGCCCTGTCGTTCCTCGTCCGTCCCGAAGGTCTGTTCGTGGGGGCGGCGGCGAGCGTCGCGATGGCTGCCGCGCCGCGCCGCCGCGCGCGGCTCGTGGCCGCGGCGCTCGCGGGCTGGGCGTTGGGCCTGCTGCCGGCGGCCGGTCTCAACATGGCCCTCTACGGCCAGCCCCTGGGCGGGGGCGCGGCGCTCAACTTCGGCGGCCTGTCGGTGCCGCTGGTGGCCGGCAAGCTGCTGGCGGCCCGCGGCCAGATCGCGGCGTCGATCGCCTTCGACCGCAACCTCTACTGGAAGTACTTCGCCGCCCTGGTCGTGCTGGCGATCGCCGTCAGGCTCACCACCGGCCGCTGGCGTACGGCGGCCCTCCTGGCCCTCGCACTGGCGGCGCTCCGGCTGTGGTTCATGGAGGGCGGGATGTTCCTCAAGACCGGGCTCGTCGCCGCCTGCCCGCTCGTGCTCCTGGCCCTCGCGGCGCGCCGCCGCGCCTCGCCGGTCCGCGCCATCCTCGATTTCCTCCTGGCGTTCTGCGGCGTCTACTTCCTCGCCGTCGTCCTCACCGCGCCCAACGACGGCGGCGCGCAATGGGGACCCCGCTACCTGCTGCCGATGCTGGCTCCGGCCGCGGTCGTGGCCTGGCACCAGGCCGAGCATCTCTTCCTGAGCGCCCGGGGGGCGCAGCGCCGGGCCGTGGGCGCCGCGCTGGCGCTGCTCCTCCTGTTGTCGGGAGCCCTGCAATTCCACTCCGTGCGGGTCCTCGAGCACTCGCTCTCCCGCGGCAAGACGATCCACGCCGCCGTCCGCGCCGCCGGCGACGACGTCGTGCTGGCGGACTTCTGGTGGGTGTCGCAGCTCCTGGCGCCGCTCTATTTCGAGCGCCGCCTCTTCATGCTCCATCAACCGGGAAAGCTCGACGCCTTCATCGCCGAGCTCGCGGCCCACGGGCAGCGCGGCTTCGTCTTCGTCGTCTCGCGAAGCGCAACGCCCGACCTCGACCGGCTGCGGGCCGCGGGCGCGGCGTGCCGGGCGGCGGCGGAGTTTGCCGGCCCGCTCTTCGTGCTCGATTGCCGGGTGACGACGGCCCTACCAGCGCCGGCCGAAGAGGCCGCGGATCCCCTGCAGCAGCCGCCAGCCGCGCGAGGACTCGACGGACCGGAGGTAGGCGCGGGCCGCGGCGAGCTCGCGGCGCAGGAACGCGACGTCGGCATCCGCTGAGGCCGGTGCGGGGGGGGCGGTCACCGGCTCCCGCGCAGGCCGCGGCGGCGCGTCCTTCCGGCGCAATGCCATCACCGTGAAGTCGC
>Ga0256865_1000847_pt1 | contig 10098 bp, 13 predicted proteins | sample RVTome_14_FD_187337 | JGI IMG/M metagenome (GOLD analysis project Ga0256865, IMG submission 187337) | Soil microbial communities from uranium-contaminated site in the Upper Colorado River Basin, Wyoming, United States - RVT145D125 HiSeq ... | reverse complement strand
TCGGCCAGCTCCATGCGCAGCGTCCCGACCTCGCGCAGCAGCTCCATGCTGGCGGCGATCCGCGGATCGCCCGCCGGGGGAGCGCCGCCGTCGAAGAAGTCCTGGACCGCGTCGTACGACGTCTTGAGCCGACTGCGCACCCGGGCGCGGCGGATCCGGGTTTCGACGACGCTGCCGTCGGCGGCGAGGTCGACCTCGAAGACCATGGAGCGGCGGTCGACGTCGGGGTTGATCGAGATCGTGCCTTCCGAGAGCTGGCGCGGCAGCATGGGGATCACCAGACCCGGCAGGTAGTAGGTGGAGCCGCGGCGCAGGGCCTCGGCGAAGAGCGCCGTGCCCGGCCGCACGCTCCAGGACGGATCGGCGATCGCGTACCACACCTTGAAGCCCCGGCCGCGCCGCTCGACGAAGACCGCCTGGTCGAGGTCGCGGGAGTGGGGCTCGTCGATGGTGACGAAGGGCAGGCCGGTGAGGTCCTCGAGGGTGGGGTCGTCGATGCCGGGAGCGGCGGCGACCGCCGCGGCCTCGGCCATGACCTCGGGCGGGTGGAGCGGGGAGAGGCGCCGGCGCGCCGCCAGGGCGTAGAGGTCGGCGAGGGCGCTGCCGGGTGCGGCGAGAGGTTCACCTGCCGGATGTGCTCGGCCGTCGCGGATCTCGAAGAGACCCCAGGTGCCCGGGGGTGGCGGCGCCTCGACGGAGTACGACGGGCCGTCGTCGGCGAAGGCGTCGCGCACGCAGGCGCCGTCCTCGACCTGGCCGATAAGACGGTCTGGCGTCGATGAGGCTGGTTCCATGCGTCCTATCGTATCCGTTCAGGGAAGTAACCACTGATCGTCCACACTCGAGCGTACCTGGACAGGCTCAGATGTGCGTATCACGGGCCCGAATGTCGAGGAAGTCCTTGGGCAGACGGACAGGGACGTCCGAGCAAGAAGCGTCCAAGAGCTTCTGATCCCCGGTCACCAGAACGGATCCCTTCCAGCCCGCCACCAGATCCCAGAGATGTTGATCCTCCGGATCCGGTGCGAGGAGTAAGCTCGACGCCGGTTCGAACCAAATGGCGTTGACCTTGAGCTCCTGCAAGAGATTCGCGATTTCGTGCTCTGAGCGCCGGTGGTACTTGCTGAGCTTCGGACGCGACAGGACTTCAGAGTACTCTTCGAGGAGCGCCGTCGATAGGAGAAAGCGGAGTTCCCCCGAAAGCATCCCGTCGAGGACCTTGGCTTGGAGGGACTCGGGGTTGGAGGTGATGATGCCGCTCGCGACGACGTTGGTGTCGATCACCGCGACGGATGGCGTCACGCACTCTCTCCTTGCCGACGACGGCGCTCAACGCGCTCCTTTCGGACCGCGCGCGTTTCGGCAATGGCGATCGCGAGGGCTTCCTCATCGGAGAGGGGAGAGCCAGTTCGGGCTTCGCGGAGCGATGCCGCGACGGCTCGGGACCGCGACCGGAGGAGGCCAGACTTGGCGAGGCTTTCTTCGACCAGCTCGTCGATCGAACGACCGCACGAGGCGGCGGAGGTCTCCAGGGCGGCGTGAGCTTCTTCCGAGAGATGGATGGTGAGCTCTGGCATGATTCTCGTCCTTTCCTCAGATGGCGATCCCCTTGGGAAAGTGGGGAGATTCTAGCACGATCGGTTCTCGGCCGGAGCCGGCGCGAGGCCGAGTCGCCGCTGACGAGGTGAGCCAACGGAACTACCGTGACCCCCGACGCACCCACCAAGTCTTGACAGGATCGCTTGCGCGCTATAGCCTTGAAGCATTTCACCCGACACCGGCGCTTTCGCGACCTGCCCGTGAGCTCGGGTCAGGGGAAGTAGCCCTGGATCGTCCTGACCTCGAGCCCGGGCCGCAGGACCCGCAGTTCGACGCGGCGGAAGCCGTCGTCGCCGCGGTCGTTGGAGGACTGGTAGACGATCAGGTACTTCGAGCGCAGCTCGCGCTCGATCTGGGAGTAGACCTCCTCGAGCTCGGCGACTTCATCGATGAAGTAGGCGCGGCCGCCGGTGGCGTCGGCGAGCTGCCCGAGCCGGCCGCGGGCCGCGGCGAACGCCTCCAGGTCGAGGCCGATCGCGTAGAGCGTCACGCCGGCGCTCTGGGCGTAGGCCAGGGCGTCCTCGAAGGTGAAGCGGCTCGACTGGTCCTCGCCGTCGGAGAGCAGCAGGACCGCCCGCTGTCCGCTGATGCCGTTGAAGTGGTGCAGCGTGAAGACGACGCTGTCCCACAGCGCCGTGCCGCCCTCCGCCCGCAGCGTGGCCATCTCCCGCGCCAGGGGCTCGACCTCAGGAGCTTGCGCAGCCAACGGCGGCCGACGGGGGGTAGAGATCATGTCGAGCCCGGAGTCCAGGGGCGCTTGGGTCTTCACGTGCGGCATCATACCGCGGAGGTCTGTCCTGGTGAGGCGGATCCGGAAGATCGCCCCTGTGTCCGTCTCAACGTACGAGGATCACTTCTGTCAATTGAAGTGAAGGAGGAAACCATGGCCGAGAACGACGATTCAGGCACTCATGAGCCGATGTCTACTGAGCTCCCGATCCAGGAAGACGGTAACCAGGCTGACGGCAACCAGACTGGCGGCAACCAGACTGGCGACAACCAGACTGACGGCGGCGGCGACAAAGGCGGCAACAAGAGCCAGCGTGCGATTGTGGCCCTCGGCATCTATCTGACGACTCTGTCGCTGGTGCTGCTCGTTCTGATCTGGTTCCTCTGGCCGTCGCCAGGCCAACTCGAGAAAGCCGAATGTGACAAGGCTGACCAGCCACGTAACGAGAGTCCCGTTGGGGCGCCGACCGCGACCGATGGTTCGGCGGAAGGTAGCTCGGCTTTGCCACCGGGTCCCCCAACGACGCCGTCGGGCGCTGCCGCCGCGCCTTCGTCGACGGTGCCGACGGGGCAGAGCCTTGCCGCATCCTCTTCCGAGGGCGCATCCTCGCCGTCACAGTACGCCGCGACGAATCCGGAACCGAAGGAACCGAAGAGCCTGGAGGAGGAGGAGGAAGAGAAGCCGAATCGCATACTCCTGCTGGTCCGGTCTCTGCCCACCGACCAGCGCATCCTGCTGCTGGTGATGGTCGTGGGCATGCTGGGCAGCGTCATAGGCGCCGCCACGTCCTTCACGGGCTACGTCGGCAACAGGACATTTGAAGGATCCTGGGTGTGGTGGTTTATTTTGCGTCCGTTTCTCGGCTGCATGCTGGCGCTCCTGCTCTATTTCGTTGCCCAGGCGGGTTTCCTGACGACCCCGGCCGAGGCGGTCGATCAGGTGGCGAACGGGAGAAAAGACGCGCTAGAGAACCTCTTCTATACGACGCTGGCGCTCGCTGGCCTCGCCGGGATGTTCTCCAAGGTGACCGCCGACAAGCTGGAATCGATTTTCAAGAACATCATGCAATCTGACGCCGACGATAAACGCAGGGACAAGATGGAAAACGGTCAGGGCGATGCGGGGTAGCTTCGTGACCGTAGCGCTTGACGTCCGCGTCGACGCAATCGGGCAGGGTCACAGGGGTGCCTTCGCGCCCGCTCTGGACCGGCATGACGCCCCCTCGGACCAGGCGTGGTGCATGACGAGCTCCAAGTGTCGAACCGGGAGTCTATAGGCAGAGAATCCCAACGACCACCAGGATCGCCATGGCTGCCGAGCCCAGCAGCCATGGCATCGTGGTTGAGGGGCCCGGCGGCGGCGGTACGCGTGCCCGCTCCTCGGGCGTCGCGGCGCGGCGACGGGCGAGCTCGAGTCGCAGGCTCTCCTCGCCCCGGGCCATCGCCCACCGGTGGTTGGCCTCGAAGATCGGTCTGAGCAGGAAGGTGAGTCGGCGCAGCAGCGGTTTCTCAGCGCGGATCTTCCAGTCGTAAGTGACGTCGACCTGGTCACCGTCCTGCGCGAACGTCCAGATGCCGCGCCCGACGAAATCGCCCAGGGCCTCGATGGTGAAGCCGTAGGGCGATCGCGACTCGGTCACCCGGAACTGCCAGCGCAAGGTAGGGCAGCCAGCCCTTGGTGTAGAGGTCGACGAGCTTGCCCACGCCGCCGTCCCCGCCCGGCTCCAGCTCCGTCGTGGTAGAGACGTCCTCGAAGCTCCGCGGCCAGCAGCGGGACGTGCGCCAGCTTGAGGTTGGCGACGAGGTCCGCGTCGTTGGTCGCTCGGGGCATACCGTGATAGGAGCTGGCCAGCGATCCGCCCACGAGGTAGTCGATCTTCCACTTCTCGAACGCCCGGATCACCGCCAGGCTGGCTTCGAAGGCTTCGGTGTTGAACACCTCAGTAGCCCTCTTTTTCAGGGTCCCAGCCGAAGACTTCGACCATCGTGTCGCGATCGAGGTGGAGGGCGGCGAACCGCAGCCGCAGCTCCCGCTCGGGGATGTCGCGCCCGTACCGGGAACGGATCCGAGCCGCCGCCATCGCCTCGGCGGCCTCGCCGAGCTCGATGACGCGTCGGAGCTTCTCGGCGGGCGTCATGCGCCGGTTGCGCCGGTAGCCTTCGAGGAGGATCTCTTCGATCTCGGGAGGGGTGTCTCGCGATTGGGGTCTTCACACGCGGCATCATACCGCGGGCGCCGCGTCACGGCTCCTGTTCCGGGATGCGTACCGCCGGATCGCCAAGGACGATGAGGCTTCGAGCATCGGCGTACCTTGCCCACAGGAGAGCCACGTCTTCTTGGGAGACAAGAGCAGCCCCATCCTGGATCTCTTGAACCAGGTCGGCCAAGAGTACCGCTGTGGAGGCTTGAAGATCACAAATGGGACGCAAAGCGTGACCTATTCGCCGGCCGCGGAAAAGCCTCGTCAGGACATCCTCAAAGACGTCGACGCTGAAGGCGGACCGGTTATCGAGTGAGCTGTTGAGGGAAGGAGTCCAACTGTGCTGGATCCGTGCAACGATTGCCAAGGCTCCCCCATTGGGATGACTCAACAAACGCTGTGGCAAACGGCCGATAAAGTCCTTCGGAGCCAGTACGTTACCATTTTCGCCCTGACTCACTTTCCCTATACTCGGCTTAGGCAGAAAGTCATCGACAGACGGCGTGCCGCCACTGAAGTCAGAGAGTAAGAACACGATCAAGCCATGGAAACGGGCGTGATCGTCAATGTCGTCCGCGGAGAAATAATGCTCTCCTGTGATCCTCGTCTGCTGCCTTGGCCCTGACCATTCACGACAGACAATCGAGCCTTGTTTTTCTTCTTGGTTATTATGGCCAGGGGGAAACTGGAGGCCGTGGCTCGAGATCAGCAGGAAACTTGGGATTTGCTCTCCTTCAATCAAACGCCTCAATCGCGGCTTGGTCGTCTCCGAACCGGTGAAGACTTCTACCGTCCACTCGGGTAATCGGGCGGAAAGTTGTTTGGCCAACGGTATAATGAGTTGATTAGCCAGGCGTACTGTAACGGCGTCATCGTCGTTTTGAACCGCGAAGAAGGTAGCACGTTGCGAATGTGCTATGCCTCGTGTTTCGGCATCAACCAAGCTTTCTGCATAGTGAGTGTAGCTCTCGACCTCTTTGAAGAAAACGCGCCCGACTGCCAGACTGACGCTCAGTTGCTGTTGAAAGTTGAAGGGAATCGAATCGGGATCGCCGACGATAAGTAAATAATAGGGTATACGATTCGGATCTACGACGCCTGGTAGGGCGCCATGACGACGCAGAAAAACCCGGGCGGATTCGGCGCAATCGACAGTGAAACGCCTGTAGCGTACTCCTGCTTGACGCCGCCGGTGCTCGATCAGCCTGAGCATGGCACGCTCGATCACGGGATCGGTATCGCGTGCAAAGATAACCCCCCAGCCCGTTTCCGCCAGGTTGTCGGGATCAATGCCGGCAGGTAAGGTCATTGGCTTCTCTCATTACGTCGCCCGAGGGATAGGGCTGTTCATAGCGTAGCGTTTCAGCACGTGCAAGAAGACTTTGGCATAGTGCTCATGGATCGTCGTGGCGGCAGCCGTCAGACGGTCCGCGGTCAGGGCGGGAGCGGGACGTACAAATCCGTCTGGGGCCTCCAATTCGCATCTGTGCCAGGTCTCGAGCACGGGAGCGACATCGCTCCACATTCCGTCAAGCTTGACCAGTGCCCGCCGCAATAAATCGCCTAGTCCCGCGTCTTCTTCGATGTCGCTCCATGGCGTCCGCCAGACTCCGCGAAGAAACCCCTGACGCCACCTCGGAACGGCGGAGAAGGCCACCCCCTGCTTGCGGCAGGTCGCGAGCCACCGGCGACGGAGCACAGGCTTCTCGTCACCGTAGCGGGCGACTAGCCTGCAGAGTCTCCACAGTCGCGCTCCGGCAGCGGTTGGTTGGACCTTGGTCAAGGCACGGTAAGCCAGGCTTAAGAGCTCGAGACGGGGCGCCAGTGGCAGATAGCCTGTTTCCAGTTGCTCGACGCTATGGTCGACCAGACGGGCGATCCGCAGCGTCTGTTGATCAGACCAATCGGGTTGTACGGGCATCACAGCAAGCCAGATATCGAGCGACAACGTGGCCAAAGCGAGTGCCGAACCATCGAATTCGATCAAGCGATGGAACGGACGATCTAGCTGGTTCGCGAGGAATCCATAGAGCTGCTGCTGCACCAACCGCCTCAGGTCCTCGGAATCCACCACTCGTGTATGCCCGACCAGCCTCGCAACCGCGTCGAGATACTCGAGGTCTTCGCCTCGGTTCAAGCCGTGCATCAGCAGATCAACCGCAGCGCGGCGCAAGGTCTCCAACGCGTTCGGCTGGTCGATATCACGTATGACACGGTAAATCTCATAGATCAGGGCATTGCGATCAGGTTCGTCGATCTCGAGAGCTGGGGAGCGCAGCTTTCGCTTGCCCCCGCTGAACGAAACGACGACCGGCTCTTCACTTCCGCGAATCCGTGCATCGAGCACCGCGGTCAGATTTCCTGTGCGCTCGGACTGCGCCAGCTCGATCACGGCCTCGATGTACTCCTGTGTTTCGCTCATGATTGAGCCGGGTAACTCAGGACCCGCACCTCGACGTCAGTGTCTTCCTCGAAGATTTCTAAGTACTCGGCACTCGAGCTCACGACCTCCGGCCATCCGCGAAGCTGTGGATCCGCGGGTGCGGTGCGGCCGTATTCCATGCCGCTCAGCTCGGGACGAAAAGGCGTGTCGGGACCGAAGCCCTCGAGCGAGGTAGGTTTGTTATAGCGGTCGCTCGCCCTGTCTGCGTCAAGGACCACTTCCACGACAGCTCGATCGCGTTCCGCCCTCCGGCGCTGGCTCTCACCAAGAGCCAACTCAGCAACATAGAGGCGTCCTTCGGTCGGTATCGGCCGCTCAGCTTCCTCAAAGCTCCACCAGCAGGGCCTGCCAGCAGGACCAGTACGGCCGCTAAAGTCACTACCGTCGAACTTGTGCTCACCCGGACTTAGAAGCTGAGTCCAAAGCTCCGTTTCGGACTGGTCCGCGGAACCTCTGAGAACATGGTAGCTGACGAAATCCGATCGCGCCATAACGCGTCGAACCCGAGACGGGGGCAAGCATCGTCGGTGAAGCCGAGGCGAGTTCGTCGACCAGTGGTCTTCGATCGCCCGCTCTACGGGTTTCCCGGTCCGGCAGTCATCGTCGATCGAGGCAACGAGGTCGGTGCTCAGGTTGCCGTGAGGGTTGGTCTCCAAGCGTATGTCGGCGCGCACGTTGTCGACCGCCTTCTTGAATGCCGGGTTCCGCTGGCGAAGTGCCGCGAGTCTTTGGAGGAAGTCCTGCACCTTCTGTCCGTCCTTCAGGTCGTCGTCTTCATCTTCTGCTGAATTCTCAGCCGCTGCCGCCTCTAGTCTAGAGCGGATCACATCTCCTCCGCAAGCTGAGGAGAGTAGCGGGTCCATCAGCGCGGCAGGCGCGCCCCTTCGAGCTCCATGGCCAGCTTGACGCGGCACGTCACCATCGAGGAGAGCTTCATACGGCGTATCCTGAGCTCCAGGATCGGCGTCGTGCCTCACTCGATCCGCAGTAGCCGCGTCCCGAGGACGCCGAAGAGCGCCGCGAACGCCAGCAGCGCCAGCGACGGCAGGGCCACGGCCTCGACGCCGTGGCCGAAGGAAATGAGGGCGTGGAAGCCGTCCATGGCCCAGGCCGTGGGCAGGACGTGGGCCGCCGTCTGCAGCCACTCGGGCATCACCTCGCTCGGCCACCAGCAGCCGCCGAGCCCGGCCATCACCAGGCTGCCGATCCAGCCCACGGGCCCGCTCCTCGGGCGTCGCGGCGCGGCGACGCCCGAGCTCGAGGCGCAGGCTCTCCTCGCCCCGGGCCATCGCCCACCGGTGGTTGGCCTCGAAGATCGGTCTGAGCAGGAAGGTGAGTCGGCGCAGCAGCAGTCTCCCTGCACGGATCTTCCAGTAGGTGGCCTCGACCCTGTGGCCCGTCCTGCGCGAACGTCCATATGCCGCGACCGACGAAGTCGCCCAGAGCCTCGATGGTGAAGCCGTAGGGCGACCGCGACTCGGTCACCCGGAACTGCCAGCGCAAGGTGTAGGGCAGCCAGCCCTTGGTGTAGAGGTCGACGAGCTTGACCACGCCGCCGTCCCCGCCCGGCTCCAGCTCCGTCGTGGTAGAAGCGTCCTCGAAGCTCCGCGGCCAGCAACGGGACGTGTGCCAGCTTGAGGGCGGCGACGAGGTCGGCGTCGTTGGTCGATCGGGGGCGAAACTTCTCGGCGGGCGACATGCGCCGGTAGCCTTCGAGGAGGATCTCTTCAGTCTCGGGAGGAGTGTCGGGCGATTGGGTCTTCACGCGTCTATCATATCGACGCCTGGAGAGGGCCGGACCAGCGGAGGCCGGGTGGCAAGGTCAAGCTCGAGCACCGGTCAAGGGCAAGCCGACCGTGTCCTCGCCGTCGACGGCCGAGTCGCCCCCGCCCTCGACGTCGCGTTCGAGACGCCGGGAGCGCGGCTTGACGCGGTCGGCGGCCTCTTCGAGGCCCGCCATGCGGAAGAGCATCTCGACGGTCTTGGCGATCCACAGGTATTGACGGTCGAAGTCCTTGATCGCCTGCCGCTTGCGCGCCGCCGCGGACCAAACCTTGCGGCGCGCGCGCCGCACCTCCTTGACGCTCTTCGTCAAGCCCTCGACGTCCGGCTCGAGGCGGGACGCCAGCGCCGTGAGCGGCGCCCGGACCTCCGGCCACTCCTCCGACTCGAGCTCGAGGTCGTCCTTGTGAAAGCGCTTCCACGTCTTCTCGGACTGCCGCAACACCTTGACCGGCTCCTGGGCAACGGTGCCGGCGAGCCCCAGCGTCAGCAGGTCCTGCTCGGTCAGCAGGCCGCGGGTGGTGCGTCGCATGTTCACCAGGCGGTCGTAGAGCGACTTCGCCTGCACGGTCTCGCGACGGCGCCAGCTCTGGCGCTCGGAGACCGTCTCCTGGTGCGCGAGGTCGAGATCGCACAGCCACCCGCGCCACCAGGCCATCTTGAGGCGCAAGCCGTCGAGAAACGTCCTCGCGTCGAGCGGCGTGTCGTCCAGGACCGGCAGGAAGAACTCGCCGAGGCCGACGAGGGCCTCGTCCGCATTGACCGCCAGCGCCCCTTCGAGCTCCATGGCGAGCTTGACGCGGCGCGTCACCATGATCGAGAGCTTCATACCGAGTATCCTATGGCGCCACGGCCCCAACGGACGGTCCGTGGCGCTCATTTCGTCCATCTGACGCGGTCAGATGGACGAAATGAGCCTCAATCAGTCCATCTGACGCGGTCAGATGAGCGGAATGAGTATCAGTCGGTCCATCTGACCGCGTCAGATGAGTTGAATGAGTCTCAATCAGTCCATCTGACGCGGTCAGATGGGTCGAATGAGACTCAAGCCGTCCGTTCGACGGCGTCGAATGAACGGAATGAGCTCCGGGATCAGCGCCCCTTGGGAGCAACTCTACCTGGATCAGTCTGGTTGTTCGAAATCGACAGGTGTTTCCCGCTGACCTTCGAGAGCCCCCGATTCCCAGGCCAGCAGCAGCCGCCACAGGTCCATGAAGCCGCCCAGCGGCCTGGGCTCGGGCTCGACGCGATAGTCGTCCCCAACCAAGCCGGAGAGCTCCGGCAGCTCGAAGGGCGGCCGTTCGCCGCCCTCCAGGAACAAGATGCCGCCCCACGCCGGCTCGC
>Ga0256865_1000846_pt1 | contig 10103 bp, 7 predicted proteins | sample RVTome_14_FD_187337 | JGI IMG/M metagenome (GOLD analysis project Ga0256865, IMG submission 187337) | Soil microbial communities from uranium-contaminated site in the Upper Colorado River Basin, Wyoming, United States - RVT145D125 HiSeq ... | reverse complement strand
CGGTGCGGCCGATGCGATCGAGAACCCGGCCGCGCAGCGGGTCGATCTCGGAAACCGCCTCGATCTCGTCGCCGAAAAACTCGACGCGCAGCGCCCGGTCCTCCTCGTAGGCAGGGAAGATCTCCACCGTGTCGCCGCGCACCCGGAAGCTGCCGCGGTGGAAATCGACGTCATTGCGCTCGTACTGGATCTCCACCAGCCTTTTCAACAGCGCGTTGCGGTCGAGTTGCATCCCCTCCTCCAGCCGCACCAGCATGCCGTAGTACGCCTCGGGCGAGCCGAGGCCGTAGATGCAGGAGACGGATGCGACGATCAGCACATCGCGCCGCGACAGCAGGGAGCGGGTGGCGCTGTGACGCATCTTGTCGATCTCCTCGTTGATCGAGGAGTCTTTTTCGATGAAGGTGTCGGTGACCGGGACGTAGGCTTCGGGCTGGTAGTAGTCGTAGTAGGAGACGAAGTACTCGACGGCGTTGTGCGGGAAGAGCTCCTTGAACTCGCCGTAAAGCTGGGCGGCCAGGGTCTTGTTGTGGGCCAGCACCAGCGTCGGCCGCTGCACCTCGGCGACGACGTTGGCCATGGTGAAGGTCTTGCCGCTGCCGGTGACGCCGAGCAGCACCTGGTGGCGGTCGCCACGGCGGATCCCCTCGACCAGCTCGCGGATCGCCTGCGGCTGGTCGCCGCGGGGCTGGTAGTCGGATTTGAGTTCGAATTTGGCCATGGGGTCAATTTATACCATAGAGACGTTGCTGAACAGGGGGGAAGCATCAATCCTGGTTCTCGAATGCGTTTACAAAGATGGCATGGTGGTATATCTTTGGACAGTTTCATGCGGCTGTGTTGCCCCTGCACTAATCTTTTCCAAGTCGTGAGAGTTGCCGCCATGACCTCCAAATACGAACGCTACTCCAAGGAAGAACTGGTCCGCATTATCGAGGAGCGCGACCGCAAGCCGAAATTCGGGCTGGTCTTGGAGCGGGACGAGATCGATCACGACCGCTCGTTGAGCGGGATTTCGTCATGCCCGACGGCACCCACTACTATCCGGACTTCATGGTCAAGGTTAAAGGGCGCAACAAGGGAGACGGCATCCTGCTGGTGGAGATCAAAGGGGAGCATTTGATCAACAGCATGAACACCCCCGACAAGGCCGTGGCAAGCCACAAGCTTTACCGCAAACCGTTGATGGTCATGAAGGAGAGTTCCGGCCGCTGGATGACGCTACGTTATAACGACAAGACCGGCAAAAACGAACCGGATGCGGTCTTTCGATTGGATGCGCTGGCGGAGTATTAGATTCGGCAGCTAATTTCCGGAGGTTTTAAATGCCCGCGCCGCAACCCACCCCCATTTTCCGGCTTCTTCACATCGACAACCTGCCGACGATTCTGCGGCGGGGCGGGCTACATGCGCCCAGCTTCACGCCGCAAGACGGCCTGCCGTATCGCACCATCCACAATGAAGAGGTCCAGGCCTCACGCCGGGTGCACAATATCCCCTGTGGCCCGCGCGGAACGGTCCACGATTACGTGCCGTTCTACTTCGGTTACCTCTCGGTGATGTTGCTCAACCTAAAGACAGGCCGGGTGCCGGGCTATAACGAGGGGCAAGAGCCACTGGTCTATTTGGTCAGTTCGGCCCAGGCTGTTGTCGGAAGCGGTGCCGGGTTTGTCTTTTCGGATGGCCACGGTTTAGCGAATTTTACTTGCTGGTACGACGCATTGCGTCATCTGGACGAGGTAGACTGGAATCTCGTTTACCAGAAGTATTGGGCGGACAACAGCGAAGACAATGACCGCCAGCGCCGCAAGCAGGCTGAATTTCTCATCCACCGGTTCTGCGACTGGTCGCTGGTCCAGCAAATCGGCGTGCTCAATGGGCGCGCCCGAGATCGGGTGATTGCCCATCTGGACGCTTTTCCCGGCATGCAGCGTCCAGAGGTGCGAATTCGGCCGGAATGGTATTATTAGGGAAGGAGGCGGACATGATCGAGTACGCTAAGGGCAACCTGCTCAAGGCTGACGTGGAAGTGCTTGTGAATACTGTGAACTGCGTCGGTTTCATGGGGAAGGGGATTGCTCTGCAGTTCAAGCAGGCCTTTCCCGATAACTTCAAGGCCTACGAGCGGGCCTGCACAGCCCATGAAGTCCAGCCGGGGCGGATGTTCGTCTTTGCCACCGGTGCGATGTTCAACCCTCGGTACATCATCAATTTTCCGACCAAGCGTCACTGGCGGGGTGGCTCCCGCCTGGAAGACATCGAATCGGGACTCAAGGCCCTGATTGAGGAGGTCAAGGCGCTGGGAATCACCTCGATCGCCGTGCCGCCCTTGGGCTGCGGCAATGGCGGCCTGGACTGGAACGTGGTACGGCCCATGATCGAATGCGCCTTCGCCGACTTGTCGGACGTCAAAGTCCTTCTTTATGCGCCGGAGGGGCCACCCGCCGCTGCCAGCATGCCGGTAGCGACCTCCCGCCCCCAGATGACGATTGCCAGGGCTCTTTTCATCAAGCTGATGGACTGCTATTCGGTACTCGACTACCGCCGGACGCTGCTGGAAATCCAGAAACTCGCCTACTTCCTTCAGGAGGCCGGTGAGCCCCTGCGCCTCAATTACGAGGCTGCCCACTATGGCCCCTACGCGCCCAACCTCAACAAGGTACTGGAGCGCCTTGAAGGTCACTTCGTCCGCGGCTACGGGGACAGCCAGAAACCGGAGGTGGAAATCAATCTGTTACCGGGAGCGGTTCAGGAAGCCGATGTGTTTCTGAGCGACAAGCAGGATTCCCATGCGCGGCTCGAACGGGTCTGCAATTTGATTGAAGGGTTCGAAACACCCTATGGCATGGAACTACTGGCTACTGTGCATTGGGTAGCGCACCACGCAAAATCAAAAGCCACGGACGAGGAATCAGCCGTAGCCGCCGTGGAGCGTTGGAGTGCCCGAAAGAAGCGCGTTTTCAAGCCACAGCACGTCCGCGTGGCTTGGGAACGGCTGGAACAATGCGGGTGGATATAAACCCGACAAGACTAGCCCATTAATTCCACTTCAGCTGCCGATGTGGAGTTAGTGGGTTGTAAGAGGGTGAGACAGAAAAATTTATTTCAATTTAAACCGCCTAAATCACTATGGTTTCAAACGACAAACGCCGGCATGAACCCGCCGGCGTTTGTCGTTTCCAGATTCAGCCAATTCCGCAAAAAACCTATTTAACCTTCCAGCTCGTCCCCTCTTTCGAGTCGAGCAGGTCGATCCCCTTGGCCGCCAGTTCGTCGCGAATCGCATCGGCACGGGCGAAGTTGCGTTCCTGGCGGGCCTGCCGGCGTTCGGCGATCAGCTGCTCGATCGCCTCCGGAGCGAGGCCGGTCGCCTGCAGCCCCTCGGCCTGACTCCTGGCCAGCCAGGCGGCGGGGTCGGAGGTGAAGATGCCCAGGACGCCGCCGAGCTTGAGCAGCTTGCTGCGGGCGTCGCGCAGCACCGCCAGCGACAGGGAGCATTCGTCGAAGCGGTTCTCGGTGATCAGCCGGTTCATCCCCCGCACCGCCTCGAACAGATGGCCGATGGCGAGGGCCGTGTTGAAGTCGTCGTTCATCGCCTCGGCGAAGCGATCCTCCAGGGCTTCGATGCGGTCGAAGACCTCCCGTTCCTCGTCCTTGATCACCGGGCAGGTGAGCCGGCTGGGGACCGGTCGGCTCGCCAGAAGCTCGCCGGCGGCCTTGAGTGCCTCGTAGAAGCGGCTGAGGCCGGAGCGGGCATCCTCTAGGTTCTGGTCGGAGAAGTCGATGGGGGAGCGGTAGTGGGCGGTGAGGATGAAGAAGCGCACCACCTCCGGGTCGTACTTCTTGAGGATGTCGCGGATGGTGAAGAAGTTCCCCAGCGACTTGCTCATCTTTTCCTGGTTGACGTTGACGAAGCCGTTGTGCAGCCAGTAGCGGGCAAATGGCTTGCCGCTCGCTCCCTCGCTCTGGGCGATCTCGTTCTCGTGGTGGGGAAAGATCAGGTCGCGGCCGCCGCCGTGGATGTCGAAAGTGTCGCCGAGCAGGGAGGAGCTCATCGCCGAACACTCGATGTGCCAGCCCGGCCGCCCCGGCCCCCAGGGGGAGTCCCAGGCGGGTTCGCCTGGCTTGGCCGCCTTCCACAGGGCGAAGTCCATCGGGTGGCGTTTCTGCTCGCCGGGGGCGATGCGCGCCCCGGCCTGCATCTCCTCCATGTTGCGCTTGGAGAGCTTGAGGTAGCCGGTGAACTTCTCCACCGCGAAATAGACGTCGCCTCCCGCCGCGTAGGCCAGCCCCCGCTCGATGAGGCGCTGGACGATGCCGATGATCTGCGGGATGTACTCGGTCGCCTTCGGCTGATGGGTCGGCAGGTCGAGGCCGAGGGCCGCCATGTCCTCGTCGAAGGCGCGGATGAATTCCTCGGCCAGCTGCCGGCTGTCGATCCCGCGCTCGTTGGCGCGGTTGATGATCTTGTCATCGACATCGGTATAGTTGCGCACATAGTTCACCTCGAAGCCGGCGAACTTCAGGTAGCGGAAGATGACATCGAAGACGATGTTGGCACGGGCGTGGCCGATATGGCAGTAGTCGTAAACGGTGACACCGCAAACGTACATCCCGACCTTGCCGGGGTGCAGGGGAACAAATTCCTCCTTGCGCCCGGTCATCGTATTGTAGACACGCAGGGACATGGCAATCCTCTTTTCTGGTCAGCATCCGGGCGACGAAGGTCGATACGGTCGCCGCTGCGCCTTTAAATAGCACAGCTGCCGACGGTTGCAAAGAATTTTGCGAATTTCAGCGCCGCAGCAGCTGAGCGAGAGCGGCCGGGATATCGGACAGGGGGAGCGTCTGATCGACCACCCCCAGGGCGATGGCGGCCTTCGGCATGCCGAAGACGGCGCAGGTCGTCTCGTCCTGGGCAATGGTGTAACTGCCCCGTCGCTTGAGATCGGCCATTCCATCGGCCCCGTCCCGACCCATGCCGGTCAGCAGAACCGCCACCACGGAAGGGGCGAGGGCGCCGCCGGCCAGCGACCGGTAGAGGACGTCGACCGACGGACGGCAGCAGTTGACGGGGGGCGTGTCGACCAGACAGACCCGTTCGTTCCGGACTTCCATGTGGACGTTGTTGGGAGCGACCAGCGCCACCCCCGCCTCCAGGGGATCGCCGTCGCGGGCCAGGCGAACCCTGAACGAGCTTTCCCGGTCGAGCCACTCGGCGAACCCGGGGGCGAAGCCGCGGGCGATATGCTGGACGATGAGCACCCTGGCCTTGCTTGCGCGGGGCAGATCCTTCATCAGCCGCATGACCGCCTTCGGCCCGCCGGTGGAGGCACCGATGGCTAGAACGTCACGGGGCCCGTCCGCGGGCGGTGCCATTCTGGGGAGCGGCGGACGCTGGCGACGAAAGTGGTGGATCACTTTGACCCGGGCAAGGAACTTGACCTTTTCCACCAGCCGGGCGGCAATCTCCTCGAAAGCTTCGGTCACCACCCCCTGGGGTTTTTCCATGACGTCGAGGGCACCGCGTTGGATAGCGTTGAAGGCGCTGCGGCTGTCGGTGGGATCGACGTTGGCCGAAAGGACCAGAATCGGTGTCGGACAGCTGGCCATGATCTCGGTCACCGCCTCCAGGCCGTCCATCACCGGCATCAGCACGTCCATGATAACCAGGTCGGGGCGCAGTCGGGCAGTTTCCGCCACCGCCTGGCGGCCGTCGCTGACCTCGGCGATCACCCTGATTTCCGGGTCCTTCGCCAGGAGATCCTTGAGGACCATACGCGTCAGCATCGAGTCGTCTGCGATAAGAACTTGAATCATACTTTTCTATTCATTTGATTGAAATGGCGCCTGCGGTCCAGACAAAGCGCGAATTCGCCGCCTCTCAGGCACCTGCAAACACTCACTTGGTTCCCCGGCTTCCAGCACGGCAATTCCATTCTAACCCTAACCGATGAGGGTTTCCACCGTGCTCAACAAGGTCCCCTGGTCGAAGCTTCCCTTGACGATGTAGGCCTGCGCTCCCGCTTCGATGCCCTGGCGCTTGTCGGCATCCGAAGCGCGTGAGGAGACGATGATGACGGGGGTTTCCCGTGTGCGTTCCATTTCCCGCAGCTTCCGGGTTAGCTCGAAGCCGGACATGCCGGGCATTTCGACGTCGCTGACGACCAGGTCGAATTCGAAATCGACGCCGGCGATCTTGTTCAGGGCGTCGGGACCGGAGATCGCGATGGTAACCTCGTAACCATGCGTCTCGAGGATGTTCTTTTCCATGGTCCGGGTAGTAATGGAGTCGTCGACCACCAGAATGCGCCCTTTTCTGGTCGGCGCTCGCGCCCCTTCCGTCTCCTGGCGCAGGCGACTTCCCCGCCCGGCAAGGCTGGCGTTGAAAAGATCGGGGACCGAGAGAATGAGGGCCGGCGCTCCGTCGCCCAAAATGGTCGCTCCGGAAAAAAATTCCACGCTCTTGAGCTGCTTGCCCATTCCCTTGACCACCAGTTCCTGGACACCGAGGGATTTGGAAACAAGGCAGGCCAGTTGCTGTTCGCGGAAGTTGAGGACCAGGGCGGCAATCCGTTTCGGCGCCGCTTTCTGGCGAGGGTGCCCGAGAATTTCCCGCAGGGCAAAGAGCGGCAGGGTATTGCCGCGAACCCGGACGACCTCCCGGCCCCCTTCGGTCAGTACATCCTTTTCGGCAAGGCGCAGGATTTCCGAAACGTAATGCAGGGGAATGGCGTAAACCTCCCCTTCGCAGTCGACGAGCAGACTGGTGACTACCGCCAGGGTCAGCGGCAGCAGCAGAATCATCTCTGTCCCCTTGCCGGGGATGGAGTGGATCACCAGGTTCCCTTTGACCCGGTCGACGTTCGCTTTGACCACATCCATGCCGACGCCACGGCCCGAGACATCGGTGATGAATTCACGGGTCGAGAAGCCGGGGCGCAGGATCAGGTAGATCGCCTCCTCGTCGCTGAGCTGGCGGGCTTCGTCGGGGGCCAACAGCCGGCGTTCCACCGCCACCCTGCGGATCTGCTCCGGGTCGATGCCGCCCCCGTCGTCGCGCAGCACCAGGCGCACAAAGCCGCCTTCGTAGCGGGCCGACAGCTCCACCCGGCCTGCCGCAGGCTTGCCAGCCCGCTGCCGCTCCTCCGGTGGCTCAATGCCGTGGTCGACGGCATTGCGCAGCATGTGCAGGAGCATCGGCCGGGCCGCTTCAAGCATCATCCGGTCGAGCTCCACCTCCTCGCCGCTGAGACTGAAATGAATCTCCTTCTGCTGGTCGCGGGCCAGGTCCCGGGTCATGCGCGCCAAGTCGTCGGTGATGGTGGAAAGGGGGAGCATGCGCAGCTCCATGGCCCCGTCATGCAGTTCAGTCGCGAGGTACCCCAGCGCCAGGGTGTCCCGTTCGAAATCCAGGGTCAGCCGCGTGAAGTCGTCGAGAATATCCTTACACTGGTGGTAGTTCTCGGCCCTGCGCAGGCGCCGCAGAAAGCCGTCCAGGCGCCCCCGCAGGCCGTTCATTTGCCGGCCCCGTTCCTCGAACATCCGGCGGACAATGAACATTTCGCCGAGCAGGTTGACCATCTGGTCAAGCTTGGCGACGCTGGCGCGCACCGTGTCCCGCTCCGCCTTCTCCTCGGCCGCCCTGGGGGTCGGCAAAGCCGGATGCTCGGGAAGGACGCCGATCTTGAGCCCCTCCAGAACGGCATCGACGTTGACCGCGATTTCTCCGCCGGAATGGGCCTGGGCGGTCAGCGCCTCGAGGGCATCGGTGGCCACCAGCAGCAGGTCGGTCAGGGCGGGAGTCAAGGGACGGCTGCCGCTCTCCACCTCCTTGAGCAGGGTTTCGAGATCGTGCGCCACCTGGCCGAGCTGACCCAGGTCGAGCATCCTGGCGGAACCCTTGAGGGTATGGGCGCTGCGAAGCAGCGCATGCAGCCGTTCCGGGACCAGGCCGTCCTTCTCCATGACCAGGAATCCCTGGCGGAGGAGCTGCAGGTGCTCCTCCGCCTCGCGGGCAAAAATTTCGATGTACTTCCTGGTTTTCACCCTAAGCCTCTTCTTCCACCAGTTCCTTCAGCCGTTCGGCCAGTCCGGTGAGCTCGGCGATCGCCTGCGCCGTCTCTTCGGCGCTCGCCGCCACCTGCGCGGCGACGTCGCGCACCTCGGCGATGGTCTCGGCCATCTGCTCGCTCGCCGTCGTCTGCTGCTGCGTCGAAAGCTTGATTTCGCGCGCCGCGCCGGTCGTCTCCTGGACCATGGCGATGATGTTGGTCAGCGCCTCGGAGACCCGGGCCACCCGCGTACTGGCCGCATCGACTCCCTTGGTCCCCTCTTCGGTCAGGAGGATCGTTGAGTTGGTCGCCTTCTGGATTTGCTCGATGAGCCCCTTGATCTGGCCGGTCGCATCCACCGTCCGCTCAGCCAGCCGCTTCACCTCGCCGGCCACGATGGAGAAACGCTTGCCCGCTTCGCCGGCGCCGGCCGCCTCGATTGCCGCGTTGAGCGACAGCAGGTTGGTCTGGTCGGAGATCTCGTCGATGATGTCGACGACGCCGCCGATCTTCTGCGAGTTCTCCCCCAACTGCAGCATCGCTTCGGCGATCGACTGCACCTGTGCCTTGAGTTGGCCCATGCCGTCAACGGCACTTCCCACCGCCTGCACCCCGGTGGAGCAGGCACTGCTCGCCTGCTCCGCCTGGGCCTCCACCCGCAGCGCGTTCTCGGCCACCTGCTTGGCGGTCACCGCGATCTCCTCCGAAGTGGTGGTCGCCTCCTGCACCGCCGAGGCCTGCTCGGTCGCTCCCGAGGACTGCTGGGCGGAGATCGCCATGATCTCGTTGGCACTGCTCGAGAGCTGCTGAATCGCCTCCTTGACGCTGACAATCAGCCGGCCGCTCTTGTCGATCTCGCTCTTGAGGTTCTTGACGATTACCTGCGTCATCTTGTTGAACGTCCTGGCCAGTTTGCCGATTTCGTCGTCCGACTCGATCTCTATCGTATCCTCCAGATGGCCGTCGGCGATCCGCTCGGCCACCTCCGTCGCCCGCTTCAGCGGCCTGGTAATGCGCGCCACCACCAGGTAGATGGTCAGCGAGGCAACCACCAGCACCAGCAGCATCGACAGCGCCACGGTATTGCGCAGTTCGGCGATCGCCTTTTCCGTCTGGCCGATGGAGAAGCCGATGCGGAAGCCGCCCCAGTGTTTCCCCTTGACGTAGACCGGTGCCGTGATGTCCCACATCGTCTCGCCGGTATCCCGCTTGTAAACCTGCCGGAGAATCTTGTTGCCGTCCTTGCCGTCGTAGCGGGCCGCCGTCAAGCCCGTTTCATCGTTGAAGAGACGCTTGGTGCGGTTGCCCAGCTTGTCCTTCTCCGGGTCGCCGGTCAGGGACAGGGAGAAGCGGCTGTTGTGCGTCGGTAGATAACCGTTCCGGTCGACCAGTACGGCGAAGACCAGCATGCTGTCCTCTTCAACCAAGGTATCCTGAATCCCGAGAATCCGCCGGTCGAGATATTCATCGTAGGCCGTGTGGTACTTGGCAATCGACGCCCCGGCCAGCGGCCCCTCGGTGATCGGCCGGTAATCGGTATCGAACACCTGCGCCTCGCTCAACTGGCCGCTGTCGATCGCCTCGGTCAGCACCTGTTCCATCGACTTGGCCCCGGTCAGGGCCAGGGTCCTCGCCTTGGTCAGCATCATCTCCTGCAGGACCTTGGCGCGATCCTCGACCAGAAAATAGGTAAACCCGCCCAGGATCACCGCCAGTACAACGACCAGGGAGACGACAATCTTCATCGAGATGCGTTTGGTAATCCAGCTGAACATGTCAAGTCCTTTTCGCTCTGGTGCATGGTTTGATATCTTGGCTGCCGCGCTTGTTGGATTCGAGTGAAGCGGCTTGTGGCTGCCGCACGCCTACATGGAGTAACCGATGCGGAAAGCGCCCCAGTGCCTGCCATTCAGGTGGACCGGTGCCGAGATGTCCCACATCTTCTCACCGGTGTCCCGCTCGTAGACCTGTACCAGGACGCCCTCCTTGTTGCGGGCCGCCGCCAGTCCGACCTGGTCGTTGAAGAGCCGCTTGCTGCGATTCCATTTC
>Ga0256865_1000838_pt1 | contig 10145 bp, 9 predicted proteins | sample RVTome_14_FD_187337 | JGI IMG/M metagenome (GOLD analysis project Ga0256865, IMG submission 187337) | Soil microbial communities from uranium-contaminated site in the Upper Colorado River Basin, Wyoming, United States - RVT145D125 HiSeq ... | reverse complement strand
TCGGGACCACAGCTTGGCCGGCTCTCGCAGCAACTCCAGGGGCTGGCGGGAATCGAGCAGGTCGCCGCCTTTGGCAACAAGCTTCACGTAAGCGGACGCGACGGCGAAGCGATCGAGCGGGAAATCAGCCCGTTCCGTAAGGAGCCTTACGCTTGGCAAAGGATTGAACCGGGCCTTGAGGACGCTTTCATCGGGCTCATGCAGGCCTCCCGCGACAATTTCCAATGAAGGAAATCATCGAAGTGATGTGTGCTTTTGCCGGCCGACCATGATCCCGTTTCCTTTCAATTTTGCACGCTTTGTCGCGATCGTCCGGAAGGAATTCATCCAGATGCGACGTGATCGTCTGACTTTTGCGATGATGTTCGGCATCCCCATCCTTCAGCTCATTCTCTTTGGCTTCGCGATCAACTCGGATCCTAAGAATCTGCCCGTCGCGGTACTCGCCGCCGACAACAGCCCGTTTGCACGCAGGTTCATTCATGCGATGGAAAACAGCGGCTACTTCAGGGTCGTCGACAATGTGGAAACCGAGGAAGCCGCGCGCCGTCTGCTGGCTCGTGGCGAGGTGCAATTCGTCGTGAATCTGCCGACGGACTTTTCCCGCCGGCTCGTGCGCGGAGACAGACCGGCAATGCTTGTCCAGGCTGACGCCACCGATCCTTCCGCCGTCAGCTCCGCCGTGCAGGTCATGAATGAGATTGCGCGCACGGCCTTCGACCGCGACCTGGCCGGACCGTTAAAAGATCTCACCGCGCGGCCCGGGCCGGTCGAAATGAGAATTCACCTCGAATACAATCCTGATCGCATCACCCAGTACAATATCGTTCCGGGTCTGATGGGAGTCGTGCTTACCATGACCATGGTCATGATCACCGCGCTGGCGGTAACGCGGGAGCGCGAACGGGGGACGATGGAAAGCCTGCTCGCCACGCCGGCTTTGCCGCTGGAGGTCATGACCGGCAAGATCGTTCCTTACATCCTGGTAGGATACGTCCAGGTTACGGTGATACTTCTTGCGGCGAGGGTCCTGTTTCACGTGCCGATGGTGGGAAGTCTGCCCTTGCTCTACCTGTGCGCACTAAGCTTTATTGCCGCGACGCTGGCCGTCGGGATCACGATTTCCACACTCGCGAGCAACCAGCTACAGGCGATGCAGATGTCGTTCTTTTTCTTCCTGCCCTCGCTGTTGCTTTCCGGATTCATGTTTCCCTTTCGCGGCATGCCCGAATGGGCGCAAGTCATCGGCCAGGCGCTGCCCCTGACACATTTCCTGCGCGTGTTGCGCGGCATTCTGCTGAAAGGCAACGGATTTTCCGATGTCTGGCCCGACATCTGGCCAATCCTTGTCTTCGGACTTCTGGTGATGACCTTCGGGGCTCTGCGATACCGTAGGACGCTGGACTGATTGGTCCAGCTGTCGCCACCGACTCCGGCACGCGTGTTCGAGCCTGTGCGCTTAGTCTAATGGGATCGCGTTTCGAGCCGCCCAATGCTTGTCCGACCCGGCTCTACTGTGAGCTTTCGGCCTACGGGCGTGAGAGGTACTGGGAAATTTGCTCGCCGAGTCTGGGGCCGATGCCACTGACTGAGGAGATCTCCTCCACGGAACTCTTTCGGATTCGTTCAACCGAGCCGAAGGCTTCCAGCAGCGCTTTCTTGCGCGACGCGGAGACGCCCGGAATCTCGTCGAGCAGGCTTTCGCTGATGCGCTTCTTGAGAAGGAGGCTATGGAAACTGTTGGCGAATCGATGAGCTTCGTCGCGAATCCGCTGGAGCAGCTTCAGGGCTCCGCTGTCCTCGGGGAGATGCAACGGGAGCGGGCGTCCGGGCCGGTAGATTTCCTCAAACTCCTTGGCGAGGCCGATGATAGGCTGCTGGTAGAGCCCCAGGCGCTGAAGTTCCCTGCACGCGCTGGAGAGTTGCCCCTTTCCGCCATCGACGATGATGAGATCCGGCAAGCCGGACGGCTGATTGTCCAGCATCGCCGTCTGCAAGAGGGATTGCGCTGGAGATTCCTGGCTGAACTCCGGCGAATAGTCGACCGTACCATCGTCCCGCTTGACGAGAGGTGTCTTGTCTTGCTGCGCCTCTCGCAGCACGCGCGAGTAACGCCTTCGGACGACCTCTGCCATGCTGGCGAAGTCATCCTGGGTCGGCGTTCCTTTGATCCTGTAGCGCCGGTAGCTGGCACGATCCGGCACGCCGTCCTTAAACCGCACCATACTGGCGACGATGTGGGTGCTTGAGATATTGGAAATATCGAAGCATTCCATAATGCGTGGAGCCTGGCCGAGCTGGAGGGCATCCGCCAGCGCCCGGAGGTCTTCCTGCGGGTCGATCGAGGTTGGCAGCGCCTTCCGAGTAAAGCGCGTCATGGGCTTTGTTGTTCGCTTGAGATCGTCGAGAAGATTGCGCAATTGTGCCGCCTTCTCGAAATCGAGTTTCTCCGCTGCGGACTTCATTTCGGCCTCCACTTGCTCGATCATCTGACGCGACGCGCCCTCGAGAAACTCGCAAGCTTCCTCGACGCGGCGCAGATAGTCACTCTGGACGATCCTTCCGATGCATGGGGCGGAGCAATTTTTTATGACATGATCCAGACAATGCCTGTAGTCGCGCTCGCCCGGCACCGGTGGACGGCACGACCGAATGCCAAACTTCTTTCGGATGGCACCCAGCGTAGTGCGCAGTGCGCCGCTATGTGCGAACGGGCCAAAATAGCGTGCGCCATCGTCTTTTCGCAGTCGGGTGAGTTGGAATTTTGGCCAGGGATCGTTGAGATTTACGCGCACGAGCAGGAAGCGCTTGTCGTCGCGAAAACTGACGTTGTATTTGGGCCGGAACTCCTTGATCAGGCGGCCCTCGAAGAGCACCGCCTCGGCTTCGCTGCGCACGATGTGCCACTCGAATTCCCAGATGCTGTCGATGAGAGCGCGCGTCTTGGGATCCGCCCTCGTCTGCCGCGACGGAGTGAAATAGTGCGACAGCCTCTTTCGCAGGTCGCGCGCCTTGCCGACATAGATCACCCGTTTGAGGCGGTCTCGCATCACATAGATGCCGGGCTTGTGCGGCACATCGCGAAGTCGGGCTTGCATGTCTTCGGGCATGCTGAAACTGTACCACGAAGCAAACCACGAGCATGGAGAATTTCAGGGGCGGACCAAGCGTGCCTTACTGAGGGGCTTGCGCCGCGGCTGGAAGGCACTATTCTATCGCGATTCAATGAAAATTGTCCTGACAGGGCTCGCCTCCCTTGCCCTTTGCGCACCTCTCATGGCGCAAGCGACCGAAACCCCCGCCGCCGAATTCATAAAGACGGCGAATCTTTGGCAGGTCGTAAAGGCGGGCGGCCCAGCGATGGTCCCGCTCGCTTTCCTTTCGGTAGTCACTGTCGCGCTGATCGTTGCCTTCTTATTTTCCCTCCGCCGGGGGAGCATGGTCACAAAGCGTTTCATGCAGACCTCGGATGCCCTGATCCGCAAGCGGGACTTTCTTGGATTGCTTGCCGTTTCGCACCGCCACAACGAAGCGATTGCGCGCGTCGTCGAACGCATCATGGATTTCCTCACGAAGAATCCGAAGGCCACAATATCAGAGCTCCGTGAGATCGCCCAGACTGAGGGCGTGCGGCAGGCGAGCGCGCTCAACCAGCAGGTTGCGTATCTTGCCGACATCGGCACCATCTCGCCCATGGTTGGGCTGCTCGGAACGGTCATTGGCATCGTCAGATCCTTCGGTGCCATTGCCATCGATGCGGCGGCAACACGCCCGACGATGCTGGCCCAGGGAATAGGCGAGGCGCTCATCGCCACGGCGGCGGGCCTCCTTATTGGCATTCCGGCGATGGCGGCGTACTCCTACTTTCGCGGCCGCGCGCACGCGCTAATTTCCGAGCTGGAAGCCGCCAGCACACAACTCCTCGCTCTCCTGAGCACGATCGGCGTGAAACATGTGCCGACCAGTGCCCAGGCCGAGAGCGTGGAAGTGTCATGAATTTTCGAACGCACGTCTACCCCGAGCGCATTGTCTTTCAGATCGCGCCGATGGTGGACATCCTCCTGTTCCTGTTGGTGTTTTTTATGCTGACGTGGAATTTTTCTCGGAACGAGGCCGAGCTCGACGTGAAGGTTCCGGCGGCTCGCGAAGGCAAGGAGAATAGGCGTCCTGCCGGCGAAGTGATCCTCAACGTAAAGAAGGATGGGGCGATCGTGATGAACAGGCGACCGATGTCCTCAGATGAGCTGCTGGAAACCCTCACTCGCGTCGCCAAGCTTTACCCTGACCAGGCGGTGGTCTTGCGCGGGGACGAAAAAGTGGACTACCGCTATGTTGTTGATGTGCTGGACATTTGCCGGGCCGCCAACATCTGGAATGTGGCTTTCGCCACCAGTAAGCCTGAGTAATGCGCGTTGGAGTCGGAGTTATCCTCCTGGGTTCCGCTGGAATCATCTTTGGCCAGCAGCCGCAGTTTTGGCAGCCTGAGGTTCGCCGAGCGCTTCCTGTTGAAAAGCCCTCACCGAGTCCCGTGCCAGCCCCCAGGGCAATCCCTGTCGCGAAACCTGTAGCCACCCCGCTTTCCTCACCCCCGCCGGATCCGTTTCAGAATCCCGCATGGATGGAGCGGGTCCGACCTTCCCCATCTCCGCTCGCAACTCCCCGTCCAGAATCGACTCCGTACAGGCCTCAGGGGCGCATCCTGGTAGCGCCCTCGAGCCCGGCCCCGACCGTGGCGACTCCGGTGCCTCGGTCTTCACCCGAGGCCGAGAGCGGCGACATCCGGCTCAGCCCTTCTACTGCGACTGAAGAAACGACCGCCGAAGGAGAACTGAATCTCGCGAACAGCACGTATTCGCGGAAGATGTATGATTACGCGATTCAGGGATATGAAAAGTTCCTGATCACCTATCCCTCCGCCAAAGGGCGCGATGTAGCGTTGTTCCGTCTCGCTGAGTGCCATCGAATGCTGGGCAACGAGGAATCGGCACGCGCCGCCTACGAGAAGCTGCTGCAGGAATTTCGGCAGGGAGAATTCGCGGGCGCGGGCGCCTACCGGCTCGGCGAATACCTTTACGCTGAGAAAAAGTACGACCCTGCCCTCATCCAATTCCGAATGGCTGCCAAGGAGGCCGCCGATGACGAAGTGCGTCTCTCAGCCAATTACAACATCGCCCGCTGTCTTGACCGTCTGAAGCGTCCCGAGGATGCCGCCGAGTTCTACGGGGAGGTGGCCGCCGTTCAAAAGAACAACCCATATCTCCACTATGCGCGCATTTCGCTGGCGGAAAACGCTGCGGCGGCGGGCCGAAAAAAGGAGGCTCTGGACAGCTTCTCGGACATCGCCGATGGTTCGGCGTCGTCTGCCGTGCGCGCCGAGGCGGCGGTCAAAGCAGCTTCTCTTGCCGCGGAACTTGGCGACAAGCAACGCGCGGTCAAACTCTTCAATGCCGCCCTTGCCCTCCCGGAAATCGGCGATTGGAAGCCGACGGCATTCCTCGGAGCGATCCGGCTCAACTTTGAACTGGGCGCCTACAAAAAGGTCGTCGATATGTCGGAAAAGGTGCCCGCTGGAATGCCCGATGATGCGCGCGCCGAGATCATGGTGCTTGCGGGAGATTCCCAGAGGCAGCTTGGCAATGCGCGGGCCGCGCGCGCCATTTACGACCGCCTGCTCGCCCAGTTCCCGAACTCGCCATCCTCGCCGGACGCTCGCTTCCACCGCCTGCTCAGCATGTATCAGTTGGATGATCCGAAGCTCGTGCAGGAGGCGGACGATTTTCTCCAGCGCGCCACCGATCCGCTCGAACGGGCGCAGGCGAGCCTTCTCAAGGCCGAATCGCTCTTTAAGCAGAAGAAATATGCCGAGGCGGGGCCGCTCTACGCAAAACTCGGCGAGAGCGGGCTCTCTGACGATCTGAAAACCAAGGCGCTCTACAAGCTCGGATGGTGCCAGGCACAGACCGCCGACTATCCAGGAGCCATCAAGACTTACACCCAATACATCGATAAGAACGCCGGCAGCGCCACCCTTCCATCGGCCATCGCCCAGCGTGGATTGGCGTTCCAACAAAACAAGGACTACCCCGCCGCCCTCAAAGACTTCGATCAGATCATCGACTCTTACGCCGAGACACCCGAGCGCGAACTCGCCCTCCAACAAAAAGCCCTCGTTCTCGGCCAGCAGCAGGACTACAATGGCATGACCGCCGCGTTTCGCAAGCTTCTCGAAGAATATCCCAAGAGCTCAGCGGCTGGGCAGGCGAATTTCTGGATCGGCTGGGCCGCCTTCGAGGACAAGGATTACAAAAGCGCGATCGAAAGCCTCGAATCGGCGCGAAGGTTGGACGCGGCGCAATACGGAGAGCGAGCGACGCTGCGCATCATCCTTTGCTACTACTATCTTCAAGACCGCCCTGCTTTGACGCGCACGATCGCCGAAAACAAGGAGGTGAACGTCCCCCTTGAAATCACCCGCTGGCTGGGAAGCAAGAGCTTCGAAGAAGGTGATTTCGCTGCTGCGGAGCGCTACCTCCTCCCTGTGCTCAAGGATAAGAATGTGGATCCGTCGGTTTTGATCGAGCTCGCAGAGGCGCAGATCCAACTCGGCAAGACCCGGGAGGCGGCACCGGTCGTCACCCAATATCTCGAGACTGCCCGCGAACCCTACAGCCGCGCTCGCGGCTTGCAGGCAAAGGCTGCTGTCTCGCTTGGCAAGAAAGACTTCGACGATGCGGCAAAGCTCTGCGACGAGTCTCTCCTGCTCCAACCCGAGGGGCGACTCAATGCCGAGGGCCGCCTTCTTTCGGGTGAAATCTCTTTCGCGCGTGGCGACTACGACGGCGCCGCCCGCGCATTCATGACGGTGGCCGTCCTCTACGACGACTCGTCGGTGACTCCACGTGCGCTGCAAAGGGCCGCCGACGCCTACCGCAAGGCAAACAACGAGCTCGATGCAGATAAGGCTCTTCAAGAGCTGCAACAACGCTTTCCTGATTTCGTAAAATCCCCCAAAATCTCCAAAGAGAATCGATGAAGAATCTCCTCCTCGTCTTTTTGACGACGGCCATGGCCCTCGCCCAGCAACCCGCTTTGAAAGAACAGACTCTGCCCGAGGTCAAGGCCAAGATCCTCCTCCCGGACGGCTGGTACATGAAGGAGGAGTCCGAAGATGGCGTGACCGTCTATCAGATCAGCCGCGAGAAGGCCGACGGCGAGGGGGACACCTTCAGCGCCGGCCTCATTTTGAGCGTCACCACCAAGGTCCCTGACCGGGCATCGATGAAGCCGAGCGAATACGCAAATGACCTCCTCACCTCGGCACAGGACGAAGGTGACAGCGCCAAGCTTGAAAAGACCGAGGAAGGACCGCTCCAGTGCCTTCGGATCGAGTACACAATCGAGAGCGATGAGGGGAACATCAAGGTGATCAACCTGGCAAAGGCCAACGACGGCACAGGCACGCTCTACTTCGCAACATGGCAGTCCCCAGAGAAGGAAGAATCCCAGCTCAAGGAACTGCGCGAAGCGGTCCTTGCGTCAATCAAACTTGACCCATCATTCTGAGAAGTCCTGATCGCCGCCGAAGGGGCCTCGTGACCGGGTGAGAACTTCGCCGACCCGTGATCAAGCCTGTTTTCCTTGCGAAGGCTCCACGTCGCAGGCTTTGATGGCCGGGATGGTTTCAATCCTTAAGCTCAACTGCCCCGACGCCGTGGGTCTGCTCGCGCAGATCACGGGCGCTATCTCAAACCACGGCGGCAATTTGCTCGAGGTGAGCCAATACACAGATGTGAGCACGGGCTGGTTCTTTGCGCGTCTCGCGATCGAAAAGGGTCGCGAGCAATGGGACCCTGATACGTTTGCGACTGCGTTTGCCCCGATTGCTTCCCGCCTGCATGCCGTATGGTCGATGCGCCCCGCGGAATGGAAGACGCGGACCGTCATCCTCGTTAGCAAGCAAGAGCACTGTCTCGTGGATCTGCTCTGGCGTTGGCGCTCCGGCGAGCTTGGAATCGATGTCCCGCTGGTGATTTCAAATCATGAAGCCTGCCGGCCGCTGGTCGAGCGCGAACAAATCCCATTCGAGTGCGTCTCCTTCGGAGATGGAAAATCTTCCGCGTTCGAGATGGTTGGAAAGCTGCTGCGAGAGGCAAAGGCCGAATTGGTTGTGCTTGCGCGCTTCATGCAGATCCTCCCAGGCTGGCTTTGCAATGAATACGCCGCCCGGCTCATCAATATCCACCACTCGTTTCTCCCAGCGTTCGTCGGGGCAAACCCATACCTGCGAGCGTTCGAACGCGGCGTGAAACTGATCGGCGCGACTTGCCACTACGCCACGGAGGAGCTGGACGCCGGCCCGATCATCGAGCAGGAAGTCGCGCGCGTCGAACATTACCACGACCCAGAGGATCTCGTTCGACTCGGGCGAGACTGCGAACGACTCGCCCTGGCCCGTGGCGTCCGCTACCACGTCGAAGATCGCGTGCTTGTGCACGGCGCAAAGGCCATCGTGTTCCGGGACTGAGTCGAGACGATGAAAGACCCCCGTTCCCTCGGCCTGCCGCACCGCGAACCGTTCGTTTTTATCGACGAAGTGATCGACGCGACGGAAGGGGAGGCCACCTGCCTTAAGGTGTTTTCGTCTGGCGATCCCATGTTTCGCGGTCACTTTCCCGGCAATCCGATCGTTCCCGGTGTAATCCTCGCCGAAGCGCTGGCCCAGACGGCCGGAATAGCGGGCGCATGGGGCTCGGACGGACGGCACTTCCTGCTTTCCGCGATCCGGAGCATGAAGTTCCCCGCCGCGGCGCGTCCCGGGGACCGCATCACTCTTCACGCCAGGAAGACCGGCGAGATTGGAGGCTTGTGGATGTTCGACGCTCACGCGGAAGCCGGGGAAACCATCGTTGCGACCGGGCAGATCGTTCTCAACGAGACTCAGCTCTCGCCCTGAACGGACGCGCTCAAGATGTCAGCGCCTGCTCTCCCGAAATAATTTGGAAACGAACCTGCGGCAGCTCATAGAATTCGCGGAGCATGGACGAGCTAGTTTTTGACATCCTCGTGGCCGTTTGCTCCCTTCTTGCTGGAGTCATCGGCGCGCTGATCGGACTTGGCGGCGGCGTCATCATTACTCCCTTGCTGGTGTTGGCGTTCGGCGTGGACATTCGCTATGCGATGGGGGCGGCATTGTGCTCAGTCATCGCGACCTCCTCGGGTGCGGCAGCCGCGTACTTGCGCGATGGCATTTCCAACATGCGCATCGGGCTTTTCCTGTGTGTCGCCACCACGATCGGCGCGGTATGCGGCGCCCTGCTTGCCGTGGTGCTCGACCCGGCCGTTCTCTCCATCATCTTCGGGGTAGCCTTGCTCGCAACGGTACTGCTTTCCCTTCGAAAGAAAAAAGATCTGGCCGGACCCGACGCCTCAGATCCCCTGGCGGTAAAGCTGCGCCTGCCCGCCACGATGCCGACTGCAAACGGCCCTACTCCCTATACAGTTTACCACGTGGTGCCAGGCTTCTGCGTCATGTGGGTCGCAGGCCTGCTTTCCGGGCTGCTCGGAATTGGTTCAGGCGCGTTCAAGGTGGTCGCGATGGATCAGATCATGCGGATCCCCTTCAAGGTCACGACTGCCACGAGTAACTTCATGATCGGGGTGACCGCAGCGGCAAGTGTGGGAGTCTATCTTAAGCGTGGCTATCTCGATCCCTCGCTCGTCGCTCCCGTCGCACTCGGCGTGCTTGCGGGCGCTTTCCTTGGAGCGAAACTCCTGGCCGTTGCGCCGGTCAAGCTGCTCAGGGTGATATTCTTGACGGCAGTTTCGGTAATCGCCGTGCAGATGATCGCCCGTGGATTGCACATCAATTTTTGAACAATGAAGATGAAATCGTTCGGACTTCGACTCGTCGGCGCGGCGCATCGATGCCGGTCCATTGCTGAGCCATGAAGGACGAGCAGATCCAGAATTCACTCGCGCATGTGATGTTGAGTGGCGTCCTCGTGGCGGCTGCGATCATGGCAGCCGGCCTTATCTGGTTTCTCGCGACCCATGACGGAATGCCGCCCGGTGATCACGTGTTCAGCGGGGAACCGAAGTATTTTGAGAATCCCATTTCCATGGTCCAGCGGGCCGTTGATCCTACA
>Ga0256865_1000836_pt1 | contig 10166 bp, 7 predicted proteins | sample RVTome_14_FD_187337 | JGI IMG/M metagenome (GOLD analysis project Ga0256865, IMG submission 187337) | Soil microbial communities from uranium-contaminated site in the Upper Colorado River Basin, Wyoming, United States - RVT145D125 HiSeq ... | reverse complement strand
TTGCGTGCCGCCAGCGGTTTCGGAAGAAAGCCGGCTTCAGCCATCCGAGCTTCGCGAGGAAGAAGGCGAGAAGCGGGGCTTCGAAGGCGAGCCCGAGGCCGATCAGCATCGTGCCGCAGAAGGAGATGAACTTCTTCGCGGAGAGGAGCGCCCGGACGTCGCGGGTCTCGAACCCTACGAGGAAGCCGATCCCCGCCGGCAGCAGCACGTGGAAGCCCAGCAGGACCCCGCACGCGAAGAGCGCCGTCGCGACGACGATGACCGGGCCGCCCCACCGCCGCCACGCGGGGACGCGGGGGAGGATCATGCGTCGCCATAGAAGGTACCCCGCGGCGGGCAGCGTCAGGACAAAGGCGCAATACAGGGAGAGGGATGCAAGGGCGATGAACCCCTCCTCCGGAGAGTAGGAGACGAGCTTCTTTCCCAGCAGGCGCACGAGAACCAGCAGCACCTGTTCCGAGAAGGCGAAACAGAGGAAGGCGAGGACGAGGAAAAGGACGGCGCACACCGCGATCCCCTTGCGGGCCTTCTCGACCTCGTCGATGATCGCGGTGACCTTGTTCCCCACCTTCGGTATTTCCTTCGGGACGCGGAGTCCGACCGGCTTGCGGAACCATCTTACACAGGGTACCGCTCACAAGGAAAGGAGTCTCCCCATGCCCAGGTTCGACGCCGAATACGTCCCCCGCTCCGCGATGGCGATCTACGCCCACCCCGACGACATCGAGTTCACCGTCGGTGGGACGGTCGCGAAATGGGCGCGGGCGGGTTGCGAGGTGACCTTCGTCCTCATCACGAGCGGAAACTCCGGGACGCACGACCGGAAGTTCACGCGGAAGACCCTCGAGCGGGTGCGGGAGCGGGAGGAGCGGGAATCCGCCCGGATCCTCGGCGTCGCCCGGGTCGTCTTCCTGCGTCACGGCGACTGCGAACTCGTCCCGACCCTCGCGCTGCGTAAGGAGCTGGTCCGCCGGATCCGCCGGCACCGTCCCGAGGTCGTGCTGTGCAACGACCCCCAGGCCCTCTTCTTCGACGATCGGTACATCAACCACCCGGACCACCTCGCGGCGGGGAAGGCGGCGCTCGAAGCGGTCTTTCCCTGCGCCGAGATGGAGCTCCTGTGGCCCGTGGCGGGGCCCGTCCACAAGGTCCACGCAGTCTACGTCAGCTCCACCGTCGCCCCGAACACCTGGATCGAAGTGGCGGACACGATCGAAACGAAGATCGCGGCGCTGGCGGCCCATCGGAGCCAGCTGGGGGACCGGGACATCTCCCCCATGATCCTCGAGTGGGCGAGGGGCGAAGCGCGTCGCGCCCCTGCAGGGAAGGCATCCGGGAAAAAGAGCCCGAGCCGGCCGAAGAACGCGGAGGCGTTCCGCGTCATGCGGATAGTGCGGGAAGAGAATTAAGGCCGGATGCCGGTGTGTGGGTTGTTGGCACGGAAAGCGCCGGCAACAGGGGGGTCTGGCGTAGCCGCCGCAGGAGGGGGGCGCCCCAGTACGAGCTTCGCGCTGCCGGGGTACCCCCGCTGTAAGGGGAACGGGGGGCACAGTGAGGCCGGCCTCCAGGGTTCCGTTCCCGCAGAGGCCGTGCACCGAGAGGGTCGATGCGCCGCCTCCGGCGAGGCGCCCGACCGAGGCGTACCAATGCGGTACGGTGAGGGAGGGGAACGATGCCGGGGCGGATGCAGCGGGCCTCGAATGCCGGGATCTGAGGGAATGGAGCCCTGGAGGCCGGTGCGCAGCCGTGCAGGTTCACCGCACGGCGAGCCACGAACGGAGCCCCCGCTCCGAGGCGGCGCAGCCGAAGGGTGAGTCCCGGAGGCCCAGCGCTTTCCGGGATCGAAGCACTATGTAGTCGGTGAGTTAGTCCCTGACGCGCTGCTTGAGGTGCCGGCGGACGTACCAGACGATCCCCGCCACGAGGACCGCGCCGATCAGCAGGTCGAACCGGTGGAAATATTCCCGCAGCGTCGGCCATTTCTCCCCCAGAACCATCCCGAGGTACGCCAGCCCCAGGCACCACGGGAACGACCCGGCGAAGGTGTAGAGGAGAAACCGCTTCATGTCCATCCGCGCCACCCCGGCGGGGAAGGCGATGAAGGTGCGGATCACGGGGAGAAGGCGCGCGAAGAACACGGTCAACTCGCCGTGGCGGGTGAACCACCGGTCCGCCAGATCCAGGTCGTGACGGGACATGAGGATGTACTTCCCGTACTTCTCGATGAGGGGGCGGCCGCCGTACATCCCGAGGTAGTACGCCGGTATCGATCCCACGATGCAGCCGAACGCGCCGGCCAGCGAAACCTCCCAGAGGGTGTGCACCCCCTTGTAGACGAGGTAACCGGAGAACGGCATGATCACCTCGGACGGCAGGGGAATGCACGCCGATTCGATCGCCATCAACAGGACGATCCCGGGCAGCCCGAGGGAGGAGATGACGAAGATGACGAAGCCGGCGAGCGCTTCGAGGATGCGCGTTACCAAGGGTTCACTCCCGGAAGCAGTATGCCAACGTTGCGGGTTATCCCACCGTGATGAAGGGCGGGCCGATGGAGAGGGTCGGCTGGGCGTCCCCGACGGGAACGCCCTGGCCGTCCTTGCCGCACGTGCCGATGCCGAATCCGAGGTCCGATCCGACGCGGTCGATCATCGAGAGGACCTCGGGTCCGTTCCCCGTGATCGTCGCTCCGCGGACCGGCTCCCCGCGCTTCCCCCCTTCGATCCGGTATCCCTCCGCCACCTCGAACATGAAGTCGCCGGTGACAGTGTTCACCTGGCCGCCTCCCATCTTGACGACCTGCAGCCCCCGGTCGGCGCCGGAAAGGATCTCCCCCGGGGCGGTGTCGCCGGGAAGGATGATCGTGTTCGTCATGCGCGGGATCGGCTTGTGCCGGTACGACTCCCGCCGGCCGTTCCCCGTCGGGGAGACGCCGTCCTTCATGGCCGACAGGCGGTCGTGGAGAAATCCCTTCAGGACCCCGGCGTCGACCAGCAAGGTCCGCTGCCCGGGCGTTCCTTCATCGTCGATCCCGAACGAGCCGCGCTTTCCGGGGACGGTCGCGTCGTCGGCGATGGAAACCAGCGGGCTCCCGATGCGCTCCCCCAGTTTCTCCTTGTAGACCGACATCCCCCGCCGGGCGAGGTCCGCCTCCAGGCCGTGTCCGACCGCCTCGTGAACCATCGTCCCTCCCGCTTCGGAGGAGAGGACGACCGGCATCCGCCCCCCGGGGAGTTTCGCCGCGTGGAGCGCCCGTACCGCCCTCCCCGCGGCCTTGCGGGCGATCAGCTCCGGAACCCCTCCGTCAAGGAACTCGAGCCCCCCGGTCCCGCCCGCCGACTCGTATCCCATCGTCAAGCCCCCGTCGTCCCCCGCCACGGCCTGGACGGCGAGGACGCAATACGTCTGTCCCTCGCGGACGTAGACGCCGGGGTGGGCGGCAACCTCGATGCGGCGCAGCGATTCCGACCAGGTCGCGCGGACCTGCCGCACCTCCCGCGAGAATTCCCTCGCGATCCGGTCCACTTCCCGCACCAGTGCGACCTTCTCGCCGATGCCCCGCGCGGCCGGGGGCACACGGACGACCGTCGGACCGCGGGCCGCCTGTGCCGACGCGGGAAGCGCCGCGGCGACGCCGTCCCCTTCCGCGTAGCGGGAGAGGTCGTTCGAAAGAGCGAGAAGGGATTCGGCAGACGGGTCGTTCGTGTACGCGTAATACGTTTTGCCGCGGAAGAGGAGGCGAACGCCGATCCCCGCGTCGGTCCCGGAAACGACCCGTTCGATCCGGCCATCCTCCATCAGGATCGTGAGGGACCGGGATTCCTCGAAAAACAGCTCCCCGTGCTCCCCGCCGCGGGACAGCAGCGCGGACAGGATTCTCGAAAGGGGCAGTACGGAGAGCATGGCGGCCTCGGGCATCGGTCCTCCTCGCGGTTTCACGGGTAGAGAGTATATAATATTAATGGTTTATATTTTCCCGGAGGAACCGATGCGAAACATCGTCGCTGCGGGGGGGATGGCCCTCCTTCTTTTCCTCGCCCCGGCAGGGGCGTCCAACGGGGTTGCCGGCCCGAATCCCTACCGGCCTGATTCCCGCGCCTACACCAATTTTCTCGCCGGATATCTCGACTCCCGGGAGGGGAGTCTCGACGCCGCCCTGGGTTCGTACAGGAAAGCGCTGAAGTACGCCGGGAACGAGCCCGACATCCTCTACGAGATCGCCAATGTCCTCGTGAAGAAGGGGCGGCTCCCCGAGGCCCGGGAGGAACTGGAAAAGGCCCTGGCGGCCGACGCGGGGCACACGCGGTCGCGGTATCTTCTGGCGGGTATCCTCGCCGCGTCGGGCGATCACGAAAAAGCTCTGGCCGAATACGACCGGGTCCTGAAGGAGGACCCGGAGAACGACGACGCGTACCTCCACATCGCCACTCTCCACGCGGAGCAGGGGAAATTTCCCAAGGCCGAGGAGGTTCTCGACGCCCTGATCGCCCGGGACCCGGATTCCCACCTGGCGCACTATTACCGGGGCCGCATCCTTGCGGCCCAGAAGAAGTACGAGGAGGCCCTGGCCGACTACGACAAGGTCCTCGCGATCGCCCCGGGTTTCGACGCGGCGCTTCTCGAGTCCGGCGCGGTTCTGGAGATCCTCGGCCGGAACGCGGAGGCGGAGGAGCGGTACAAGACCGCACTCCACTCTTCCCCGAACAACCCGTTCATCCGTGACCGGCTTGGCCGCCTGCTGATCCGGGAGAAGAAGATCGACCAGGCGGTGGACCAGTACGAGGAACTGAAGAAGTTCTCCGCCGCGAACCCCGACGTGCGCACGAAGCTTGGACTCCTTTACCTCGATCGCGACCGGTTCGATGACGCGATCAACGAGTTCACTTTTATCCTCGCCTCCGACCCGGGAAACGCGCAGGTGCGCTTCTTCCTCGGGACGGCGTACGAAGAGAAGGGCGCCTTGCCGGAGGCCGAGGCGACGTTCCGGAAGATTCCCGAGGGCGACCCGGTGCACCGGGAGGCGATGCTTCACCTCGCGATGCTCCTGTCCCGGCAGAAAAAGAGCGACGAGGCGATCGAGGTCGTCCGGAGGCTTCGGGGGAAGAGCCCCGGGGACGTGGAGTTGATGATCTTCCTGGCCGGGCAGCTCGAGGGGGCGAAGCGGTATGACGAGGCGTTGGCCGTGGCCTCCGAGGCGACCGAAAAGGCCCCGGAAAACACCGCCGCGTGGTTCGCCTTCGGGGTGGTGCAGGAAAAGCGCGGCAAGCTCGAGCAGGTGATCGCATCGATGGAGAAGGTGATCGCCCTCGACCCGAAGCACGCCGCCGCTCTCAACTATCTCGGCTATACCTTCGCGGACCGGAACATCCGTCTTCCCGAGGCGGAGCAACTCGTCCGGCGTGCGCTGGAGATCCGCCCCGACGACGGGTACTTCCTCGACAGCCTCGCGTGGGTCCACTTCCGGCGCGGCGATTTCCGGCGTGCCGAAGAGGAACTCCGCCGGGCGCTGAAGCTCGTCCCCGACGACCCGGTCATCCTGGAGCATCTCGGGGATGTCCTGCAGGCCCAGGGGAGAAACGATGAGGCGGCCGCCCTGTTCGAGAAGGCGATCGCGAAAGGGCACGAGAAGCCGGACGAAGTGGGGGTGAAGATCCATCACCTGCGCAAGGCGCAGCCCGCCGGGAAGTGAAATTCCGGAGCATGAAGCCGGCGCTGCGGGCCGCCGCGCCCCTCATGGCCGTCGTTGCACTTTGCGCGTGCGCACCATCGCGGACGATCGTCACGGGTCCGGAAGCCGACCACGCGGAGCGATTCTTCTCCGGTCTCCCGGGACGGGTCGTCTTTCCCGTCAAGGCGTCGTTTTCCGGGACCGTGGTGCCGGTTGCGGGGGACGCCGTTCCCTTTGTGGCGGGGGTATCCGCCCCGTCTCCGGAAGAGGAGACGGTGGGCCTGTACGATCCCTTCGGCCGAGGGGTGGCGTTTCTGGAGAATGACGGCCGCCGCGTGGCGGTCTCCCGTGGTCCCGCGGCGGATCTTGCGGGGTTCCGCGGGGCGGCGCCCCTCGACGCGGGTCCCGTGTCGCTGGCTCGGATCCTCTCCGGGGCCCCCGGCTACGCGGTGACGGCCGCAGAGGCGGCGCGATACGATGACGGCGCCTGGTCGCTTTCCGACGGCCGCCAGTCGCTGCGATCCGACCCGGGGCGGCGGTTTCTCGCAGGCGCCGAATACCGGGTCCCCGGGATGCGCGTGACGGTCGACTACCCCGGGCGCGCGTCCGCGGATCCGCCGGAGCGGATCGTCCTGTCGGTCCGGGGAGCGAAGTTCACGTTGAGGAGGGACACCGAGTGAACCGGCCCCTGCGTCGTGTCGTACCGCCGTCGGTCGCTCTCCTTCTCCTGCTCGCCGCCTGCAGCGGGGGGAAGCCCGAGGGCGCGGGGAAGGGAACGGCCGTCCCCGACGTCCCGGCATACGGGGACGCGATCGTCGAGGGGAGCATCGGGGACGTGAGCGGATTCCTCACCGCGGTCACCTCGGACGCCTCTTCCCACGCGGCGGCCGGCTACGTCTTCAACGGCCTGGTCCGGTACGACAAGGATCTGAAGCTCGAAGGGGAGCTCGCCGAGTCCTGGGAGATCTCCCGGGACGAGAAGAAGATCACCTTCCACCTGCGCAAGGGCGTGAAATGGCACGACGGCGCGCCGTTCACCTCCGACGACGTGATGTTCACCTATCGGCGGATGATCGACCCCCGCACCCCGACGCCGTACCGGGAGTCGTTCCTCCAGGTCCTCCGGGCAGCGAACCCCGATCCCCATACATTTGTCGTGGAGTACGGGAGGCCGTACGCCCCGGCCCTGGAATCCTGGGGGATGCACATCCTGCCGAAGCACCTGCTGGAGAAGTATCCGGACATATCGAAGAGCCCGTTGAACAAGAAGCCGGTCGGCACCGGCCCGTACCGGTTCGTCGAGTGGAAGACGGGGGAGAAGGTAGTCTTCGATGTCAACCCGGACTACTTCGAGGGGAAGCCGTACATCTCCCGGGTGATCACGCGCGTCATCCCGGATCAGGCGACGATGTTCCTCGAACTCAAGTCCGGCGGCGTGGACATCATGACGCTCACACCGCCGCAGTACACCCGGCAGACGGAGACGGCGGAGTTCAGGAAATCGTTCAACAAGTACAAGTACACGGGGTCGCAGTACACGTACCTCGGGTTCCGCCTCTCCCACCCCTGGTTCCGGGACGTGCGGGTGCGGAAGGCGATCGCCCACGCGGCGGACAAGAAGGCGCTGATCGACGGAGTGCTCCTCGGCCTGGGCCAGGAGGCGACGGGCCCGTACAAGCCCGGCACCTGGGCGCACAATCCGAGCGTTCGGAAATACCCCCGCGACCCCAAGCTGGCGAAGGAGCTGCTCGCCGAGGCGGGGTGGAGGGAGAAGGACGGGGACGGAACCCTCCGGAAGGATGGGCAGCCGTTCGAATTCACGGTGCTCACGAACGCGGGGAACGAGGCGCGCGCCAAGACGGCCGCGATCCTGCAGCAGAACCTGGCCGAGGTCGGGATCCGGATGAAGATCCGGACCGTGGAGTGGGCCGCCTTCATCAACGAGTTCATCGACAAGCGGAAATTCGACGCGGTCATCCTCGGATGGAACACCTCCCCCGACCCCGATCAGTTCGAGATCTGGCACTCCACCAAGACGGGCCCCAAGGAGCTGAATCACATCGGATACGCAAACGCCGAGGTGGACCGGCTCCTCGACGAGGGGCGGAGCACCTTCGACCTCGAGAAGCGGAAAAAGGCGTACTTCCGGATCCAGGAGATCCTCGCCGAGGAGCAGCCGTACGTCTTCCTCTACGTGCCGGAGTCGCTGCCCGTGGTCCACAACCGGTTCCACGGAATCGTGCCCGCGCCGGCGGGGATTTCGCACAACTTCATCAAGTGGTACGTGCCGAAGGCGCTCCAGAAACACAAGGCCCAGTGAGCCGATAGGGACCCATGCTCCGGTATATCTCGCGCCGGCTCCTGCTGACTGTCCCCCTCCTCGTCGGGATCAGCCTCGTCTCGTTCCTCATGATGCACATGGCCCCCGGCGGCCCGATCGGCGCGGGGACCGACATGAACCCGAAGGCGACGGCGGAGTCCCGTGCCAGGCTCCAGGCATACTACGGGCTGGATCAGCCGCTCCACATCCAGTACGGACGGTGGCTCGGCCGGATGGCCACGCTCGACTTCGGCGACAGCTTCTCCCCGGACGGGCGTCCGGTGGCGGAGAAGATCAAGGAACGGATCCCGATCACCCTGACGATCAACGTGCTGTCGATGGGGCTCATCTTCCTGGTGGCTATCCCGGTGGGGGTCTACTCGGCGGTGCGGAAAGGGTCCCTCTTCGACCGGATCTCCACGGTGGCCGTCTTCATCGGGTTCGCAATCCCCACCTTCTGGCTCGCCCTGCTGATGATGATCCTCTTCGGGGTGAAGCTGGGGTGGCTTCCGATCTCGGGGATCTCATCATTGGACTACGGATCGCTGGGCCCGCTGGGGAAACTCGCCGACCGGGCGCACCACCTCGTCCTCCCATTGCTGCTGCTGGGCTTCGGGGGGTTGGCGGGGATGTCCCGGTACATGCGGTCGAACATGCTCGAGGTGATCCGGCAGGACTACGTCGCCACCGCGCGCGCCAAGGGGCTCCCCGAAGGGAAGGTCGTCTTCCGCCACGCGATGCGAAACGCGCTTCTTCCCGTGATCACCATCCTCGGGCTATCCGTTCCGGACCTGCTCGGCGGGTCGGTGATCTTCGAGACGATCTTCGCCATCCCGGGGCTGGGGCAGCTGTTTTACCAGGGGGTCATGTCGCGGGATTATCCCCTGATCATGGGGATCCTGACGATCGGGGCGTTCCTCACCCTGCTGGGGAACCTCCTTGCGGACGTCGGGTACGCCCTGGCCGATCCGCGGATCCGTCAAGGGTGAGCCCAGTGTCCCGTCTCGCAAATATCTTGGCATTCGAATGCCGCTGCATCCGCTCCGGCTTCGTTGCACTCCCTCGCCGTACTTTCAAGTACGCCTCGGTCGCGCGCCTTGCCGGGCGCGGCGCATCGACCTTCTCGGTGCTTCAAGCTATTTGCGAGACGGGACACTGGGCTCACCTATGGGCATAGGGCGGGACTTCGCGCGGCGGCTGCTGCGGAACCGGCTGGCGGCGGCCGGCGGCGCGGTCATCCTCTTCTTCTTCCTCGTCTCCGCGCTCCCCGGCCTCTTCGCGTCGCACGAGCCGAACCGGATCGACATCGTGAACATCCTGCGTCCCCCTTCCGCCGCGCACCCCCTGGGGACCGACGACCTGGGGCGGGACGTCCTTGCCCGGATGGTCCACGGCGCGCGGATCTCCCTTTCCGTCGGGTTCGTGGCGGTCGGAATCGCGATGCTCATCGGGCTGGTCGTGGGGCTTCTCGCGGGGTATTCCGGCGGCTGGGTCGATGCGGTCCTGATGCGCTTTGTCGACATGATGCTCTGCTTCCCGACCTTCTTCCTCATCCTCACGGTCATCGCCTTCATCGGGCCCTCCATCTGGAACATCATGATCATCATCGGGCTGACCGGATGGATGGGGGTGGCGCGCCTGGTCCGGGCGGAGACCCTCTCCCTGAAGGAGCGAGACTTCGTCGCGGCGGCGCGGGCGCAGGGGGCCGGCAACGCCCGGATCATCTTCCGCCACGTCCTCCCCAACACGCTGGCGCCGATCCTGGTGGCGGCCACGCTCGGGGTGGCGGGGGCGATCCTCACCGAATCGGCGCTGTCGTTCCTCGGGATCGGCGTGCAGCCGCCGACCCCCTCGTGGGGGAATATCCTCACCGCGGGGAAGGACAACATCGAGTACGCGTGGTGGCTCTCGCTCTTCCCCGGGCTCGCGATTCTCGTGACCGTGCTCGGGTACAACCTGCTGGGCGAGGGGATCCGCGACGCCGCGGACCCGCGCCTGAAAGGCCGGTGACGGGTGATGGAGACGCTGCTCGAGGTGCGCGACCTGCGCATGGCGTTCGAGACGGAGAGCGGGACCGTGCGGGCCCTCTTCGGCGTCTCCTTCTCCGTCGCTCCCGCGGAGACCGTGGGGCTGGTCGGCGAGTCGGGGTGCGGCAAGACGGTGACTGCCCTGTCGATC
>Ga0256865_1000824_pt1 | contig 10234 bp, 8 predicted proteins | sample RVTome_14_FD_187337 | JGI IMG/M metagenome (GOLD analysis project Ga0256865, IMG submission 187337) | Soil microbial communities from uranium-contaminated site in the Upper Colorado River Basin, Wyoming, United States - RVT145D125 HiSeq ... | reverse complement strand
CGAGGGCATCCAGGTTGTGCCGGCGGTGCTCGGGGAAGAGGGCGCGGGAGAGCTTGACGGTGCAGAGGGTCTTTTCCTGGAAGGCGATCCCCTGACGGCGGAATTCGTTCTTCAGAAAGCCGAAGTCAAAGCGGGCGTTATGGGCGACGAGGACTTTTCCGGCGAGCCGGTCGAAAAGATCTTCCGCGATCTCGTCGAAGGTGGGCGCATCGGCCACCATGCCGTTGGCGATGCCGGTGAGCTGCTCGATGAAGGGGGAGAAGGTCTTCTCCGGATTGACCAGGGTCGACCATTCCCGGTCGGGCTGGCCCTCCGCCACCTCGCACAGGCCGATTTCGATGATCCGGTCGTGCAGGGGATTGGCGCCGGTGGTTTCGAGGTCGAGGAACACGAGATTCTGCGGAAGCATCGCTGAATGACTCAAGAGGTGAATGGCGGAGGGGCGCTGGAGGATTTCCGTAAGGATAAGGGAATCGGGGGAGCCAGGTCAACCCCGCGTCCCCTTTGTCCTCCCGCCCGGAGTTGGGGATGACTGGTGAAATCCGTCAGGCATCGTATACTCATACATAGCAATTGAATCTGAAAACGGCATTTACTCGCGCAAAGGCGCCAAGGCCGCAAAGAAATTCAAATACATATGAAGATATGGATCTGAACCACTCAGGTGAAAAACTAGAATCAAATAACTACCTGATTTTCCTTTGCGTTCTTTGCGAGCTTTGCGCGAAACTGTTTTCCAGGTTGAACGGTTAACGTCCCAAACACAACGGATGGAAGGAGCACGTCATGCTCAGCAAAGCAATGGTCAAGCAGTTGAACGAACATATCACTCTCGAATTCTACTCCTCCAATCTCTACCTGCAGATGAGCGCCTGGGCCGATCTCAAGGGGCTCGAAGGGTGCACCGCCTTTCTGCGGGCCCACGCCCAGGAGGAGATGGGGCACATGCACAAGCTCTTCAACTACGTCAACGAAACCGGCGCCATGGCGGTTATCGGTGAGATCAAGGCGCCGCCGAGCGATTACAATTCGGTCGGCGAACTCTTCCAGAAGGTCTACGAACACGAGTGCTTCATTACCGGCAAGATCAACCAACTGGTCGCCGCCGCCTTGAAAGAACAGGACTTCTCGACCTTCAATTTCCTGCAATGGTACGTGGCCGAGCAGCACGAAGAGGAATACCTCTTCCAGCAGGTACTCGACAAGATCAAGATCATTGGCGAGAAAGGGAGTGGGGTCTTCTTCATCGATCGGGCAGTGGCCGAGATGCTGCGGAATAAGTGATGACGGAAATGGAAAAAAGGAGGGAAACGATGAAGCGAGGAGCGTTGCCGGCCGTCCTGATCCTGCTGGCGCTGCTGGCGGGCGGGCCGGCCCTGGCTGAAAAGAATATCTGGATCGATGAAAAGGGGGTCGCCCATTCAGACGAAAAGGGCCGCGCCGGCAGCGAAGCGCACCAGGTCGAGCTGTACGTGACGAGCTGGTGCTCCTACTGCAAACATGCCACCCAATTCTTCCGGTCCCGGGGCATCCCTTTCACCGTCTACGACATCGAAAAGGACAAAGGCGCCGCCCAGCGGAAAAACCGGCTCGACAGCCGCGGCGGCGTCCCCTTCGCCGTCATCAACGGGCAGGCGATCCACGGCTTTTCGGCGGAGGCCTATGAACGGGCGCTGGAGCGCCGCTAGATCCACATGCCTTCCCGCCCGTCACAGCGTCCGCTTCGACCGCTGGGAAATGTTTCGGGATACCCATCCAGCCGCTGCCCCTTGTTGCTGGCAACCTTTTTGCACCCATCCCCCGAGGTTCCAGCTGCACCCCCTTCGGCGGCATCAGGTTTCATCGCAGAATACGCACCCTTGGAGCACCCTCCCGGGGTTTCCACACCGAGAGGGCGCCAGCTCGCCGGCAAAAGAACCGTCCGGAAGGACAAAGATTGTCACGACAGACGCCCGGTGCTTCCTCGCCCGGCCCCTGGCACCGACGACGCTCCCCACCCGTTGCACCGATCATCCGGACTTATCCGGAATTTTTCCAAAGGAGAAAATGGCTAATGAAAAAACTGGCAGCAGTCCTGGCTCTATTCACCCTTGCCCTGGCGTCGGCCCTTCCCGCCCAGGCTGAAGAGTTCATCAGCGGCCGGGCCGGGTTCTACTTCCCCGACGAAGGCGGGTTCGACACCGGCTACAACCTCGGCTTCGCCTACGGCTTCGGCCTCGGTGATATTATGACCGAGACCGTGCAAGAGAACCCCTGGATCGCCAACGTCACCACCGAGTTCGGCATCGGGATCTACAATGCCGAGCGCGATCTCCGCTTCGGCGACATCGATCTCACCGTCATCCCCCTCACCGTCTCCTTCATCTATAACCACCCCATCCCGGACACCCTCTTCGAGCTCTACGCCGGCGGCGGTCCCGGCTTGTACTATGCCAGGGTCGACGCGCCGGGCGACGACGATAGTGAGCTCGAATTCGGCGTTCACCTCCTCGCCGGTGGCGCCGTCAACCTTCAGCAGCAGCTCGCCCTTTTTGCCGAACTGCGCGGCGACCTGGTCACCGACGATGTCGGCGGGGCATTCCTCAACTTCGGGGTGAAATACAAGTTCTGAGAATTACCCCAAGCACAAAAACGAAGCCCCCGGGAGAGAGCACGCTCCCGGGGGCTTTTTCTTTGTAATTGTGATCACTCATTTCAGCTGGGCGCACCTGCCTTTACTGTCTTGCCCCCCGCGGAAAGTCAATAAACAGCGGCCGCTCATTGATAACGACGGGCGAACTGACGATTTTGCCACAGGCATCAGTAAGGACGGCGCCTGACAGTTGTTCATCGCTGAAGACGTCCGTCAACTCAACTACCTGCCCGTCCCGGCACCAACAGAGGTGAAACACTTCATTATCGGACCCGGTAAAGGCAAAATGACTGAACCCATCGAATTCATGCACCGCATTATCGCAGTAGGCGTTACGCAGGCGCTGAGCGATATGGCCGAGGGCAAAGAAAGCGGGAGTCACGATAAAGTCGTCAACATTGCCACGCACGCTTCCATAGAAGGATGAATGGTCGACTTCGGGATAGCCAGCGGCACAGTCATCGATCAGGCCATCGCGCCCGCAGATCAGCGGCCCCCAGTACACCCGACTCAGTGCCCCACTGGTAGCGGCCAGCACCAGGTAGCGCGCGAGGTAGTCCACCTTCTTGTCCTGCGGGTAAAGAGATCGCCGACTCAGGCGTTTGGTCGTCCAGAAGTTGCACGTCGAGATGGTTCGCTTGCAGCCGGCCCTGTCCCCCAGGTACTGCAAAAGGCGCGCTTTCTTGGCCAGATTGAGCTTGAGCAGATTGGTCGCCCAATTTCCCAGCACCCGATGGTCATAAGCCTCCGGCTCGACAACCCGCTCGACAAACAAATTGTCGGTGTGGATTTCGGGAACGCGGGATATACGCCGCATGGCGAACAGGAGAGCGGCGTTATAAGTCGGCTCAAAGTCTTGAATATTCGGGCCGGCCAGGGAAACAGAGTAATTTTTCGCCGCATCGCAGGCTATCTCCCAGGCCTGCAGATAGCTGCGCGGAGTGAAACCGGACCACTTCTTGCGGTTGGGGGTGCTGCCGATTTCAAATACCTCTACCCGCTGCGCGTAACGATCGAACACCTCGACAAGGAAGCGCCGCCATTCTTCCTGCACCCCGCTGTCCGTCAGCATCTTCCTGGCCGCGTCCCGCGGAGGCAGCACAACCAGGGAAACCACGAAATGGTTATCGAGCAGTTTGTCCAGAAACCTTGCGGCAGGGCCATCAAAGCTGCGATAGCTGAAGGCCAGGCGCACATTAATAATGCCCAACTCCTGCAAACGGGCAATAACATATCCATCGCATTGCTCGTCTTCAGAAGAAGCGACATTAATGCCAAAGAAATCTTCGGGAATACGCAAAGAGGCACCCGGTTTATGGCACAGGCGGCCCCAGGCGGCAGGAGAAAATAAGGTGGTGAAAACATCCCAAACGGCGAGGGGTATACAATAACGGAGTTGAAGTAGCTTGTTCAAAATCAGATCGGCCCTGTCGATAGCGGTTCAATGAGGGGGAATGGCATGGGCAGTCAATCCATCAAACAGCGAGCCCGGGAGACTGATGACAGGAATCTGCTTTGAGGTGAATGGCACAACCGTCGCCCTCAAAACGAGTTTGGAATTTTTACACCTGTTCTTGCCCCACTGTCAAGCGCGGGTTCCGGCAACAGGAACTTTCAGGCTGTGGACAGGGCAGCGATTCAGAGGGGTGAAAAAAAACGCGCTGCAGTTCTTCGTTCTGCAGCGCGTTTTCTTTTGCAAAAGTTGAGACGCAAACTTTCATGCGGGGAGGGATGATTGTTGCGACTCACCTGTCCTTGCGCGGCACCACGACAATCCCGGATTCCGTCACCGTGTACCCGTTGCGCCGGTCCTCCTCCAGATCGTAGCCGATCACCGAGCCGTCCGGAATCACCACATTCTTGTCGATGATCGCCTTTCGGATCTTTGTGTGCCGGCCGACGGTGACGTTTTCGAAGAGGATCGAGTCCTCCACCAGGCTGTAGCTGTTGATCTTGCACATCGGGCCAAGGATCGAGCGCCTGACCGTGCTGCCGCTGGTGATGCAGCCGCCGCAGACATAGGAGTCGATGTTCTGGCCGCGCCGGTCGTCATCGTCGAACACGGTCTTGGCCGGCGGCAGGTTCCCCTGGTTGGTGAGGATCGGCCACTTGTAGTTGTAGAGATTCAGCTGCGGCGACACGTTGACGAGGTCCATGTTCGCCTCGTAGTAAGAATCGAGGGTCCCCACATCCCGCCAGTAGCCCCGCTCCTCGGTCTTCATGCCGGGGATCACATTGTCGTTGAAATTGTAGGCGAATACGCGGTCGCCCTTTGCCAGCATCATCGGGATCACGTGTTTGCCGAAATCCAGATCCGCATGGTTTTTTTTCCCCTCCTGCAGCACTTCGATCAGCTTCCGGGTGGGAAAGATGTAATTGCCCATGGAGGCGAAGCAGGTTTCGCGCCCCGGGATCCGTTCCGGAGCCGCGGGTTTTTCGGCAAAACCGGTGATCCGGGCATCCTCGTCGACGGAAAAGACGCCGAACCGGTGGGCTTCCTCCGCCGGAACCTCCAGGGCGGCAATGGTGATGTCGGCCCGGTTCATCCGGTGGAAATTGATCATCTGGTTCACATCCATCTTGTAGATGTGGTCACCGCCGAAGACTGCCACATAATCCGCATCCGAGGATTCGACAAAGCGCAGGTACTGAAGAATCGCATCGGCCGTCCCCTTGAACCACTCCTCGCTTTCGCTGCTGGTCTCGGGGGAAATGTCCACGTAGAACTCGCCCAGACCGGTCCATTTGCCCCAGGATTCCCGGATGTGCTTGTTCAGCGAGTAGGCCCGGTACTGGGTGAGGATATAGACCTTCTTGATACCCGAGTTGAACAGGTTGCTCAGAACAAAGTCGATGATCTTGTATTTCCCGCCGAAGGCAACGCTCGGCTTGGCCCGACGCAGGGTAAGCGGGCTGAGCCGTTCCCCCTTCCCTCCGGCCAGAACCATCGCGATGGTATTTTTCCCCACAGTGTCCATGGAATACATAGGTGTTTCTCCTTGTGAGGCGGGGTTTTGGCTGGAACTGTCGACATATAGTTTGACAAAAACCCCTTCAAATGCAAGGAGGGCGCAAAGGCAGCGACAGATGCAAAACGAATGGAACGGGAAGGCGTGTCAAACCGTAACGTTGCAGCGAGTTCACAGGTAATCTTCCTCCAGGCAGCGCACCACCAGCACCGTCATGTCGTCCGGCAGCGGGGCTTCTGGCGGCACCAGCGCAACCAGCCTGTCGACCATTTCCCGGGCACTGGCCGCCCCTTCGAGCCGACCGGCCAGCGCCCGGTTGTCGAGGGCCAGTTCGGGCAGGGCGTCGATCAGTCCGTCACTGTACAGAACCAGGGCGTCCCCATCCTCGAAGGTGACGGTCCCCTCCTGGTAGCCCTCGTCGGAGAAGACGCCCAGGGGCAGGCCCCGGGTGGGCAATTCTTCCACCGGGCCGGCCGCACGGCGCAAAAAGACGAGACCGTGGCCGCAGTCTACATAGGTCAGGCTCCGCCCGGCCAGGTTGAGCTGGGCATGGAAGAGGGTCACGAAGCTGTCGGAGCTGTCCAGATCCTGGTGCAAGGCTCTCTCGGCCAGTTGCAGAGCCACCGCCGGCTTGTGCTCCTGGGTAACCGCCCGCAGGGTCGCCCGCACCGTGGCCATCAGCATGGCCGCCGCCAGCCCCTTGCCCATGACGTCCCCCAACGTCAGCGTCAGCAGGCCCGGCGCCAGTTGCTGCCAGTCGTAAAAGTCGCCGGCGACCTGGTAGGCCGGCAGACAGCGGGCGGCGATTTCAAAACCGGCGACGACGGGGGCTTCCTGCGGCAGCAGCTTCGACTGCACCTCGGCAGCGAACTCCAGTTGCGCCTGCATCCGCAGGCGCCGGTCCTCGCTTTCGCGAAGCTCCTCCTCGGCCCGCTTGCGGTCCGTGATGTCGGTGATGGTCCCGACGTACCCGACCACCTCGCCCCGAACGTCTTTTTCGGCCATCACCTGATTGTACAACCAGACCTTCTTCCCATCCCGGCGCTGGAAGTAGTATTCGGCCTTGAAAGGATGCCCCTTGCGGGCGGTCTCGAGCCACTCCTCGACGACGCGGGTCCGGTCCTCGGGGTAGTTCCCCCAGGCCAGGTTCATGTTCAATGCATCGTCCCGCGAATATCCCGTGATCTCGATCCACCGGTCATTGACGTACAAGAATTCGCCTGCGGCGTCGGTATAGAAGATGCCTATCGGGGAGACTTCGGCGAGGGTGTGGTATTGCTTTTCACTTTTGCCGAGTGCCTCCTCGGCCCGCAGCCGCTGGATGCCTATAGCGATCTCGTCGACCACCGAAGAGATGGCGGCAAGAACGGCAGCGGTCATCGCCCGCTTGAAAAAGAGCGCCGTCACTCCGACCAGACGATCCTCAACCAGCAGGGGGTAGCCGGCAAGAGCCACGATTCCTTCCTTTTTTGCCCACTCCTGGTCGGTGATCGCAGGGTCGCCGATCACCGAATTGGTCAGATAGGGTTTCCGCTCCAGGGCGATCATCCCGATCCTCAGTTCGCCGATTCGCTTGCGGCTGTGGCGGCCGTCGGTGCGCCTGTACATGCCGGCGCTTGCCTTGAGCACCAGGAGTTGCGGATCTCCACTGTTGACGATCCATATCCGGCCGAAGGCGGCCTCGGTGTAGCGAACCAGCGATTCCGCGCACTGCTGGAGTGTCCTCTCCAGGCCCCCGCCCCTGGTCAGGGCCACCCCGATCTCGCTCCCCAATTCGGCCAGCCTGGCCCGTTCTGCCAGGGCCTCCTCGGCCCGCTTGCGTTTTTCGATGTCGCGGGCGACCGCAATCACGTAGGCCGAATCTTCGAAAACCATCCGGTCGAGGGTGATTTCCGCCGGAATCAGGATCCCGTCCCGCTTGTTCAGCACCGTCTCCACCAGTGCCCGCTCACCGTTGCCCTCCTTTTCGCAAACCAGCCTTTTCGCCTGCGCGTTGCCCGCAAGCGCCGTCACATCGAAAATCGACAGCGCCAGCAAATCTTCACGGCTCCAGCCCAGCTGCCGGCAGGAGGATTCGTTGACATCGACGATTTTGGCAGAAGGGACCTCGATGAGAAATATGGCGTCGTTGCTGTGATCGAGAAACGCCTTGAAGCGCTCCAGCTCCCCAAGGCGCTGCTGCAGTTCGGGATAATAGCTTTTCCGGAGGGAACGTTCGCCGAGCCCTATCAGCTTCTCCCTCAAGTCGTCCCCGTTTTCAGGGGAGTCAGAGGGACTCTTCATAGATTACCTCGATGTCCCGCCGTTTCGGCCGGCGAGGGTTGGTCATCATGCAGGGATCTCGCAAGGCCTTCTCGCTGAGCGGCGGCAGATCGCTGCGGCTGACTCCGAGGCGTTTGAGCACGACATCCACCCCCGCGGCCCGTTTTACCTCTCTGACCTTCTCCAGAAGAGCGTTTTTCTTCTCCTTGGCACTCATGCCGCGCAGGTCGATGCCCATGGCCTCGGCGATGCGCTCGAACCGCTCGGGGGAGGCGGGAAAGTTGAACTCGATCACGTGATCCAGCAGGATGGCATTGCACTCGCCGTGCGGGGCATCCTTTTCCCCGCCGAGACTGTGCGCCATGGCGTGGGCTGCGCCCAGGATGGCGTTGGAAAAGGCCAGGCCGGCCAGCAGACTCCCCTCCATGATCTTGGTGCGCAGCTCGACGTCCTTGGGATTTTTAATCGAGTCGACCAGATATTTGGAGACCAGGCGGATCGCCTCCAGGGCATGCAGATCGGTCATGGGCGAGCTGGCATTGGAAACGTAGGCCTCGATCCCGTGGGTCAGGGCATCCAGGCCGGTGCAGGCGGTCAGAAAGGGGTCCATGGTGGTCAGGGTGAGCGGATCGATCAGGGCCAGGTCGGGAACCACGGACTTGCTGATTATGGCGATTTTGAGCTTTTCCAGGGGGTCGGTAATGATCGCAAACTGGGAAACGTCGGCCGAAGTTCCCCCGGTGGTCGGCACGCAAATCAACGGCGGCATTGGAAACTGCACCTGGTCAACACCCTTGAACAGCAGAATGTGCTTCTGGTTGGAGCTAACGATCCCGATCCCCTTGGCGCAATCCATCGGGCTGCCGCCACCCACCGCGACGATGGCATTGCATTTCTCCGCGCGATAGAGTGCGGCCCCGGCCATGACCTGCGCGGCCCGCGGATTGGGGGAGACGTCGGTGAACAGGACGAAGGGAAGCCCTTCCGCCACAAGGCTATCGGTCACATCCCCGGTCCAGCCGGCCGCGACCACCCCCGGATCGGAGACGACCAGTACCTTGCGGGCCCCCAGGTTCCTGGCGTAACGGCCGGCCAGGCTCCGGGCGCCCACGCCGAAAATATATTCCGGGGCAACAAACTTCCGCAGCTCTAATGCGCTCGCCATGGCCTTCAACTCCAATAAGTGGGCCACCGGCGGAGAGTTAAGCCATTTCCGGCCGGGGCCCCGTTTCGCATCGAAAAAACTTCTATTATAAAAACATTATAGCCCTCCTGTCCGTTCCGCACAAACCGGGGAGACGAACCGGTTCGTGCCCGGCAGGCAGGCCGCGAGGAAGATCGAAAAGGTCAGGGGGCGGCGACGCAGGCCTGGCCAAAGCTGAGCCATGGAGACACAGCGAAGACAGCGACAAAAAGAACCGGAATTGGTGGAAGGAATTAACCAATTGGGACACTGGGCCCACGGGACAGCCGTGTGGCTGTGGAGATGGGACCGCCCATGAGGCCGTCAAATCGTAGAGACGCAAAATTTTGCGTCTCTACCTGGCCTCTTGCAGAATTCGCCCACCCTGCTACCGTTGATTCCAAGAGAGGCATCAACATTCGGACGGAGGAGCGAAATGAAACTGAGCGCGCGGAATTGCCTGAAGGGGAAGGTGAAAAAAATCATCGCCGGCGCCGTCAACTCTGAGGTCATCCTCGAGCTGCCCGGCGGCATCATCATCACCTCAATCGTCACCAAGGAAGCGGTAGAGAGCCTTGGCCTAAAGGAAGGGAAGGAGGCCTACGCCGTGATCAAGGCCTCCAATGTCATGCTGGCGGTAGATCATTAGGGTTTTTCCGCCGCAGCTGTCTCTTCCGGCCCCGTCCCCTTGCCAGGGAACGGGGTTTTATATTTTTCAAACATTGCGGCTGCGGTCAATTCCAATACCTGGGGTTAAAAGGACCCCTCCACGGCGCGGTAGGTGATCGCCGATTCCACCGTCTCTGGCGATATCAACCGACCCGCTTCAAGTCGCAGGACCTCCCCCCGCAGACGACGGGATTGGTCGGCATCGTGGGTGGAGATGATGACGGTGACCCCTTCGCCGGGCAGAGCGGCCAGGCAGCTCTCGAAGAGCGGCAGCGAATCCCGGTCGAGACCGGCCGTCGGCTCGTCGAGGAGCAGAACCTTCGGCCGCAGGACCATGGCCCGGGCCAGGGCCACCCGCCGGGTTTCGCCGCCGGAGAGGGCACTCGCCCGGCGGAACTCGAAACCCTGTAGCCCCACCTTCTCAAGGGCCGAGGCGATGCGGTGACGCTGCAGGTCGCCGCGGACATCCCGCAGACGCAGACCGAAGGCGAGATTGTCGTAGACCGTGCCGTCGAACAT
>Ga0256865_1000816_pt1 | contig 10267 bp, 9 predicted proteins | sample RVTome_14_FD_187337 | JGI IMG/M metagenome (GOLD analysis project Ga0256865, IMG submission 187337) | Soil microbial communities from uranium-contaminated site in the Upper Colorado River Basin, Wyoming, United States - RVT145D125 HiSeq ... | reverse complement strand
TACCGACCTTGACATCCCATACGGATGCACTTCGTCCACCGCCCTTCTTGATCGTCACTTTGGCGGTAATGGTTGACGAATCGACAACCCTGATACTGCTCGCCACGGGTGCTTTGCCTGACCCGTTCTGGAACAGAACCGGCATGCCGGTGGCAAAGCCGGACCCCGTAATCGTTACACTGAACACGGAGTTCTTGGTTCCGGAATTCGGCGAGATTCCCGTGACGACGACCTGGGGTGGAGGCGGATCGCCCGGACCGCCCGGACCGCCCGGATTACTGATTACCGTGGCAGTGTATCGGGTAAAATCCAGCGCTACGTAAATGCGCGAGGTGTTATCGGAGTCGTCCGTCTCGAGCAAGCGTTTGCCGGGATCGACCTCGAGGGTCAATTCATAGTCGCCACTCGGCAGACCCGTAACATCGATATCCTGGTCGGCCAGGTATGATCCGTACGTATCGCCCCATCCCACGGAAATTCCCTGGGTCGTGGCATCGCAGGTGTTGTAGACCGGGCTGCCCGGAGAGCCGGGTAGCGTGCCATCAACCCGATTCGTGTCCATAAGGCAGAACGTGGTTTTGTGACCCTCGCGATTGGACCCGCCCGGCGCGTCATACGGCTGCAATGTGTACACCGCGTAATTGCCGAAATGTACGTGATTGTGTTCGGGATGCCACACGTAAGTACCTGCAACGCGCTCGTAGCTTCCACCATCCGCCAGGTAGACGCGCTGATACACATTCTGTCCCATCGAGCCGGTTTCACCGGCGACGATTTCCAGTGGGCCTGCACCGACGTTGTAAGACAGGGTGCTGAAGACCAGATCCCAGCCGCCGGTTGCGTAATCACGTCTCAGCGCGACATCGAACGCGGGGGCAACCCGCAGGTTGGGCATGAGTTCTACGTTGGTCTGCGCGACAGCCACGCTGCCGGAGAGTATTCCAATTGCGGCTAACACAGGTAGCCGGAACGAAGCCACCATGATTATCTCCTCTGGTGCAATTGCGTTAATCAAATGCCGGGCGGGAGGCCACATACATGGCAACTCCGCCCGGCATTCGAACCGGGCTGTCCTTACTCGACGGGATCTCCGTCTTCACAAGGAATTTCCAGCTTGTCGCTGTTGAGGAAAATAGCGTTCAGAAAAGCAGCGGCTGATTGCTTCAAATCGCCGTTATGCGCACCGGTTGCGGTCAGGTCTGCAATCAACGCGTCAAACGTTGCTTGGTCAACCAGGTCTGCCCAGACTTCGGTGTGATTCTTGAAGTAGCCGGGGCTACACAGGAAGTCCGGGTCCTTTTCTCCGGCATAGGCGGCTGACGCAGCCAGTGCCAGGGAAGCGCCTATGGCAAGTACTGATCCTAGGATCTTCATTTTTGATTACTCCTCTCGTTTTTCTTGGCGTACGTTTTTGTATTTATGTTTTGACAGCGCGGCCTGCTCTGGTTTAAATTTTTTGCAAGCGCGCTACCTTCAAGAGCCTACCTCAGCCGGGCCCGGAGTTGCACGTCATTTGACCTAATTCCTGTTTCTGTCCGTCACGGCCCTTGTGATGGCTGTAGTTGTGACGTCCTTGGAATCCACCGGAGTGGGAATTGGTTATTGTACCAGGCCGAATTCCCGATGATTCCACCCGAGATCGCCGCAAGATGGTCCTTTCCACTGCAACAGACGTTATCAAGACCCGAAACCTTCACCGGCGATTTGAGATGGGCGAGGCTACGATTCGCGCCCTGGACTCGGTGGACCTGACCGTTGCCCGTGGTGAATATTGCGCAATTATGGGGCCATCCGGGTCGGGGAAGTCGACGCTGATGAACGTTATTGGCTGCCTGGATGTGGCTGACGAAGGCCAGTACTGGCTGGATGGTCATTTGGTCGGCGAAATGGCAGACCGCAAGCTGGCGCATATTCGCAACCGGTTCGTCGGTTTTATTTTCCAGACGTTCAATTTGCTGCCGAATGCAACGGCGCTGCAGAATGTGGAAGTACCGTTGATCTATGCGGGCATCCGCCGCAAGCAGCGGCTGCAACAAGCGGCCGTGGCTCTGGGCCGGGTGGGTCTGGCGAACAGGCTACAGCACAAGCCCGGGCAACTTTCGGGCGGCCAGCGTCAGCGCCTGGCCATTGCGCGTGCGATAGTTACCGATCCAAGTATCCTCCTTGCGGACGAGCCGACCGGCAACCTGGACAGCGCCACCGCCGCAGAGATTATGTCCTTGTTTCGCTCTCTGCACGATGCCGGCAACACCATCGTGCTCGTCACTCACGATTCCAGTATCGCGAAGCACGCGCAGCGCATTATAGGAATGCGGGATGGCCGTATCGTAAGTAACACCGTAAAGGGTCGGGAAGTATGACCTGCAGAATCGCATGCTGCCTGATCCTGGGCACCGTTATAGCTTGCAGCCCGCCGGAAGAGCCTCGCGAGTTCCGGACCGCTGTCGTCGAACGCCGTGACATAACCGTCGTCGTGGAGGCTGCAGGCGTAATTCAGCCGTATCGAACGATCGAAGTGAAATCGAAAGCGTCCGGTGAAATTCTCTCAGTGCACGCGGAGACTGGTGACTTTGTCGAAGAGGGGACTCTTCTGGTTCAGATCGACAAACGGGTGCCGCGAAATCAGCTTGCCCTGGTCGAATCGCAGCGTGAGGCATCACTGGCGCGCAGGGCCATTGCGGAAGCACAACTTAAACGTGCGCAACGTCTTCTTGCATCAAATTCGATCAATGAAGTCGAGTACGAGAATACCGTAATGGAGTTGGCAAATGCCAAGGCAGAAGTCGTGCGATCGCTCATCGCCATCGAAAACGCACAGTTTTCGCTGGACGATACCGAGGTCAAGGCACCGATATTTGGAACCGTTATCGAAAAACTCATCGAAAGGGGCCAGGTGATTTCCTCGCCGACGATGGATGTCGGCGGCGGCACTGTACTTATGAAAATGGCTGACCTGAGAACCGTGCAAGTCCAGACGCTGGTCAACGAGATTGACATAGGAAAGATTCAGGTCGGCCAGGAAGTTACGGTAACTGTGACCTCGTATCCGGAACAGCCGTTCGCCGGTCAGGTGGTGAAGGTTGAGCCGCAGGCTTTGCCCGACCAGGCTGTAACGTCGTTTCCTGTATTGATTACTCTGAACAACGAAGATGAACTCCTGCGTCCCGGGATGAACGCCGAGGTTGCGATTCTCGTCGAGAGTAAAGAGGATGTTCTTGCATTGCCGACGGCGGCATTGCGAACCATGCGCGACGTTGCAATTACCGCGGAACTTGTGGGTGCCGATGAATCGGACATACGTGCGCAGCTTGAGTCGGATTGGACAGCGGGGTCCGAGCCTGACCCGCAGATTGACACTGATGACAAGGGTGCCGGCGGTTCCGCGACATCCGTGAGCCGGTACTGGGTACTTGCCTGGGAGAATGACAGCATACGGGCCCTCAACGTGAACACGGGCATCTCGGATCTTGATTACTGCGAGGTACTCTTCGGCGTCACCGAAGGCACAGAGGTATTCCTGCTGCCAAGTTCGGGGTTGGTGCAAACGCAACAGCGATTACAGCAAAACATGCGGCGACTGTCGGGATTGACAGGAATCAGCCGGAAGCCCGAGTAGCGGAATTCCCGACATGTTCTGGGAGTTCGTAATTATCGGGCTGCAATCGATCCGCACCAATCTGTTGCGCGGTTTTCTTACGGTGCTAGGCATCGTAATCGGTGTCGCCTCGTTCATCGCAATGGTCGCCCTGAGTACCGGAGCACAGCAGGCTATCGACGACCAGATTCAGTCGCTGGGAACCGATATCCTCCTCGTGCGACCCGGAAATCGTTATCGTCTTGGCGTTTCCGAAGCCACCGGAAAACTGACTATCGGCGACGCCCACGCAATACTGAGTCATGCAGGTTCCGTCAGCGCCGTCGTACCCGAAAAGACACACCGGGCGTCCGCAACGATCGGCACGATCAACCAGAGCATGTCGATTATCGGAACGACGCCAAACTTCACCGACGTACATGATTATCGCCTTCTTGCCGGCCGTAACTTTACCGTTGCGGAGATGGTTGCGAAAAAACGTGTTGCAGTTGTTGGAATTGAGGTTCCCGCGAGGTATCGCATCGATGCCATGGGCATTGTCGGTACGACAATGTATGTGCAGGGCATTGCGTTCCAGGTAATCGGTGTTCTCGACAACATTGGATCTGCAGGTTGGCGCAATTTTGACGAGCAGATCTGGATTCCCCTGGAAACGGCGCAGTACAGGGTCGTCGGAACCGACGAACTGGACGTCATCAACGTCCAGCTGGAATCCAATGTGTCACTGGAACTTGGCATCGTCGATGTCGAGCGAGTAATGCGACGTGAGCATCGAATTGGCCCGGGCAAGAACAATGATTTCAGCATCGGCGACCCGGCGGAATTCCTTAATGTTCGCAAAGCGGCCAATGACGTGTTCGCCTATCTACTTGCAGGTGTATCGAGTGTCAGTTTGATTGTCGGTGGCATTGGCATCATGAACATCATGCTGGTGACAGTGACTGAACGAACCCGTGAGATTGGCATTCGCAAGGCGCTGGGCGCCACGCAATCGAGTATCCTGCTTCAATTCCTCATTGAGTCGATTATCTTGTGTTTTTTTGGCGGGCTGGGCGGGACCTTGCTCGGGATAGGCGCCGCCAACCTGATGAGCCACCTATTTGACTGGCAAGTACTGGTCTCGCTGCCGGCAATTGCGATATCCCTCGGATTCAGTGTTTCGGTCGGCTTGTTTTTCGGTCTCTGGCCGGCGCGCAAGGCCTCCTTGCTGCATCCGATCGATGCGTTGCGTTACGAGTAAAACGCCACTGCCACACGCGCGTTTCCCCTGCGGCGCGTCCGCGTTCCTGCTCGGACTTTCCGGCGGCTGGCGAAGAGATAAGGCCTTTCGTCAGTGCAGTACGACGTCGGTCAAGACATCGCGAATCACCTGGGTCGCGATCTCGATCAGAAGAATCTTGCCGGCGACGATGACTCGCTCGTAACCGTCTTTGACCGGCGGCAGCGCCCGATCGAGTGAATCCGGGAGTACCTGCTTTGCAATCCCTGGCGGGAGCGGTTTGCCACGCGCGAGATTCTTTTCGATGCCCGGCGGAATGGCCTTGTAATTGCCATTCCCTTTCCCGTTGCCGCCGTTACCAACTTGAGATTGGTAGTGGGCACGAATGATGCGGATTTCGTCGTCCGTAAAGACTACGCCAACTTCGATGGACGCACGCTGTGCATCCGTGATGCCAGGATTGGCACTTGCGACTGAATCCGTTCCGAGTAGCAGGAAGCCCAAAACTGTGAAAGTCAGATTACGCATGTTGACCTCGACACGCACCGGAGACGGCATAAATGTAGATGTTCGTCGAAATGAAAAACGTGACCTGATCCACAGACTGGCTCGGAATCACGCGCGTTCTGACTGATCGCAAAACGCAAAGTGCGAATAACCCGGTTCACGATACCAGGACAACACAGTATCGTCGGCTGATTAAGGCAAGCGGCATATCGCTAAAGTTGAATCTCCTCGGCCTCGTAGGCGTTCATAACCGGTGGTTCGGCGCAAAGGGCCTTCAGATCCCGCACGAACGCGCGTGATGCTGGCACCACGAAATGTGCGCCGAGCGCTTTGCGGTCTGTCCACTTCTCGACAAAGACCAGTACCTGATCATCCCCGGTATCCCGGTGCACGGCGTGAGACATACAACCGGGTTCCGCTCGCGACCGCCGGACATGTTCCAGGCTGAGCTTCAACGCCGCCTCAAGTTGTCCAGGGCGGATTTTGACAGCGCCAAGCACAATGATCATGTGAGTTCCTCGGAGGTAGCGCACTGCGCGCTGCAAGCGGCTATTGTTTCGATGGCTCCGGAAAGCCGCGATCGCGCATCAGTGCGCCGATCTTGGCGTCGCGGCCGCGGAATGCGCGGTATGCGTCCGCGGGATCGACTGCATTGCGAACGGAGAACAGGTTATCGACCAGGCGTTTTGCGACCTCCTTGTCATAGAAACCGCCCGGCGCTTCCATGAACGCTTCGGCGGCATCCGACGTCAGCACGTCTGCCCACATGTAACCGTAGTAGCCGGCGGAATAGCCCTCGCCGGAGAAGATATGCCCGAAATGCGGACTGCGGTGGCGCATCGCGAGTTCCTTCGGCATGCCGAGATCGGCAAGCGTTGCCTTTTCGAACGCGTCGGGATCCAGCCCTTGCGGATCGCTCATGTGGTAACGCATGTCCACGAGTGCGGACGCAAGATATTCCGTCGTATCGAAGCCCTGCTTGAAGGTCGCCGTATCCTTGATTTTCTGCACGAGTTCGGCGGGCATCGGCTGGCCCGTTTCGTGATGCATCAGGTAATTGTTGATGACTGCGTCGGTCATCAGCCAGCGTTCGAGCAATTGCGACTGGAACTCGGTGTAATCGCGCACGCCGCCGTTTAGCGTCGGATAAGCGACTTCTGACGACAGCCCGTGCAGCGCATGGCCGAATTCATGGAAGAACGTCGTGGCATCCGACCACGAAACGAGGACCGGCTTGCCCTGCTCGCCTTTGACGAAATTCGAGTTGTTGGAAACAAGCGGCGTCCGCTTGCCATTATAGGTCTGGTAGCTTCTGTACCCGGTAGCCCAGGCGCCCGACCGTTTGCCTGGCCGGGCAAAGGGATCGAGGTACCAGAGACCGATATGCTCGCCCGAGGTACTGTCTGTCACTTCCCAGACTTTCACGTCCGGATGCCACACCGGTACCGAACCTGCGGCGACCGGGGCGAAACTGAAATCAAAGAGCTCCCCGGCGACAAAGAACATTGCTTCGCGCAGTTTGTCGAGCTGCAGGTACTGCTTCACTTCGTCCGAATCGAGCGCGTAACGATCCTTGCGGACTTTCTCCATGTAATAGCGGTAATCCCACGGCTCGATGACGATGCCGGCGCCTTCCGCATCGGCAATCTTCTGCATGTCGGCAACTTCCTCACGCACCCGGCCAATGGCAGCCGGCCAGACGGCCTCCATCAGTGCCAGCGCGCGCTCCGGCGATTTCGCCATCCGGTTCTGCAGCCGCCACGCAGCATAAGTGTCATGACCGAGCAGTCCGACGCGTTCGTCGCGAAGTTTCACGATCTCGGCAATGATGGCGTTGTTGTCGTGCTCGTCGCCGTTGTCGCCACGGTCGTAATAGGTATGCCACACTTTCTCGCGGAGATCGCGTTCACCGGAGAAAGTCAGGAACGGATCCATTGACGAGCGTGTGTTCGGGATCGCGTACTCGCCTGCGTGCCCACGTTCCCCGGCTGCCGCGGCCGCGGCGGCGACGAAGGATTCCGGGAGGCCACCCAGTTGCTTCGAAGTGATGTAGGTCACGTAGCCCTCTTCGTCCGCGAGTATATTGTTTGCGAATTTTGTGTGCAGCTCGGCGAGCCGCTGGTTGATCGCGGCATAGCGTGCCTTTGCCTCGCCCTGCAGTGTCGCGCCGTCACTGGCAAAGCGGTCGTATACGAGCCACACGAGCCTCTGCTCATGCGCAGGCAGTGCCTTGTTCTCGTCGCTTTCGTAGATGCTCTTGATGCGCCGGAACAGCGCATCGTTCTGCGTGATTTTCGAATTGAACTCCGCGAGCCTTGGCGCCATTTCCTGCTGGATTGCGCGAAACTCCTGCGTCGACATGTTGGAGCTCCAGATGCCCCAATAGGAAAACACGCGGCCCAGAACCTCGCCGCTCCGTTCCAGCGCGATGATCGTATTGGTGAAATCGGGCGGCTGTGGGTTGTTTGCAATCGCATCGACCTCGGCAAGACTGCGCGCCATACCTGCTTCGAGCGCCGGTTTCAGCCCGGCGAGATTCATCCTGTCGAAATGCGGCACGCCGCTGTAAGGGCCTGCGTACTCGGACAACAAGACGTTGCCGTCGTCGCTGCCGGCATCCGCGGCAGGAACTTCAGCAAACAGCGCATCGGCGCTCTTGCCGATATCCGCGGGAACCGAAATCGTCCTCGTCTGTGCAGGCACTGCTTGCGACTCCGTTTCGCCCGATTCGCCACAGCCATAGCCGGCGGTAATCAAGGCAAGTGTTGATACAACTCTGACTGCGCGCATGCGACGGCTCCTGAATCTGTCTCCATACCGTCATGAATTATGCACGGATCGGCGCCGGCACAGGAATTTGATCGTCAGTCAGGGCATGCTGCGCCGCTCGAGTCCCGACGCTTTGCGGCCAGCGCGCTTGAACTCCGGTGCGCTGCTTTTCTGCAAACGCTCCGCCAGATCCAGGCAGCGGTCGAGCAGCGCCCGGGCGCCCTCGTGCAGTTCCTCACTGTGCTTCACCATCTCGACATTGCGTTCCATGTCCTCGGCGGTCCAGCCGCGACTGTGGGCAATGAAGGGAAACTGCGGAAACTGCATGCCCAGTTCGCCGAAAAACAACATCATATGGCCGGCGACCGCCTGCACGTTGTCCTGTCCGCCCGTCACTATGAGCCCGGCGACCTTGTCTTTCAGCATGACGCGGTTCCTGAGCGTAATCTGGTTCTGCACGGTATTCAGACGCTCCGCCATCTTGAAGTACAGCGAGCTCGCCGCGCCCCAGCGTATGGGCGTTGCGATCAGGACCACGTCCGCCCAGAAAACCAGGTTCTCGTAAACCTCGTTCATACCATCCCTTGAATCCATCTGCGAAATGCTGCATGGCCAGGTGCAGGCGTGCGCGCTCTTGGAGTAATAGCCTTCGCAGGCGCGAAAGGACAGCTCGCGCAATCGGATCAAGCGCGTTTCCAGCGAGTGTTTGTTCCGCCCGTGTTCGAGCGCGCTTTCCAGCAGCGCCTCCGAGGTGGAATAGCGCGGATAGCGGTTGTCCATGACCGTGGTCGAAATGCCGGCCACGCGCAGCGGCCCCGGCTCGCGGCCCGTGTCGCGATCCAGCGGATGCCGTGCATGCGGCAACCGGTTTCGGCTGGTGGCGGCGGAGGTGCCGACCAGCAGCCGGCCGTTCTCTGTCCTGAATTCGAAACTTGGCACCCGGTCGTCTTCGTATCCGGGTTCCCCGAAACCGGTAACGCGGTGAAATTTCCAGTGGTGCCAGGGACAAACGACGTAGTCGCCATCCAGCGTGCCCTGCCCGAGCGGGCCACCGGCATGGTTGCAGGCGCCGTGGATCACTCCGAACTGGCCGTCGACGCAGGACAGTGCAACCTTGTTTCGGCCTATAAGCAATTGCTGCAGCGGCGTTTTCGAGAGCTCAGCCGCATCGCCCACGTCGTACCACTTGTTATCGGTCATCAGCGCTCCCGTTGTCGCTATCCCGTCCGGTTAGCCAGGCGATTGCCACAAACACCGCGCCCCGGGTTCGACCGGTATACTGCGAACAACCCGTCTGCTGTCTGGTCGGTCACGAACAATCTGAGGGAATATTATGAACAAGTCATTGGTCGCGGGCACAGCCATTTGCATGGTATTGGCTTCGCCATTCGCGTTTTCTGCCTGGGATACGGACGACGAAACCGAGTACCACCAAAAAGCGCAGGAAGCTCTTGCCGAGTTTATTAAGAGCGATCCGGATGCGCAGAAATTTGTCGACAATGCGGCCGGATATGTCGTCATCCCGACAGTTGGCAAAGGTGGAGTGGGTATCGGAGGCGCACGTGGCAAAGGTGTGCTCTACGAGGGCAGTGCGGTCACTGCATTGGTAACCATGACCCAGCTAAGTATCGGCTTTCAGCTGGGCGGGCAAGCTTACAGTGAGTTCATCTTTTTCGAGGATGCGCTCACGCTGGCAAATTTCAGGAAGGGCAATTTCGAGCTGAACGCCCAGGCTTCTGCGGTTGCAGTGACCCTTGGTGCATCTGCAGACGCATCGTTCAACGACGGCATGGCAATTTTTACCCTCGCAAAGGGGGGCCTGATGTACGAAGCCGCTGTCGGCGGCCAGAAATTCAAAGTCGAATTAAAATAGTAAAAGATCCGGAGTACGTGCCGGGTTGACCACCGCGCCCGCATCAATGGCGGTCCGGAGGTCCTCGCGCTTGTGCTTGCTAGAACCGATAGGTCAGTTCGGCAAAGATCCCGGCTTCCTTGTTGCCGTCGGCATCAGGGTGCGTCAACGGTTTGGCCACTTCGAGATAGCCGGCAAAGCGCTCGCCGCGGGCGGTCAGGCCGACGCCCGTGGAAGCGGCCGACTCGCGCCCGGGACTATCGTTGCGCCAGGCCGCACCCAGATCGTAGTAGCCGTAGATTTGTGCAGGCCCTAACCACGGCAG
>Ga0256865_1000812_pt1 | contig 10281 bp, 9 predicted proteins | sample RVTome_14_FD_187337 | JGI IMG/M metagenome (GOLD analysis project Ga0256865, IMG submission 187337) | Soil microbial communities from uranium-contaminated site in the Upper Colorado River Basin, Wyoming, United States - RVT145D125 HiSeq ... | reverse complement strand
AACCAGCGTCTTGCCCTCGCCCGTGCGCATTTCGGCGATCTTCCCGTTGTGCAGAGCGATGCCGCCAAGGATCTGGACATCGAAATGACGCATGTTGAGCGTGCGCCGCGCCGCTTCGCGCACAACGGCAAAGGCTTCAGGCAGCAGCTCCTCCACTGCGTCGCGGCGCACCTTGGCCCGTTCGATCTCGCGCTGCCGGGCCCGTTCCGGATCTCCGTCAGCATTGTCGGGCACCTTCGCGACGGCATCGCGAACCCGTGCGCGGAACTCGTCAGTCTTTGCGCGCAATTCCGCGTCGGTAAGCTTTTCGATCTGCGGCTCAAGCGCGTTGGTTGCGCGCACCTGGCGCTGGTACTGGCGTAGCAGCCGATCGTTCCGGCTGCCGAAGATCTTCCTCAGAGCGGTCTGGATCATTCCTTCAGCAAGCTAAACAAAAAGGGGTGGGGGCCATCGCCCCACCCCTTTGACGTTCGTATTTTCCCAACGTTCAGCCGGGCAACTGCAGGAATCGTTTGGGATTCAACGGAGCACCACGCCGCCTCACTTCGAAATGCAGGTGCGCACCCGTCGCGCGACCCGTCTTTCCGACCTTGGCGATCTCCACTCCCCGCACGACCAGGTCTCCTACCTTCACCAGCCGCTTCGATGCGTGCGCGTAACGCGTGATCAGGCCGTTGCCGTGGTCGATCTCGATCATATTACCATACTGTGGATGCGTTCCCGAGAAGATCACGACGCCGCCGGCGGCCGCGTAGATCGGTGTGCCGATCTCGGCCATGAAGTCGACGCCCTCATGGAACGCGCGCTGGCCGGTGAAAGGATCGATACGCCAGCCGAAGTTGGAAGAATACCAGCCTGCTTCGACCGGCTTCATGGTCGGGATCAGCTTCTTCTTCGCGCTGTCGACGGTGAAGAGGGACTCGAGGATACCGAGCTTGTCGCTGCGGTCGTCGACTTGCTGCGTCAGCAGCTCGAGCTGCTGGGTGAAATCGACCAGCGACAGATCCTGCGAGGGCAGTGTCGATACGGCACCGCCCCGCCCCGGCCGTTCTCCGAACATCAGGTCCTGCGGCTTGAACCCGGCCAGCTTGGCCAGGCGTTCGCCGACGGTGTCGAGCCGGACGAGTTGCGCCTGCATCTCGCCCAGCTTCACGGCCATGGCGTTGAGGTTCTGGCGCAGGTATGACTGGGCCTTTTCGTGCTGTTCCTGCTGGAGCGCCGCCTGGCGCTTGTGTGCCGCCAGCACGATGGACTCGACGTAGGGCAGCTTGACGTCGTCGGCAAACCGGAGCGCAATGTAATGGAGCAGCACAGCCAGCGTCAGGGACGTCAGGATGAGACCCAGCCCGAGGAGCGCCAGATGGGTGGGGCCCAGGCTGAAACTCCTTGCCCGGGCCAGCTTTCCGGAAACTAGAATTAGATTCATCGTCTCCCCTCGTCGCAGCTACCTCTATGCCCACCCGCAAGATCAGCGACCTGCTTCACCAATCGAGCGAGCTTCGCGCCCTGTCACGTCGCGCACAGCACCTGGCCGAGCTTCAGCGTGCAATGCTTGAGGCTATCCCCCGGCCGCTCTCACACGCCTACCGGATCAGAAATTTCCGGTCCGGAACGCTTCTTGTTGCGGCGGTTAACGCAGCCGCGGCGGCCAAGCTCCGGCACCTTGCTCCGCGTCTGCTCGAGCACCTGCAAAAACGCGATGAGCAGGTTACTAAAATCCAGATAGAAGTTCAAGTTGCAACGCAGCAAATCCGACCTGGAAAAAGTTCACGGAAGGCATCGTTGAATGCTCGCGTCATAGAGGATTTTGAGAGGCTAGCGGGCACCCTTAAAGAGTCCCCATTGCGACTCGCCGTGACCCGCTTGGTGCAACGCCACAAACAAAACGTGAAATAGTGCTGATCAGAGGACGAGAATCACGCGCTCGAGTGCGTAGAGCGTCACGAAAACGAGTAGAAAAATGAGACCAAACTGGAAGACACGCCAGGCGAACGTGAGATAGCGCCGGTTCCGGGTAAAGAGGTATAGCGCCAGGCTCCCGGCCACGGCGATCAAGACGAGGATCCCGACCAGCCGCAGAACAAGCATCGAATCCGTCTAGCGTGGGAAGCCGCGCGAGCGGAGGAAGCGCGCGTAGGCCGTCGAAAACAACCCGGCCCCTACGCCGGTTGGGGTTGCCAGGCGAGGAACACGGGGGCGTCCTCCACCCGCTCGAAGCTTGCGTACTCCCATGCTTGACGGTCCTCCAGCAGGCGCCGCAGCAACTGGTTGTTGAGCGCGTGTCCCGATTTATGGCCCGCGAACGCCCCGATCAACGGGTGGCCGAGAAGGTACAAGTCGCCAATTGCATCGAGGACCTTGTGCTTGACGAACTCGTCCTCATAGCGCAGGCCGTCGGAGTTGAGAACGCGGTACTCGTCCATCACGATGGCGTTGTCGAGGCTTCCGCCAAGCGCCAGGCCCTGCCCGCGCAGCGACTCGACATCCTGCATGAAGCCGAACGTGCGTGCGCGGCTGACTTCCTTGACGTAGGACGTGTTCGAAAAGTCCACCGTGACCGACTGCCGCATCTTGTCGAACACGGGGTGGTCAAAGTCGATGCTCAGGGCGAGCTTGAAACCGTTGTGGGGCTCCAGCTTCACCCACTTGTCTTCCTCCTCCACCGCAACCGTGTTCAACACGCGAATGAATTTCTTCGGCACGCCCTGCTCTTCGATCCCCGCCGATTGCAGCAGAAACACGAACGGGCCGGCGCTGCCGTCCATGATCGGCACTTCCGGCGCCGAGAGATCGACGTAGGCATTGTCGATCCCGAGGCCGGCGAACGCGGACATCAAATGCTCGACAGTCGCGATTCGCACGCCCTCGCGTTCAAGGCACGACGAGAGCCGCGTGTCGCCCACTGCGTGCGGCGATGCCTTGATCTCGAGTGGCTGCCCGAGGTCTGTGCGGCGAAAAACGATTCCGGTATTTGCCGGCGCCGGTCTCAGCGTCATGTAAACCTTGGCGCCCGTGTGCAGGCCAACGCCCGTTGCCCGAATCAGATTTTTTAACGTGCGTTGGTGTATCAACTGAAAACTTTCTGATTTATCATATTGTTACCGGACAAATTCTAGCATGGTGTCATGTTGCTATGCAAAAAAATTGTAACGAAACGTGATTCGCCAGGTGCTTTGAGTGGTTAGAACGCGACATAACACGCTGGTGCACGCTTTTTTTCGACGCGATGCTCGCCCAAAAGCGCCGTCGCCTCGGGACGACATCCTCCGGTGCGACTTTCACCGGATTCGCTCGATTCGCGTTCCCCCCGGTGCGACGCTCCGCCGGTGGCTGACGCCGCACGGCGCGTCCTGCGCAGGCTGCAGCGCGGTTTTCGGCCGGTTGGCGCTCCGGCGCGAGCGCGCTAGTCCGCTTGCTTGCGCAGGAACGCGGGAATGTCCAGCATTTCGACGCCGGATTGACGCATCGCTTCGATCGTAGCATCGCGGTTGCGTTTCGAGCGCATGACGGCGGGCATCTCGAGCGCGCCGTAATCCACCTCGAGCGGCTGGTTGTCGGTGCCGGTCTTGCTTGTCACCACGGTAAGCGGCTTCGGCTGCTGGCGAATCGCCGGCTTGCCCAGCCCGGTCGCGACAATGGTGACGCGCAGGCTGTTGTCGAGCGCTTCGTCGTACACCGTGCCTACGATCTTGTGCGCGCCGTCCGCCGCGAACGAGCCGATGGTCTCCATCACATCGTAGAGCTCCTGGAGCTGGAAGGATTCCTGGCTCGCCGAGATGTTGACGAGCACGCCCCGCGCGTCCGCGATGTTGATGTCCTCCAGCAGCGGGCAGGCGACCGCCTGTTCGGCCGCGAGCCGTGCCCGGTCCGGTCCCTCCGATTTCGCCGAGCCCATCATCGCCATGCCCATCTCCGCCATGACGGTGCGCACGTCGGCAAAGTCGACGTTGATCATCCCCGGACAGCTGATGATCTCCGCGATTCCGGCAACCGCCCCGTGCAGCACGTCGTTTGCCGCACGGAAAGCCTCGTGAAGCGTCACCTTGTTGCCCAGCACCTGCATCAGCTTGTCGTTCGGTATGACGATCAGCGAGTCAACATATTCCCCGAGCTGATCGAGCCCCTCGAGCGCGATGCGCTGGCGCTTGCCCTCGAAGCCGAACGGCTTGGTCACGACGGCGACCGTGAGGATGCCGAGCTCCTTGGCGATCTCGGCAACCACCGGCGCGGCCCCCGTTCCGGTCCCGCCTCCCATGCCCGCCGTCACAAAAAGCATGTCAGCGCCCGCGATCGTCTCGGCTACGCGTTCGCGGTCCTCGAGCGCCGACTGGCGCCCCACTTCCGGATTCGCGCCTGCGCCGAGTCCCTTGGTGATGTGGGTGCCCAGCTGCAGCTGCACCTTGGCGTGCGTGCGCTTGAGCGCCTGCACGTCGGTGTTCGCCGATATGAACTCCACGCCTTTCACGCCCTGCGCGATCATGTGGTCGACCGCGTTGCCGCCGCAGCCGCCCACGCCTACCACCTTGATTACCGCTTCCTGCCCTTGCGCATCCACGATTTCAAACATTGAGACTCCTTTCGCCTGAGCTATGAACAAGAATCGCCAGTTGATACGTTCCGCAAACCCATCGCTTCCCTTTCGCTAGAAGTTTCCCGCGAACCATGATTTCATCCTCTCCAGCACGTGCTGGAATGAGCCCGTGCTCATGCGCGCCGCCTCCTTCTGCCGGTGCTGCTCGAAGCCCGCGAGCAGCAGGCCCACACCGGTCGAGAAACGCGGGTGCCGCACGTATTCCGCGAGCGTTCCGCCGTAGCCGGGGTAGCCGACGCGCACCGGCATGTGAAAGAGCTCTTCGCCCAACTCGACCATGCCCTGCATGACGCTCGATCCCCCTGTGATCACCACGCCTGCCGACAGCAGCTCCTCGTAGCCGCTCCTGCGCAGCTCCGACTGCACCAGCGAATAGAGCTCCTCGACGCGCGGCTCGATTACCTCCGAGAGCGTCTTGCGCGAGAGCTGGCGCGGCTCCCGGTCGCCGAGACCCGGCACCTCCACCATTTCCTGGGGATCGGCGAGCTGGGAAAGTGCGCACCCGTAGCGTTCCTTGATCTCTTCCGCGTCCTTGGTCGGCGTGCGCAGCGCCATCGCAATGTCGTTGGTGATCTGGTCGCCGGCGATGGGAATGACCGCGGTATGGCGAATGGCTCCGTGCGTGAACACGATGAGGTCGGTCGTTCCGCCCCCGATGTCAACGAGCGCGACGCCGAGATCCTTCTCGTCATCCGATATCACCGCGAGCGCCGACGCAAGCGGCTGCAGGATGAGATCGCGCACCTCCAGCCCGCAGCGCCGCACGCACTTCACGATGTTCTGCGCCGCGGACACGGCTCCGGTGACGATATGCACCTTGACCTCGAGCCGCACCCCGCTCATCCCCAGCGGCTCGCGCACGTCTTCCTGCCCGTCGATGATGAATTCCTGGTTGAGCACGTGGAGAATCTGCTGGTCATTCGGAATCTGGACCGCCCGCGCCGTGTCGATCACGCGCTCGATGTCCCCCTGGGCGACCTCCTTGTCCTTCACCGGCACCATGCCCTGCGAGTTGAAGCTGCGGACGTGGCTGCCGGCGATGCCGGTGTAGACCTCGCGTATCTTGCAGTCGGCCATGAGCTCGGCCTCCTCCAGCGCGCGCTGAATGGCATTGACTGTCGTCTCGATGTTGACCACGACGCCCTTCTTCAGCCCGCGCGACGGGTGCTGTCCCATGCCAATCAGCTCGAACCCTCCCTCGGGCGTCAACTGGGAGACGATCGCGACAATCTTGGATGTCCCGATATCGAGACCGACCAGCAGCTTCTTGTTGTCTCGCGGCATGCTCACGCTCGTTGCTCCGCCTCCTTAACCCGTCCGACCGTCATGTCCGCGCGCCGGCTCGCGAGCGCGCGCCGACGGCACCCGCACCGCGAAACCATTGGCGTAGCGCAGGTCTACGTACTGAACGTCCTGATCGAGCGTCGCGAGCGTGCGTTCGTACGCCGCGACAAACCGCGTGAACCGCGCTTCGATGTGCTCGCGGCCGAGCTCCAGCGTGATGCCGCTCTCGAGCTTGAGCCGCCAGGCCCTGCGCGGCGACACCAGGAGCCGCGCAGGCCGCTGGCGGATCGAGGAGAGCCCGCGACGGAAGAATTCATACTGGATGGCCATTTCCTTCGCCGCGCCCTCGGGCCCGACGAAAACCGGCAGCGGCCCGGTGTATTGAGCCTCGAAGATTTCGCCGTGCGTGTTCACCAGTGCCGCCGTCGCCCAGCGTGCGAGCGGCACGTGCTCCTCGAGCGTCACCTCGAGCCGGTCCGGCCACTGCCGCCGCAGCTCGACCTTGCGCACCCATGGGATCCGCATGAATGAGGCTCGGATGGATTCGAGATCGAGCGTGAAAAAATTGCCCCTGATCGCGCCACTCATGCGGCGCTCGATGTCGTCGCGCGTCACGTGCACGGGCGCGCTCTCCAGTCGGATCTCCCGCAGCGGGAATGCCGGCAGGCGGAGGGTGAATGCGATGACCACGACGAACGCGAGCAATGCCCCCAGGCCGTAGAGCGCGCTGGCTGCGGAGTTCAAGAGATCCGGCCTGTCCCACATCGTCTAGCCCGCTCCGGTTTCGGCGCCTGCGGCGGGATCTCGAGGCTTCGGGTCAACCCACATGTGCCGACTCCAGTATCCGCACGCACAAGTCCTCAAATGACATTCCCCTCGCGCGCGCCGCCATCGGCACGAGGCTGTGATCGGTCATGCCCGGCACCGTATTGACCTCCAGAAGAAAGGGATTCCCGGCACGGTCGAGCATCAAGTCCACGCGGCCCCAGCTCGCGCAGCCCAACGAGTCGAATGCGGCGAACGCCACCTCCTGTACGCGCTTCTCGTGGCTCGCCGGCAGACCGCACGGGCATAGGTAGCGCGTGTCGTCGGCAAAGTACTTGGCCTCGTAGTCGTAGAACGTGCGTGGCGTCTCGAGGCGTATCAACGGCAGCGATTCGTTGCCCAGGATTCCGGCCGTGAGCTCCATGCCCTCGACAAAAGTCTCGGCCATCACCACCTTGTCGTAGCGGGCGGCGAGCTCGTACGCCGCATCGAGCATCTCGACCGAGGTGACCTTGGTCATGCCGATGGAGGATCCTTCGCTCGCCGGCTTCACCATCAGCGGCAGTCCCAGCCGGGACGCCACTTCCGTGGCATCGCTTTGCCGCGTGAGGAGCTCGTAGGCCGGCGTAGGCATGCCGCGCGCCTGCCACAGGAGCTTCGTGCGCCACTTGTCCATCGCGAGCGCGCTCGCCAGGACGCCGCTCCCGGTATAGGGAATGCCGAGATACTCCAGCGCCCCTTGTACCGTGCCGTCCTCGCCAAAACGCCCATGCAACGCAATGAAGGCGCGCTCGAATTTTCCCGCGACGAGCTCCTCCAGCCGCTGGTCCCGCGGATCGAAGGCATGCGCGTCGACGCCGCTTCGCTGCAAGGCGCCGAGCACCATCGCCCCGCTTTTCAGCGAGATCTCTCTCTCCGCAGAGCGGCCACCCATCAGCACGGCAACTTTTCCAAAAGGTTTCGCCACGGGTCACAGGTCACGGGTCACGGGTCACGCCTCTCCAACAATGCGCACCTCGCGCTCGAGGGCAATGCCGAATTTCTCTTTCACGCTGCGCTCCACCAGTTCAATCAGCTGCTCGATATCGGCCGCGCGCGCGCCGCCGGAGTTGATGATGAAGTTCGCGTGCTTGGTCGAGATCTGCGCGCCGCCGATGGTGCGCCCCTTCAGTCCGCACGCTTCGACCAGGTGCGCCGCATAGTCGTTGGGCGGATTGCGAAACACCGAGCCCGCGTTCGGCCGCTCGAGGGGCTGCGTCGCAAGGCGCTTTTGAAGCAGCCCCTTGATGATTCGCCGGGAAGACTGCGTATCCCCGCGCGGGAGACGAAACGTTGCGGCGACGAACCACTCCTCGGAAGGATGAAGGATGAAGGATGAAGGATGACCCTGATCTCTTTCTTCCGCCTTCATCCTTCCGCCTTCATCCTTCAGGCGCACGTGGCGGTAGTCGATCTCGTAGTCGGCGGGCATCCGCTCGCGCAGGGTGGCCTGGCGGTCGATCGTCACGACGTGCTCGACGATCTTCCAGGTCTCGCCGCCAAAGCAGCCGGCGTTCATCGCAAGCGCTCCGCCGACCGTGCCCGGAATGCCCGCCAGAAACTCCGCGCCCCTGTAGCCGTGCATTGCCGCAAAACGCGCCACCTTCGGGCTCGCGATCCCCGCCTCGGCGTAGATGTCTACGTGACCCTTCTCCACGCGTTCCACCCGAATCGCCCTGAGTGCCCAGTGCGTCAGAATCACCGTGCCTCGCACGCCGCGGTCGCGCACGAGCAGGTTGCTGCCGAGGCCTACGACATGCACCGGCTCGTTGGCCGGGACGGACCGGAGAAATGCCGCAAGGTCGGGAAGGTCCACCGGGAAATAGGCGCGGTCCGCGGGGCCGCCCGTGCGCCAGGTGGTGTGGCGCGCCATCGGCTCGCGTTGCCGGAGCTCTCCGCGCAGCCCCCTTGCAACCATTTTTTCAGCGACTGCCATCATCATGCGGCGCCATTTACGCTGCGCACGCGGCTCGCGAGCTGCACGGCAACGCCGCCGATGGAGCCCGCGCCCATCGTCAGCACCACGTCACCATCGCGCGCTACCGTCAGGATCGCCGCGGGGAGCTCTGCGACCTTTTCCACGAAAAGCGGCTCCACTCTGCCCTGCACCCTCACCGCCCGCGCCAGCGCGCGACCATCGGCCGCCACGATCGGCACCTCGCCCGCCGGATAGACCTCCGTGAGCAGCAGCGCATCGGCTGTGGAGAGCACGGTCACGAAATCCTCGAAGCAATCACGGGTGCGGGTATAGCGATGGGGCTGGAACGCCAGCACGAGCCGTCGCTTCGGGAAAGCGCCGCGCGCGGCAGCAAGCGTTGCCGCCATTTCGGCAGGATGGTGGCCGTAGTCGTCGATCAGAGTGAAGCTGCCCCGGCCCGGGAGCCGCACTTTTCCATATTGCTGGAAGCGTCGCCCGACACCCTTGAATTCAGCCAGCGCCCGGGCGATTTTCCTGTCCGGGACACCGAGTTCGAGCCCCACCGCGATCGCGGCCAGCGCGTTCCGCACGTTATGCACGCCGGGAAGATTTAGCGTAATCGCCAGCTTTCCGTTGCCCGCCCCCTGGCTGCCGGGAAGCGCGCGCACCACGTTGAATCTCATCTGCCCGCCGGCCGCGGTCACGTCGACCGCGCGGAGCTGCGCGTCGGGCGACAGGCCGTAGGTCGTCACCGGCTTGGTGAGCTGCGGCATGACCATCCGCACGTTCGGATCGTCAGTGCAGAGCACGGCCACGCCGTAGAAGGGCAGGCGCTGGAGGAAATCCACGAATGCCTGGCGCAGCCGGTCGAGAGAGTGGCCGTAGGTCTCCATGTGGTCGGCGTCGATGTTGGTGACGACGGCCACGACCGGCTGCAGATAGAGGAACGAGGCGTCCGACTCGTCCGCCTCCGCGACGATGAATTCCCCCGCACCGAGCTTCGCATTGCTGCCCGCCGCCTCGAGGCGCCCGCCGATGACGAAGGTGGGATCGAGCCCGCCTTCGGCCAGCACGCTTGCCACAAGACTGGTCGTGGTGGTCTTGCCATGGGTGCCGGCCACGGCGATGCCCTGTTTCAGCCGCATCAGCTCGGCCAGCATCAGCGCTCTCGGAACGACGGGGACCCTGGCCTCGCGCGCAGCCACCACCTCCGGGTTATCGTCGCGGACAGCGCTCGAGATCACCACGGCATCGGCCCCCGCAACCTGCTGCGCGACGTGACCGATGTCGATCCGCGCTCCGAGCTCCTGCAGGCGGCGCGTCACGGCGCTGTCGGCAAGATCCGATCCGCTCACGACGTAGCCCAGGTTGAGCAGCACCTCGGCAATACCGCACATACCGGCGCCGCCGATTCCCACGAAATGCACATGCTTGACCTTGTGTTTCATGATTCGCAACGCCTGATGCTCGGCAGCGAGCGTCGGCCAGGCGACGCCGTTCGCTGCCGACCACGTCCTTTATGCCTTCTGCCTTCTGCCTTCTGCCTTTGGGTCATCCGGCCAGCTCCATACAGGCCTTGGCCACCGCGAGCGTCGCATCCGGCTTGCCCACGGTGCGCGCGCGCTGGGCCATGGCCAGTAACCTGTCTCTCGTGGTCCAGGCCAGCATCTCGGCAAGCCGCTGA
>Ga0256865_1000811_pt1 | contig 10286 bp, 10 predicted proteins | sample RVTome_14_FD_187337 | JGI IMG/M metagenome (GOLD analysis project Ga0256865, IMG submission 187337) | Soil microbial communities from uranium-contaminated site in the Upper Colorado River Basin, Wyoming, United States - RVT145D125 HiSeq ... | reverse complement strand
TATCGCCAACTGCTCATCCATCGCCGGTGCCCAGCGCCGTCTCGCGCTCGGTGAACACGGCGTTATGGGCGCCGGCGTCGCCGTCGGCCTCGCGCAGGACGGCGAAGCCGTCCCTCCACTGCCAGACGGTCCACGGGCCGGCGTACTCGGCTTCCGAGAACGTCGAGCCGCTCCGGTCGCGGTGGGAGAGGCGGTCGAGGCGGATGCGAATGAACGATATGGCGCGTTTCGCGTTGGGACGCAGGACGATTTCGTGACGGCGCTGGGGATGGCGGTCCAGAAGGAGGGTCGGCGATCGGTCTATCCAGGGTAGGTGAGAGACTTCGGAAGATGTCAAGAAACCACCCTCGAGGTCGCCAGCCAGCGGCTTAAGACCGCTCGGCCTTGGCGTAAGCCCAGTTGCCGGAGATCTTGCGCCGAACAAACTGCCGGTCCCAATCGGAGCGGCCGATCGTGAATACCTGACTGAACCACGCTACCATGTTGTTTGCCCACCAAGAGGCCGGTTTCTGCTGTGGGTCGTGTTCCGCCAACTGCCGTAGGATTGGCGCCATTTCGCCATCCTCGATAAGCGCGTTGACGATTCTCTCGTGAGACATGAAATCCTCAGAAGAGTTGGAACGCTGCCTGATGATAGCCGCGATTATTGGAAACGCTTCCGAATGCGTGAAACCAACCGGCCTTCTACCCCTGAAGGTGACGCGGCGATTCCGGAGCGCGGGCCGCCCCCCGAGTTCCAAGAGCATGTTCCGATGGATCCTGGCCTTGGTCTCAACATCGGCCTCCGCTCGCTTTCCATCGGCACGCTCGTATGTCAGCAGGTCGCCGTCGGTGGCGACCACAACGTACTCTCCGTCGCGATCAAGGTAAGTCTCGCCAACAACGAACGGAGGTGGAAGCGAACGGACATCCATAACTTCGACCTCCTATCCGCCACCCTTGCATGCGCGTTCCTTCTCAATGAGGTTCTCATGGCGACGCTTGCGAGCAGCTTCAAGCTTGGCGTCTCTCTCGGCGGCTTTTCGCTGTTGGTCAGTCCAACCAGATTCCCGCTTCTCAGCCGCGAGAGGTGCGGGAGCTGGTCGCGGATCTCTTCAGGGTGGAGGCCGTGAGAACGCGCCAGGCCGACGACCTCGACGACTTTCGCGTTGGCGCCGATGATCACCGGAACGCCCCGCTCGTCGACGGCGACGTGCTCGTAGGAGGTTGCAGCCGCGGCCATAGTGGTACCCACACTCGGCGAGAGACGCTGGAGCCGACGGCCGGGATTGAACCGGCGACCTGCTGATTACGAATCAGCTGCTCTACCGCTGAGCTACGTCGGCTCGCGGACCCGGATTGTAGGCGAATCGACGCCCCGATGCAATCCCGGCCAGCCGTCCCGGCTACGCAGAATCGTCCTTCTCCTCGTCCCAGAACGCCTCCAGCTCGACGCCGAGGCCGCTCGCCACCCGGTTGACGAAGGCGAAATAGCCCGTGACCTGGTTGGCGTCGAGGATCGCGTCGTCGTCGAAGCCGGCGCGGCGCAGGGCTTCTACGTCGGCCTCGCCGACCGCCCACGGCTCGCGCGTGAGCTTCACGGCGTAGTCCAGCAGGGCGCGGTCGGCGCTCGCCAGCGACGCCGTGCGGTAGTCCGCGGCCAGCGCCTCGACCAGCGCCGCGTCACCCGTGAGTCGACGGAGCCCCGCCCCGTGATGGGTCAGTCAGTAGTGGCACCGATTGGCCGCCGAGACCGCCACCGCGATCATCTCGCGCTGGGCGCGGGTCAGCGGCGAGGGGCCCCGCATCAGGGTCTTGTAGAGCTCGAAGTGCCCGCGCAGCGACGCCGGGCTCAGGCTGTGGACCTTGAGGATGTTGTCCACCCCGCCCCAGGGCTCGGTCAGCCGTTCGTAGAGCTCGCGCAGCTCGCCCTGCGCGTCGTCCTCGTCGATCGTCCGGATCCAGGCCACGGCAGCCTCCTTTGGGAACCCTCACTCCCACACCCCCTCTCCCAGAGGGAGAGTGGGCACGAGTCCCGACATCTTACTCCCCTCTCCCTCTGGGAGAGGGGCCGGGGGTGAGGGTTCCGCGCTTGCCGAGACGCTCCCGACCCGCTATACTCGGCGGCTCGCGGGCCGCCCGCGAGCCTCGCCCATCCGGGAATAAAAGGCGTCCCAGGACGTTGTAGAGATCCGTAGGAAGGAAACCGACCATGAAGAGCGACATCCATCCCCAGCTCCATCTGACCGAGGTCGTGTGCGCGTGCGGCAACCGCTTCTTCACCCACTCGACGAGCGAGGACGTGCGCCTCGAGATCTGCAGCGAGTGCCACCCGTTCTTCACCGGCAAGCAGAAGCTCGTCGACACCGCCGGACGCGTGGAGCGATTCCAGCGCCGCTACGGCATGGCGAAGTAGCCCCGCCCGCCCGCTGACCCTCTCGGCCCGCCTCCCGTGACACCGGGGAGCGGGCCGTCGTCGTAGAATGCCGTCGTCGTAGATAGAGGCGCACGCCGCCATGCACCACCAGAAGCTCGCCGAGATCGAGAGCACCCACGACCAGCTCATGCAGAAGCTGGCCGATCCCGAGGTGCTGGCCGATCCGCGCAAATACCGCGAGACCAACAAGGCGGCCTCGGACATCAGCCGCGTGGTCGGGCTGTGGCGCACCTTCAAGAAGCTCGAGGAGCAGCGCCAGGGGGCCGAGGAGATGCTCGCCAGCCTCGACCGCGACGACGAGCTCCACGCCATGGCCCGGGAGGAGCGCGACGCGCTCGCCGCCCGCCTCGAGGACCTCGAGGAGAAGATCCGCCTCGAGCTCGTGCCCAAGGACCCGAACGACGCGCGCAACGTGGTGCTCGAGGTGCGCGCCGGCACCGGCGGCGACGAGGCTTCGCTCTTCGCGTCCGAGCTCTTCCGCATGTACACGCGCTACGCCGAGGAGCAGGGCTGGAAGGTCGACGTCCTCGACCTCTCGGAGTCGCCGGCCGGCGGCATCAAGGAGGTCGAGGCGATCGTCGAGGGCGAGGGGGCCTACAGCCGCCTCAAGTTCGAGGGCGGCGTGCACCGCGTGCAGCGGGTGCCCCAGACCGAGGCCTCCGGCCGCATCCACACCTCCGCCGTGACCGTGGCGGTGCTGCCCGAGGCCGAGGAGGTGGAGGTCGAGGTCGACGAGAAGGACCTGCGGATCGACCGCTACTGCGCGTCCGGCCCCGGCGGCCAGGGGGTCAACACCACCTATTCGGCGGTGCGCCTGACCCACCTGCCCACCGGCCTCGTGGTGCAGTGCCAGGACGAGCGCAGCCAGATCAAGAACAAGGCCAAGGCGCTGCGCGTGCTCAAGTCGCGGCTGCTGCAGCTCGAGCAGGAGAAGGCCGACGCCGAGCAGACGGCGCAGCGCCGCCGGATGGTGGGCTCGGGCGACCGCTCGGAGAAGATCCGCACCTACAACTTCCCGCAGAACCGCGTCACCGACCACCGCATCGGCCTGACGCTGCACCAGCTCTCGTCGGTGCTCGAGGGCGGGCTCGACCCCGTGATCGACCCCCTGGTGAGCCACTTCCAGGCCGAGAAGATGAAAGAGACGGCGAAGATCGGCGCCGCCTGATCAGGGTCTCTCGCGGGAACGGGCCAACGCCGATTCGTAGAGCCGGGCGAGGTAGTCGTAGAGCACGATCTCGTGCGCCTGGGCCGACGCGTGGATCAGCCGGTTGACGTTCATGTGGACGAGGCTCGGCACGATCGCGGCGAGCGGCGACGTGAGCTCCTCCGCGCTCTCCAGGCGGCGGAGCTCGGCCCACGACGGCGCCGACCGCCGCGAGCGCTCCGCGAGAGCGGCGCGGCCTGCCTCGAGGTCGGACGGGAGCCGGGCCTGGTCGAACAGCGCTTCGAGCTCCTGGCGCCAAGCGCGGAAGTCGCGGTCGAGCTGGAGGCGCAGGGGCTTTCCCTCTCCGAGCTGTTCCATGGCGCCGCCGCGCATCGCCGCGACGAGCTCCGACTTTTCCGCGACGGAGAAGCCGCCGTCGTCGAGCAGGCGGTCGACGCCCAGGAGGGCGAGACGCCAGCGGGCGTCCGGCGCGTCGTCGCCGAACGCCTCGAGGATCCGCAGCACGGCCTCGCTGTCGGCCTGGAAGAGCCGTTCGGCCACCACGACGCCGCGCGGGCCGCCGTAACGTTCCACCTCGCGGTCGTAAGTGCCGATCTCCAGGCGGTAGAGGCGGCCGTCGTCCCGCAGCGGCGCCGCCGACTCGAGGAGCCGGGGCAGCACCAGCTCCATGAGCGCGCGGGGCTCGCCGTGGAACCGCACGCGCAGGTGCCAGTCCGGGTCTGCGTAGCGGATGAAGAACCAGGCGCGGAGGACCGCGGACGCGGCGCGCGTCACCGACGCGACGACCTGGCGCAGGACCTGATCGGCGGCGGACGGCCCGACGTAGAGCTTCGCGTAGAGCCATTCGGAGCCGGGCAGGAACGAGCGGCGGACGGCCGCCGCGGCGGACGGCGCCGGCGGCGGCTCGCGTTCCACGGCCGCCGGCCGCCGGGTGCGCACCATCGGAATGGCGATCTCGCTCACGAAGGACCCCTCGGGTCCCCGTACGACGAGCTCTTCCGGAGCGGGAAAGGGCTCGTAGAGCATGACCGGGGCCATGCCCCGCGTTCCATCGAGGAAGCCGTCGACCGCGAGGACGTTCTCGAAGTCGATCATCAGCTCTTCGCCCTTCTCGTCGAGCACCGCCCAGCGCGGCAGCCGGCGTGCCGCGCGCCAACGTTGGACGGCCTCGAAGCGCCGGCCGCCGCGCGCCTGGCGCAGGGGCTCGAGCTCCTCGTCAGGCACCCGCCACCGGGCCCGGGCGAGCAGCAGTCGGCCGCTGCGCACGGCGGGCAGGAAGGCGGCGCCCTCGAGGGCACGCCAGCTCCAGTAGACGCCGGCGCTCACGCCCTGGTTCTGGAGGAAGCCGAGCAGCCGATAGAGGTCGAGGCCCAGCTCCTCGTAGTTGTGCGCGCTGGTCAGCCGCGGCACGACCTGCCGGCCCAACCGCTCCGAAACGAGCAGGACGCGGTCGCCGCGTACCGTGACCAGCAGGTCGGTCACCGGGATCTGCCGCTCCGGCGGCGCTCCGGAGCGGCCCAGGAAGGGGATCTCGTAGCCGCGCAGCACCGGCCGCGCCAGGACGTTGCCCATGCGCCCCTGCGGCAGGTGAACGATCTCGGCGTAGACGGCGTCCTCGTGCAGGGCCTCCTCGGCCCGCAGGTGCTCTTCGACGGCCCGCCGCAGCCGGGCGTCGCCGTGGCAGAAGCGTCCCAGGAGACGCGCTCCCGCGGGTCCCGAGGCGTGGATGAAGCGAAAGCGGAAGTCGCCCTGCTCGAGGGCTTGCTGCGAAGCCGCGGCCAGCACGCCCATCACGTGGAAGGCGTCGGGCAGGGGCGGCGGCTCTTCGTCAGGCGTCAGGAGCTCGAGGTCGCGGCCGTCGAGCTCGATCGCGACGGCGCCCACCCGCCAGGCCGCGTCGAGACGGCGCAGCAGGTGCTCGTCGCCCCGGTCCCAGGGCGTCTTCGCCGCGCCGGACGGCGGCGTGAACCGCAGGGGCGAGAGCAGCGGCGAGGCCTCGGCGCCGGGGGCGGCGCCCTGGAAGCCGACTCCGGTCTCGTCGCCCACGGCCTCGGTCAGCGGCACCAGGCGCCCCTCGCCGTAGCGCCTCACGAACGCTTCCCGGAAGCGCCCCAGGCCGTCGCCGAGCGCCCCGCGGCCCAGCCGGTGGAGGAGCTCGGCGCCGCCGCGGGCCTCGGCGAACACCTCCTCGCCGAGCGTCGCGTCGACGGCGGTCTTGAAGAGGTCGACCCGGCAGAACCGCAGGGGATCGGGCCGCGCCGGCAGCTCGTCGAGCGGCCGGCGAACGTCGCGGTAGGCCGCGGGCGCGACGCCCAGGCCGCGGGCGTCGATCGCGGCGAGCGCCGCTCGTGCCTCGGCGAGCCGCGCCGCCACCGGGGCGGCCGCGGGCAGCTCGCGCAGCCGGTCGATCAGCGCGTCGCAGGGCTCGGGTCCGGTCAGCGGCGGCGCCAGGTCGCCGACCAGGACCTGACTCGCGATCAGCTCGTCCACGAAGTCGAGGGCCTCCTCCCGCGACACCTCGTCGGCGCCGAGGAGCTCGACCAGGGCGTCGGCCAGCTCCGCGGGCACGGCGCCGCCGGCGGCACGGCTCAGGATCTCGTCGAGGTAGTCGGAGGCCTCGATCTCCACCAGGTGATAGGTGCGCCGCGCATCGCTGAAGCGGGTCTCGACGAGGTGCCAGGATCCCCCGGCGGCGTAGAGACTGGAGTTGGGGCGGTAGACGAGCTCGCGGCGCAGCGCGTCCTGGCGTCCCAGCTCCTCGGCGAGGTTGAAGATGAAATCCAGGTCCGGACGGCTGTGGCGCCGGTGGGCCGACGGCGGCGCCAGCTCGATGCGGGTCGTCTCGCCAATTTCGCCCACGGTGTTCCCGGCGAAAAGGCCGAACGGCGTCGGCCGCGCCGCCATGCGCGTCAGGTAGCGCACCAGCGTCCTCTCGCAGCGTTGGCCCTTGCGGCTCTCGGGGTCGCGGCGCCAGTGGTCGAGGGCCCGGTGGAGCGACGGGGAGGCGATGAACAAGGCTTCCCGGATCTCGGGCCGCGCGAGCCATGCCGCCAGTCGTTCCCGGAGCTTCGCGAGGTCGGCGCGGATCGCTTCGTCGAGCCGCTCAGGCGCGGCCGTGGCGGCGGCGAGCCCGTCGCTCCAGGCGGTCAGCGCCGCGATCGGGAGCATGGCCGAGCGCAGCAGGAAGAACCTCGCCTCGAAGGTGCCGGAGTCGGCGGCGTCGCGGGATCTTCGGCTCATCGGCGGCGTGCAGGCGGCGGCGCGATGGGGGAGACGAGCAGGAGCTCGTCCCAGCAGGGCTCGTCGGGGCACGCCCCGGCGAGCAGCGCCAGGCCGATGCCGACGGCGCCGGTCAGCAAGCTGGGGTCTGGGTTCCAGGCCAGCTCGCCGGCGTCGGCCGCGCCCCAGCCGAGGAAGCCGCCGACGCCGACGCCCGGCCGCCTTTGCTCGAGCACGTGGCGGTACCAGCGCAGAGCCGCCTCGCGCAGCACGCCGTCGCCGGTAGCCTGGTACATGCGGTTGAAGAGGTGGGCGAGACCGGCGGCGCCGTGGCACAAGCAGGCGTCGCGAACTCCCATGGTGTCCTCCGGGCGCCGGGCGGAGTGGTGGGCGAAGGCCAGGGCCTCGGATTCCCAGCTCGCGTCGGCGGCCGCGCGCGCCGCCACCAGCAGCGTCGCGGCCACGCCCGGATCGCCGTAGCACCAGGCGGCCCGGGAGTATTTGACCTCCACGTTCGGCGCCACCGCCGTCGGGAAGATCGAGTCGCCTCCCGTCATCTTCTGCGCCAGGAGCCAGCCGACGGCGCCGCGCAGGAGCGCTCCGGCCTTGGCGGCGGCGACGCCGGCGGCCTCAATCCTCGCCAGCACGGCGATCACCCCGGGAACGCCGTGGGCCACGCCCAGGTTCTCGTTGCCCTCGGAGAAGAAGTCGCGGGTTTCGCCCGCCAGCTCGTCGGCGGCAGTGAACCAGCTCAGCCCCTCCGGGCGCTCCACGGCGACCTCGGCGAGCCGGTCCACCAGGAGCTCGAGACACTCCGTCGCCGCCGGCCGCGGCAGCCGTCGCAGCGCGTAGACCGCGAAGCCCACGAGGCCGCTCGTGAGGTCGTAGGGGCGCCGCCAGGGCGAATGGCCGAGGAGCCGGCGCAGAGCGTCGTCGATCTCGTGGTTGGGATCCTCGTCGTCCGCGACGTCGAGAAGGCTCTCCCGGAGGAGCTCCACCGCCCAGGCGACGCCGGTGAACCCGATATAGAGGTCCGGTACCGTCTCGGCGGAAGCGATCGTCGCGATCGCCTTCTCGATGCACTCCAAGCCGCGCTCGCCGAAGCCCTCGCCGGGCCGACACCGCTCGAGCTGAGCGTGGAAGAGCGCCTCGCCCGCCAGGCCTGAGGCGGCCGAGGCTCGAAAGCCGCGGGCACGGGGAGGCACGGCGGCGCCGAGCACGGCGGACGGGTCGGCCAGATCACGGGCGATCGCCACTGCCGATTCGACGGCGCGAGCCTGCTCTTCGCCCGCGAGGAGCGGCCGCCAGGTCCGCGGTGGTTGCGGGGAGGAGCTCACGTCTTCCAGACGACGTCAGGGAGATGAAAGCGGTCGAAGAGAGCCTCGGGACGTTCGCCGGGATACTTCCGAGCGGGGCTCAGACGTATCCCTGGAGCAGGCAGGACACTCCGCGGCCAACGCCCGAGGATCTCACCGTCACTCACGTTCTTGCCGACGGCAGGTTCACTGGCAGCAGACCGAGCACTGTTGGGTGCAAAGGCTACAGGCCCGCGTGAAGTTCGTGCATCCCACGGTCTGGCCTCCGTGTACCTCCGCGAGCTTGTTGTCGTCCAGATTCCGGAGGGTCTTCTTGTTCAGACACAGCTTCGAGATTTTCTTCTTTTCCATGGCTTTTCCTCCTCTGGTTTTCGCTTTCGTCGGTTCTACTTACAACGGGCACTCAGGGCCCGTCCTGCCCTCATTGAAACGATCCCTTGTTCTTCTCCGACGTTCGGGGGTTCAGCCCTGCATCAGAGACACGACTCGGATCACGCTCGTGATCCTAGCATGAGTCGGATCGCGTCGGCAAGGGCGAAAAGCGACCTTCAGACCTTCGCCCGATCGTCGCCGGTGAGACGAGAAGCAGCTCGTCCCACCTGGGCTCTTGCGGCGTGGCGGCGGCCAAGAGCGCCAGAGCGATGCCCGCCGCGCCCGTCAGGAACGAGGGCTCGGCGATCCACCCCATCTCGCCGGTCGCTTCCGGTCCCCAGGTGAGGAAGCCCGCGCAGCCCTGGCCGGGCCGCCGCAGGCCGAGAGCGTGCCGGAACCAGGCGACGGCGGCGTCGCGGAAGAGCGCCTCGCCGGTCGCCTGGTAGAAGCGGTTGTAGAGATGGCCGAGGCCGGCGGCGCCGTGGCAGAGGCAGGCGTCACGAACGCCCGCGGTTTCCGCGGGCCGGCGCGCCGCCGTACGGGCCAGGTCGAGCGCCTCGGCTTCCCAGGCGCTCTCGCCGGCGGCGTGCGCCGCCACGAGCAGCGCGGCGGCGACGCCCGGATCGCCATAGCACCACGCGGCGCGGGCTGCCTGCGGCTCGATCCCCGGCGCCACGGCATAGGGAAAGACCGAGTCGCTCCCGGGGGCGAGCTTCTGTGCCAGGGTCCAGCGCACCGCGCCGTCGAGGAGGCTCCTGGCCTTGGCCACGGCCACCCCGGAGCCGACGGTGCGCGCCAGCACCGCGATGACGCCGGGCACGCCGTGCGCCACGCCGAGGTTCTCGTGACCCTGCGGGTAGCGCTGGCGCGCCTCGGGTCCGATGTCCTCGGGGGAGCTGTGCCAGGTCAAGGTGCCGTCGCGCTCCACGGCGGTCTCGGCGAGCCGGTCGACCACCAGCTCGAGCAGCTCCTCCGCCGCCGGTTTCGGCAGGCGGGCGAGCGCGTAGAGGCCGTAACCCGCCAGCCCGCTCGTGAGGTCGAACTGCCGCCGCCACGGGGCGCTGCCGAGGTGGTCGCGCAGCGCCTCGTCGATCTCCTCGTTGAGGTCTTCGCCGCCGTCGAGGCGCTCCCGGAGGTGCTCCACGGTCCAGGCCACGCCGGTGAAGCCCGAGTAGAGGTCGGCCAGCGCCTCGCCGGAGGCCAGCAGATCGATCGCCCGTTCCAGGTGCAGCAGGCTCTTCTCGGCGAAGCCGTGGTCGGGGCGGGCGGCGTCGAGGTAGGCGAAGAAGAGCGCGTAGCCGGCCTCGCCACCCGACACCGAGGGCACGGCGAGCTCGGAGGCGCGGGCCGGGTCGCCGGAGCTCGGAGTCGGTGGCGGCAGGTCGGCGAGAGCTTCGCCGACGGCGCCGGCGGCGTCGAGCGCCCCGGCCGCGTCCTCGCCGTCCAGCAAGGCGCGCCAGGCGGGCTCGGGAGGAGGGGCAACCGTCATCGTCCCATCCCGCTCCTCGGTGAACCGGGACCGGCCCGCAGGCACGAGCCGAAGAGCGCCCCGGCGCGCGCCACCGACACCCGCGCCACCGCCCCCGACGGCAAGTGCGAGGCCTCGCCCGGCGTCTCCAGGCGCGCCTCGACGAAGACCATCTGCGAGGCGGCGTCGATCTCCGGCGCCTGGTGCTCCACGACGCCGGCGAGGGCGACGCCCAGGTCTTCGACCTCGACCCGCACCGGCGTCGCCACCGGCACCCGCGGGGCCTCCTCCGGCGGCACGGCGAAGCGCGCCAGCAGACCGCCGGAG
>Ga0256865_1000808_pt1 | contig 10298 bp, 10 predicted proteins | sample RVTome_14_FD_187337 | JGI IMG/M metagenome (GOLD analysis project Ga0256865, IMG submission 187337) | Soil microbial communities from uranium-contaminated site in the Upper Colorado River Basin, Wyoming, United States - RVT145D125 HiSeq ... | reverse complement strand
GATGATGCCGGCGATGAATAGCTTGCCGATGGAGGAATTGGTGGAGACGGCGTAAATGACCATGACGATGGAAGGGGGGATGAGAATCCCCAGCCCGCCGGCGGTGCCGATGACGCCGACGCCGAACTTCACCGGGTAGCCCTGCTTGACCATGGCCGGCAGCAGGATGGAGCCGATCGCCACCACCGTCGCCGGACTTGAGCCCGAGACCGCGGCAAAAAGCGCGCAGGCGAGCACCCCGCCGAGAGCGAGGCCACCGCGCCAGTGGCCGACCAAAGCGGTGGCGAATTTGATCATGCGCCGCGCCACGCCGCCGTGGGTGAGGAAGTTCCCCGCCAGGATGAAGAAGGGGATCGCCATGATCTCGAACTTCTCGATGCCGGTAAAGAGCTTCAGCGCCACTGCCTCGATCGGCACGGTGGTCATGGTGAAGAGGAAGGTGAGCACCGTCAGGCCGAGGGAGATGGAGATCGGCATGCCGGTGAGCATGAGGACGGCCAGCAGGCCGAAAATGATTAGTCCGCTCATGATTTACCTCCATGCGTGATCTTGACGCCGGCCGGATGGATCGGATCATCCGTGGTGAGGGGGAAGTCCTCTTCGCCGATCCCTTCCACGTGTCCGGCATCGTGGTGCGGCAGCTCGCCGGTGCGGATGAAGTTCCGGATCACCTGCAGGAAGCGGAAGCACATCAGGTAGGAGCCGAGGGGAATCGCCGAATAGAAGATCCAGACCGGCCATTCCAGGTCGGGAGAGGTCGGCCCCTCGGTCAGGTCGGGCCAGTCAAAGCCGAAGGTTGAGGCGACGGCGTAGCGCAGTCCGACTTCCCAGACGAACATGAACCCCAGGGTGCCGATGATGCCGGTGAAGAGCGCGCCGCCGGAGAGGCCGATGACGACGAACTTGGCCCGGGTCTTGTCCTTGAGGCTGTTGATGAAGACGTCCACTCCGACGTGGATGCCGGTGCGCACCCCGTAGGCGGCGCCGAACTTGGCCATCCAGATGAACATGTAGATGCACAGCTCCTGCGCCCAGCCCATGTTGAGACTCAGGAGCCAGTCCTGCACGCCGGGGATGGCCAGGCCGGCTGCGTAGCGGTGCAGGACGGCGAGGAAGATGACCACCGTCGCGGCACCGATGAGGGAGGCGACCAGCCACTCTTCCAGATGATCGAGAAATCTCATCATTAACGTTATCTCCACTTCCCGGTTAACTTGATGGCAAAACGGCACAAAACTGCTGCTGAACTCGCGTACAGCAGTATTTCTCCTTTGTCCCTGTACGCCAGGCCGAGAATACCCTTATCACCTTTTACTTGTTTAGTGATGTGGTTCTCGGGTGACTGAGAATGCTCGCTGGTGCAGCCTTGATCGCAAGGAGGATGCCAACAATAAAATAGTGTTTCCAACCATTACCATCATGATGTATTCACTACTTATAGATCATGACTAAGCCACTTCTGTTTATTTTGCCCTAAATAGTGGCGAAATATCTCTATTTAAGGCGGAAAATAGCCGATTTTAACCATACTAATCACCTGACTTGTCAATTGCCTTCCATTACAATTATTTATTTCATGATTGGAATGTTTCCAGTGCATTTCTTTCAGATTTGTAATATACGTTTTCATCCATTTTATTATTGCAATGTCAATAAATGCAATAGTTTTAAATGTGTATTTTGTTATTTGTATTTCACTTTTGTAATGATAGGTAAATTTATTTTTTTGAATTATATAATTACATGGTGGTGGAGCTGGGTTTTATTGTGGACCTATCGATTCGGCCCAGATGACAATGCTTAGCGCCAGCGGCGGTTTGTAACGATGTTTTTGGAAATGGATTTGGTTTATGGCCTGCAGACGGGGGGACTGCTTGCCAACAATAAAACCTGCGTAGCGCGGTCGGTGCAGGCGAAGAGCAATAAGAAAATACCTTCAAAGATGAAGAGATACAGGGAGTGAGCGATCCATCGAGGGGCGGGAGAAGGTCATAGCCTGTGGCGTTAAGTTTGGCGACAAGCCGAACTGACAAAACAAGAGATCCAGGATTTGATCCAAGATTTGATCCGTGACTTCGAAGCTCCAGGTTGCAGCAAGACGGAGATCGCAGAGCATTACGGCATCAGCAGATCCTCTGTCTACAGGCTTTATGCTGAACATTGGACAGGCAGCCAGAGAAGCCTTTTCTCTGTGCTAAAGCAAAGGCCACCCCGTGAATTCGAGGTGGCCCTTTAAGTGTCTGAAAAATGGCGTTTAACAAGAACCCCCTGGGTCGGCGTAGTTGTCCTGGTCTGGCCCTGAACACCATTCCCAAATTAAAGATTCTGCTCACAATAACAACAGCAAGCTAACGGCCATGACGGCCATGCCGGCTATGAGGCCAATAATTGATAGATGGTGTTCACCGAACTCCTGGGCAGCGGGCAGCAACTCGTCAAAAGAAATGAACACCATGATCCCGGCTACGCCGGCGAACAGAATACCGAAAATGGTGGGCGTAAAAAACGGCAGCAGGATGAGGTATCCCACCAGGGCGCCGATGGGCTCGGCCACCCCTGAGAGAAAGGAGAACTTGAATGCCTTCCGGCGGCTGCCGGTGGCGAAATAGATGGGAACCGATACGGCGATCCCTTCGGGGATATTGTGGATGGCGATGGCCGTAGCGATGGCGATGCCGAGACGGGGATCGGTCAGGGCCGCAGTGAAGGTCGCCAACCCTTCCGGAAAGTTGTGGATGCCGATGGCCAGAGCGGTAAAAAGGCCCATACGGTGCAACTTGCCGAAATCGTGCGACTTGTCCCGCGGGAGGTTCTCGATCCCCTGCTCCATCTCCTCGATGGAATGGAGTTCATGGGGGTTTTCGTACTTGGGGACGAGCCAATCGATGAGGGCGATCAGTGCGATTCCGCCAAAGAAAGCCCCCACCGCCACCCATGTGCCGGGACCATTCCCAAGGGCCGCGGTCAACTCCGTCCTGGCCTTGAACAAGATCTCGACAAAGGAAACATAGATCATCACCCCTGCCGAAAAGCCGAGGGCCAGCGATAAAAATCGGGTATTGGTCGTATGGGTAAAAAAGGCCAGGGCACTGCCTATGCCGGTGGCAAGGCCGGCCAACAGGGTCAGCCCGAAGGCGAAAAGAACGGTATTGGTCTCCATGGGCAAATCAGATTACATGTCAAAATCGGTTGAACTTACAAATCCGCTCATTTTCCCTTACCTCTTGCAGCACGCGCTTTGTCAAGATTCTCACCCAAGCAGGGCTCAAAATCCATCTGCTTGCGCTTCTCATGAATATATCTTTTGCGGCGAGGGTCCAGGTAGCTGAATACCGTCGTTATCTCTCCTAAATTTATACCGGTTTTGCCGGTTCGATTTTCACCTTTCGAATGGCCGTCGGAGTGACCTTGACACAGGTCAGAAGGTAATCGCCCCACGCCACTCGTTCCCCTTCCACGGGGAAATGCCCCAGTTCGAAAAGGATCAGCCCGGCAAGGGTTTCGTAGGGCATTCCTTCAGGGAAACGCACCCCCAACAGGTCCTCCAGGTCGTTGAGTGGCAGGAGGGCATCGACCAGGTAGCCGCCATCCTTGAGTCGCTGAATGCGCTGCGGCTCACCCTGGTCATGCTCGTCCTCTATTTCCCCGACCAACTCTTCCAGCAGGTCCTCGGTGGTGACCACTCCGCTCAGGCTGCCGTATTCGTCAACCACCATCGCCATGTGGATGTGCCCGCGCTGCATCTCCCGCAGCAGGTCATTTACCTTTTTCGCTTCCGGAACAAAGAAAGGGGTCCGCAAAAGGCTTTCCAGATTGAAGTCGGGGGTCTGCACCGCCTGGCCCAGCAGGTCCTTGCCATGGACGAAACCCACCACGTTGTCGATCTCCCCCCGATAAACCGGAAAGCGCGAATACTGGCTGTCCACAACGATCTTCAGGATCTGATCGCGGTCCTCCCCCAGATCCAAGGCCACAATCCGGAGGCGAGGAACCATGACCTCCCGCACCTGGGTTTGAGAAAACTCGAACACATTTCGGATGAACTCCTGCTCGCTGGGCGTAACGCCCCCCGTTTCCCGCCCCTCGGCCACCAGATGCTGGATTTCTTCTTTGGTGATGAAGGCCCGCTCCCCGCTTGCCTTGATCCCCATCAGGCGCAGAACCGTCCGGCTCGACAGGGTCAGGATGAAAACCGCCACTCCCCCGATCCGGGCCAGGAATCGAATCGGTCGAGCGACGCCGAGGGCAATCCGCTCCGAATGCTCCAGGGCAAGAGCCTTGGGCACCAGTTCGCCAAGGATCAGGGAGAGATAGGCGATGCAGCCGACCACCAGAAAGAGCGCCAGAGGTTCGGCAGCATTGCTGACAAGACGAATCGGGACCTGCTGCAGAAGCGGCTTGATGACTTCGATTGCCGCGGCGCCGCCGACTGCGGAAGCCATGGTCCCGACCAGAGTGACGCCGATCTGGACCGTCGCCAGAAAGCGGTGCGGATCAGAGAGCAGTTGCTCCACTACCTTGGCCCCTCGGTTTCCCTCGGCCGCCAGTTGAGCAATCCGGCCGCGGCGGACGGAGACGATGGCCAGTTCCGCGCCGGCAAAAAACCCGTTGGCCAGGATAAGCAGCAATACGATGACGAGTTCTAGCCAGATGGTTTCCATGTAAAACCTCTTCGTTCCTTTTTATCGTTTGGGTGTTTTGCTATGGTCACCAGGTTCGGATTTGGCGGAACTGCCCGGCACCCAACCGTGAATGGCTTCCTCCGTGGCGATCGCTTTGGGCCGCCGCCGTGTCTTGATGACCGATACCAGCATCGAGCCGCCAATCAGCAGGGCGGTGACCAGCAGCGCAACATCGGTGGGGATGACTTTGCCGAAAGCCGCGTTGATCAGCATCTTCGCTCCAACCACCATGAGCACCAGCGACAGGCCATACTTGAGATAGTGAAACCGGTGGATGATGCCGACCAGGGCGAAATAGAGCGCCCGCAGCCCGAGGATGGCAAAGACGTTGGAAGTATAGACGATGAACGGGTCGGTGGTAATCGCAAAAATGGCCGGGATGGAATCGAGCGCAAACACCACGTCGGAAACCTCGACCAGGATCAGCACAACCATCAGCGGCGTCAGGTAGAGCAGACCGTCCCGGCGGATGAAGAACTTGTGTCCTTCAAAGCTCTCCGTCACACGGAAATGGCGGCGGATCAGGCGGACCAGGCGGTTCCCTTCCATGTCGGGTTCCTGGTTTATTGTCACCAGCATCTTGATCCCGGTGAAGATGAGGAAGGCACCGAAAATGTAGATGACCCAGTGGAAGGTCTCGATGATGGCCGCGCCAGTCAAAATCATCGCGGCCCGCATCACCAGGGCGCCCAGAATACCCCAGAACAGAACCCGGTGCTGGTACTGCGCCGGCACCGAAAAATGGCTGAAGATCAGGACGAAGACGAAAATGTTGTCGACGCTCAGGCTCTTCTCCAGCAGGTAACCGGTAAAAAACTCGACTCCGGCGCTCGCGCCAAGGAAGTGATAGACCCCGGCGCCAAAAATCAGCGCCAGGAAGAAGTAACCAAGGCTGAGCAGGAGGGCTTCCCGAATCCCCACCTCCTTGCCTTTTCGGTGGAGAATACCCAGATCCAGGGCCAGCAGGACCAGGACAAAAACGTTGAAGCCGAGCCACATCCAGAGGGAATTCACAAAATCATCTCCAATCCCGAGTTTCTTTTTTACCAGTCAGTTGCCTGAGACACGATTCGACCCATGGTTTGCATCGTGGCGGCACTTACCCTCTGGTGAGCGCCATCGCCTCCAGTCGGGCAATCCGCTCCTCCATCGTAGGATGGGTGGAGAAGAGTTTCAGCAGCGACGTGCCGGTCAAGGGATTGACGATGAAGAGGTGCGAGGTGGCGGGGGTCGCCTCCCGCATCGGCAGCATCGTTGCGGCCTGCTGCAGCTTGCGTAGAGCGTTGGCTAAAGCCAGCGGCTTGCCGCAGATTCGCGCTCCGGAGGCGTCGGCCAGATATTCACGGGAGCGGGAGATGGCCATCTGGATCAGCATGGCCGCCATGGGGGCGATGATCGCCATAGCCAAGCCGCCGAGGAGGCCGCCGCCCTCTTCCTCGTCCTCGCCGCGGCCGGCGCCGAAGATGGCGGCCCACTGCAGCATGCTGCCGAGCATGGAGATGGCGCCGGCGAAGGTGGCAGCGATGGTAGAAATCAGCGTGTCGCGGTTTTGCACGTGCGCCAGCTCATGAGCCATGACCCCTTCGATCTCCTCGGCGGAGAGGATGCGCATGATTCCCTCGGTGGCCGCCACCGCCGCGTTTTGCGGATTGCGTCCCGTGGCAAAGGCGTTGGGGCCTTCGGAGGGGATGATGTAGACCTTGGGCATCGGCATGTTCGCCTGCTGGGCGAGGCGCCGGACCATCCCGTAAAAGGCGGGGTTCTCCATTTCGGAGACCTCCCGGGCCTTGTACATTTTGAGGATGATCTTGTCCGAATACCAGTAGGAGAAGAAGTTCATGCAGCAGGCCATGACAAAGGCGATAAGCATGCCGGAGTGGCCGCCGATGGCGCTGCCCATGGCGACGAGAAGGAGGGTGAGACAGGTGAGAAGGAAGGTGATCTTGAGCCGATTCATTCTTTTACCTCCGCGCGTTGGGTTGCGCAGCGGGTAAAAGAAAAAGACCTTTACCCGCTGCATGGTTGCATGCATTGGACAAAGGTCTTGCAAGGCTCGACTTGGCGTCGCAGCTCCCGCGTCCGGGTGGCGTTGCCACCGTATTGACGAAGCACGGGCCGGAAGGTACCGGATGCTACTCCCCTTTAATTAGCAACAGTCTACTCATCTCCTCCAGGCATGTCAATGACGAAATCAGGAACGAGGAGGAAGACTTATTGTCGCAACAGAGGTCCATTTCTCCAAGGACTATCAAGAAAGGACTATCAAGAAAGGGAATGTCCGAAAAGTTGTGTCTTGATTTTCAAAGGGTGATGGGGGGACTAAATCCGAGGGAATCCGAGTGGCCTTGCAAATCCTGGTTTATACGATTTCACACTAAATTTCGATTTTAAAGATTTCATGCTGTGCAAAGAGTATCAGGTTTCAACAGTGAATTCCGGAGACCCAAAAAAAACAGCTCCTGGCCCAGGAGCTTTCCCGCTGCCAGGGGCTGACCTGTTTCCGGCACCCGCCGTATTGCCGTGATCAGCTGTGCAACTGGATATTTCCCAGGTGCCGTTCATCCCGGATGCGGCTCTCGCATTCGGCCACCCGGTCGAACAGTTCGGGGATCTCGAACGGCTTGTGGGCGACGACGCAGCCGAGCTGTCCGGCCAGGCGTTTCTGGTCTTCTGAAAGTCCAGCGGTAAGGAGCAGCTTGTTGCGCACCATCACCTTGCACCCCTTCTCCGCCTGCAACTGTAATAAATCGAGTCCGCTCATGGCGGACATCTGCATGTCGGTGATCAGGAGGTCGGCGCAAGGGGATTCCTGCGGACAGGTGCCGTCCGGTTGCTGGTAGAGAGGGCAGGTGACGGGATAGGCGTAGGCATGGACTTCATGCCCGCGACTCGTCAGGAGGACAGCCAACAACTCGCGCAAACGGTTATCGCTCTCCAAGATGATCGTCCTCGGTCGCATAGGTCCTCGAAAACCGGGTGGCTGAACAGGTCAAGGCGCAGGGTCCGGGCAACGGGAGATACTCTGGAGAAATATTAGCACAATCTTAATTTTGGCGATAGAAATATTGTATACCGAATATGGCAGGTGATGCAGCGGATCAGCCGATGGGACCTCCTCACCCTATGGTCGCAGTCCACGCCTGCTCATCTCCGTCCGTACTTCGTTGCGCCGGTCACGCAGCTCATCAGCCACCGTCTGCCTCGGGACCTCACCGCCTACCCCGGCCCGCACGGGATAGCTGCCGCCCCCGGCACCTACCCTGGTGCCGGTTGCCGAGCGTTCGACTCTGGCGATCTGGTCGTTGAGCTGGAAATAATAGGTCTGCAGCTCTGCATCGGACATGGTGGCATAGCTCTTCGCAAGGAGTTCTGCGCTGCGGTCGGTGCGGGCGCCGGTCGAGGCGCAACCCCAAACCAGCAACAGGATGAAGAGGCCGAACCACCAACTCGTTGATCGTCTTTCCGTCATGGGGTCCTCCCGTTTCTGTGCCATTCATTATAGCCTGGGCGGGAGGTTTATCACCCCGTCCCTCCTGATTGCCCCCAATTCCTGTAATTTATGAACACCTCCCCGGGTCCTTCCCAGTCAAATGCCGGGGCCGCCGCACCGTCCGCCCTCGGTGCTGTGGATAGTCATGCGACGAGGGCAACTCCCTGATAAAATAATAGTAGAGCAAGGCAGAAAGGGGGTGGAAGCGATGATGGTTCCGGTAATGCTCAAAAACGGGACCGAGGAAATTGTCTCCTCTCAGGTTCTGGACAGGATGCTGGAATCCGATCAGGTCACGTTCTTCAGGCGTGGCAGTGGCTGGGTCGTCGTCGGTCGCGACGCCGTTCGCGGGACAGGTGGCTGCCTCTATCGGGGAAGGGAGCGGCGGGCCGACTTGATCAGTGGCCCCCATTGACCCCGGGGCGCGGAGTGATTTTAACGGGACGGCGCTCCCGCGGGGACGAAGAGATCTGCATGGGATGAACCTGAAATCGGCCGGTCTTGCGGGCAGGGTTCCGGGAGGGCCGGCTTTCTGTTTGTAACTCATGCGGACCCCGGGAGCGCAGGCGTACTCCTGCCCGTCTGCCGGCGGGCGGGTTGGGCTATAATGAAGAAAAGAGAGGAGAAGCGGCAGATGTATGAAACCCGCAAAGAATATGAAACCGTGGTGCAGCGCCAGGTTGTGCTGCTGGAGTGGGCTATCGGTCGAACGATTCGGCATGGCGAGGACGCAAGATGTCCCCGTTGCGGGGTGAAGGGTTGCTTCGATCTGGATGGCCTCGGATTCGCTCCCGACCGCAACTCCATTTACTACAGTACCGTCTTCAACGAGTGGCGCTGCCGGGTATGTGATTACCTTATGTGCGCTTGAGAGACCGGTGCGAAAATGGGAGAAGGATGCAGCCGGGACCGGGCGGCCGCGGTGATGTACCTTGCAGGGGAGAGGGGCACTGCGAATGGGTGAGGTACTGATGGTCGGAAAAAAACCGGCAGGTAGGCTGGATTGTTCCTGGCAGCCCTTCCCAGAGTTGCTCGTCGGCGTCCGTCAGTTCAACGCTGGGGAATATTTCGCTTGCCACGAGACGCTGGAGGAGTTGTGGTTGGCGGAAAGGGGGGCGATGCGACGGCTTTACCAGGGCGTTCTCCAGGTCGGTGTCGGACTGTACCATCTCCAGCGGGGAAACGAGCAGGGGGCCTTGATTCTGTTGGCGCGGGGGATAGCGTTGCTTCGCCCGTTCGCTCCGTTTTGTCTGGGGATCGACGTGGCGGCGCTGGTGTGCGGCGCGGAGGAGGTCCTGCGGACCCTTAAGACCCTCGGCCTACAACGGACGCAGGCACTGGCCTCCGGGCTTTTCCCGCGGATCCGGGTGATTGGAGAGAAGGAAGAAACGGGAGGCAGGAGAAGGGGAGCAGCGAGCGGGTAGGAGAGCCGCCCCTCTTTTTTTCGTTTCAGGAAGCGTCTTCGTGTCAGGCTGATGCTGGCGCTGTCTTCCATTATCATTGTATCAGCAGCCCGTCCTTTATTTCTCCCCCCTACTGCAGGTTTCCGAACGGGTCGAACTTGTCCAGGAAGAGATCGGTGCCGCCGAAGGGCGGGGCGCCGACGTCCGGCCCGTCCAGATCGCCTAGTGTCTCGCCCGTCACGAAGACGTTCCCGCCGACGGCCAGCCTGGCAACGGCAACGCCGAAGGCAGAATCAGCAGGCACCGTCCCAAGTTGCCGGGTGAACAGCAGGTTGCCGGCGGGGTCGAACTTGGCCAGGAAGAAATCGGTTCCCCCGACGAGCGGGTCGTCGACGCCCACTCCGTCCAGGTCACCGGCGGTGCTTCCCACCACATAGACGTTCCCCGCCCCGTCCACGGCCACCCCCCGGGCCTCGTCGGCGGGCACCGTCCCGAGCTGCCGGGTGAACAGGAGGTTGCCGGCGGGGTCGAACTTGGCCAGGAAGAAATCGCCGCCGCCGAAGAGCGGGTCGCCGCCGCCCACTCCGTCCAGGTCCCCGCTGGTGCTCCCCGCCACAAAGACATTCCCCGCGCCGTCGACGGCCACGGCGTTGCCGGTATCGTCGGCCGGGGTCCCGAGCTGCCGGGTGAAGAGGAGGTTGCCGGACGGGCCGGACCTGGCGA
>Ga0256865_1000807_pt1 | contig 10301 bp, 10 predicted proteins | sample RVTome_14_FD_187337 | JGI IMG/M metagenome (GOLD analysis project Ga0256865, IMG submission 187337) | Soil microbial communities from uranium-contaminated site in the Upper Colorado River Basin, Wyoming, United States - RVT145D125 HiSeq ... | reverse complement strand
AGCGTGTTGCTGGTCCTGCCCGGCAGGCGCTTCAGCTTGACGAGCGGCGTGTTGCCGACAAAATCCTCGAGCGTGCTGAAGCCGGCGATCTGGCGCGCATCCATGTGCGAGAGCCTATCGTTGAGATAGGCTCTATCATACGCGCAACAGCTTCTGGCAGTAGCGCGCGACGCCCTGCTCCACGGTGAGAAACGGCGCGTCGTAGCCGGTCGCGCGCAGCGCCGTGATATCGGCCTGCGTGTAGCTCTGGTAGCGGCCCTTCAAGTCCTCGGGAAAGGGGATGTACTGGATGATGCTGCGCTCCCGCATCGCGGTAAGTGTAAGCGGGGTTTCGCCCTTCGCCTTGCGGCAGGCGTTGACGGTGGCGAGCGCGACGTCGTTGAAGCTCTGCGCGGCGCCGGTGCCGACGTTGAAGATTCCGGACTTCCCGGGGTTGTCGAGGAAAAACAGGTTGACCTGGACGCAATCCTCCACGGAAACGAAGTCCCGCCTCTGCTCGCCGTCTCCGTAGCCGCCGCTGCCGGTGAAGAGCCGGACGTGGTCCGCGCCGCGGTACTGGTGGAAGAAATGATGCGCGACGGAGGCCATGCGCCCCTTGTGCGCCTCGCGCTCGCCGTAGACGTTGAAATAGCGCAGCCCCACGATCTGCGCGGTGCGCTCCTCGTAGCGCCGCCGCACCAGCTGGTCGAACAGGAACTTCGAGTAGCCGTAGATGTTGAGCGGCGCCTCGCACTCGCGCGCCTCGCGGAACTCGCGGCTGGCACCGTAGATCGCGGCGGATGAGGCGTAAATGAGGTGCACCTCGTCGCTGATGCACCAGTCGAGGAGCCGCCGCGAGTAGCGGTAGTTGGCGTCCATCATGTAGCGGCCGTCGGTCTCGGTGGTGTCCGAGCACGCGCCCTGGTGCAGGACCACGGAGAGCTGCCCGTCGAAATCCCCGTTCTCGAGGCGCTCGATGAACTCGTCCTTGTCGAGGTACTCGGCGATGTCGCAGTCGGCGAGGTTCGCGAACTTGGAGCCGTCCCTGAGATCGTCCACGGCGACGATGTCGGTGATGCCGCGGTCGTTCAACGCTTTCACCAGGTTGGAGCCTATGAATCCCGCCGCCCCCGTCACAACGTAGGACATCTTATTTCTCCCCGAACAGCTCTTTCGGTGTCACGACGGCGGTACCGAACTTGCCCACCTTGATGCCGGCAGCACGATTGGCGAGCTTCACCGCGTCCGGCAGTCGCGCACCGCATCCCAGTGCGACGCCCAGCGTCGCGATGACTGTGTCGCCGGCACCGGTGACGTCGGATACTTCACGCGCTTCCGTGGCGACATGCAGCCGCTTGCCATCCTCGAACAGCGTCATGCCTTGCGCGCCGCGCGTGACCAGCAACGCCCGGGCGTCGAGCTTGCGCCGCAGCTTCTGTGCTCGCTCCGTCATGTCTCGCTCGTTCTTCCAGGCGCCCGCCACCTGGCGGAACTCGGACTGGTTGGGAGTGATCAGCGTCGCGCCCCGATAGCGTGAATAATCCTCGCCTTTCGGATCGACCAGCACCGCCTTCCCGGCGCGGCGCGCCAGGCCGATCATCTTGACGATATGGGTGAGACCGCCTTTGCCGTAATCGGAAAGGATCACGACGGTAGCGTCGCCCAGCATCTCCTTGAACTCGCGCAGCTTGCTCGCCAGGACTTCGTGACTGGGCGCGGTTTCGAAATCCACGCGCAGCAGCTGCTGCTTGCGTCCGGCTATCACGCGCAGCTTGACGGTGGTCTTGATGCCGCGGTCACGGTAGAGCCGCGGATGGACGCCCTCGCGCTTGAGCAGGACTTCGAGCCGGGCGCCGGGCTCGTCGGCGCCCACGACGGAAAGCAGCGTGACATGGGCACCCAGCGCGGCCGCGTTGCGCGCGACGTTGGCCGCCCCGCCCGCGCGCTCCTCTTCATGATCGATCTTGACGATCGGCACCGGCGCCTCGGGAGAAATGCGCTCGACTTCGCCGATCCAGTAGCGGTCGAGCATGGCGTCGCCGACCACGAGCACGCGGGCGTTCTTGAAACTTGCGGCCTTCATCCCGGAATTTTAACCCTTCGGGCTTTCATCCCGCGATCTCTGCGTTGATGGCGCGCAGGGCCGCGAGCGGGTCGGGCGCGCGCGTGATGGGGCGGCCGATTACGAGATAGTCGGCGCCGCCGGTGATCGCCTCGCGCGGCGTGGCGACGCGCTTCTGGTCGTCCCCGCCCGCGCCCTCCGGCCGGATGCCCGGCGTCACCAGCCAGAAGCCGCCGCCCAGCTGCCGGCGCAGAGCGGCCGTCTCCTGCGCGGAGCACACCACTCCGTCGAGGCCACACGCCTGGGCGAGGCGCGCCAGCCTCGAGACGGTTTCCCGCGGGTCGCCGGCGAGCCCGATCTCCCCCATGTCCGCCGCGCCAATGCTCGTCAGCAGCGTGACCGCAACGAGCTTGGGTGCCGCGCGCTTGCGCGCCAGTGCCGCGCGCGCAGCCTCCATCATGGCGCGCCCGCCGAGCGCGTGCACGTTGATCATCCAGACGCCCAGGTCGGCCGCGGCAAGGCAGGCTCCGGCCACGGTGTTCGGGATGTCGTGAAACTTGAGGTCGAGAAACACGCCGAATCCCGATTGCTGGAGCTTTTCCACGAGCGCCGGCCCGGCTGCGGTATAGAGCTCGCTTCCGACCTTGACGCGGCAGAGCGCCGGGTCGAGCCGGCCGGAGAGCGCCAGAGCGCCCTTCGCATCGGGGAAGTCGAGCGCGACGATGACACGGGGATTTTTCAAGCCGGTAACTTGGCCTCCTCAGTGCGGCGGGGCGAATAGGTTTCCCATTCCGCGCACGCCGGGCAGTGCCAGTAGTACTGGCGGGCGCGGAAGCCGCAGCTGTCGCACTTGTACATCGCGAGGCTGCGCGTGTGCTGGTTGACCAGCTCCTTGACGAGCTCCAGATCGCGGCGGCGGTCGAGCGGCGCTTCCAGCATCTGGGCCTCGAGCAGCTTGTCGAGCCCGAGCAGCGTCGGCATGCGCCGCAGCTCGTCACGCGCGAGCCGGTAGGCCGGCTCGGTGCCCTGGCTCTCCAGTATCCCCTGGAACACCACGTTGAGGAGATCGAGCGAGGGGTACTTCGCGAGGTAGCCGCGCAACAGGTTCACCCCTTCCTCGAGCTTGCCCAGCTGCTTGTAGGCATTGAAGATCCGCTCCGCGACAAGCGCCAGATACTGCGGGCTCTGGCTCTCGATGCGCTTCCACGCCTCGATCGCGGCCTGCGGCTGCTTGGCCGCGGTCTCGAGGTCGCCGAGCAGCATGTTGGCGCGCACGCACATGCGGTGATGGGCGAGCGCCTGCTCGAGATGCGGGCGCGCCGCGTCGGGGCGGGAGTGCATCAGCTCGTTCAGCGCCAGCTCGCAGCGGAAATTCGCGATCTCCTTCTGGTACGAGCGGCCGGTGACGGTCTCGAGCTTGCCGGCGATGCCGATCGCCTTGTGCCAGTCCTTCTCCTGCTCGTAGATCTCGAGCACGAAGCGCAGCGCCTGCTCCGCGTACGAAGTGCCTTCGAGCTTGAGGAAGAGCTCCTCGGCGCGGTCGAGGAGCCCCGCCTTGAAGTAATCCTGCGCCAGCTCGTAGAGCGCCATGAGCTTCTGCTCTGCGGCGAGATCGGGGCGCTCCACCAGGTTCTGGTGCATGCGGATCGCGCGCTCGACCTCGCCGCGACGGCGGAACAGGCCCCCCAGCGCAAAATGCAGCTCGATGGTCTGGGGATCGACCTTGACCACCTCGATGAAAGCCTCGATCGCCTTGTCCGGCTGCTCGTTCAGGAGAAAGTTGAGGCCCTTGAAATACGACAGCGGGAGCGCTCGCGACTCGCGGATGATCTGCCTGATGTCGACGCGCGCGGCGAACCAGCCGAACGCGAAGAACACCGGCAGCGCGAGCAGCCACCAGTACTCAATTTCCATGACCCACCGTCATTGCCGTTCTGCGGCCCCGGGATGCGTAGATTTTATCTCCAGCTCGCGCCTGAGCGCGCCAATGTCCCGCCGCTGCCGGAGGAGCCGTGGCAACACGGCGAGGAGGCCCAGGACGATCCCGGCAAAGAAGGCAATCAGCAGCACGAAGATGAGAGGCGACTGCCATTCCCAGCCGGGAAAATAGCGCAACGTCACGGTCTCGGTGTTCCGGACCGCGAAGGTGAGCACCAGCAGGAACAGGGCGAGCTTCAGTAGCAGCAAGAGGATGCGCATGGTCGGCGGGAACTGGCGGGAGCTCGTTTCGGCGATCCGGGCGGGGGATAAAAAAGGCGGCACGATCTTTCGATGATGCCGCCCGCGGACGAACGCTGCCGGTGGGGATGTTCGCTATTTCTTGACGTCCACACGCTCGCGCAGTTCTTTCCCCGCCTTGAAGTGCGGCACGTACTTGGCCGGCACCTGCACCTTCTCCCCCGACTTGGGATTGCGCCCCGTGCGCGGCGGCCGGTAATTGAGGCCGAAGCTGCCGAATCCCCGGATTTCGATGCGCTGTCCCTGCGCCAGGCTCTTCCCCATGGCATCGAGGATCATTTTCACCGCGAGCTCCGCGTCCTTCGCCACCAGCTGCGGGTAGCGCGCCGCCAGCTTTGCGATCAACTCGGATTTGGTCATGGTGCTTCCTTATTGTTGGGTATTGGCTACGTCGAGCTTGGCCTTCAACAGCGCCCCGAGGCTGGTGGTGCCCGGGCTCGCCGGCTTCTCGGCCGCGAGCTTCTTCATGGCCTCGGCCTCCTCCGCCAGGTCCTTCGCCTTGATCGACAGGTTGATCGTCCGGTTCTTGCGGTCGATGTTGATGATCATCGCCGTGACCTTGTCGCCTTCCTTCAACCGGGTGCGGATGTCTTCCACGCGGTCGCGCGCGACTTCCGACGCCCTCAGATAGCCCTCCACCTCGCCCTCGAGCTGGATGACCGCGCCGCGCGCATCGATTGATTTCACGAAGCCGTTGACGAGGGAGTTCTTCTCGTGCGTCTGGATGAAGCCGTTGAAGGGATCGCCCTCGACCTGCTTGATGCCGAGCGAAATGCGCTCGCGCTCGACGTCGATCGAGAGCACCATGGCCTCGACCTCCTGGCTCTTCTTGTAGTCGCGCACCGCTTCCTCGCCCGGCTTGCTCCACGAGAGATCGGACAGATGCACCAGCCCGTCGATGCCGCCGGGCAGCCCGATGAAGATGCCGAAGTCGGTGATCGACTTGATCGCGCCCTTCACCCGGTCGCCCTTCTTGAAGTTCATCGCGAACTCTTCCCACGGGTTCGGCTGGCACTGCTTCATGCCGAGCGAGATGCGGCGCCGGTCCTCGTCGATCTCGAGCACCATGACCTCGACCTCGTCGCCGAGCTGCGTCACCTTGGACGGGTGGACGTTCTTGTTCGTCCAGTCCATCTCCGAGACATGCACCAGGCCCTCGATGCCGGCCTCGATCTCGACGAACGCGCCGTAGTCGGTCAGGTTGGAAACCTTGCCGAAGAGGCGCGTGCCGGTCGGATAGCGGCGCGAAATCCCCACCCACGGGTCCTCGCCGAGCTGCTTCATGCCCAGGGAGACGCGGTTCTTCTCCTGGTCGAACTTGAGCACCTTGGCCTCGACTTCGTCGCCGACCGTGAGGATCTCGGAGGGGTGCTTGACGCGGCGCCACGCGAGGTCGGTGATGTGCAGCAGCCCGTCGATGCCGCCCAGGTCCACGAACGCGCCGTAGTCGGTGATGTTCTTGACGATGCCCTTGACGACCTTGCCTTCCTGCAGGCTTGCGAGCAACGCGTCGCGCTCGGCGCCCTGGGTCGCCTCGAGCACGGCGCGGCGTGACACCACGACGTTGTTGCGCTTGCGGTCGAGCTTGATGACCTTGAATTCCAACTGCTTGTTTTCGTAGGGGCTGGTGTCCTTGACCGGGCGGATGTCCACCAGCGACCCCGGCAGGAAGGCGCGGATGCCGTTCACCATGACGGTGAGCCCGCCCTTGACCTTGCCATTGATGATGCCGGACACGACGCTGCCCTTCTCGAGCGCTTCTTCCAGCTCGTGCCAGGCGGCGAGGCGCTTCGCTTTTTCGCGCGAGAGCCGGGTTTCCCCGTGGCCGTCTTCCAGGGATTCGATCGCGACGCTGACGAAGTCGCCCGTCTTGACCTCAACCTCGCCGCGGTCGTTGCGGAATTCCTCGATCGGGATGTAACTTTCTGATTTCAGGCCGGCATTGACGACGACGAAGTTATCGTCGGTCCGGACCACTTCTGCGGTAACGACCTCGCCGACCCGCATTTCCTTGCGGGCAAGACTTTCCTCGAACAGCGCGGCGAAGTTTTCAGTAGGGGCTGCCGGGGATTGTGCTTTCATCATTCAGATTCAGAGTGTTGGAGTTGCCCGCCGTAGCAGCGGGGTTGGTTTATCAAGCCCTCGAACCGGGGTGCGGTTCAGGGCGCCCTTGGTGCCCGTCGATAGAGCGCCAGCACCTGCGCTATCGCATCCGCCGCCGACATGTCCGTGGTGTCGATCAGGACGGCGTTCGCGCTCTTCTGCAGGGGTGCCGTGGCACGCATCGTGTCGCGCTGGTCGCGTTCCCGGATATCCTGCAAAAGGGCCGCCATAGTAGCATCCATTCCTTTTTCCATCAACTGTTTATAGCGCCGTGCCGCACGCGCCTCCAGGCTCGCCGTGAGGAAGATTTTGAGCACGGCATCGGGGAATACCACCGAGCCCATGTCGCGCCCGTCAGCCACCAGCCCGGGGGGTTTCCGGAAGGCGCGCTGGCGTGAGAGCAGCGACTTTCTGACCCCCGGGAGGGCGGCGACCCTCGACGCCGCGACGCCCACGGCGTCCGCCAGCAGGTCGCGGGTGACTTCGCGGCCATCGAGCGTCACCGCGTCGCCGCTGAATTCCGCCCTGAGATTCAAAGCGATATTCGAAAGTGTTGATTCATCGTCGAGGTTCGCACCGGCCTCGAGTGCGGCCACTGCCACCGTGCGGTAGAGGGCGCCACTGTTGAGGTAGTGGAAGCCCAAGGCGCCGGCCACGCCCTGCGCCACGGTGCCCTTTCCGGACGCCGACGGGCCGTCGATGGCGATCACCGGGGGCTCCCCTGCGGCCAAGTTCAGCGCTCCGAGACGGAAGCCAGCACGTCGAAATACTCGGGAAAAGTCTTTGCCACGCAGCGCGGATCGTTGATGCGGACCGCGACCCCGCCCAGCGCCGCGAGCGAAAAGCACATCGCCATGCGATGGTCGTCGTAGGTGTCGATCGCCACCCCGGGATTGAGGACCGAGGATTGAGGGGGTGTAATCCGCAAGAAGTCCGGCCCTTCCTGCACCGTCGCGCCGAGCTTGCGCAGCTCGGCGGCCATGGCGGCGATGCGGTCGGTCTCCTTCACCCGCCAGCTGCCGATGTTGCGCAGCGTGCTCGTGCCGTCCGCAAACAGCGCGGTCACCGCGGCGGTCATCGCCGCGTCGGGGATATCGTTGAAATCGGCGTCGATCGCCTGCAACCTGCCGCGCTGCGCCGCTTCCGGCCTGGCGCCCGCTTCGATCCAGTTATCGCCCATCGTGATGCTCGCTCCCATGCGCTCCAGCGTACCGGTGAAACGCACGTCGCCCTGCATGCTGGCGCGTCCGACGCCTTCGACGCGCACCGGCCCGCCGCCGGATAGCCCGCTGATGGCGCCGGCCGCGAGAAAATACGACGCCGACGAAGCATCGCCCTCCACGTAGATCTCGCCCGGGCTCACGTAGCGCGCACCCGCCGGAACCGTGAACGTGGTCCAGCCCTGGCGCTCCACTTCGACGCCGAAGCGCCGCAGGGTGCTCAGCGTGAGCTCGACGTACGGTTTCGAGACGAGCTCGCCTTCGACCGCGAGGACCGTCCGCGCGCCGGTCAGCGGCAGCGCGATGAGCAGGCCGGTGACAAACTGGCTCGAAACATCGCCGCGTACGGTGAGCCGCCCGCCCGCGCGGATCGCGGCGGGATGGATGGCAAGCGGGGGAAGGCCCTCCTTCTGCAGGTAATCTATACCGGCGCCGAGCCGGCGCAGCGCATCGACCAGCTCGCCAATCGGCCGTTCGTGCATGCGCGCGGTGCCGGAGAGCCGGTATTCGCCGGCGCACAGCGCCAACACCGCGGTCAGCGGTCGGAAGGCAGTGCCGGCGTTGCCCAGAAAGAGCTCCGCCTTCTTCACCGGAAACGCGCCGCCCGCTCCGCGCACGCGGAGCCCGCCGGCGCCCGCGTCCTCGCAGTTCACGCCCAGCGCGCGCAGCGCCTCGAGCATGACCTGTGTGTCCTCCGACTCGAGCAAGTCGCGAATCAGGGTTTCCCCATGCGCCAGCGCGGCGAGCAGGAGTATGCGGTTGGAAATGCTCTTGGATCCCGGCAGCCTGACCGTGCCGCGGACGCGGCGGATGGGCGCGAGATCGAGATGATCCGGGTTGTTCACCGGTAGTCAGGACCGCTTCTTGACCAGCCACTTCTCGCGCGCGGCGCGCGCGCGCGCGAACAGTCGCTTCAATTCCTGCGCGTCCGCACGCTCGATCGCCGCCCGCGTCTGCTCGAGCTCGTTCTCGTAGTCTTCCAGCGCAGCGAGAAGGGCATCCCGATTCGCCACGCAGATGTCGGCCCACATTTCCGGCGAGCTGCCGGCAATCCTCACCGTGTCGCGAAGCCCCCCTGCCGACAGACTGAAAAGCCGCGCCGGATCGGGCCGCCCTGCGAGCATGTTGACGAGCGCGTACGCGATCACGTGCGGCAGATGACTCACCGCCGCGAGAATCGCGTCGTGAGCGCCGGCATCGAGCCGCACGACACGCGCCCCGCAGGCCTCCCACGCGTGCCGGACCATGGTGACCGCACCCGCCGCGGTTTCCGCTTGCGGCGTGAGGATCACGTTGCGGCCCTCGAACAAGCCCGCCAAAGCGGCGCGAGCACCGCTTTTCTCTGTGCCCGCGACGGGGTGCGCCGGGACGAACCGCGGCAGGTGCGCACCGAGAAAGCGCCGCGCACAGGCGATGACGTCGCGCTTGGTGCTGCCCGCGTCCGTGATTACCGCGTGCGGCGGCAGATGCGGCGCGATGGCGCTCATCACCGCCGGCATCTGGCCGACCGGGGTCGCGAGGAGCACCAGGTCCGCATCGCGCACCGCCTGCGCCGGGTCCCGCGACGCCTCGTCGATCACCTTCAGCCTCAACGCGTCGGCCAGGTTGCCGCGCGTGCGCCCGACTCCCACGACGCGCCGCACCGCGCGCGCGCGCTTCAGCGCCAGCGCAAACGATCCGCCAATCAGCCCTACGCCGATGACGACCAGCTTTCCGATCTTCAGCTTGCCTGCCATGTTCTAAAGGAGCGCACGCTCGAGCGCGGCGAGGAAGCGCGCATTTTCCGATTCGAGCCCGACGGTGACGCGCAGGTGCTGCGGCATCCCGTAGCTTGCGATCGGGCGCACGATCACTCCCGCCTTCAGGAGCTTCCCGTAGACGCCCGGCGCATCCTTGACCCTGAAGCTCACAAAGTTGCCATGAGATGGAATGTACTCGATGGCGAGCCGCCCGAAGCCATCCGTCAGCTGGCGAATACCCGACCGATTGAGCTCGAAGCTCTCGCGCACGAAGGCGGCGTCCTCGAGCGCCGCCGTTGCGGCGGCGAGCGCGACGCTGTTGACGTTGAAGGGCTGGCGCACGCGGTTCATCAGGTCGGCGACGCCGGCGGCGGCAACCGCATAGCCCACGCGCAGCCCCGCCAGGCCATAGACCTTGGAGAAAGTCCGCGTCACCACCAGGTTTGAAAAGCGCGCGAGCCAGCCGATGCTGTCGGACCGGTGCTCCGGCAGCAGGTACTCGTTATAGGCCTCGTCCAGCACCAACAGCACCTCGCGCGGCAGCCCGGCGATGAAATTCTCCAGCTCGCGCGCCGGCACCAGGGTCCCCGTGGGATTGTTGGGATTGGCGATGAAAACGAGGCGGGTCTCCTGCGTAACCGCGCGGCGCATCGCGGCAAGATCGTGGCCGTAGTTCTTCGCCGGCACCTCGATGCCCGTCGCACCGATGGCCTGGACGGCCAGTGGATAGACGGCGAAAGCATGCTGCGAATAAACGGCGGCGAGACCCGGCGCGAGGAACGCGCGTGCGGCCATCTCCAGCACGTCGTTCGACCCGTTGCCGAGCACGATGCGTTCCTGGGGAACGCCGAGGCGGCGCGAGAGCGCCTGCTTCAGCTCGAAGCCGTTGCCATCGGGATAGCGCGCGAGCCCGGACAGCATCGCCTCGATCGCGCGCCGCGCGAGCGGGCTCACGCCGCG
>Ga0256865_1000805_pt1 | contig 10308 bp, 7 predicted proteins | sample RVTome_14_FD_187337 | JGI IMG/M metagenome (GOLD analysis project Ga0256865, IMG submission 187337) | Soil microbial communities from uranium-contaminated site in the Upper Colorado River Basin, Wyoming, United States - RVT145D125 HiSeq ... | reverse complement strand
AGCTACGGAGCTCGAGCACGGTGAGGTCGCCGCTCTCCTCGATCACGGACAGGTAGTGGCCGGACACGTCTCCGTCGCCGTCTGAGGCCAGCAGCAGACCGTCGCCGCGATTGCGGGGAACGAGCGTCGCCGTGAAGCTCCCGGCCGGCAGCGGGAAGCCGACGCTCACGTACCCGACGCCGTCGATTCGCTGGACCGTGTAGACCCCGACGTAGAGCGGCTCGGTCCCACCCCGGTAGGCGCGCACCCATGCCCTGAAGTCGATCGTGCCGTCGCGGTCCACGTCGATCGTGTCGATCCAAGAGACGACCCCGTCCTGCACCTCCGTCTGGTTGAACGGAGCGTTCGCCTGGCCGAGGGGCTTGGCGACGAGCTCCCGATACGCCAGGTACGGCAGCCTCATCCAGCGCTTCCACTCGGGCACGATCCGGAGGTGGAACCGCGACGTGTGCTCGTAGAACTCCCGCACGAGCGGGTGAACCACGCCGGGGTCGAAGGTAGGCCCCACCAGGTCGTCGAGCGTGGCGATGATGCCGATGTCGAGCGGATTCCGGAGGAAGTGCGCCCCGACCGTCTCGGCGTACCGCATCAGGTAGTCGACTCCGACGTAGCGGGTCCGCTCGGCGAACGGCACGACGTATGGCGCGTGCTCCGGCCGCACCTTCTCTGCCCGGATCGCGATCTGCTCCCGGTTCCGCCAGATCACCGCGGCGGTCAGGCGATAGACGACGGCGGTCGCCGCCAGCACCACGCTCCAGCCGATGCCGGGAGCGATGGCCTCGAACGCGACTCCGAGCCCGGCACCGGCGGCGGCGCCGAGCGCCACCTTGCCGGGCCTGAGTCCGAGGCTGCCGAGCAGAGCCCCGGTCACGGCGGCCGGCAGCGCCGCATGCCACTCCGGGAGGATCGCTTGCAGGAGCGAGCCAAACACCGCCATGAGCAGGCCCGATGCGAGAACCCGACCGAGGAGCGGTTGTGGGGCGGCAGGCGTCCGGTTGGCGTCGTTCCACGCAGACATAAGGGCGAAGATCACGCCCCCTGCGACGAGGCCGGCGACCCAGCCGCCATCCGTGAGCCCCGCCCCGATGGCGGCTCCGCCTGCCGCACCGATGGCCGCGCCTGCAACCGCGGCCGATGCGACCTGGGCGACGGTGCGAGGCATCCCCGCATCATGGCAACCCGGTCGACCGGGCGCCGTATCGAGATGCGAAAGGTGTCCCGGCATAGCTCGTCTCACACGGCGGACGCCGAGTGTGGGCAACCGGAACCGGCTCCGGCTGAGCAGCGCCCGACCGCGTCAAGTTGCCGGCGGGTTCTGCCGATGCATGGCACAGGTAGGCGGCATGGCTCCTGCTCCGAGAGGATGGCCATGGCCATGAAGCGCAAGCGCACCACGCACCTTCGCCATTGGGGGCCACTCAGCGACGTCCCGGAGGACGAGCACGACTCAGCCGCCGGGGAGGAGGCCGAGGCGGCCGCCGATGGGGATGCCGAGCAGGACGGCAGCACTCGGCGGACGATGCCCGAGACCGATGCGCTCTCGGCCTGGGAGAAGTCGCGCCAGGTCGCCTTCTCTCCGGATTCGGAGCACTGGCGGTCCATACCTGCCGATCCCTGGCAGTGACCGCCGCCTGACGATCGCCCTGCGTCGCATCTGCGGCCGACCCCCTCCCTCGACTCGCCGGCGTATCTTCGGTAGGAAGAGGGGAGGCGCCATGACGAAACAGCCCATGGGAGACGTCGTCGTCCTGCTGCCGGGAATCCTCGGCTCGGTGCTTCAGCGTGACGGCAGGGAAATCTGGGCCATGTCGCCCGGGGCGGCGTTCCGGGCGCTTCTATCGCTGGGCGGGTCGATCAAGGACCTGCGCCTCGACGGGGACGATCCAGAGGCCGACGACCTCGGCGACGGAGTCGCCGCCAGCCGCGTCCTCCCCGACCTCCATCTCGTCCCCGGCCTGTGGAAGATCGACGGGTACACCGCCATCGCCAGGGCGCTCCACGACCGGTTCGACCTCGTCGAGGGGCGCAACTACTTCGAGTTCCCATACGACTGGCGCCGCGACAACCGGGTCCACGGCCGCGCCCTCGCTCGACAGGCCCATGACTGGCTGACGACCTGGCGTGCTGAGAGTGGCAACGCGGACGCCAAGCTCGTCCTGCTCGCTCACTCGATGGGCGGCCTGGTCTCGCGGGCGTTTCTCGAGCTCTACGACGGTTGGAAGGAGACCAGGGCGCTGATCACGTTCGGGACCCCGTACCGAGGTTCGCTCAACGCACTCGACTTCCTCTCGTCGGGCTTCAAGAAGGGCATCGGGCCGGTCGGCCTCGACCTCACCGAGTTCCTCCGTTCGCTCACCTCCGTGTACCAGTTGCTGCCGATCTACCCGGTGATCGAGTCGTCGGACGGTGCCACTCTGCGGGTGGCCGAAACGGACCTGCCTGGGGTCGACCGGCGGCGCGCCCAGGAGGCGCTCGACTTCCACCGCCAGATCGAGTCGGCCGTCGAGGAGCACCGAGCCGACGGCGAGTACGTCGACGGCGGCTACCGCCTCTATCCCGTCGTGGGGATCGGCCAACCGACGCTCCAGGGAGCCCGCCTCGAGGGCGCCGCCGTCTCGCTGCTGCGAGACCTCGGCGGCCGCGACCTCGGCGGCGACGGGACGGTCCCTCGGGTGTCGGCGATGCCGATCGAGATGACGGACGCCTCCTCAGGCGTCTTCTCCCCGGCGGTGCACAGCTCGTTGCAGAACACCGAGTCGGTCATCGCCCAGGTGGCGGGGATCGTCACGGGCGGCGAGATCGACCTGAGCGGTTTCCGCGACCGGTATGCCGGGTTGAGCCTCGACCTGCCGGACATCGTCGGACACGGCGAGGGCATCCCCATCGCCGCCAGGCCGACCGGCGGACGCGACGACACGCTGCGGGCGAGCGTCGTCGACGCCGACACCGGTGAGGAGGCGTGGATGGGGACGCTCGTAGAGGGCGTCGAGTGGCACGTGGCTGCCACCCCGCCGTTGGCGTCGGGCATCTATCGGGTGTCCGTGTCGGGTCGGGCGGGCTCGGTCACCGATCTCACCTGGGTGGCTCCCCAGGAGTGAGCCTCAGTCGGTGACGAGGGATCCCCAGGTCTGCGGCTCCTGGAAGAACACGTCCGGCAGGTTCGTGAGGATCTCGGACTGGAGGGATCGCCCATTGCTGCCGAACTCTCCGTCGTTGTCGAAGATCGAGAAGACGGCGGCATCGAGCCGTCCGTCCGGCGGGGGACCGTCCATCCCGAACACGCTCCACGCGATCTTGGCCTCGAGGCGCCAGTCGCCGTCGTTGTCCACGTCGCCCTCGAGGAGGACGGGCACGTCGGTCGTGTTCTCGTCGAACGCTTCTCCGTTGCCCACGAACCACACCACTGCTGAGTGGCCGATCGGCTCCGCCAGCGGGGTCATCGTGAGCTGGAAGGTGTGGGCGTCCGGTCGCGCCGGCACCACGGCGGCCGCCTCGTTCACGAGGTTGACGTCGAGGGCGTCACCCCGCCAGATCTGGTTGCCGTCGTTGGGCTGCGAGTACACGTCGTCGTCGACCTCGACGGCGATGTAGAGGTTCTCGGCGTCGTATGCCACCCACATCACCCCGGTCGAGTCCTCGCCGAGGCGATCGTCGGTGAGGTCATTGAGCACCGGGTGACTCAACAAGTAAGCGACGGGCACCGAGCGCCATTCGGACAGGTCCCCGTCGATCGACACGTCGGGCGGTGCGTGGGCTGTGACGACGGCCGAGTCGAGGACCTGCTGCCCAGGGTCGACGATCGTCGATCCTCCCTTCGGCACCGTGGTGCGGTCCGGAGGGATCGTCGTCGTCTCGCCCGGATCGTCCCCGAAGCGGCTGATGACGAACAGGAGCAGCGCCACGACGGCGGCGACCACGAGGGCGACGAGTACTCCGGTCGGCAGCCGCCGGGGTTTCAAATCGACAGCGCGACGTTGGTCGTCGCCATCTTCCTCTTCCTGGGTGTCGCCAACGCCATGCTCGACCGGCAGCGCCTCATCCGACACCGGCTCGAGGTCGATCGAGGGCTGTGCGGACGAATCGTCGGCAGCCGGCTCGACTTCGTCATCGACCGGTCGTACCGGCGGCACATCCTCGACGACTTCGGTCACCAACTCCGGCTCGGCCTCGCCCGCGACCACCTCGTCGAGCACCTCGCCTAGATCCTCAGCGAGCGCCGCGTCAGGCTCGACGGCGGGCACGGCGGTGTCGGCCTCTACCGGCGGTCCCACGGTCGTCTCGGCGAACGACTCGACCTCTGCCTCCGGCTCGGCGGGTTGCTCGATGACGGGCTCCTCGGTGGTCGGCGGAGCCTGCGGCGCGTCGTCGACCTGGTCGTCGGGTTGTGGCAGCGTGGGCCTCTCGGCCACGTCGAAGAGCCGCCCGTCTTCCGCCCGCATATAGAGGACGGGTGTCCCCCATTCCACGTCGGCCTTGGACCCGAAGATCGCCCTGCGGGCCTCACCGACGGCAGCCTCGACCGAGAAGCCGTCCGTGATCGCGGTGTAGAACTCGTGGGCGAAGATGATCGCCGCCCGGTCGCTGATCTCGAATTGCATGGCGACCACTGCCGGGATCCCCTTGGCGACGAGGCTCTGGGCGACGCCGGCGAAAGGGTCGGCGCCGGATGTCCTGGCGCCTTCGCATGCGTTGAGGACGGCGAGCCGGATCGTCCTGGCGTCATCGAGGATCGTCCCGAGCTGGCGGCCGGAGACCTCGCGCGCCCTGCCCTCGTCCGTCTCCAACAGGAGCAGCCCGTCGGCGACCGTGGCGTCGAAGCCACCGTGACCGATGAAGTGGAGCAGGTGGTAGTCGGTGCGGCGCAGCGCCCGCTGCAGCTCGCGCAGCGTCGCCTTCTCGAGGCGATGGATCTCCACGAGGCCGGACTCGACGATGTCGGCCATCCCCTCGTCGAGCCGTGCCCATTCGGCGGCGACATCGAGGGGCGGGTAGTCCGTGGGGCTCGACACCATGGCGAGCATCCGCAGGGGCGGCACCACTGTCAGCGGCGGCGCTCCCTTGTCGAGCGATATATAGCGCACGACGGGCGTCCACGAGGACAACACGACGAAGTCGTCGGCGCTCGGCGAGTACAGGTACTCCCACGGCACGTCGGCCAGCCCCGGAGCGTCAGAGAGCCTGAGACGAAGCCGGAGCCCCTGTTCTTCGCGCTCGGCAGCGTCGATGCTCCTCACCCATTGCCTGCCGACGTCGCCCGAGAACACGGCCTCGAACAGCCGGGTTCCGAACGCCCTGGCCGCTTCGGTCTCGGGTGACTCGAGCCTGCGCACCCCGCTGCGGGGGCGGCCGATCCTCAGGAGGAAGTTCTCGAGCTCCAGGTCTGAGAAAGGAAGACCGAACTCGCCACGCGCCTGACCCGACGGCGAATCGATGACGGTCGCCCGGAAACGCCCCTCACCCAGATCCTCGATCGTGAGGTCGAAGTCGGCGTAGTGGCGCTGCCTCATGGGAACAACCTCCCACCGGAAACGATACGCGCCGACGTGGCGTGATACGGGTGATTTTCTGGCTCAGCGTGGGCTAGGACGCACTAGTGGTCTGTCGCGGGATTGATGACCACGGGCCGCGGCTGTCCCGGTTTGCGGCGTCGGCTACTCGGAGGTCCGGTCTGCCAGGTGCCCCCTCGGTTCGGTCACTGGCGGGACGCTCGCCGGAGACAGCGTGGGTGGCCGTCCGTACGGTTCGCAGGTGTCCCTCGGTTCGGTTTCTTACGCTCATCCCCCGGTTTCCGGGGGATCGACGAGCGCCGGAGGCCGAGTCGAGGGGGTCCGGCAGTGTGTGGCGGCCAGGTGCCCCCTCGGCTCGGGTCGCAGGGCGACCGCTCGCCGGTCCCCCGCCGAGCGGGAGACAGCGTTTGGTCCAGTCGAGGGGGCCCTACGGTCCGGTCTGCCAGGTGCCCCCTCGGCTCGGGTCGCAGGGCGACCGCTCGCCGGTCCCCCGCCGAGCGGGAGACAGCGTTTGTATGGCCGTCCCCGGTTTGCGGCGTCGGCCACCCGGCGGTCCAGAGCCGAGGTCACCAATTGAACGACGCACCACTAGCGACGCCGGAAGCCATCGCGCGCTCTGGCGTCTCCCGGGCGACAGGGTCCAGGTTGGGACGAGGAGAACCTCGACCCAGGAATGGCGGAAGCTCAAGCAGCGGGCTCGTCGGCCGGCGGCTCGGGCGCCGGCTCCGTCGGCGGGAGCTCGGGCGGATCGCCGATCGGCTTCGGATCGGGCAGCGGCGGAGTCTCGTCGTCGTCGTCGTCACCGATCCGTGGCTTCGGCGATAGCAAAGGAGCGAGGAGGGCACCCATGGACACGATCCTAGGAGTCGACGAGTGCCGCCGCGCCACCGTCGTCGGCCCCCGGTCACCGCCGACCCCGCTCGCGGCAGGATGTCGCCTCGACGACCCGCCTGCCCGCGCCGACTCGATCCAGCACGTGACTTGGCGGCGAGCGCCAGCGGCACGACCAATGGGCGGACCGACCCGAGTCGAGTCTGCGACGAGGACGTTCGCCCCTACCCGGGACGGGTCGAACCCTCGATCATTCGAGGAGGCTTCAGACGATCGAGCGAGGCTTCATGAGCACCATGACGGAGCATGTCCTGGATTCACCCGCCAACCCCGAATCCGGCGACTCGCCCGCAGGGGGGAGACGATCGATGCTCGAGTTCCTGTGGTCGGACTGGCGGATCGCCACGCTCGCTGCGATCGCAGTGGCGGCCGTGGCGGGTCTCGCCTTTGCGTCGTGGACACCACGGGGTGCGGTCACGTCATCCGAAGCGCTCCTTTCGATGGGGACGGCGCTCGCCGTCGGCGTCATCGCAGGATTGCTCACGGGCAGCCGCTGGAGCATGCTCCTCGCTCCCGCCGCCTTCGCAGTCGCATTCGAGCTCGGCCGGCTGGGGGCGACCGGCCCGACCGTCGACGGCTTCCACCTCGGATCGGTGTACGGCGTGATCGCCGTGGTCGTCGGGCGGCTGTTCCTGGCGTTGCTCGTCGTGGCGCCGATGGCGCTCGGCGCCCTGTATGGCGTATGGATCTCGCACCGAATGGGCCGGATGGCCACGACGCCTCCGGGCATACCGGGCTGGATCGTCATGGGAGTGCTCACCGTGGGCCTCGCCGGGTTGGCCGTGACCGTTGCGCGGCCCGGATCCACGGCGCCGATCGTCGGCGACGATGGCGAGCCGCTCCCCGGCAGCATCGCCGAGCTGACCAACGTCACGATCGGCGGCCACGACCAAGCCCTCATGGTACGAGGCACGAGCGTGGACAACCCGGTGCTGCTGCACCTCGCTGGAGGCCCCGGTGGCACCGACCTCGGTGCCATGCGAGACGACGTGGGGCTCGAGCAACACTTCGTCGTGGTGACGTGGGATCAGCGGGGCACCGGGAAGTCGTACGCCGCTCTCGATCCGGTCGAGACACTCACCGTCGACCAGATGGTCGACGACACCATCGAGGTCACGAACTACCTGAGGCAACGGTTCGACGAGGAGAAGATCTACATGGTCGGCAACTCGTGGGGGACCTTCCTCGGAGTGCTCGCCGCCGAACAGCGTCCCGACCTGTATCACGCATACGTCGGGACCGGACAGATGGTGAGCGCGCCGGAGACCGACCTCATGTTTTACGAGGACGCGTTGACCTGGGCGGAGCGCACCGGGGACGCCGGCCTCTCGGCGACCCTCCGCCGCACTGGACCTCCTCCGTACGAGAACCTCCTCGACTACGAGCCGTCCGTCGGCCGCGAGCACGACTGGAACCCGTATTCCGAGCTCGACACGAACAAGGAGATGCCGTTCAACGCCTTCGTCTCGGAGAACTCGCTGATGGACCGGGTCAACGCGATGCGCGGTCTCTTGGATACGTTCGCAGTGCTGTATCCGCAGCTCCAGGACGTCGACCTGCGGGCGCAGGCGCCGCGGCTCGAGATCCCGGTCTACCTCGTGATCGGTGCGCACGAGGCGAGGGGACGCGCCGTGCTCGCCGACGAATGGTTCGACATGCTGGAGGCGCCCTCGAAATCGCTGACGGTGTTCGAACACTCGGGACACCGACCGAGCTTCGAGGAGCCTGCCGAGTTCGTCTCCGTGATGACAGAGGTGCGAGACGCCACGTACTCCGATCGCTGATGAGAGCCGGGCCATCCGTCCCTACCGGCGAACGGTGCGGCCGCCCACGATGAACACATGAGAAAGGAGCCGATCGTGGCTGTCGCAACCATCGAACGAGAGACCGGCATCCCCGTCACGATGACGAGCAGGCGCCTCCTGGCTGTTGCCCTCTTCGTCCTGGGGGCCGGCGCCGCCGCTGTGGCGCTCCTCGGACCTCTCGTGTTCGAGGTGGTCAGGCACCATGCCTCCGAGAGCGCCGTCAACCAGATCGCCGGGGGCGACATCGCAGGGCTCTTCCTGGCGGCGCCGATCAGTGTGGCCGCCGGTTTCCTGGTGTTGCGCGGCCACGTCGCCGGTCCCGTGCTGGCACTGGCGCCGGCCGTTTACGGCCTGTACACCTACACCCAGCTCACGCTCGGCGGTGACTTCGTCCGCTACGAAGGCAACAGCGAGCGCTTCTTTCTCCTCTATGCCGGACTCTTCGTGGTGAGCGGCTTCGTCGCCATCCGGGCGTGGACGGCGATCGATCCCAACCGATTCCCACCGATGTCGCCGCGTCTCGGCAAGGGCCTCGCATACCTGCTCCTCGGCGTCGCCGTCTTCCTCGTGGTCGGGCTGCACCTGCCGACGCTCATCGACGCGTGGCGGGACAACCCGACGAGCACCGCCTACCTCGACGATCCCGGCGTCTTCTGGATCGTCAAGCTGATGGACTTCGCCATCGTCGCTCCGGTGCTCGTCGTCATCGCCATCGGGATCCTCCGGGGAGCGCGCTGGGCGGGCGAGATCGTGTACGGGGCGGTCGGTTGGTTCGCATTGCTCGGCACATCGGTCGCGGGCATGGCCATCGTCATGCAGGCGACCGACGATCCGTCGGCGACGATCGCCAACACGATCGCCTTCGGCGCGTTCGCCGTCGCAGGCCTCGCCGTCGCCGTGCTCGCGGTGCGGCCCCTGTTCGTGGAGCCGCTCCGGGACGCCGGTGCGGACGGCTCGACACCGCCCGTCGAGGAACCCCGTGCCGAGGAGACGCTGGTTCCCGTCGCTGCCGGCAATGGCTGACATTCCCCACCCACGGTCCGCCTCAACGAAGGGAAAACCCATGGGAAGACTGCGCACCCTCGCCATCGGCGGCGGAGTCGTCTGCTACCTCGTTCTACGTCGCCTCGGGAAGACCTCAGGAGCGACGAGGACGGAACGACGACGAGCCCTGCCCGGTGACGAGATCGTCTCGTCTCCGAACCTGCTCACCACCCACGCAACCACCCTCGACGCACCACCGGAGGCCGTGTGGCCCTGGCTCGTCCAGATGGGGTGGCACCAGGGCGGCTGGTACACCAAGCCGTGGGTCGACCGTCTGCTCTTCCCCGCCAACTGGCCCGCTGTAGACCACATCATCCCGGAGCTGCAAGATCGCAAGGTCGGAGACTTCATCCCGGATGGACCTCCGGACAGCAGGTGCGGATTCACGATCGAGCAGCTCGACCCGAACGAGGCGCTCGTGCTGCACTCGACGACCCACCTTCCGCTGTCGTGGCGGGAGCGTCTCGGCGCCGAGCTCGACTGGACGTGGACGTTCTTCCTCGAGGCGCTGCCGGAACGCAGGACGAGGCTGGTGTTCCGGACACGCGGCAGGGCGGAGCCGCTGTGGGTGGTCGCCCTCTATCAGCTCGGCATCGTGCCCGCGGACTTCGTCATGTCACGTCAGATGCTGCGAGGACTCGCCAGTCGTGTCGCCACTGCCGAGCCGGCTCCCGAGGAGGCGGCCGTCGCCTGAGGCGCCCGTCGCGCCGCGGGCGTGACGAACTGCGGTCGCGCTCCACGCTCGGTGGCGTAACGTTGCCTACGGCGCCTTCGCCGTTCTCATCGCATCCTCAGGCGACTCTCACGGAGCTGTGAGATGCGCTGCACACGATGCGGGTGACGTGAACAGCACGCTCGGGAGGAGCGACCATGACACCCCACCAACAGCACCACCACGACGGCGACGAAGTCGAGATCTTCGACAGGGGCCTCCAGTTCGACGTGGCGACCCTCATCGACCGCCGCCGGGCGCTGAAGCTCATCGGCGCCGCCGGTCTCTTCGGCATCGTGGCGTGCGGCACGGGAACAGGGGCGACGACGACCCTCGCCACGCCGTCCCC
>Ga0256865_1000804_pt1 | contig 10311 bp, 14 predicted proteins | sample RVTome_14_FD_187337 | JGI IMG/M metagenome (GOLD analysis project Ga0256865, IMG submission 187337) | Soil microbial communities from uranium-contaminated site in the Upper Colorado River Basin, Wyoming, United States - RVT145D125 HiSeq ... | reverse complement strand
GACCCGTTCATCCGACGGATGCGCTCTCCGCCGATTCGATCATGGATCCATTAAAGGATTCGGCAGGATCCACTCGACGACGTTCTCTGTTTCACCTTTTCTTTCTTTTCTTTGGTTGTGTGCAAACCACATCCAACAAAGCGTCATTTGAGGTTTCGGGTTCAATGTTCTCCCATTTCGTCGGAGAAGTATATTTTTTATGTTCATCTTTCATCGATGAATAATTCCATTCGATAGATCTGATTAATCTGGTGTTACAGTCTATTTCCTTTAATGCCATTGCTTCTTTATAAAGGCGCGTATCTTTATTATCGTTAATTGGTTCTCCGAATCTTATCCAAACTTTTACATTATCATTTTTCTTTATAACGCTTTTAGTATCGTAAAAATAGATAGTATCATCCGATTCGATTGCATAATTATTCCATCTGCTATGATCCGGAGTAAAACCATATACAATTTTATTTTCGATTGTATTGTCGGTACCATCCGACATTGCCATGGCGTGCAGGAAAATTAAAAGTGAGAAAAATAAAATCAGAAGCAGTACACGTCTCAAGATCGTCTCCTTTTCTCCTGCCCATTTCAACAACTCCAAAACCAACTCGCATTTTCATCGGCGATAACGGGGGATTTCTTCAATCGTTCCGTCCCTCACCCGTACGGGATTCCGGCGTATCCCGCCTGCGGGGGCAATCTTGATTGAAGGCGTCCTCCCGGCGTTGTACACTCGGGGTGAATCCTACCCTCGTCCATGAGGTGGTATATGCAAAGACCTACCCCCGCCTTGATCCTGATTGCCTCCTTGCTCTCCTTCCTGACGGCTAACCCGGTACTCGCGGGTCCTATCGAGGAGTCGGTAATAGCTTACCGTCGTGGCGACTTCAAAACAGCCTATCAACTCATTAAGCCGCAGGCTGAGAAGGGAGACGCCGCCGCACAGTTTATCCTCGGCTACCTGTATGACGAAGGCAAAGGTATTCCCAAGAACTACTCCGAGGCGGCGAAGTGGTACGGCAGGGCGGCAAAACAAGGGAATAAAGCCGCCCAGCACAACCTCGGTCTTATGGGTGACCAAGACCAGGTTTCGAAGGACCGCGCCGAGATGGAGAATTGGCATCGAAGCGAGACGGAACCGGAAAACGCCGCCGCCCGGTCCAACTCCAGTTCTACGGAGGTCCAAGTCCGAGGCGTTCCGAAGGACAACGACGAGATGGGGAAGTGGCATCGAAGCGCGGCGGAACCGGAAAACGCCGCCGCCCGATCCGACACCGGTCTTATGAAAAACAAAGTCCAGGTTTCGAAGGACCGCACCGAGATGGGGAAGTGGCATCGGAGCGAGGCAGAACCGGGAAACGCCGCCGCCCGATCCAACTCCGGTCTTATGAAGGATCCAGACCAAGTTTCGAAGGACCGCGCCGAAATGGAGAAGTGGCATCGACGGGCGATAGAACCGGGAAACGCCGCCGCCCGGTCCAACTCCGTTTCTACGGAGGATCAAGGCCGAGGTGTTCCGAAGGACAACGCCGAGATGGAGAAGTGGCATCGAAGGGCGGCAGAACCGGAAACCGCCGCCCGGTCCAACTCCGGTTCTACGGAGGACCAAGGCCGAGGTGTTTCGAAGGGCAACGCCGAGATGGAGAAGTGGCATCGAAGGGCGGCAGATTAGGGAGACGTCGCCGCCCGGTCTAACCTCATCCCTGAACAGCCGAAGCGCAATTTCCGGGCGAGTGGCCCAACGGAAACTTGACCCGTTAAATTACCGGTCAGACGGGATTGCCTCGCGGGAAATCCTGTGAGATGGTATGGAACAACCCATGGCCAAGAAACGCGGAGACAGATCGCGGAACAAGAACGCCGACCTCCGTTACATCCTCATCAAACCGAAATTGTCCGGCCGCATAAAGCTGCCGGATCGACTGTTCCATCCGGAGCGGACCGGTCCGACCCGGATCATCCGGGCGAAGGTCTCGCCGCTGGAGAGCCATCTCCCGAATCTCTCCCTTCCCAACCGCATCATGGCCACCCTGATCGCCGCAATCTGCGTTTGCGCCGGCCTCGCGATGATCGTCCTTGGCGTGCGAAACGGAAAGTGGCTCCTTGTGCTCCTCGGCCCATTCGGAGTCGGGTACGGGATCGCGTGGGTTCGGATCGCACACGATGGGCGGCTTCCTGGTGGGCGGATGCGGCTGAACCCGTGGGGCAGGAGATGAGGTACAAGGTTGCTGGCACTAAGGACATAATTCCGGCGAGCCGTCGCTGCAAGCGGTATCCAAGCAGATCGTTCGGTTAATTTTTGAATGAATACCGGAAGAATTACGGGAAACCGGAGTGATCGCTTTCAAGAATCTTCGTGATCTCGTCCCTGTCGAATCTCGGCAGATCTTCGATCCGTCCTTCGATTCTGATCTTTACCCCTTTCTCTTTCCCCGTGATTTTTCCGATGATCGCGGCGGGCACTCCGGCCTCCTCCAGGGAACGCGTAATCCTTCCGCTGTCGGACGGTTCCACCATGATGAGTAGACTTCCGGAAGCGATTAAACCGAGGGGATCCAGGCCATAATGACGGCACAAGATCCGGCATTCGTCCAGGATCGGAATCCGCTCTTCCTCCACGATAAGTCCGACGTTTGCCGCTGCCGCAACCTCATGAAGAGCGTTCGCCAGTCCGCCTTCCGTAGGATCATGCATGGAATGGACCCGGCCTTCCCGCGTCGCGATACGGGCGTCTTCCAGGACGCTGATCCCCGGCATCTCCGCGAGGTTCCTGCAGCGACGCAGGATCTCCTCTCCGAACAGGCCGCCAAGTTCCTCGCCCCTCTCCCTCGCAAGGATCGACGTGCCTTCGATCGCGATCGCCTTGGTGAGAAGGATATCATCACCCGGTCGCGCCCCCCCGGTGGTGATCAGCCGGCCCTTCTCCACCTCGCCGAGCATCGTTCCGATAACGATCGGCCGGTCGATTCCGACGGTGACTTCCGTATGTCCGCCGCAGAAGGCAGCGTCGATGCGTCTGCATGCGGAGGAAAGCTGTTCGAAGATTCTCTCGACGAGCTCCGGCGTAGCCCCTTTTTCGGGGAGGAGAACGGTGGCAAGAAACCAAAGCGGCCTGCCTCCCATCGCCGCAATGTCGTTCGAGTTGACGAAGATCGTATAGGTTCCGATGTCCTCGGCGACGAATGTAACCGGATCCGTCTTGGCGAGGAGATACTTTTCCCCGAAATCGATCGCCGCGGCATCTTCTCCGATCGAAGAGCCGACAACGACTCCATGAATCGATGAAGTGTACGTCCGGAGCAGTCTTTCGAGGATGTCGGCGGGCAGCTTTCCCGGGGGAAAGGAGATGGAGTCCGTCATGTGCGCCACGACTTGGTCATGATGTTCGCCCGCATCGAACGTAGAGAGACGCTCCGACAAATCCCCCGTTACATCCTCCACGATAAATCTGCAGTTATTTCCGGCGGGGTCGCCATATTCCACGGAATCGAATCGAGTGGAATGTCTCCATATATTCTCTCCATTCCAGGAAGTCTCCTTTCAATCTCATGTCCATTTATTTTCCTCCTGCGACAGGAAGGGTTTGTCGACATCGACCTTCGGGGTGCGCATACGGCGCTCAGTTATCCTTCCCGAAATGCTCTTCCAGCGTGGAGCAGACCCGGTCCGGCTTCCGGTAGAACAACGAAAACCGTAGATCTACGGCCTGGGGAAACTGCGCATACAACCGGCGCGCCACCTCGTCGGGCCGCTTGATCGGCTCCCATCGGGCATTCGTCTTCGGACGTGCGAACCTCCCGCTCAGCAGGAGGCGGAAAAACATCATGTCGCACAACATTCCCTCCAGCCATGGAGTCCAGCTTTCGTATCCGGCGATCCACGTGGATTGCGCGCCGCCGAGCAGCACTTCGGCCGTCCTCCTGTTGACGAAATCGCAGGCTCCGAAGTAAAGCCCGTCGTAGCTCGTGAGAGGCGCCAATATGTTTTTGAGACGCCGGCGGCCGATGTCCTGCACCGCGCTGATGACCCCCCGCTTCCCGTGGCAGGCGAAATAGGCGATCTTCCTGCGCTGGTCCACCCCCTGGTCGATCCGGTACAGCGCGTCCTTCAATCCCTCCGAGTTCTGGAAGACGACGTAGCTGAACAACGCATCATGCCCGGGAGTATCACGATGCACTCCGTTTCGCCGCATGTAGGTCTCGTTCGTATCCCGCTTCAATTGCCCGAAAAAGGGCTTGACGGTTTCGTCGTGAAGCTGGTCCCACTGCGCCTCGAAGACCTTGATGATGTACCGGACCCCGTTTCTCTCCCGCATGGCGAATCTCCAAGACCGGCTGTCTGCTGATCTGTACGGCATCCCATTGGGTCATTTTCTTCGGATATCCATTATACCCCTATCCCCACGGACCCCATCCGTCGGGGTACCGGACGGAACGTCGTGATCCGCGTCCGCCCCGGGTCGAACACGGGGTAATACTCCTAAGTAAGTGATAATAATAGGCATAACGGGAACCGGGAGGCAGCTTGCTTTTTGCCCTTCCTTATTGTATACAGTATACATATCAGTCTGCCTGCAGACGAATCCAATCAAGAGGTGATCTGTGAAAACCAAGATGACGCCGAAGGTCTGGTTATTGCTGCTGATTGTAATTATCGGGTTTGGCCAGGTGTTTTCCCTGGCGATCAACTCGATCCGGTAGGATGAAATTCCCCCAGGCCATGAGAGCGCTGAACCGATAGGGGGACGGATCAAGGCGCGCCTCTGAATCACCGGTCGGGGAAGAATCCCCAAATGGAGATGCAGTGTCTCATTTGGGGAACATACCGTAGTTGACGATTTCCTGCTGAAATAAAAAGATTCTTTTTTTCAGGTAGTTGCACTATCTGTCGGAATTGGCACTGTCCTTGAACATGCATATATGTTTTCCAAATCTCCCATGGAGGGAAAAATGAAGAAGCTGCTCTCAGTACTGGTCGCCGCTGTTTTCGCACTGACCGTGTCCGGTTTCGCTCTCGCAGCCGACAACGCTGCCAAGGCGCCGAAGACGGAGGAGAAAGTTGAGAAGACCGAAAAGAAGGTAGAGAAGACGACGACGACGAAGAAGGGGACGAAGACGAAGAAGAAGACCGTGAAGAAGACCGAGAAGAAGGAAGAGGTGAAGGAAGAAGCGGCTCCCGCTCCTGCCCCCGCCCCGGTGAAGAAGTAGTACAAGCGGTAATAACGGATGGATCGTCCCGCCCCACAAGGACGAGGACGCCACGGGCAGGGGGACACAATCCCCCTGCCCTACTTGATTTCCCATTGAGGATTCGCATGAGAAAAGTGTTCCCGGTGCTCGCAGCTGCAGCGTTCGCCCTCTCGATTGCCGCGAGTGGCTGTGCCAAGGAGAAACCTCCCCCCCAACTCCAACCGGCGAAGAAAGTGGTTGCGGGAACGGAGAAGAAAGCCGCACCGAAGCCCCGCGCGAAATTGTTCACGGGGACGATCGAAGACCTGGACGAGGCGGCGGGAACATTGACCCTGAAGGGACCGAAGGGGGAAATGAGGTTCCAGACACGCGAGAAGGGGAAGGAGCAGCTCGGTGAACTGGAAATCGGGGACAAGGTAATCGTGAAGCACGACGGCAATACCGCCCTCTCCATTGTCAAGCCCCGCACGAGCAAAACCGCCTTGGCTTGGATCCGGAACGAAATGTTGTGACGGAATTTCAGCGGGTTGCGTCCGTATGTCGGACCGGATGCGGTACCCCGCAAAGTTATCGTCGCCCACCGCGAGCACGTCCCCTTCCCCCTCGTACTCGGCGCCGCAACCCAGGATCTCGTCCAATACTTTTGGAAACGTCCGGGGTGGACAGCGCGCGACTTTGATGGGGAAAACCGGCGCAAGCGCTGATGCCGTCGAAGCGTTTCGATCCCCTTCCAAAGAAATTGCTCACAAATTGATCATAAGCGTGGATGTTGCGCAAATAGATAAAGGGGCGATGTCGGATCGTAACCCATTGATTTTATTGATAGCTGGGCCAGGAGGTGAACCAGGGGCCATCGGTTTATGAATTCGAGAAGATTCTTTTCGACGCGCCGGACATCTAAAAAATTAAGTACGAGAGGAGTACACCCGGAGGAGTGACAGGAGGGAGAACTCATGGAAGCGAAACATAAGGAGATGCCTGTGTCGATCGGCCTGCTGATCTTGAGGATTGGGATCGGCGGGTACCTTATTACCCATGGATTGGGGAAAGTGCAGATGCTGCTCGCGGGCGGCGCCGACAAGTTCGGCGACCCCATCGGCCTGGGAAGCACGATGAGCCTGGCCCTCGTGACGATGTCGGAGTTCCTCTGCGCGCTGCTGATCATTCTTGGACTGGCGACCCGTCTTGCGGCCGTTCCGGTGGTCATCTCAATGGCTGTGGCTGCGTTCGTCATTCACGCCGGGGACCCCTGGACGATGGGAGCGGCCGCCAACGCGTTCTTCAGCGGCGCGTCGAAAACATGGTTCAGCAAGGAGCCGGCGCTGCTGTACCTCATCCCCTTCCTGTCCCTGGTGTTTACGGGCGGGGGAAGGCTCTCGATCGACGGGCTGATCGCGATGCGCAGGAATCAGCATCACGTGACGGAGCAGCGGGGGTTCGAACGGACGGAGGGACGCCGGGCGGCATGAACACCCCGCTCCGGCGGGACTCCATTAATTTTCGGGATGCCTCGCAGATCCCCGCGAATGACACATTTGTTAATATGGATTTCAAGGGCTTCAAACGCAGAATGGATTGGATGACAAAATCCTGTCCTTCAGAAAGGAATCAACAAGCGTGTGAAGGACCCCTCCGATAAATCGGTATCCATGATCAGATCCTTTGTCCTGGCGGACTTTATCACCCTGGCAAACGCAGGCTTCGGAATGGCCGGTATCTTTCTGTGTCTGACTCATGTTGCCGATTCCCGTTCCTCTTCTTTCTGGGCTGTCTTCATCCTTCTCCCTCTCGCGCTTGTCTGTGACGTTCTCGATGGGTTCGTGGCTCACCGTCTAAAGCGGCAGTCGCCTCTTGGGGCCGATCTCGATTCACTGGCCGATATTGTTTCCTTCGGGGTTGCGCCCGCTGTCCTGGGGTTCGCATTGGGACTGCAAGGCATGTGGGATGCACTGATTTTGATCTATTTCGTGAGTTGCGGAATCAGCCGCCTTGCGAGATTCAATGCGACAGCGGAGGCGCTTTCCGGCGGAACAGGAAAGGTAAAATATTACGAAGGGACTCCCATCCCCGCCAGTATCATCATTGTCATCATTCTTGGCATCGCATATTGGCAGGGCAGGATCGACCATCTCCTCCCCTTTGGATCCGTTCGGTTAGGGCCATGGATACTTCACCCTTTTACACTCCTATATGCGGCGAGCGGAAGTGCGATGATCAGCACCATCCGCATCCCGAAACCTTGAGAACATCAAAACAGTGACTTCAGAAACCGATGATCATCCGACAACGGAAATCACGAAGGGGAGGAAATACCTACGAGATCGGCCTGCATACCCAGTTCGTCGGGGAAATCCTGGATGTAAAAGTGGAAGATTCCGTCTGCGACGGGAAGGGGCATGTCGATATCGAGAAAGTGAAGCCGATGCTCTTCGATCCGGAGGTCAACACTTACCACGGGGTCGGCAGGCTTCTGGGTCGCGCCTTCTCCATCGGAAAGGATATTCGAGGGAGGTAGGCTTCAACGAAGGCACAGGCGGACCGATCTTGGTACGGATATAACATGACGTCCCTACATAAATCAGGAGACTTGCACACCACGAGAAGGAGGTTCCGATGAGAGATGTCGACGATCTCCTCCGCATTCCCGGCGGTATCCCGCTGGAGTCGGCCACGTTGACGCTCAACAAGGTGGAGCGCAATTTCGCGCTCGTGGTAAAGAAAGTGGATGTCCTGCGAAAGGAGATCCGGCAATGAAGCAATTTCCTTTGGGAAGAAGCGGCCTGATGGCGTCCAGGATGGGATTGGGGTGCATGGGGATGTCGGAGTTTTACGGGCCGGGTGACGAGCGGGAATCAATCCGTACGATTCACCGCGCCCTGGAACTGGGGATGATTTTCCTCGACACGGCGGATATCTACGGACTGGGCCGCAATGAGGAACTGGTCGGAAAGGCGATCCGGGACCGCCGGGAGAAGGTCGTCCTTGCGACCAAATTCGGAAACGTTCGGGGAAAGGACGGAAGCTGGCTGGGGGTCAACGGGAAGCCGGACTACGTCCGCGCCTGTTGCGAGGACAGCCTGCGCCGCCTCGGTGTGGACACCATCGACCTGTACTACCAGCACCGGGTGGATCCCGATACGCCCATCGAGGACACGATCGGGGCCATGGCCGGTCTTGTCCGGGAGGGGAAGGTGCGCCACCTCGGGTTGTCCGAAGCGGCGCCCGCGACGGTCCGCAGGGCCTGCGCGGTTCACCCGATCGCCGCATTGCAGACGGAATACTCCCTCTGGACGCGGGATCCGGAGGCGGAAGTTCTGCCGACCTGCCGGGAGCTGGGAGTCGGTTTCGTGGCGTACAGTCCGTTGGGCAGGGGGATCTTCGGAGGCCGGATCAAGAGCCTGAACGACCTTGCAGAAGGAGATTACCGGCGCACCGCACCACGTTTTGCGGAGAGGAACCTTACCTCGAACCTCTCCCTCGTGAGACACCTCGAGGGGATCGCGGCGGAGAAGAAGTGCCGCCCCGCCCAACTTGCCCTGGCCTGGCTGCTCGCCCGTGGAGAGGATGTGTTTCCGATTCCGGGAACCAAGCGGGTGGAGCGCCTGGAGGAAAACATCGGAGCACTGGAGGTGGTGCTGACTTCGGAAGACCTCTCCCGTATGGACGAGGCGTTTCCCGCCGGAGCGGCCAGGGGAGAACGCTACTCCGAACAGGCCATGAAAGCGTTGAACCGATAGAGAATCCATATCCCGATGGAGCGACAGGGACTCCTCGCGCGACGAGTACCGTATATGGGGTTCCCAATGTCGATATTACTTTTCTATATGTTCTTCCTCCCACGGGGTCATCAGTTGGAAATAGTTGCCATCCGGATCCGCAAATGTCGCAATCCATCCATCGGCATTCTCTCCCATTTGGTACGGTTCGGCGACGACTTGGGCTCCAAGACCCTTTATCCTCTCAAATTCTCCCTTCACGTCCCGAGTCTCGAAGTTATACATCATGCGGTCCGGATTCGGGTTCTTCCCTTTGACTTTGTCATGGGGTCCAAAGGTCAAGAACGTCTTTCCAGCAGTAAAACCGTAGTATCCTTCCATCACCCAGTCCGGGTCTTTTTGAAAAACCTTCTTATAAAAATCGCTGAGTTTCTTGGCATCCGCTGAGAAAACCAGGATTGACCTCAAATCCAACATCGTACATACCTCCTTTTCGCTGCTGCCGGCGTCCGGACGCGGCGCATCGACGCTATCGGCGCGTAAGCAGTCCCTATTCCGTTGGAAGTCGAAGAAGCCGCCATGGATTCGGGCGCGCCGCGACTATTTCAGGCCATAGCAGCGAGGATGGCTGCATATTCGACAATCCCCGCATATATCATTCCCGTGGCCTCTTGCTTTATTCTAGGTAAAAATCGATAGGGAGCCAATTTTGAACCGGGTCGACATAAATAATCTTTCCCCTGGGGAAAAAACGCATTCCATCCGCTTGGCCGTCCTGACGGTTCTTTCGCTCCTTATCCTGCCCGCATGCGTGCAGGGGTGGGGCAAGAACGATCCCGATCCGGGTGTCGCCGACATCCGGGAAGAGTTCCTCGCCGCCGTCAACCAGGCCCGGTCCGTCCACCGGAAATGCGGGAATACCCGCTACGGTCCCGCTTCGCCGGTCTCATGGTCCGGCAACCTCGCGATGGCTGCCTACCTTCATTCCAAGGACATGGTACGGAAAAACATCCTGGGCCACACGGGGTCGGACGGCAGCTCGGCGGGCCAGCGGATTTCGCGACAAGGGTATCCGTGGAGGACGTACGGGGAGAATATCGCCGTCGGGGATCCTACGGTTTCGTCCGTCATCCGGGGATGGCTCGGAAGCGAGAGACATTGCAGGAACTTGATGAACCCGGCCTTCACCGAGATCGGCGCGGGATATGCCATCGGCCCCTTCGGAGGCAACCCGGCCGCTCGATACTGGACGTTCGACCTGGCCGACCGTTAAGAAAAAGAGAAGACCGCAATTCTGCGATTTCCCTTGTGTTTTTTGGTAGCGGGGCCAGGAGTTGAACCTGGGACCTTCGGGGCAGGTTAAGCGATCCGATTTAGCGATAGGTTATACGATCTTCTACGGCCGTATC
>Ga0256865_1000801_pt1 | contig 10326 bp, 5 predicted proteins | sample RVTome_14_FD_187337 | JGI IMG/M metagenome (GOLD analysis project Ga0256865, IMG submission 187337) | Soil microbial communities from uranium-contaminated site in the Upper Colorado River Basin, Wyoming, United States - RVT145D125 HiSeq ... | reverse complement strand
CGACGGCGCCACCAATGCCGCCCACGGCGTCTACCGGGGACGGTTCCCGACGCTCGGCTGCTCCCGGCGAGGGGCTGGATCACCGAGGACGACTCTCAGCGGCTGGTGCTGCCGCTCAACGCTGCGCCGCCCTCCGGCGCCGTAGGAACTTGAACGAGGATGAAGACCGTCCCGAGCAACAAAGGGCAGGACTCCGCGGCGCCGGAAGGATTCTTGGCCGAGGGCCTCTCGGAGTTTCGGAAGACCCTCGTGAGGGAGACCGCCGAGCTTGTGGCAGAGATGGTCTCAGAACGGTTGCTAGTCGAGATCAAGGCTTTGATGGCGTTGAGCGCGATCAAGTCGCCGGTAATCTCTCTCGAAGATCTGGCAAGAGCGGCGGGTGTGACGACGAGGACGATCAGGCGACATATCGAGGAGCACCACTTGCCCGCGCCTGCAAAGGTCGCGGGCAAGATGATCTGGCAGGTACGGGACTTGATCACGTACCTTGGAGGCTCGACATGCGATGAAGCCCCGTAACGTGATCTTGCCAGGCTTTCCAGGCTTCCCTACAGGGGTCTCGATACTCCGGGTGGGCGTACGTCTGGATCGCCCCCTCGAAGATCTCGTGATGGATCATCGCCTTGACGATTCTCTCGTCAACCATCTGGCGCATGAGCCACGTTATCATCGTGGACCTGAGACTGTGGACCGTGGCGGGACCTTTGAAGAGACCGTGTTCCTCGAGAGCGCGGCTGGCGATCGTCATTACGTTGGTGATGGCCCTGAAGTCCGTCTTTCCGGACTGCGTCGGGAAGACGAGAACCGGGTGCGCTCCCTTCATTGCGAGCACGTTCTTCATGGCGTCGGGTCCGCGCCAAAGCGAGTGATCGCGCGGGGTAGCCTTCGTCTTCTTGGCCTTCTCTGCCGGTACCCGCCACCACCCGTCCCCGATGATCCACTCCCACTGCGTAGCGGCAACCGCCGCGCGGCGCTCACCGGTGTAGAGAACGTCAAGAAGGCACCGGACCGTTCCGTGCCAGGCAAAGCGTGGATACCGCTTGAATTCCATGCTCTGGCGAAGCTCGGCATCGAAGAAGGCGAGCAAGCTCGCGAGCTCGCTATCGGCAAGCGGCCTGTTGACGTCCTTGGACGGCGGCGTCCGCTTCGGGACTTCGACGCCGGGAGTCGGATCCTCGGGAACGAGATCCCGTTGGAGCGCGAAGCGGAAGAGGGCTTTGATCGTGAAGAACGCCTTTCGAGCTTGGGCTCGATTGCCGCGAGCTACCTCGCCATCTACGATCTCGGAGATGGTCCGCCGGGTGATGGAGGCGGCGGCCTTCGAGCCGTATGGCTGCACCAGGAATCGCTGAAGGACACCCTCTGCGATGTCGGGCCGCTTGCAGTCTTCGTCCTTCTCGAGATGCCGTCTGTACTTCTCGACCAGCTCACCGACCCGGATCCCATGGCCGGCCTGAGACCGCAGCTCCTCGAGCCGTCGTTCCGCCTCTTCGATCTCATGCCGGAGGCTCCGGACATCGCGGGTCTCGCCGCGCATGATCTCGTACTCCCGGATCGCTGCGTTGCAGCCCATCTCGGGCAGGCGATCCGCCTTGGCGGACGAGCCAGGGTAGACGGCGAAGGTGACGCCCGGCCGGCGGGCGTCGCCGTTGGCTCCCATGACCCTTGGCTGGCGGTAGAGCCAGGTCTTGCGGCCGTCAGAGTAGACTCTGAGTCTCAGGCCGGGGCGGCCCCCGTCCGCGTACTCGGCGCGCTTGCCCCTGGAGGGCGGGCGAAGGCTACGGATTCGCTTGTCGGTGAATCGGATGTCTGGCACGTCAGCCTCCTCTGGCCGGGTGTCCGGGTGTCCGTCGGGTGTCCATCCGACCGTCAAAGACTGGCAGCGAATCCAGGACAAGTCAAGTGTGGAATGCGCAAAAACACCGGAGAATCAGGGCTTTGTCACTCTCAGGCCGCCTGGGAGGGATGGGCTCCTCTCCCAGGAGGAGAGGGGGGTCGGGAACCCTCACCCCCGGCCCCTCTCCCAGGGGGAGAGGGGAGTAAGGTACCAAGGCCGGAAAGCGAGAGCATCGTCATGAACGCCGGAGACATCCCCGATCGGCTCTGGGAAGCCAGCCGCCAGGCGCTGACTCGTTCGCAGCGGGCGCGGGCCGAGCGTGAATCCCGAGGCGCGGAGCCGCGGCCGGGAGACGTCCTGCTCTTCGCCGCGACCGCCGAGCCCGGCGTCCTGTGGGTGGTCGTCGAGGCGGACCCGGAAGCGGACCGCTACCGGCTCGTGGCGGCGGACGGCCATCTCCTGGTGGGGAGCGCCGACGTCGCGGTAGCGGCCGGCGCCGCCTGCGGCGCCCTGAGCGTGCGCTGCGCGGTCGAGGTCGAGCTCGCCGCCCGTGACCTGGCGGCGGGCCGGCCGGCGGGCGTCCTGGATCCGGAGGTCCTCGATCGGGTCCGGGGCAAGCGCGCGGCGATCGCGGCGGGCGAGAGCGTCGGGTCGTGGCTCGAGCGGGAGACCGATGCCGAGGTCGAGTACCGCGATTGGATGGCGGACGTCGGCCAGGCGGCGGCGCTCCTCGCAAGAGCGCCGGCAGGCAGGATTCTCGAGTTTCGCCCCCCGGTCCGGCGGGGCGTCCTCGGCAGTCCGTGGGCGATCGCGGCGACGGTCCTGGTCGCCGTCTCCCTGGGGCTGGCCGGCGGCGTGGCCTGGGAGCGCGGCCGGCAGCGCCCGCCGTCTCCCGAGGCGGTCCTCAATCTGCCCTTCGTCGACCTCTATCCCATGGCCTTGCGCGGCGCCGCCCGCCTCGAGGTGCCGTCCACGGCGCCGCTGGTCCACCTGATCCTCGCGCTGGACGATCCGCGGCCCTATCCCGAGTATCGGCTCGAGCTCCGCGAGCGGCGCGAAGGCACCCTCACCTGGTCCAGCCGCGATCTCGAGCGGATCGGCACCAGGGTCAGCGTCGCGCTGCCGCGCGCGCTGTTCGGCACCGGCGAGTACGAGCTCCGGCTCTACGGCCTGCGCGACGCCGAATCCGTCGAGCTGGGCGAGTACGCGCTCGAGATCGCGATCGACGACTCCCAATCGCCGTAGAGCTGGAACGCCGCCCAGTAGAACGGCGCCGAGGCGTCCTTGGCGACCGGCGCGCCGCCGTCGTCCTCGACCCGGATCGGGCCTCGGATCAGCTCCGTCTGGGCCGCGCGCAGCGCCGCGTCCATGGGCCGGCCGGCCCGCAGGTGGCGATAGAAGCGCACCATCAGCTCGGCGGTGGCGCGGTCGGCCACGTTCCAGAGCGAGGCGATCACCGAACGGGCGCCGGCGTACTGGAAGGCGCGGGTGAGCCCGATCAGGCCCTCGCCGCCCACCTCCTGGCCGACCCCGGTCCGGCAGCCGGAGAGCACTACCAGGTCGGCGTCGAGGCGGACGCCTTCGAAGATCTCCCAGGCCTGGAGCAGGCCGTTGTCGCGGTCCTCGCCGGGCTCCTCGGGGATGGAGAGGGCCACGAAGGAGCTCAGGGGAAAACGTTCGTCGTAGTGGCCGTGGGCGGCGACGTGGACGATGCGGGGACCGCGTCCAAGGGATTTCAGGCGCTCTTCCGTCGCCTCCTCGCCGAGGTAGGTGCGCACGGACCGCGAGCCGTAGAGCCCGGCGATCCCGACGACCTCCCGCCGGGTGTGAGGAAGCGACTTCCAGTCGAAGACGTCGAACCCGCCGCGGTCCGCGGCGGACCGCACGTGGACGTCGGCGATCTCGCCGCTCCTCTCCCGGCTGAGCTGCCGCGGATAGTGGGGATCGCCGAAGGCCGCCAGCAGGACGGGGACTTCGTCGCGATCGCCGGGCCGGCGCCGCGTCTTCCTGAGCTCCGCGTAGACGGTGGCGGAGAGCACCGAGTGGACCGGCTTCCATTCCACCAGGTACTCCCAGCCGCGGGGTGAATCCGTCTCCCGAACCAGGGCGCCGAAAGGGAGGAGATGGAGGGGGCCGTCGGCGACGATCAGGATCCGGTCGCTCTCCGCGATGCGAGCCGCGGCGGGCTCGATCAACGCCGCGTAGAGCCGTCGCGCCGACTGGAGGAGGATCTTCAGATCGGAATCGGATTCGCCGGTGGACGGCTTCGCGATCAGATCCCGGAAGAACTCCACTTCGTGCCGCAGGTCCTCTGCGCCGACGTCGAGGGTCTCGACGCTGAGGCCGCCGGCGCCGGTCACGACGAAGAGGCGGGTCCGCTCCTCCCCGACGCCGTAGGAGAGCAGGACGGTTCCCTGATCGAGGACCGCCGCTGCCTGCGCGAGCTCGAGGGGCCGCGGATACCGCAGGGACGCCAGCCGGGGCGAGGCGCGGCGGATCCGTTCGACCACGTCGTCATACTCGTCGCGCAGGCGGCGCAGTCGGCTCACCAGGGCCGCGATCTCCGTCTCGTCGGCGTCCGGATCGAGGCGTGCGATCTCCTGCTGGGTCGCCTCGTAGCGTTTGGCCAGACGCCTGCGCGCGTCGTCCCACTTGGCGGGGATCTCGTCCGAGATCGACAGGTCGCGCTCGGTCAACTGGGCCAGGAAGCTCTGAGCGCGGGAGCGCTCGAGGACGTCGAAGGCGTCTCCGGGACGCTCCAGCTCGAGCAGCAGCTCGATGGCCGCGGCGTAGTAATCCCGGTAGTCCGCCCGGAAGGCGGCCTCGACGCCTCGGGAGGCGCCGAGCCTGGCGACCTGGCTCTCGAAGGCCGCGAGCGCCCGCATGAAGAAATCGAGCGCCGGACCGGGCCGGTCCTGACGGCGCGCGAGGGTCCCCAGGCCGTGCAGGGTATCCGCCGCGTCCCGGCTGTCGGGCGCCAGCCTCTCGAAGATCGCCAGGGCCTGCTCGCCGTATCCGGCCGCGTGCTCGAGGTCGCCGCGCTTCTCGGCGACGATGGCCAGGTTCTTGAGGTTGCCGGCCACCGCGAGGCTGCCGGGCGCCAGCTTGCTCACGATCTCCAGGGACCGGTCGTAGTACTCGGCCGCCGCGTCCAGATCGCCGCGTCTTTTCGCTACGATCCCCAGATTGCCGAGGCTGTGGGCCGCCCCGAGGCCGTCGGGCGCCAGCTTCCGTTGGATGTCGAGGGCCTGCCGGTGATGGCGGCTCGCCGTCTCCAGGTCGCCGCGTTCCCGGGCCACGATCCCCAGGTTGTTCAGGCTGTCGGCCACCGCGAGACCGGCGGGCGCCAGCGTCTGCCGGATCCGCAGCGCTTGCTCGTGGTAGTCCACGGCCCGGTCCAGGTCGCCGCGGCCCTTGGCCACGACTCCGAGGTTGTTCAAGGTGCTCGCCATCGAGAGGCTGTCGGGCGCCAGCTTCTCTTCGATCTCCAGGGACTGACGGTAGTACTCGTCTGCCTGGTCCAGGTCGCCGCGCTCTTCCGCGACGACTCCCAGGTTGCTCAGGCAATTGGCCACCGAGAGACTGCCGGGCGCCAGCTTCGCGAACGCCTCCAGGGCCTGCTCGAAGCCGTCCGCCGCCGCTTTCAGATCGCCGCGCACGAGCGCCGTCACGCCCAGGTTCCCCAGGCTGGCGGCCACCAGGGGGCTGTCCGGGGCCAGTCGCCGCCGGATCTCCAGGGCCTCTTGATGATGCTCGCTGGCCCGTTCGAGATCGCCGCGCTGCTTGGCCGCGATTCCCAGGCTGTTGAGACTGGCAGCCGCCAGGAGGCTTTCGGGCGCCAGCTCGCGCGCGATCTTCACGCCGCGTTCAAAGGCATCCGTCGCCGCGTCGAGGTCGTCCATTTCGAAAGCCAGACGGCCCAGGTCGTCCAATATCCGGACCTGGGACAACGGATCCCGAGCCTCCTCGAGAGCGGAGCGAAAGGCCGCGAGGGCGTGCTCCCGTTGCCTGGCACGACGCCAGGCTTTCCCGCTCTCGAGGAAGAGCCAGGACCGCAGGCGCCAGTCCGTCCCGATCTCGGGTCGACGCGTGAGCTCTTGCCACGACTCGGCCGCCGCCGCGAGCTCCCCGGCCCTGGCCTGTTGTCGGCCCTGTGAGTAGAGCTCGAGCGTCGGGTCGGGCATGACGGGACGCACCTCGGCGTCCCAGGGTCCTGGCGGCACGATGAAGTACACGTCGTGGCCGTCGCGTTGGCCGGTCAACCGGAGCGATCCCCGCGGCGACTGCTCGATCCTCAGCCACCACCAATCGAAGACGGAACCGATCTCGCCGCTATCCTCCGGATCGGGGAGTCGGCGCCAGGAGAGCAGGACGTCCCCGGGCTGGATTCCTGCCGTCGCCAGGGCCGATCCCTCTCGCACGTCCTCGACCACGACGCCCGGCAACGTCGACCCTGGGGATGTCTCCTCCGTCCTCTGGCAAGCCGCGGTCAGGACCGCCCCGAGCAGGCACAGGGCCGTAAGCTGCACGGAGCGGCGTCCGATCGCCGAGACCTTCATCCTGACATTGTACCTTCTCGGGCTTCTCGGGAAGGCCCAGGGACCTGTTGAGCATGGGAGGCGCCTCCTCAGAAGGCTTACACCTGAGGCTACTCACCCATCGATGACCACCTTGCGGTATTGCCAGATTCGAATCCGTCGGCGAAGATCTCCTCGGGCTTGGGAGCGCGTATTATGAACCAGGTCCAGTTGTCCCGGCCATTGCCGCGAGCGAAGACTCCGATGAACCGCCCAGAAGCTCCAGCATAGCGCAGTATTCTGTCAGTCGCCTGGCTGACGACGTAGAGATCGCCGTCCGGCCCGAATCGCAGTCCGATCGGCCTGAAGAGATCGCCGCCGCTGACAAAGGTCTCGATCAGATCGCCTTTATTTGTATCATAGCGCAGAACGCTGTCGGTCCAGGTGCTAGCGACGTAGAGGTTCCCGTCCGGACCGAAAGACAGGCCCGTGGGACCATCAAGGTCGTCGCTGGCGGCCAACGCATCGATGAGCCTACCCGTACGACGGTCATAGAATAGTATGCTGTCGTTGAGATTGCTGCTGACGTAGAGATTCCCATCCGGGCCGAAAGCGAGCCCTTCCGGACCCATGAGCGGGCCGCCCGAGGTGAAGACGTCGATCAGCCGACCGTCAATGCCGTCGAAGCGCACGACAGCATCCGTCAAGTAGCTGCTGACGTAGAGGTTCCCGTCCGGGCCGAAGACGAGGTCGGTGGGATTGTCAATATGTCCGTCTTCAGTGAAGACATCGATGAAACTGCCGGTGACGCCGTCGAAACGAAGAACGCTATCGGTCTCACGGCTGCTGACGTAGAGGTTGTGGTCGGGGCCGACCGCGATGCCGAGAGCCACGTCCAGACCTCCAGAGCCGATTGCAACGAATCTGTCGATAAAGGCGCCGCTAGAGCCGTCGTAGCGAAGCACACTGTTACCGAAGAAAGAGCCCACGAGCAGGTCGATTTCTGGTCCGGATCTTATGGAGAAGAGCCGGCCATTGCTGCGAAACGTGCCGTTGAAGACCGTCACCTGGCCGCTGCCGGCGGCGCGCGGTACCACCACCGTCATCTCGGAGCCGGCGGAGGTGACGCTCTCCGGAGCGACGGGAAAAGGCACGGCGTTGTTGGCGCCAGCGAACTGCACCTGATTGAAGCCCACTCGCGGGCTGAAATTCTGGCCACGGATCGCGATCCTCGTCCCTGGCACGGCGGAGCTGGGGACAATGGCGGTAATTAGGGGCTGGCCCACTGAGAACGGTCGGCCATTGCTGCGGAAGGTGCCGTTGGAGACCGTCACCTGACCGCTGCCGGCAGCGCGCGGCACGACCACCGTCATCTCCGTGCCGGCGGCATTGACGCTCTCCGGGGTGACGGGCAACGGCACGGCGAGGTTGGCCCCGGCAAACTGCACCAGGTTGAAATCAGCCCGCGGGCTGAGATTCGCGCCGCGGATCAGAACTGTCGTCCCCGGCACCCCGCCGCTCGGTACCAGAGCGTCGATGCGAGGCTGGCTCACTGAGAAGACGAGGCCGTTGCTGCGGGACGCGCCGTTGAAAACGGTCACTTGGCCGCTGGCGGCAGCGCGCGGCACGACCACCGTCACCTCCGTGCCGGCGGCATTGACGCTCTCCGGGGTGACTGGCAACGGCACGACGAGGTTGGCCCCAGCGAACTGCACCTGATTGACGTCTGCCAGCGGGCTGAAGCTCGAGCCACGGATCAGAACCGTCGTCCCCGGTACGCCGCTGTTGGGGAGGATAGCGTCCAGCCGAGGACCAGCGACCGAAAACAAGCGGCCGTTGCTGAGGAAGGTGCCGTTGAAGACGGTCACCTGTCCACTACCCGCGGAGTGCGGCACGACCACCGTCATCTCCGTGCCGGCGGCATTGACGCTCTCCGGGGTGACAGGTAGAGGCACGGCGAGGTTGGCCCCGGCGAACTGCACTTGGTTGAAGTCAGCCCGCGGGCTGAACTTTGCGCCACGGATCAGAATGGCCGTCCCCGGCACACCGCTGTTCGGCTCGAGAGCGTCGATCCGAGGCCGATCCACCGAGAACAAGCGACCGCTGCTGCGGAACGTGCCATTGAAAACGGTCATTTGTCCACTGCCGGCGGCACGCGGCGCGACGACGGTCATCTCCGTGCCGATGGCATTGACGCTCTCCGGGGTGACGGGCAAAGGCACGGCGAGGTTGGCCCCGGCGAACTGTACCTGGTTGAAGTCCGCCCGCGGGCTGAAGTCCACGCCACGGATCACAATTCTCGTTCCCGGCACGCCGCTGCTCGGCATTAGAATGTCAACCCGAGGCCGTCTGATCGCGAAGAAGCGGCCGTTGCTCGATGCCGAGCCGTTGAACACGGTCACGGTTCCGCTGACGGCGGCGGGCGGTACGACGACTGTCATCTCAGTACCGGCGGCATTGACGGTCTCCGGCTGCACAGGGAATGGCACGGCGAAGTTCACGCCGGCGAACCGTACTTGATTGAAGTCCGGTTGGGCACTGAAGCTCGAGCCTCGAATCACGATGGTCGTCCCCGGCACCCCTTTGTCAGGGACGATGACGTCAATGCGGGGCGCTGCCGCGGCGACCACGGAAGATGTCAGAGCGAAACTCGAGACTGCTATCACGAAGAAAGATTTCAAGCGGCTGGATTCAACATGTTCCATGGCTTCACCGTCCTGGCCGTTCATCGGCTCCGTGCCACGAGTCTGACGCCCGCGGCCACAATCAAGAGGCCCAAGAGGAGCAGCCACACGGGTGAGAGTGTGGGAACATCCGTAATGGCGAGGCTCTCGACCATCTTGCGGCGGGCGCTGCCGGTGGTCTCGATGAACGGCGGTAAATTGCGGGGATACTGGCTCCACGTCTCCTGCCAAAGCGGCCGTCCGAGCCCATCGCTCACCTGGTAGGTGTCGTCCAGCGGATCGATCTCGAGCATAAACGGACCCGGAATCTCAGGATCCGTCACGCAGATCACCTCGACGCCGATCTCCTCGGCTGCGTCGAAGTTGGAGACCCATACCACGATTTCTACCGGGACCCCCTGCCACAGGAATTGGACCGACCAGTGCCAGTCATTCGGCTCGTCGGGCAGCACCGCGTGATTCATGAGCGGAATGCCGGGATCGGGCACGACGCCGTCGCCGAAGGTCTCGCCGATGGGCACGCCGTCCCGCGTCCAGACCGAGGGACCGAAGAAGACTCCCTCGTCGTTCGCCAGAACGAGATCCCACACCGGCGTCGGGCACGTGCAGTCGCACGGCGCGCCTTGGATGTCCGGGTCCTGAGGCTTCGGCGTTTTCAGATTTTTCTTCGCCCAGTTGTGAATCTCGGTCGGATTGAGAAAGCTGTCACCATCGCCGTCGGGAGGCTTGTCGGCGTCAGCGTCCTGGGCACATTGGGCGTACTTGTCGGAATACTCGCCGCCCGAGCCGTCGCTGCCCCCATGGGAGACCTGGGTCGACGATGACGTCGTGATGATCCGCCGCCCGGGCGAGGGCTGGGGGATCGCTGACTGGAACTGTCCCGAGTAGCACGATTCGATGATCACGGTCACGTCGCAGGATCTCATCGTCTCGTCGCAGCGCTGGCCGGGGCAGGGCTCGATGATGTCGAGGGCCGCCTTCAGGTCGGCTCCCTTGAAGAGGCCGGCGTTGCCGGGGCCGATGCGCATCCGGCCGTCGGCGGTGTTCTTGCGGCCATGTCCGATGAGGTAGACGAGTACGTGATCCTCGCAAACGAGGTCCGCCTTGATCGTCTCCAGCGCCTGTTTGACCGCATCTACGTTGGTCTGGCTCAGCGGCGTGACGGTGTAGCCCTGGGCCTCGAGGAGGCCCCTCATGGTGGCGGCACCCTCGGCCACGATGTTCTCTTTCGGCTTGTCGGGCCCCTGGACCACCACAGCGCGGTACTTCAGGACCTGGCCGTTCCAGC
>Ga0256865_1000798_pt1 | contig 10352 bp, 10 predicted proteins | sample RVTome_14_FD_187337 | JGI IMG/M metagenome (GOLD analysis project Ga0256865, IMG submission 187337) | Soil microbial communities from uranium-contaminated site in the Upper Colorado River Basin, Wyoming, United States - RVT145D125 HiSeq ... | reverse complement strand
GTGATCGGCAGCGAGGCGACTCTCGCCGAAGCTGCCCGGCGGATGGTCGAGGCCAGGGTGGACTGTCTCGTCGTCGTCGACAAGCGGAACCTCGTCGGGATCATCACGGAGCACGATCTCGTCGACGCCGTCTCCCGCGACGCCGACCTCGACGACGAGGCGGTCTCCTCATGGATGTCGGAAGCCCCCGACACGGTCGCCCCGACCGTGTCCGTCGACGAGGCCGTTGCGTGGCTCCTGGAAGCCGGGTATCGACACCTCCCCGTCGTCGACGGAAGCGAGATCCTCGGGATCGTCACGGTGCGCGACCTCCTGTGGGCGCTCGCCGAAGAGTGAGCGCTCCGGCAGTAGGCGTTCCCTAGAGCTCCCGCTCGAGCCGGCGGTTGATCGCGTCGAGAACTGCCTTCACCGTCGCCGCCACCTCGTCGTTCTCACCGACCATGGCGCTGCCGACGAGCCGCTCGTCGGTGCCGTCGAGCGTCACCTGTGCCATGGCGATCTGGCCCTCGCCGAGGTCGGTTGTCGCGATGGCGTCGAGGCTCAAAGTGATGCTGTTGTTGGTGACCGCCTCGACGGCGCGCAGAGTCGCCTCGCCGATGATGCGAGGCCGGTGCGCCGCGTCGGACAGGCCGGCGGCCTCGCCGGTGAACTCCTCGTCCTGCCAGGCGAGCGTCACGGCGATCCGCGTCGCATCGGCGCCGGGGGTCTCGAGGATGCGAACGATGGCGGGGCGCTCACGCATGTGCCGGGAGGTTAACCGGCGCCGATCGGGCTCAGCGTGGTATCCAGGCGATCGACACCTCGGCCACCGTGATGTCGGCCTTCTCGAGCCCGACCTCGACGTCCTCGGCTTCCAGCGCCCGCATCTCCCACTTGTCGTTGAGGTCTGCCGGCTCGGCTCCGAGGTAGAACCCGCCGCTCGTCATCGTCGCGTCTCCCCTTCGCTGTGCGACGGGCGAGTGTAGGAGGCGCCCCCCTGCCTCCTTCAAGCCGACTCCGTGGCGGCGACGACGTAGGCGACGGCTGCGTCGACGTCGCCAACACAATGGACGATGGCGTTGTCCGTTGCGAGCTCGGTGGCGATGTGGGCGACCAGGCGGGTCCACGTGTCGCCCACGGTGACGACGGGTCGAGGCATCGAGCCTGAGAAACGGGTGACGAATGCAGTGTTCCAGGCCATCACGAGCTCGGTGAGCGTGCCGATGCTGCCGGGGAGGGCGATGACCGCGTCGCTGTCCTCGATCAGCCTGGCGACACGCTGAGGGAGGGTGTCCGCCATCCGCTCCTCGAGGACGTGAGCGTTGGCGCCCGGCCGATCGGGGAAGACCAGGGGCGCCGTGACACCGATGACGTGCCCTCCCGAAGCTGCCGCACCCGAGGAAACCGCCTCCATGATGCCTCCATAGCCTCCGGTCGCAACGGTGAAGCCCCGGGCGGCGAGCAGAGCACCGCAACGATGCGCGGCCTCCCAGTCCTCGTGGTGGGGATGGGTGGCGGAGGCGCCGAAGACTGCAACGATCCGCCCCGTCATCGCAGGGCTTCCTCGGCAGCCGCGTTCTGGCGAGCCGATGTCGCCGAGATCATCCTCACTCCGGCGAGGCAGGACACGATCAGCGACCCGTAGCTGAGGATGGCCCACCCGTTGGCGTCGAGGGCCGTCTCCGGCGTCGACCCCGTGAGCCGCCACCCCACGAAGGAGAGGGCGAGCGCCGCCATCAGCGACCACCAGAATGTGTTGGTCCACATCAGCCCTTGCCGCAGCCGCCAGTCACGATCTCGCCACGCTTCCGGGTCGGCGCCGCGCCATGCATCGTCGATGAGGCGCTTCGGCATCGCCAGGTTGTAGCCGGGCACGGCCCAAGCCCAGACGGCGCCCCCTCTCGGGATCCTGAGGTCCTTCACGCCGAGGGCGACGAGATTGGAGTAGACGACGAACGTCCACGCGATGACGGCGACGAGTCCGACGACCGACGTAGCCGCCAGAGGGCGGATGACCCAGACACCAAGCAGATCGGCGATGTCGCCGGCTCCGTCGAGAGCCTCGGGGACCTGGCGGGCGACATCCTCGATTCGGTTGTTCAGGGCGACGAGGCCGATCGTCGCGGTCGTCGCCAGGGTGGCGACGGCGAGGAGAACGAGTTGGGCCAACCTGCTGGTCACGTATGGATCCCGGTAGCGGGCCAGATCGACGCCGGGCCGCTGCACCGGGATCGTCCGACCGGTGGGTCGGGGGATCAACCCCTGTCCCTCCGTCTCGGGCCCCCCGACGTGGTTCTCGACGGCATGCTGCGGCTCGGGGGCGCCAATGGTGCGGGGATCCGCAGCCTCCGGCCGGGGTGCGCCCCGGGCGGGCGGCTCTTCCGGGATCACGGCGGCCGCCGCGTCGGCTGCTTCGCCGGGAGGCACCTCGGCCGCCGGCATCCCACCCTGAATCGGCTCGGCCGGTGGAGTCGCGCCGGGAGATGACGCGAGCGGGGGGCTCCAATCATGCTCCTCGACGAGCCTCTCCAACTCGATGACCTCGTCATCGATCACGGCAGCTGGGCGAGGATCTCGCTGGCGACTGATCAACTCGGGGTCCCCCGGCTCGTCGACGATCTCGCCGCGGACGACCTCGCTCTGGTGACGCCGATGGCTTCCGTGCCGGTCGGCGACGTCGGCGAACGTGCCGGGAAGCAGGTGCTCCGAAGGCCGCGGCGCCTCGACCGGTTCGAAGCGCTCCGCCTGTCGGCGGGGCGCCTCGACCTCCGTCGGCGCAGTCGTCGGGTCATCGATGACCACGCGTTTCGATCGAGAGAGATTGGCGACGGGCGTCTCGTTGCCGCACCTCGCGCAATACCGCCACCAAGGAGCGAGGCCCGAGGCGCAGCGGCCGCATTCGCCTTCGTTGGCGGCCGTGCCGTCGAACGCCAGCGTGCTCCCGCAGGCTTCGCAGAACCTCGCGTCGTCGGCTCGTGCCGTCCCACAGTGCGCGCAGAACTGCATGAGATCCTCCATCAGAGCCGCGACGATACCCGGTGCCGGTGCCGCCGGGTGGGGCCGGTACCCTGCCGGTCGTGAGCGATGCGACACCCCGTCACGATCGGCTGGCGACGTTCATCTCGGTCGTTTTCGTGGTGGTCGCCGTCGTAGGGATCGGTGCCGCCCTCATCGGGGCCTTCCTGTTTTTCCCAGGGACCAACCAGGTTCCAGGGCCGTGACGCGGGCAACGCGCCCCCAGAAAGGGGTGTTGCCCGCGACAACGCCCCTCAGAGAGGGGCGTTGGAAGGGAAAGAGCCTGAGAGAAGGTGAGGTCCCGGTGGGAGGTCCGGGACCTCACGTTCGTCCTTGACTCCTATCTGAAACGCCGCCGAGCGCCGATCAGTTCCCGGAATCGTCTCTCGGGCTGTCGCCTAATCGTGGGTCGAGGCAGATCAGGTGGACCTGGTCCTCTGTCGCCGCAGAGGGCTCGACGCCGGCGGCGATCTCGAACCGCACCCCCGTCGTGCACGCCTCTCGCACGAGCGCGTCGCGTCTCCAGACCCTCAGCTTGATGGGCACCTGGATGCCCTCGCCCCCAGGTACCTCGTTGACACCGGTCTCCTCGGCCTCCTGCTGCATCAACTCGATGATGGACGGGATCTCGGGATCGGGGTTGGCCGCACGGTAAGCCTCGAGCTTGCGCTGCCGTCGCGATGCCGGCTTGCGGGGCAGCGGCACCTGGTCAGGCTGAGCGTCGACGCCGCCACGCTTCGTCCGTGAGGAGGAGAGCCTGGCGAACACCAGGAAGACGAGCGCGATGACGACGACTGCTGCGATCGTTTGAGGCATGGGTCAGCTCCTTCCGTAATCGTCCTCGAGCCGCTCGATGTCGTCCTCGCCGAGATAGCTTCCTACCTGCACCTCGATGATCTCCAGGTCCGTCTCACCATCGTTCATCACCCGGTGGACCGAGCCGACGTCGATCGAGACCGTGTCACCGCGCGAGACGGCGGTGCGCTCTTCGTCGACCGTGACGACACCAGTTCCTGCGACCACAGTCCATTTCTCGGCGCGATTGCGGTGCCGCTGGAGAGACAACCTGCGACCAGCCGAGACGGTGAGACGCTTCACCTGGTACCCCGAACCCGTCTCGAGAACCTCGAAGGATCCCCACGGGCGTCGCTCTCGCCGGTTGCGCTCCGCCTCGGGGCGGTCGCCGGCTCGGAGACGGTCGACGACGCCCTTCACGTCCTGGGAGCGTTCCTTGGCCGCCACGAGCAGCGCATCCGGCGTGTCGACCACGACCACGTCGTCCAAGCCGATGGCAGCGACCAGCCGGCCTCCCGCCCTGACGTACGAGCCGGTCATGTCGATCGCGATGACGTCGCCGATCGTCACGTTTCCCGAGGAGTCGGGGCTCGACAGCTCCCACAGAGCCAACCACGACCCGACGTCGCTCCACCCGGCATCGAGGGGAACGACCACCGCGGCGTCGGTGTGCTCCATGACGGCGTAGTCGATCGAATCGCTCGGCGAGGAGCCGAAGGCGGTGGCGTCGAGGTGGATGCCGTTGTCCCTCACGGCGCCCGCCACCGCATGGCGCACTGCGGCGACGATGTCCGGGCGCCGCCTCTCGAGCTCTTCGAGGAATCGGTCGGCTCTGAAGAGGAACATCCCGCTGTTCCAAAGGTGATCGCCCCCGGCGACGTACCGCTCGGCGGTGGCGAGATCCGGCTTCTCGACGAAGGCGGCCACTTCCCTGATGGATCCCGAGAGCGGCTCGCCCATCTCGATGTAGCCGTAGCCGGTCTCGGCGCTGCGAGGCACGATCCCGAACGTGACGAGGCGACCCTCCTCGGCGAATGGCACGCCGGCTGCAACTGCTTCCCTGAAGGCGGGCTCGTTCTCGACGACATGGTCGGCCGGGAGCACCAGCAGCAGCGACGCCTGGTCATCGACGAGCAGAGCCGCGGCTGCCAGCGCGGGTGCTGTGTTCCTGCCGATCGGCTCCAGCACCACCCGGTCGGGGTCGTGTCCCGCCGCGGCGAGCTCGGTGGCGACGAGGTGATGGTGGTCGGCGTTGCAGACGACGATGGGTGGAGCGGCCTCGGCAACCCCGACGAGTCGGTCGATGGTGGCTCGCAGCATCGTCCGGTCGTCGACCATCGCCAACAGCTGCTTCGGGTGCGCCGGCCGCGAGAGCGGCCACAGGCGCGTGCCGCTGCCTCCGGAGAGAATCACCGGGACGATCATGCCGCCACCGTACCCGCTCCGCGAGCCGCGTCCGCGTGTCTCGCTCGTCGAATCGGGTTGCCTCTCGGGGCCCCGGCTGCCGTGATACGTTCCCTCCCCAATGGGCTTCGACGTCGCCGCGGTTCGGTCACGATTCCCGGCTCTGGCGCGTCTCGTGGACGGTGTCCCAGCCGTCTACGTCGACGGCCCGGGAGGCACCCAGGTCGTCGAGACCGTGATCGAGGCGATGAGTGCCTTCATGCGGCGCGGGGGGTCGAACCTCGGAGGCCCGTTCGTGACGAGCACCGAGACGGAGGCGGCGGTCGAAGAGGCCCGAACCGCTGCGGCCGATCTGTTCGGCGCGGCGTCTTCGAGCGAGATCGCCTTCGGCCAGAACATGACGAGCATCACGCTGTCGGTTAGCAGGGCGCTCGCCGCCACTTGGCGGCCCGGAGACGAGATCGTCGTGACGAGGCTCGACCACGACGCCAACGTGTCGCCGTGGCTGATCGCAGCGGAGCACGCAGGTGCCACGGTCCGCTTCGTCGACTTCGATGCCTCCGACGGGTCACTGACGCCGGCCATGTTCGACAGCGTGCTCGACGACCGCACCCGGCTCGTCGCCGTGACCCATGCGTCCAATGCGATCGGCACGATCGTCGATGTCGCAGGAGTCGTCGAGCGTGCCCACGAGGTTGGTGCCCTCGTGTACGTGGATGCCGTCCATCACGCCCCGCATGGGCTGATCGACGTTGCGGCGAGCGACTGTGACTTCTTGGTGGCGTCGGCGTACAAATTCTTCGGGCCCCACACGGGCATCCTCTACGGGAAGCTGGCATTGCTCGCCTCCGTGCCGGCCGTCAGGATTCGGCCTGCCCCTTCCGACCCGCCCGGCAAGTGGGAGACGGGAACGCAGAGCTTCGAGAGCCTCGCCGGCGTCACCGCGGCGATCGACTACCTCGCCTCACACGGACCGCCCGGTCGGCGGCGACCCGCCCTCGTCGGTGCGATGGCTGCCATACGGGGTCACGAAACGGCGCTCGGTGACCGGTTCGTCGACGGGGTGGCGGGATTGCGGCGCGTTCGCCTGTACGGCGCACCGACGATGGAGGGGAGGGCACCGACGTTCGCCATCGGGGTCGAGGGGAGGAGCGCCCAAGACGTGGCGCGGGCCCTCGGCCGCCAGGGGATCTTCGTGTGGCACGGCCACTACTACGCCCTCGAGGTGATGCGACACCTAGGCGTTCTCGACAGCGGGGGTCTCGTCCGGGTCGGGCTCGCCCACTACAACACGCCGAGCGAGGTCGATCGCGTGGTCGCGGCGCTCGGCGCCTTGTAGCGGGCGGCGGCGGCTGTCAGCGGACGGGATCGTCGCTCGGCTCGAGCACGAAGGCAAGGTCGATCCTGGCGTCCCCCGAGCCGAATGCGGTGATCGTGTCCCCGACCGACAGCGTGGTGTCACCGTGCGGAATGAGCACGGATCCGCCCCTTCTGATCGACACCAGGGTGGCGTCCTCGGGCCACACCAAGTCACGAATCGCCTTGCCGGCTGCGGGGCTTCCCGCCGGAACGGGCACCTCGAAGAATGACGCCCCGGGAGCCAGGCGGGCCTTGAGCCGCTCCCGGTACACCCCGCGGTCCGTGGCGGTCCCGAGAGCGTGGTGGTACGCCCTGACGACGCTCTCTCTCCGGAACATGCCGACGAGTTGGGAGGCATCCGATTCGGCGACCACCGGCATCCTGCCGATCCCGAGGGCGGCCATCCTCGCCAGGGCCGCCGACACAGGCATCGACGGGGTCACGGTCACGGGCCTGGCGACCATCACCTCCTCGACGGGGACGTCCTCCGAGGCGCCGCCCGCCCGCTGGATGTCGTGGAGGGTGATCAACCCGACCAGGCGCTCGCCATCGGCGACCGCCAACCCGTGATGGCGCTCCTTGGTGAACACGTCGAGCACGTCGGCCGTGCTCATGCCGGGGCGCAGCTTCGTCGTCGCCGGGGACATCACCTCGCCCACCGTCACCATGTCGAGGAGGTCGATGTCCTCATGGCGCGGCAGATGGATGCCGCGCCTCGTGAGCGGCAGGCTGTAGACGCTGTCGCGGTGCACCCGTTCCGAGATGAAGGTCGCCAGCGAGGTCGTGAGCATGAGTGGCAGGACCAGCCCGTAGTCGCCCGTGATCTCGAACACGATCAGGATCGCCGTGAGCGGTGCCCTCCCCATGGCGGCGAAGGCCGCCGCCATGCCGACGACCGCGAAGGCGCCCGGATCGAGCGAGGAGAATCCCCACACCGGTGCGACGAGGAGAGCGAGGGCGGCTCCCAGGTGAGAGCCGACGAAGAGGCTCGGCATGAAGGCTCCTCCCGATCCTCCCGAGTTGATGGTGACGGCCACTGCGGCCGTCTTGCCGATCGCCACCGCGATGAGTGTCACCCACAGCAGCTCCGAGGTCGCAGTCAGTCTGACGAGCGACGTGACGACCGCCTGGCCCGTGCCCAGCAGGTCGGGCTCGGCGACGGCGAGCGCCGCCACGAGCAGCCCGCCGATGACTGGTCGACGCCACGGTCGCCCCACCCGGCGCGCGGCCATCTTCCCAGCGGCGCCGATGGCGCGCAGGAACAGCACACAGACGGCTGCGACCAGCAGCCCGAGCGCCACGTAGAGAAGCAGCTCCTGGGGTGCCTTGAGCGAGTGTGCCGGAGCGGACAGGAGCTGTTCCTCGCCGACGAGGGTGCGGGTCGTGACGGCCGCCGAGACCGAGGCGACGACGACGGCATTGAGGTGGCGTACCGAGAAACCGCCGAGGATGACCTCCATTGCGAACAGCATCCCGGCGATCGGCGCGTTGAAGCTGGCACCGATCCCGGCGCCGGCCCCCGCCGCGATCAGGCTGCGGATCTGGTCGTCGCCGAACCGGGCGTATCGGGCGAATGACGACCCGATGGTCGCCCCGACCTGCACGACGGGACCCTCGCGGCCCGCCGATCCGCCGAAACCGAGGGTTGCCGCCGTCGCCGCGATCTTGGCCCCGATCGAGCGGGTCGGCAGGTAGCCACCATGGAGGGATAGCCCCACCATCGTCTCGGGCACGCCGTCGCCCTCGATCTCCTTGCCGAATCGTGCCGCGATCGCCCACGCCACCACGAGGCCGAGGGGCACGAGCAGCAGGGGAGCGAGCCGGGTCGACCCGAGTGCGTCGCCGATCTCGCCGGACAGGTCGGCGACCACCTCGATCGCCGTCACGAGGAGCGAAGCGCCCAGGCCGACGAGGACGCCGACCGCAACGGCGGCGACGAGGAATGCCGCCGTCCCCCTGTAGGGCGGCCTCAGCGCGATGAACCGCTGGAGCGCCGTACCGAGGGATGAGAGAGCCGTCCTGACCCTTCCGAGCACCCTGGACCACATGCTCGAAACCTAGTGCCGCCCGGTCGACACTCCGCGACCCTCCTCGGCGAGGCCCCGGGTCATGGTGTCCGCCGCGTCAACTACCTTCACCTCCGTGATCGAGCCGACCTACACGGTGCCGGAGCTGAACCGGGCCATCGCCCGGGTGGTCGCACGCGCATTCCCGGAGCAGGTCTGGGTCCAAGGGGAGATCAGAGACATCACGCGCGCCGCATCCGGCCACGTCTACTTCACACTCGTCGACGCCGATGCGGGCGAGCCCGGCAGTGTCCCCGAGAGCATCCTCCCGGTGACGTTGTTCGCCTCCGACAAGGAGGCGGTCAATCGCATGCTCAACCGCTCCGGGGCGATGAGGATGACGGACGGCGTCGCGGTGCGCATCAGGGGCTCGCTCGGCCATTTCGCCGCCCGCGGCACGGTGCAATTGCGCATGACGTGGATCGACACCGAATACACGCTCGGGCGGCTGGCGACCAGTCGGGATCAGCTCATGCGAGCACTGGCGGCCGAAGGGCTGGTCGACTCCAATGCCGCCCTCCCCGTGCCGCTGGTGCCGCTGCGCGTCGGGCTGCTCACCAGCGTGGGGAGTGCGGCATACGCCGACTTCGTGGACGAGCTGGCGGCGAGCGGGTTTGCCTGGTGCGTCGAGCCGGTCGACGTCAGGGTGCAGGGCCAGGAGGCCGAGCAGTCGATCCTGGCGGGCCTGGCGACGCTGTCGGGCCGACCCGTCGACGTGATCGCCATCGTCCGCGGAGGAGGGGCGCAGACCGACCTCGCCGTGTTCGACGGTGAAGCGATCGCCAGGGCAGTGGCTGCCTGTCGGCGGCCGGTCTTCACCGGGATCGGCCACGAGGTCGACGAGACGGTTCTCGATCGCGTCGCCGCCAGGTCGTTCAAGACGCCAACCGCTTGCGCGGCGGGACTCGTATCCATCGTCACCGGTTTCGTTGCCCTGCTCGCAGATCGGGAGGCCAAGGTGTCTCGGGTGGCACTGCGAGTGCTCGGTGCCGAGGAGCGTCGTCTCGATGATCGGGCGGCGCGGGTGACCGGCGCGGCGCGGCGCCGCATCTCGCAAGCCATCGTCGAGGTCGGTGCCGTGCGTCACCGCGCCGCCACGACGACCCGAGCCGCCGGGCGGTCCAGCAGAGAGCGGCTCTCCGACGCCGGGCACTCGGTGGTGGCGGTTGCCGGCCGTCGCGCCGGCATCGAGCGAACTGCCGCCACGGACATGCGGAGACGCCTGGCAGCGGCCGCACCCGAACGGATCGCCAGAGCGACTGCGAGACTCGGAGACATCCACGGCCGGGTGGAAGGGCAGAGCCCGACCAGGCTCCTGGCGCGCGGCTGGTCGGTGACCACCACGGAGGCCGGCAGGCTCGTCACCGACCCGATCGACGTCGCCTCGGGCGATGTGCTCTCGACGCGTGTTGCCGGCGGCTCGATCAGGAGCATCGCAGAGCCCTTGCCGCGACGACTGCCCGACGGGAGAATCGGGTCATGAGCGAGCCGGCCAGCTATCGAGACGCCATGGAGGAGCTCCAGTCGATAGTCGGCGACCTCGAGCGCGATGACGTCGACATCGACGTCCTCTCCACGAAGGTGCGGCGGGCATTCGAGCTCATCGAGTTCTGCAGGTCCCGGATAAGCGCCACCGAGTTGGAGATCAGCCAGGTCGTGGCGGCGTTGGAGCGTGAGGACCCGGATTGAGGCTCGACCGGCGACCTCGACGGACGCCGAGACCTGGTGGGCTCG
>Ga0256865_1000794_pt1 | contig 10376 bp, 9 predicted proteins | sample RVTome_14_FD_187337 | JGI IMG/M metagenome (GOLD analysis project Ga0256865, IMG submission 187337) | Soil microbial communities from uranium-contaminated site in the Upper Colorado River Basin, Wyoming, United States - RVT145D125 HiSeq ... | reverse complement strand
GGGCTCGACGCCTTTGCGCCCAGCGAGGTCCCCGATCCGCGTCTCGTCCATCCCTTCTTCGACCTGATGGTCGGCTCATTCTTTTTCATGACGGCGGTTGCGGCATGGTTCTGGTGGCGTCGCTGGCGAGCGGGGGAAGTGCCCACGGACCGGCGGCTGCTCTGGAGCGTCGTCCTTGCCGCCCCCTTCGGCATGATCGCCCTGGAGAGCGGCTGGCTGGTCACCGAATTCGGGCGGCAGCCGTGGATCGTCCATGGCGTGATGCGGGTGGAATCCGGAGTCACGCCGAATGCAGGGATGGGGGCCGTATTCCTGACCTTCATCATCGTCTACGCCGTGCTCACCGTGGGGTTGCTGCAGATGCTTCTGCGGCAGCCGGAGAGTGAGCAGAAGGGCGATTCCGGGGAGGCTCGCCATGATCACCCTTAGCGACCTGGGCGCCGCGGTCCTGCTGCTCGGCATGATCATGTACGCCGTTTTCGGCGGCGCCGACTTCGGCGGAGGCATCTGGACGGCCTTCGCCTCCGGCCCCCGGAAAAAGGAGCAGCGGGAGAGTCTTTTCCACGCCATCGGTCCGGTCTGGGAAACCAATCACGTCTGGCTCATCTTCGTGGTCGTGGTGCTGTTCATGGTCTTCCCGAAGGGGTTCGCCTACCTCTTCATCGCTTTGCTGGCACCGCTCGTCATCGCCCTGGTCGGCATCAACTTTCGCGGCGCCGCCTTTGCCTTCCGCCATTTCGGCCGGCAGACCGGCCGGGAAGTGCCGCCCATTGCCCGAACCTTCTCGGTGTCAAGCATGCTCACTCCCTTCGCCCTGGGGATGACGGTCACCGCCGCCGCCTCGGAGCGGATCCGGATCGTCGGCGGTGAAGTCGTGTCGGCGCCTTGGGCCTGGATCACGCCGTTCACCGTCGTCGGAGGGCTTGTGGGGATGGCGGTCTGCGCCCTCCTGGCGCCGATCTACATGACGGTCAGAACCGACGGGGCTCTGCAGGACGATTTTCGCAAACGGGGGATGGCCGCCGGCTGGATTCTGGGCGGCCTGACGCTCCTGGAGATCCCGGTAGCCTTCATCAGCGCTCCCCATTTCGCCGCCAAGCTCTTCCTGCCGCCCTCGCTCGCCTGCATCACCCTCGCCGTCGCCAGCGGCCTCGCCACCCAGGCGCTGCTCCTGAAAAGGAGGCATCTTCCGGCGCAGATCGCCGCGGCCGGGACGGTGGCGCTGGTCCTCCTCGGTTTCGGGGCGGCCATGTACCCGGACCTCATCCTCGGCGAGCTCTCCATCGCCGCCGCGTCCGCCCCCCGTGCAACCCTCCTGGTCTTTTTCGCCGTCCTTCCCTTCGGCGTGGCCCTGCTCGCCCCTGCCCTCTTCTTCCTTTACTGGACCTTCCGCGGGCCGCCGAACCCGAAGACCCCACCTGGTTGATCGAATCAGCCCCGTCGCGAATGTCAATCGGCGCCACGAGCCGAGGATCAGTAGTCCCCGGCCAAGGGGAAACACAAGTATTATTCCCCCATTAGGCGCAGGGGGGCAAGAGCGGCGGCAGACGACCGGATCTCGACCGAGTTTCAGCAGATCTGCGATGAAACCGGGGGCATCTGGAAAGAGCGGGGACCGGGCCGCGGCTAATCGTCTGAGGCGGGGAAGGGCTTGTTTGCAAGTTTGCATGCCCGGGAGTTTCCCAAGGCTTCGCGTTTGCCTCTTCTGCTACCGGTCTTTTTATGGTACCTTGTAAGGACCGGAGGTGAGCCATGGAAATCAAGAAGGACATCCGTCCCGTCACCTATCTCAAGACCCACGCCGCCGACCTGCTGACCCAGGTCAACGAGACGCACCGGCCCGTCATCATCACCCAGAAGGGGGAGGCCCGGGCCGTGCTCCAGGACCCCGAATCGTACGAGCGGATGCGCGCGGCCCTGGGGCTGATGAAGCTGCTGGCCCAGGGGGAGGAGGATGTGCGGCAGGGGCGGACCCGCCCCCAGGCGGAGGTCTTCGCCGACCTGGAAAAGGCCCTCGCCGGCCAGAGGGAAAAGGGGAATGGCCAAGGGTGACTACAAGGTCCTCTGGGCGCGCACGGCCGAGGAGGACCTCCAGGGGATCGTCGCCTACATCGCTGCCGACAGTGTCGACGAAGCGTTGCGTGTCCTGGAAAGGATTCGTACTGTGGCGGTGGCTCTCGGCTCCCTCCCAGAGCGGGGCCGTCAGGTCCCCGAGCTGAAGGAGCAGGGGGTCGGTCTCTACCGGGAGATCGTCGTTGCCCCCTGGCGGATGCTCTACCGGATCATGGAGCGCAAGGTCTATGTCCTGGGCGTCTTCGACTCCCGGCGAAATCTCGAAGACCTGCTGTTGGCACGGCTGCTGCGGCAGCCGTAGGCCGGGATAAGGCGGTTTTTGTCGTTCCCGGCATTGAGGTCCGGCTCCGCCCCTGACCATGCCGGAAACGCTTCGCTTATTCCGGCCTACAAATTGATCCCCCTCGGCATTCACCTTGTAGAGGTAAATGCTCTGTTTGAATGCGAATTGAAAAGGCTCCTCGGGAAGGGAGCCTTTTTCGGTTGTCCGTGGAAAGATTTTTTCCGGCCCCTTCTGGGAGATGAGTCAGGCCGCACCCTCCGAGGGATGGTAAGGCTGGATCAGGACTTCGGCCGAGATGCCGAGGCCACGGTGGAGGTTGCAACCCCACCCCGCAAGCAAAACGCCGCCCGCCAGCTCTTCGCTGCCACGGGCGGCATCTCTGAATGATTCCGCTTCATACTCCCTCCTCCCAAACCCGGCATCCGGGCCGAATGCATTATTACCCCGCTTTAACCGGCTCATCAACCGCCAACTGCCCGGGCGAGCAAGACTGCTCCTGCCGTATATGCCAGCACCCCTTGACCTTCGGCCGCCGCGCGATAAAAGGAAAGGTGTAACCGACTCTCAGCAAAGGAGGAACCCGCCATGCTGACTTTCGTCATGCTCACCCGACTCTCCCCCGGCGCCCTGCGCGCCCCACAGTCCCTCGAAAAGCTGGAACAGCGGGTTATGGAGCGCATCCGCAGCGAGTGCCCCCAGGTGACCTGGGTGCACAACTACGCAATACTCGGTGGCTGCGATTACCTCGACATCTTCACCGCCCCGGACCTGACCACCGCCCTGAAAGTCTCCACCATCGTCCGCACCTACGGCCACGCCCACACCGAGGTCTGGACGGCCACCGACTGGCAGGCCTACAAGGCCCTGATCCGTCACCTGCCGGCCGGCGAAGTCGTGGGGACGGCCGAGGGGATCTAGTGTCCGGCGCCGGCCGCTGCGGCCTGGTCCTGCTGCTGGCCGGGCTCGCCTGCTGCGCCGCGGGTCCCGGTGCGCAACTGCCGACCCACCACGGGGAAGAGGGGTTCCGCAATCCATACGTCGAGCGGAAGAAGACCTCCCCCTTAGCCTACTGGCGGATGCGCTGGTTCGGCGACGTGGAGTTTCCCGATCCGGAAGAGGCGAAGGGGAAGATTCCCGTCGTCGCTGCCGATCTGGAGCGCATCCGCCAGCCGGCCGGGCCGCCGCAGGTCACCTGGATCGGACACGCGACCGTCCTCATCCAGTACCGCGGAGTCAACGTCCTCACCGATCCGATCTTCTCGGAGCGGGCCTCTCCCGTCTCCTTCGCCGGCCCGAAGCGCCTCACCCCGCCGGCGCTCACCGTCGGGCAGCTCCCCCGCATCGACTTCGTGGTCATCTCCCACAACCACTACGATCACCTCGACCGGCCAAGCGTCCGCGCCCTCGGCGACGGCCCGCGCTGGCTGGTGCCGCTGGGGCTGAAGGCGTGGTTCGCCAAGGCGGGGATCGACCCGGCCCGGGTGGAGGAGTTCGACTGGTGGCAGGAGCGGCGTTTCGGCGAGCTCACCGTCACCGCCACACCCGTGCAGCACTGGTCCGCCCGCTCCCCCTGGGACCGCTATGAAACCCTCTGGGCGGGATGGGCACTGCAGATCGGCAATTTCTCGGCCTGGTTTACCGGCGATACCGGCTACAACGAGCACCAGTTTCGGGAGATCGGCGAGCGCCTCGGACCCTTCGACCTCGCCCTGCTTCCCATCGGCGCCTACGCCCCTCGCTGGTTCATGCAGGAGGTCCACATCAACCCGGAGGAGGCGGTCCGCATCCACCGCGATGTCCGCGCCCGGCATTCCATCGGCATCCAGTGGGGGGGCTTCATCCTGACCGCCGAGCCGGTGGACGAACCGCCGCGGGAACTCGCCGCCGCCCGCCGGAAGCTCGGGATTGCGGAGTCGGAATTCGAGACCCTGAAGGTCGGCGAGACGCGGGTATTGGGGGTGGGCAGGTAGCAGAGCTTGCCTGAACGGAGATCTCCGGCTCAAAAACATCCCTTGACAGAGAATTGAAAATGGCCTCTATTTAACGGGTCATGCATTCCACCTCACCCAACATCCGACGGCAACCCCTGTCCAGAAACAGGCGAAGGCAGCTCCTGCTTTCGCTCGGCCTGGCCCTTCTTTTTCTTGTCGCCGTCCTTCTCGGCAGCATCCACCATCATCACGACCTGCAGGACCACCCGAACTGCGCCATCTGTGCCGTCGCCAACCATCCCGGCATTGAAACCGCTGCGCCATCACCGCCCGCCGCCTTCCCGCCGGCATTGCCCGTCCTTTTCGGCCTCCTGGTTCTGACGGCGGCAATCACCCGCCCGAACTCGACCCTGCGCAGCCGCGCCCCTCCTCGATAACCTCCTCCACCTCTTTTCCCCATTCTACTGATACCCATTTTCGCTTTTCATGCGACAACGGAGGAATGCATGCGTTCATGTATCATCGCAGCGGCCGTTTTCATGGCCGTTCTCATTTCGTATTCTCCCGCCCGGGCGGCGGAGGATCTGGAGTCACGCCTGAACCAACTGGATGCCGAGCTCAGTCGTCAGGGCGAGATCATCCGGGATCAGCAGCAGACCATCGAGATACTGACTGAGAAGTTGGATAGGCAGGAGAGCCGGACAGCCCCGACGGGAGGGGAGGAACCATTTCCGTCGGTAATGCCGGCCGAGGAGAAAGCAAAAGCGCCGGCTCAGGCCCCCTTACCAGTTGCTGTCGCCACCCGCACCGATGTCTGGCCCCCCCAGGGGAGAGGGAGCACATTGCGGCTGATCGACATCTCCATGGACGCCCTCTTCGCCGCCGGAAGCTCGACCGAGGACGACGAATCCCTGCAGACCCTCCAGGGGGGCGGCCATGACCCGCGCAAGCGGGGCTTCACCGTGCAGAACATCGAGCTGTCGCTGATGGGGGCCGTCGACCCCTATCTGGCCGGAGAATCTCATATCATCTTCTTTCTCGACCCCCTCTCCGGCGAAACGGAAGTAGAGCTCGAGGAGATTTTTCTGACCACTCAGGCGCTCCCCTACGGGCTGCAACTGGAAGCGGGGCATTTCTTCACTGAGTTCGGCCGCCTCAACCCCCGCCACCCCCACCAGTGGCATTGGCAGGACCAGCAGGTCATCAACACGCGCCTCTTCGGCCCAGACGGGATGCGCGGCCCCGGCTTCCGGCTCGGGTGGCTGACGCCCCTCCCCTGGTTCTCGGAGCTGCACATCGGCGCCCAGAACGCCAACGGCGAAACCATGGCAAGCTTCCTCGCCAGCGACGAGTTCTTCGAGGAGCGTCCCATCGGCGGCAGGCCCTTCGTCGACCGGGGGGTGAGGACCCTCAAGGACCTCGTCTACCTGGCCCGCCTCGACAACTCTTGGGACCTGACCGACGAGGTGACCACCAAGCTCGGCCTTTCGGGGCTCTACGGCCCCAATGCCACCGGGCCGAATGCCGAGACCTGGATCTACGGCGCCGACCTCCTGGTGAAGTGGCGGCCGGCCACGAACGAGCGCGGCTGGCCCTTCCTCGTCTGGGAGTCGGAGGTGATGAAGCGGGACTACGAGGCCGCCGCCTTCTTTGACGACTCCGACCCTTTCGACATCATCGACCTCCCTGCAAAGACGCTGCGGGACTGGGGCCTGTACTCCCAACTGCTGTACGGCTTCCACCCGGGGTGGGCCGCCGGGGTGCGTTACGAGTACGCCACCGGCAGCGGAGAAAGCGTGGGGGGGAGGGACGATGACCCCTTCCGGGACAACCGGCAGCGCATCTCGCCGCTTCTGGTCTGGCATCCCTCCGAGTTCTCGCGCCTGCGTCTCCAATACAATTACGACCGGGCCGACCATCTTGAGGATGAAGAGGCCCACTCCGTCTGGCTGGGGGTCGAGTTCATGTACGGCGCCCATCCGGCGCATACCTACTAATACGAGGTTACGAACAAAGTTGGCACAAAACCAACCACCCCCAGCCCCTCCTTATCAAGGAGGGGAGCCTTTAAAATCCCCCTCCTGGTTCAGGAGGGGTTAGGGGTGGTCAGGTGTTGGCTTGAACACAAATCTGAACGAAAGGACTGACCATGAGCAGAATACTCATCATGATGCTTTGCTGCTTTCCTCTCCTGGGCGCTTCTCTTCCGGCCTTCGCCGCATCGCCGCTCAAGGTCTGCGCCACGGTGCCGGAGCTGGGCGGCTTGGTCCGGGCGGTCGGCGGCGACCAGGTCGCGGTTACCGTCTTCGCCAAGGGGACGGAGGACCCCCATTTCCTCGACGCCAAGCCGAGCTTCATCAAGGCCCTCAGCCAGGCGGACCTCTTCGTCCAGGTCGGCATGGACCTGGAGGCCGGATGGGCACCGCTGCTGCTGCGCAGCTCGCGCAACGCTCGGGTGCAGCCGGGAGGCAGCGGCTTTCTCGATGCCTCCGTCGTCATCACTCCCCTTGAGGTTCCGGCCGGCCCTGTCGACCGCTCCATGGGAGACATTCACCCACAGGGGAACCCCCATTATCTGGCCGACCCGCTAGGCGGCCTGAAGGTGGCGGCCCTGATCCGCGACCGCTTGGCCGAGCTACGGCCGGAGGCCGCGGGGCTCTTTTCCCAGCGCTACGAGGCATTTCGGAAGCGGCTGGCCGAGGCCATGGTCGGCCCCGGGCTGGCGGGAAAATTCGAGGTCGAGAAGCTGGCTCTGCTCCACCAGCAGGGCCGGCTGACCGAGTTTCTGCGGCAGCAGGGCGACATGGAGGCGCTCGGCGGGTGGCTGGGCCGGCTTCATCCCTTCTTCGGCGCCCGCATCCTCACCTATCACCGGAGCTGGCCCTACTTCGCCGAGCGCTTCGGCCTCGTTATCGTCGGACAGATGGAGCCCAAACCGGGCATCCCCCCCGGCCCCGGGTACCTGCTGGAGGTAATCCGCACGGCCCAGGCGCAGAAGGCCCTGGTCCTCCTGATGGAACCCTGGCTCTCGCGCAAGCCGGCCGACCTGGTGGCGGAGAAGACCGGCGTGCGGGTGGTGCAGGCGGCCACCTCCGTGTCCGGCGGCGCGAAGGGCTACGATTACCTCGCCGCCATTGACGAGGTGGTCCGCCGCCTGGCCGAGGGTCTGGCAGGAGTGAGTCGTGAAGCGTAAGGAGTGAGGGGTGAGGCGTGAGGGGTAAAGTCTTTTTGCTTCTCACTCCTTACACCTCACGCCTCACGAATTCAGGTTTTTTTCTAACAGGAACGTGCCTATGGACATCCTTCATCTGCTGGCCGCACCGTTCGCGGCCTGTCTGGTGCTGGCGGGGATTCACTGCTATCTAGGGCTGCACGTGGTCTCCCGCGGCGTCATCTTCGTCGATCTGGCGCTGGCCCAGGTCGCCGCCTTTGGCGGGGCCGTTGCCCTGCTGGCCGGCTTCGAGCTCGACAGCGGCCCCGCCTACTTTCTCTCCCTCGTTTTCGCCCTGCTGGGAGCCGCCGTCTTCGCCGTCGGCCGCTTTCGGGACGAGCGCATTCCCCAGGAGGCGATCATCGGCATTACCTACGCCGTCGCCTCGGCGGCGGCCATCCTGCTGCTTGACCGCTCTCCGCACGGGGCGGAGGAGATCAAGGCGATGCTGCTGGGGAACATCCTCTTCGTCGACTGGCCGCTGGTGGGGAAGACTCTGCTCATCTATGCGGCGGTCGGGCTGGTTCACTACCTGCTGCGGGATCGGTTCTTCCTCATCTCGTCCGACATCGCCGAAGCCCGCCGCCGGGGCTGGCGCATCTGGTGGTGGGATCTGATCTTCTATGCCACCTTCGGCTTGGTGGTGACCAGCTCGGTCCGCATCGCCGGGGTCCTGTTGGTCTTCACCTACCTGGTGGTTCCGGCCGCCTGCGCCGTCCTCTTCTTCCGCACCGTCGCCGCCCGGCTGGCGGCGGGATGGATTCTGGGGTTTCTCGGCAGCGTCGTCGGCCTCCTCCTCTCTGTCCGCGGCGACCTGCCGACCGGGGCCTCCATCGTCACCGTATTCGGCCTGCTGCTGCTCATCTGTGCCGCTTTCCAGTTGGGGATTCTAAGAATCAAGGACCGGGGAGGGGCGAACAGGGCACCAAAGTGAAGGTGCCCACAATTCTTTCTGACCGGGGTTGTTTCCGGCCTATTACTTGCTTAAATGATTTGACAGATGGTGGTCCCTGCCGACAGTCCGGGAGGCCGTCCCCCCTTTGCCAAGGAGTTGTCTGAATGTCCGAAAAAATCCTGATCGCGCAAAAGGATGCTGAAGCGCGGCGGCGGCTCTGCGCCATTCTCATTGCGGAAGGCTACCAGCTCCTCGAGACCGACAACCTGGAGCTGGCCACCAGGCTGCTGCGCAAGTTTCCCGCCCTGTTGCTGCTCGAGGTCGAACTGGCCGCCCTGGAGGGTCCGGGATCCTGGAACGCCTTCGGCCAGATCTGCAAGACGGCCGGCATCCCCTGCTTCCTCTTCTCTTCCCACGGCCAGCCGGCGGAGAAGATGCAGGAGCTGGCTCCCTGGGCGGCCGGGACCTTCCAGGACCCGGAAAACAGCGACGAAATCCTGCTCAAGGTCGCCAACCAGTTCACCATGCACCGCCTGACCTACGAATTCAAGCTGGCCCAGCATCTGCTGCTGGAGAAGCAGATGCAGCTGGAGAAATACCTGCATTCGGCGGCGCACATACAAAAAAGCCTGGTCCCTTCGCGCTTTCCACGCGTCGGCAACCTCGAGTTCGCCTGGCGTTTCATCCCCTGCAGGAAGATCGGCGGCGACCTCTTCAACGTCCTGCAACTCGACGAGGAGACGGTCATGACGTACGTCCTCGACGTGAGCGGGCATGGCATCTCTTCGGCGATGGTGACGGTCTCCGTCTACCAGAGTCTCTCCCATCACCTGGGACAGGTTCTCAAGGAACGTCTCGACGCACCGCCCTATTACCGGATATTGACGCCGGCCGAAGTGTTGCGCAAGCTCGACGCGGAGTACCCATTCGAACGCTTCGAGATGTTCTTTACCATCTGTTATCTTCTGCTCAACCCGGCGACCGGCCGCGTCCGTTACAGCAATGCCGGACATCCGCCGCCGCTCGTGGTGCGCTCCGACGGCTCCCGGGAAATCCTGCAGGGGGGAGGAACGGTCATCGGCATGGGTGGCGTGATCCCTTTCGAGGAAGGAGAAACCACCCTTCGCACCGGCGACCGCCTCTATATCTATACCGACGGCATCACCGAGCACGCCAACAGCGCGGCTGAGTTCTTCGGCGAAGAGCGCCTTTCCGGGCACCTGGTAGAGTTGAAGGATTTCCCCCTGAGGATCGCCTGCACCAGGGTGGTCGAGCTGTTGCACGGTTTCAGTGAGGGGCATCCCATGGAAGACGACGTCACGCTGCTCGGGATTGAGTACCTGAGCTGAGCGGGAGGCCTCACCAAAAGACGAGGAAAAGCAAGAAGCTTTCACCACAGAGGGCGCCGAGATAAACCAGAAGAGCGTAGAGGAAGCCCATAGGCAGCTAATCTCTGCGTTCTCGGTTTTTTCCTCTGCGCCCGCTGTGTTAAAGCTCTGAAATCGGAAACTTAAATCGAACTTTTTATGACAGACGCTGCTACTTACGCAAAACCGAAGCGCTGCAGGGTTTCCGGCGGCGCCTGGTCGAAATGGGAAAATTCCATGGTGAAGGTGCCCCGTCCCTTGGTGGCGCTGCGCAGTTCGGTCATGTAGCCGAACATCTCGGCCAGGGGAACCCTGGCCCGGATCATCTCGGTTTCGCCCCGCGACTGCATCCCCTCCACCCTCCCCCGTTTCTGCTGCAGGGAACCGATGACCCGGCCGGCGTACTCGGCGGGGATGATCAGCTCCAGCGACATCACCGGTTCGAGCAGCGTCGGCGCCCCCTCCCGGGCGGCAAGGGCCACACCGCGCTGGGCGGCGGCACGCAGGCCGATATCGGTGGTGACGCCCGGCTGGAAGGGGGCTTCGAGCACTCGCACCTCCAAGTCGGTCATGGGGTAGCCGGAATGCACCCCACCGCGACACGCCTGCTCCAGGC
>Ga0256865_1000792_pt1 | contig 10379 bp, 10 predicted proteins | sample RVTome_14_FD_187337 | JGI IMG/M metagenome (GOLD analysis project Ga0256865, IMG submission 187337) | Soil microbial communities from uranium-contaminated site in the Upper Colorado River Basin, Wyoming, United States - RVT145D125 HiSeq ... | reverse complement strand
ATTTCGAGGGCGCGCTGCGGGAAAATCAGAAGGTGCTCTCCCTTTCGCCCAAAAGTCCGCCGGGTGATGCTGCGCTTTTCAGCATGGGATTGATCCACATCCATTATGCCAATCCCAAAAAGGACTATAAGAGGGCACTGAGTTTCTTTACCCAACTCCAGAAAGAGTTCCCCCGAAGTCCCCTCACCGAAGAGGCCAAGGTCTGGGTCGGCGTCCTCGAAGCCATGGAGAAGGCAACGCAGATAGACATCGAAATCGAAGAGAAAAAGAAAGAATTGACGAGGTAGTGTCCATGTCGCTGGGTAAGCTTTTGGTGGTTGACGACGACCGGAACCTTCTGAAAATCATCACGATGAGGCTGGAGTCCCTGGACTATGCGGTGACGGCGGCCCAGAACGAAGAGGAAGCGAAACATGCGGTGGCGGCAGAGGCCTTTGATCTGGCTGTTATCGACCTGCAACTAGTCGACCAGGACGGAATCTCGCTCATGCAGGAACTCCACCTCACGAGCCCCGGCATGCCGGCCATCATCCTCACGGCCCACGGCAGCATCGAGAGCGCCGTTGAGGCGATGAAGCGGGGCGCCTACACGTATCTCACCAAACCCTTCGATGCGCGCGAATTGGCGCTGCAGGTGGAACGGGCGCTGGAGAACCAGCGACTCACCTCCGAGATCAGCAGGCTCAAAGGGCTGCTGACGGAGCGCTACGATTTTAAAAACATCGTGGCGCGGAGTGAACAGATGCAAAGGGTGCTGGAGGTCGTCTCCCGGATTGCAATAAACGATTCGACGGTGTACATCCACGGCGAAAGCGGCACGGGCAAAGAAGTCATCGCCCGGGCCGTCCACCTTGCGAGCGGGAGAAACGACAAACCTTTTGTCGCCGTAAACTGCGCCGCCCTGCCGGAAACCCTGCTGGAGAGCGCACTGTTCGGCCATGAGAAGGGAGCCTTCACCGGCGCGATCCGCAGTTCAAAAGGGTTGTTCGCCCAGGCCCATGAAGGGACCATTTTCCTGGATGAAATCGGCGACATGTCCCTATCGATCCAGGCCAAGTTTCTCCGGGTCCTGCAGGAGCGCCAGTTTTATCCCGTCGGCAGCGAACGGCCGCTCGAAGTGGACGTACGGGTCATCGTGGCCACCAACAAGAACCTGGAAGAACTTGTCAGGCAGGCCCAGTTCCGCGAAGACCTCTTTTACCGGATCCACGTCATCCCCATTGCGCTGCCTTCCTTGCGGGAAAGGAAAGAGGACATCCCCTCGCTGGTGGAAGTTTTTTTAAAAAAATTCGGCGAGCAGATGAAAAAAGAGGTGAAGGGGCTGACACCCGCGGCCCTGCAACGGCTCATGCTCCACGATTGGCCCGGGAACGTGCGGGAGCTGGAGAACACCATCGAATATGCCGTGGCCATGACCGTGCAGGATGTCATCACCGAAGACCTTATTCTCCCCGCGAAAAACGATGCGGACCAAGAGCCGGCAAAACCGCTCAAGGAAGCCAAAGATGCGTTTGAAAAGGCCTACCTGGTCCGCCTCCTGAAGGTCACCCGGGGGAATGTCAGTAGCGCCGCCACCCTTGCCGGAAAGTACCGTGCCGATTTTTACACCCTACTCAAGAAACACGGCCTGAATCCCGGAGATTTCAAAGAATAGCCGCAAGGCGCCTTCCCCGAGAACCGGGCCACGGGACCTTCGTGAGCCAGTGGCCGGCCAGATTCTCCCTTCCTGATGTTCACAAATCCCTACAGTTCCATTACAGGCTGATTTTACTGGCCGGATCCCTCTTTTCGGAGGAACGGCCGGCACCTTCCTGAAGGGAAATCCCTTCACTCGCAAATCTTTCGCAGCTGTCGGCAAGGACTCCGCCAACGGCATTTTGTCTTAAAAAACAATATGTTAATAGTTTGTGTGGGTTGTGGCACTCTCCTTGCTCTGACAGATTTGGACGAAAGGGCCCGCGGAATAAGTCGCTGACAAACGCGTGTGCACCGAGTACACGACAACCTAACCGCAGAAGGAGAGAAAAAATGAAAAAAACAGCCAACCGTCACCTTGCCCTCGCCGCGATTTTGATCCTGAGCGCCGCCGTTCCGGCCGTCGCCCAATCCCAGCCGTCTCAGCAGGTCGAGCCTGCCCAGCTCGCGGTGAATCAGGAATTTAATCGGCAGACACTGGGAAAATATGTCGCAGTCTCCGCGGAACTGGGGAAAATCGAGCAAGAGACTGCCCAGAACCTGCAGGGCGTCAAGGACCAGGAAAAAGCCATGAAAATCGAGCAGGAAGCTGCCCGGAAAAAGGTGAGCGCCATAAAGAATCAAGGCCTTGACCTTCAGACCTACAACAAGATCGACGCTAAGGTCAAGGTCGATCCGGAACTAAAAAAGGAAATAGAGCAGATTAAGGGAACCAGGGCCAATTAATCCACCCGTCTCCATGCACCGATGGCGAGCGGTCCATCCCGCTCGTCATCGGCCCTGGCTCAAGATAATGCTTTCTGAAACATCAAACATGGAAATCTCCAAGGAGAATATCGATGACAGATCTCAATAAATTCGGGAAGCAAAGGCTTGCATTCTTGAGAAGCCGACATCCTCAAATTCTCAAGAAATTGGAGGATCACGGCCTCCTGCAGATACATCTTCACTATGCCCAGAAGCGGGCCGGGTGGCGGGTAGATCAGTTGGTCATGGCGGGTATGGAGGAGCCCGAGGCGGAGCAGATCGCACTGCTGGAGGTCATACAGGAAAATTCAATATAGCTTCACTTTCCCCGAGGTAATTCACTCCCTTCCCTCCCCCTTTCAGGGGGAGGGCCCCCCCCCTCCCACCGAGGTTGATCGTCCGCATCTCTTCTCCTGATGTCCACAAATTCCTACAGTCCCCATCACCTGCTGATTTTGCTGGTCAGCCCCCCTTTCCCGGAGGATTGTCCGGCTCTTCCTTGAAGGGAAACCCCTACACACCCAAGACGTTCGCAAAAGTCAGTAAGGGCTGAACCAGAAGTAATTTTTCTTAAAAAACAATATGTTAATGGTTTTCTCGAGCGATGTGGCATCCCCCTTGCTCTATCCTTGGCAAAGGAGGCAGGCGCAAATGCACTGCCAAACCGGTCTGCACCGGGATTGCCCGGGCAGGCTGTGAACCCGGGGAGGGGCGAGCCCGAAGAGACCTTCAAAGAAATAGCCAAAGAGGAGGACACCCATGAAACTGAAGCGAGGCGTAAGTAAATTCATGAAACGTGGAGCATTGTTGGCCGCAATCCCGCTGCTCGCGGGAGGGGCGTCTGTACCATTCGGCGCCATCCCTTTCTCCGCAGAGAGTAAATCCTATGAAGAACCGGCTCGGAAAGACGAAACATCCAGGATTCTACCGGTCCTGGAAGAGCGGATTGGGGATCCGGACATTCTGGCAAAAACAAAAGACAAACTGTTCACTCTGGATGATGAGGAAATCCGGTTGATATCTTCACTGTGCGACCGAATATCGACCGGGGAGGGAACGGCGCGTGCCGACGTTGCATTTTCGCTGGTCACGGCGTTGATCGTCCTTTCCTGAATTTTGCGTTGAACCCGGCATATGTAAATACGACTCTATCACTTCAATCTGGGAGGCGAGAATGGAAATCCCCCGTCAATCTTCTATGGGCGTGACAATCGGGCAGGAAGAATTCGATGACAACCGCCAGGTTCCGGAGCGACTCCTTGGCTTTCCCCTCAGCCATGTGATCGAGCATGATGAAGCGGCTTTCTGCCTTCGGGAAACCTTATATGAACCTAACTGGTGAAATTTTCAGGGGCTACAAGGTAATCATGATTGGAAACATCCTTCATATTGCGTACCATATCGTCGTGGTATTGCTGAGTGCCGCCATCGCGCTCTCCATGCCCTTAATGGCCAGCACGCTGGCGAAGAATCTCCTCACGTATTGGGCGATCATCGAGAACGAGAAGATCTTTCTTGTCTCTCTGGAAATCGGTACGGCCGCCGTGCTGATCATTCTGCTCAGCTATGTGCGACGAGGGTGGGAAGCCAGAAAACTCGCACGCGTGGCGACGAGCGCCGGTCTGGTCCTGGCAACGCCCTTCAGGGGGCGCCTCGCGCGGCAACAGTTCAAAAAGCTGAAGCTGACCCAGGGGCTCGCGCAGGACATCATGATTATCGGCTCGACGGGAATGCGGACCTTCGCCGAACCCGAGGGGGAACTCCATCATGTCGTCCGGAATTGCCGGGAGGCCAAGATAATGCTTCTGGACCCTTTCGGGGAAGGGGCCATCGCTCGCGCCAAGAGCATCCCGGACCCGGAGATCACCCCGGAAGTCATTCAGGATCAGATTGTCAAGAGCATCGACTTTCTCAAAGAACTCAAGGCGGCCCAGAAAAACATCAGGCTGAAGCTCTACCCGGACCTGCCCCTTCTGAAGCTGGCGATCCTCGGCGATTACGTCTTTCTCCGACATTATCATACAGGGGTGAACGTCCGGAACATGCCCGAATACGTGTTCAAAAGCGACCGCACCCACGGTGGCCTCCATTTTCCCCTGTACCGATATTTTCTTTCGCGGTGGCAGGATCCGGACATCCCCGAATACGACCTTGACACGGACGAGTTCGTCTTTCGTGACAAAGCCGGGAGGGAGGTGAGGCGAGAGAAGTTCAACGAGGTCCGGGCCGGGTGAAAACCAGCCCCTGGACCACTCCGAGGGGGGCTGCTGCATGGCCCCCCTTTTTCTATGTACCCCTTCCCGTCGCCGCCGGAATCGGCTATCATCCCCTTCATGAAAATCCTTCTGCTCCTCCTCTATCTGCTCACCCTCGCCGCCGGCCTGTGGCTGCGGGCGCTCAACTTGCGCCACCTCAAGCGTTTCGGGGCAACCGTTCCCCCCGAGTTCGCGGGCACCGTCGACCCGGAGGTGCTGCGCCGCACCGCCGCCTACACCCTGGCCCAGAGCCGCCTCGGGCTGGTCGAGTCGCTCTTCGGCGCCGCCCTGACGCTCGTCTTCCTCTTCGGCGGCCTGCTGCCCTTCTACGACCGCTGGATCGCCTCGCTTTCCGGCTTCTTCGTCGTCGCCGGTCTCATCTTCTTTCTCGGTCTGCAGCTGGCGCAGGTCCTCCTCGACATTCCCTTCAGTCTCTACCGAAACTTTGTGCTCGAGACCCGCTTCGGCTTCAACGTCATGTCGGGCCGGCTCTGGCTGACCGACCTGGTGAAATCGACCCTCCTCTCGCTGATACTGATGGGGCTGCTGATCGCCGGGGCGCTCGCCATCATCCAGGCGAGCCCGCAGCGCTGGTGGCTCTGGGTCTGGGCACTGGTCGCCCTGGTGACCCTCTTTCTCATGTACCTCTCCCCCTACCTGATCGAGCCGCTCTTCTACAAGTTCGAGCCGGTCCGCGATGAAGAATTGAAGGCCCGCATCGAATCGCTGACGGAAAAGGCCGGGCTGAAAGTGAGTGCCGTGCAGCAGGTCGACGCCTCGCGCCGCAGCCGTCACTCCAACGCCTACTTCACCGGCATCGGCCGGGTGAAAAGGATCGTCCTCTTCGACACCCTGCTGGCGCAGATGACGCACGACGAAATCCTCGCCATCCTCGCTCACGAGGCCGGCCACTGGAAGAAGGGGCACATCCGCCGTCGGCTCATCTTCGCCGAGTTGCTCTCGCTGACCGCCTTCTGCCTCGCCTGGTGGCTGCTCGGCTGGGGCGGCCTGCCGCAACTGCTGGGGCTGGAGCAGGCTTCCTTCTTCACCCGGGTGGTGATCCTCGGCTTTCTCGGGTCCCTCGTTACCTTTCCCCTCACCCCCTTCGGCAGCTGGTTCTCGCGCCGGCACGAACGGCAGGCCGACCGCTTCGCCGTCGAGCTCACCGGCGAGCCGGCCTCCCTCGCCTCAGCGCTGGTCAAGCTCAGCAAGGAGAACCTCGCCAATCTCCATCCCCATCCCCTCTACGCCTGGTTCCACTACTCCCATCCCCCCATCGTCGAGCGGGTGCGCGCTCTGCGCCGTCCGGTCCCGGATTGTTGAGTATTTCAGTCGTGTTAGATCCATGTTGATTCACAAAAAAACTGCATGCAGCATGAAAAATGTATTGTATACGATACAAGCTCTCTTGTATGGTATGGGTCGATGAAGAGTGACGCGCCTCACATTCTGCTGGTCGAAGACTCGGAGATGCACGCCGAGCTGATCCGGGAAGCCCTGCTCGCCTGGAGGGCAAGCGTCCGCATTTCAGTTGTTTCCAGTCTGACCGAGGCGCGCGCCTTTCTTGCCGAAACTACCCCCGACCTTGCCCTGATCGACCTGATGCTTCCCGACGGCCGGGGGACGGAGCTGCTGCCGGCCGACCGGGAACAGGCAGCCTTTCCCGCCGTGATGCTGACCGGATCGGGGGACGAGCAGACCGCGGTCGAGGTAATGAAGGCCGGCGCCCTCGATTACCTGGTTAAGTCGGGCGCGACCCTGACCGACTTGCCCCGCATCGTCGAGCGCACCCTGGACCTGTGGAGTCATATCGCCCGCCGCCGGCAGGCCGAGGACAGATATCGCAGGCTTTTCGAGAACATGCGCGAGGCAGTGGCCGTCGACCAGATCGTCTATGACACGGAAGGCAACCCGGTCGATTGGCTGGTCACCGACGTTAATCCCGCCTACGAAGAGGTTCTCGCCATCCCCCGTGAACAGGCCGTTGGCCGACGGGCCAGCGAACTCTACGGGTCGATACTGGGTTTCGAGGCGATCCTGGCGGTCTATGCCGGGGTGTCCGAAACCGGCAAGCCGGCCCAGTTAGAGATCTTCTTTCCCCTCTCGCAGAAGCATTTGCTGATTTCCGTTTTTTCCCTCGGCGGCGGGCAGTTCGCGACCCTCACCAAGGATGTAACCGGGCGCAAACAGATGGAGGCCGAGCGGGAGCGCCTGATGGCCGAGCTCGAGGCGACCATCAACGCCATCGCCGACGCCGTCATCGTCTACGATCCTGCCGGCAAAATCCGGCACATGAACCCGGCCGCCGAGCAGCTTTTCGGCTACGGGCGCAAGGAGCGGGCGACGTCGCTGGCGGTGCGGCTCTCCCGCCTGGAGGTCAGGACACCCGATGGCCAACCCTTCCCCCTGCAAGAGACCATGCAGCGGGTGATCGCCGGCGAGACGATGCACGGGGTCCTGGCGGTGCTCCACCGGCCGGACGGGAAAACCATCTGGATGGCCAACAGCGCCGCCCCCATTTGCACCCCTGACGGTCAACGAGTGGGGGCGGTTGGAACCGCCACCGATGTAACCGCGCTCTACGAGTTGCAACAGGAGCGCGAGATGTTCCTCCACACCATTTCCCATGATCTGCGAAGTCCGCTGACGGTCATCCAGGGGTATGCGCAGCTGCTGCGCGAAACGCTGTTACGGGAGACGTGCGGCGAGAGTGCGGGGCTGATGTGCGATGAGGTGCTCAAGGGTGCCCAGCGGATGAACCGGATGATCGAGGAGCTGGTCGACATGGCGCGTCTCGAGGGTGGACAGCTCGTGCCGAAGCCATCGGCGCTCCCCCTCGACGCCTTCGTGCAGCAGCTGCTCGGCCGGTTGCAGGGCGTCCGGTTGAAGGGCTGCCTGGAGACGGACCGACTGACCGTCGAGATCCCGGCCAACCTGCCGCCGGTCCTGGTCGACCCGGACCTGCTGGAGCGCATTCTCCTGAATCTTCTGTCCAATGCGATGAAATATTCGCCGGCGGAGAGCCCGATTCGGCTGGAGGCCTGGCGAAAGGAGGGCGAGATCGAAATCTCGGTTATTGACCGGGGGGAGGGGATCGCGCCGGAAGACCAGTCCTGCATCTTCGATCGCTTCTGCCGGCCGAAGGGAGCCCGCCGGCCGGACAGCGTCGGCCTCGGCCTCTATATTACCCGGAAGCTGGTCGAAGCCCACGGCGGCCGCATCCGCGTCAATAGTACCCTCGGCAAGGGGAGCACCTTTTCTTTCACCCTGCCGCTCGCCTGATACCGTCGATCCTGATTCCAATTACATTCAAAATGACATTCATCCCGTAGAGACGCCCCGGTGGGGCGTCTGAGACGGGTCGCCGGCCCGTCTCTACATGAAAAAAGTACGCAGAAGTGAGCTGACGGCCGGTGGTCCATGCAGTAAACTAAAACGGAGTGATAAAAGTTGCGCCGGTTCAACGGTCCGCTTATCCGCGGCAACGCCTCGCCGCTGAAAGAGAAGGTATCGTAAACGACACGGGTTTGCCGCATGAAGGCTACAACTCCCCATATCCTGCTGGTGGAAGACTCGGAGATGCACGCCGAGCTGATCCGGGAGGCCCTGACTGTCTGGAGCGACGACATCCGTCTGACCGTCGCCTCCACCCTCGCCGCGGCCCGCACCTTCCTGGAACACTCCACGCCGGATCTCGCCCTGATCGATCTCATGCTCCCCGACGGCCGGGGCATAGAGCTGCTGCCGGCCGACCGTGAGCAGGCCGCCTTTCCCTGCGTGCTCCTGACCGGCTCCGGGGATGAGCAGACAGCCGTCGAGGCGATCAAGGCCGGTGCCCTCGACTACGTGATCAAGTCGCCGGCGACCCTTTCCGACATCCCTTACATCGTTGAACGGGCACTGCGCGAGTGGAAAAACATCGTCCGCCGGCGGCAGGCCGAGACGGCCCTGCGGGAGAGCGAGGAGCGCTTCCGCTCCACCTTCGAGCAGGCGGCCGTCGGCATGGCGCATGCCGGCCTGGACGGCCGCTGGCTGCGGGTCAACCAGCGTCTCTGCGATATCCTCGGTTACCGGAAAGAGGAACTGCTGCGCAAAACCTTTCAGGAGATCACCCACCCCGATGACCTGGAGGAGTCTCTGGCTCATGCCGGGCGGCTCTGCAGCGGCGAGGTCGGCTCCTGCCGCTTTGAAAATCGCTACACCCACAAAGCCGGGCACACCGTCTGGGTCAACCTGACCGAAACCCTGCAGCGGGACTCTTCGGGCGAACCCCTCTACTTCATCGCCGTCATTGAGGACATCAGTGAGCGCAAGCGGATGGAAGCCGAGAAGGAGCGGCTGCTGGCGGAACTCGATGCCACCATCAACTCGATCGCCGACGGGGTGGTCGTCTACGGTCCCGAGATGACGATCGTGCACATGAACCCGGCGGTCGAAAAAATTCTCGGTCCTTCTCCGCAGGGGGAGCGGGAGCCCTTGTCCGAGCGGGTAGCCCGGCTGCGGGTGGAGACGGCCGAGGGAGCGCCGTTCGCGCTGACGGAGACGCCGGGATGGCGGGCTTTGCACGGCGAGACCGTACGTGGAACCGTCATGGTTCTCCATCCTCCCGGCCGTGCGGCGGTATGGGTCTCCGCCAGCGCGGCGCCGATTCGCACCGGTGACGGCCGTTTGCTGGGGGCGGTGGCGACCTTTTCCGACATCACCGCCATGCGCGAGCTGCAGCAGGAGCGGGAGGTATTCCTGCACACCGTTTCCCACGATCTGCGGACTCCGCTGACGGTAATCCAGGGATATGCGCAGCTGCTGCGCGAAACGCTGTTGCGGGAAGGGTGCGGCGAGAGTGCGGGGCTGATGTGCGATGAGGTGCTCAAGGGTGCCCAGAGAATGAGCCGGATGATCGAGGCTCTGGTCGACGTGGCGCGACTCGAGGGTGGGCAACTGGTGCCGAAGGCATCCGCGCTCCTCCTCGGCTCCTTTGTCCAGCAGTTGCTCGGCCGTTTGCAAGGGGTCAGGTTGAAGGGGTTTCTGGAGACGGGCCGCTTGACGGCCGAGATCCCGGCCAACTTGTCGCCGGTCCTGGCCGACCCGGACCTGCTGGAGCGCATTCTCCTGAATCTTCTGACCAACGCGATGAAATATTCACCGGCGGAGAGCCCGGTCCGGTTGGAGGCCCGGCGAAAGGAGGGCGAGATCGAAATTTCGGTCATCGACCGGGGGGAGGGGATCGCGCCGGAGGACCAGTCCTGCATCTTCGAACGCTTCTGCCGGCCGGCGGGCGTCCGGCGCTCGGACAGCGTCGGTCTCGGTCTCTACATCACCCGGAAGCTGGTTGAGGCCCAAGGCGGAAGCATTCGCGTCGAGAGCACCCCCGGCGAGGGGAGCACCTTTTCCTTCACATTGCCGGTGGCTTAGAGGCAGGTCCAAAGCCCAAAGTCCAAGGTCAAGAGGCCAAGATCAGGTGAAAGTCTGTGACTGATGCGATCCTCGGCATTCTGACCGAATGCTGGGAATTCCTCCTCGAGTCTTCCCTCTACATGCTCTTCGGCTTCCTCGCTGCCGGCCGTGTCGGCGGCGCTCGTGCTCGTTGGTCTGATCGTTTGGCAGAATCTCAGGGGATGGTGGGGGAAGAAGGGAGGATGCTGCGGGTAGTGGGCGTGGCTCCATGCGGATCGTTGCCCATCC
>Ga0256865_1000789_pt1 | contig 10414 bp, 13 predicted proteins | sample RVTome_14_FD_187337 | JGI IMG/M metagenome (GOLD analysis project Ga0256865, IMG submission 187337) | Soil microbial communities from uranium-contaminated site in the Upper Colorado River Basin, Wyoming, United States - RVT145D125 HiSeq ... | reverse complement strand
AGTCGCACGGCGGGACCCTCCGCGTGGAGAGCCGCATCGGCGTCGGCACGAGGTTCATCCTCCGGTTCCCGGCGTCCCGATGAAACTGTACCTCGTCCGACATGCGGAGGCGATCGGGCGCTCCGGGACGATGCCGGACGCGATCCGGCACCTGACGCCGAAAGGCCGTCTCGTTTTCCGGAAGGTCGCCCGGAGAGTCCGCAAAGAGGGGGCCACCCCCGACGTCATCTTCACGAGCCCCCTGCTGCGCGCCGTCCAGACCGCAGAGATCCTCGCGGAACGCTTGAAGCACAAAGGACCCGTCCCCGTGGTGAAAGCACTCTCCCCGGGATTCGACCTGAAGGCGCTCCGCCTCCTGCTCGCCGGAGCGGGCAATCCCCGGGAAGCGGCGTTCGTCGGGCATGAACCGGACCTGGGCGACCTCGCGGCGACTCTTCTGGCGATTCCGGGAGGGTCCCCGCTTCGGAAGGGAGCCGTGCTGGCCCTGGAAGTGGATTCCGGGGTCCCGAAGGGGGGGGCGAAATTCCTCTGGAGGACGGACGGGAAGGGAACGGTCACTCGCATCGCCGACGCGATGGGAGGGTGACGGGGCCCGGGTCTATCGCTTTTCCCGCATCAACGAACGCCGCGCCGCGGTGATTTCCTTCCCGCGGGCCGCGTCGATCCCGGGAGACGCAAGGTCGAGCTTCCAGAGCGCTTCGACGATCGCCGACGCGACCACCAGCCGCGTATACCATTTGTTGTCCGCCGGCACCACGTACCACGGGGCTTCCCGGGAGGCCGTGCGACGGATGGCGTCCTCGTAGGCCGCCATGTAGTCGTCCCAATACCTCCGCTCCCCGACGTCGGCAGGGGAGAATTTCCAATTCTTTTCCGGCTGTTCGAGCCGCTGCAGGAAACGGCGTTTCTGCTCCTTTCGCGAGATGTGGAGGAAGAACTTGAGCACCGTGGTGCCCTGCCGCACAAGGTACCGCTCGAAACCGGCGATGTCGGCGAGGCGCTCCTTCCAGATGCCCTTGGTCACGTGCCCCGGTGGCAACTTCTGCCGCCCGAGCAGTTCCGGGTGCACGCGAACCACGAGGACCTCCTCGTAGTACGACCGGTTGAAGATGCCGATGCGGCCGCGCTCCGGCAGGCGCTTCAGGCAACGCCACAGGAAGTCGTGGTCGAGCTCTTCCATGGAAGGCTGCTGGAACGAGAACACCTGGCACCCCTGTGGATTTACCCCCGACATGACGTGCCCGATGGTGCCGTCCTTGCCGGCGGCGTCCATCGCCTGGAACAGCAGCAGCAGCGAGCGACGGTCCTGGGCGTAGAGCTTGCCCTGCTCCTCTGCCAGCCACTGGATCCCCTTCTCCAACAGATCCCGGGCCATCGGCTTCTGGTCGGACCCGAAACCTCCCGTGTCGCCCGGGTCGAAGTCCTTCAGGCGGAAGCCCTTTCCCTTCGTGATGCGATAGGGGTCGACCAGCTTTTCGATCCTTTTCAGGATCTCCCGCCTCTCCTTGTCCATGGCAATAAATCCCCGGGAAGATGGATTTGAGAGAGAAGGGGCGGGGGAATTCCCCCGCCCCGATGCTTGCGCCGCCGTCGGAGGCGTTACCCCCGGGCGGCCGCGTTACCTACTTCTTATGGCAGTCGTCGCACTTCTTGAAGGGGCCCTTGTTCGCCTTCTTGTGGCAATCCTTGCACTGGGTGTGGAACGCCTCCTTCGCGGAGAGCTTCTTCCCCTCGGTCTTGTCGCCGTGGCACTTCCCGCACTTCTGCTCGGCCCCGGCCTTGTCCTTGTGGTGGCAGGAGGCGCAATCCTTGCTGTGCTTCGCGTGCTCGAAGGAGACCGGCCCCTTGGCTTTCGCAGCCTTCAGGACGAGGGGCTTGTCCGGCGCAGCTGCGAATCCCGTGCCGACCGCGAAAGCCATTGCGACGACCAGAGCTGTGAAAAACGCGACTTTCCTCATCGAGGCACTCCCTTCCGGTTGGTTTGGGTGGAATCATAAATTCGGAGGAAAAGATTATCAACCAAAACTTCTTAACACGAACTTAACATCCACCTCACCCCCCCTTGATGTAAACAAAATAGGATGCCCTCAAGCCGAAAAGGCGAACCATCTTACAGGGGGGTCGAACGAATGAAAAAGATCCACGGTGTCCTGGCAGGAGTCCTGGCAACGCTCGCCGTCGTCTCCATCGCGTCCGCGGCGGATCCGCTGACGATCAACGGCGCGGGGGCGACTTTCCCGTACCCGCTGTATTCGAAATGGTTCTATGAATATTCCAACGCCAACCCGGGCGTCCGGTTCAACTACCAGTCGATCGGCTCCGGCGGGGGGATCAAGCAGATCACCGCGGGGACGGTGAACTTCGGCGCCACCGACGCGCCGATGACGGAAGAGAGCATGAAAAAGCTTCCGGGGGCCATCCTCCACATTCCGACGGCGCTCGGCGCGGTGGTCCCGGTCTACAACCTCGACGGCGTCCCGGCCGGGCTGAAGCTCACGCCGGACGTCCTCGCCGGGATCTTCCTCGGTAAGATCACCCGTTGGAACGATCCGAAGCTCGCGGAGCTGAACAAGGCGGTGACGATGCCGAACGCGGACATCGTGGTCGCCCACCGATCCGACGGGTCCGGCACCACGGACATCTTCACGAACTACCTGACGACGGTGAACGCCGAGTGGCGCGCGAAGGTCGGCCGCGGCCCGTCCGTCAACTGGCCGGTGGGGATCGGCGGGAAGGGGAACGAGGGCGTCGCCGGCGTGGTGAAGCAGACCCCCGGAGCCATCGGGTATGTCGAGCTCGCCTACGCCAAGCAGAACAAGATGAAGGTGGCGTCGCTGCGGAACAAGGAGGGGCAATTCGTTACGCCGACCCTGGAGGCGACCTCCGCCGCCGCGGCGGGGGTGGCGAAGTCGATGCCGGACGATTTCCGGGTTTCGCTGGTCGACGCTCCCGGAAAGGAGTCGTGGCCCATCTCCGGCCTCACCTGGATCCTCGTCTACAAGGACCAGGCGGACGAGGCCAGGGGGAAGGCCATCGTCCAGTTCCTCAAGTGGGCGATCCGGGACGGCCAGAAGATGGAGGCCGCGCTCGACTACGCCGCGCTTCCGAAGCCCGTGGTGGAAAAGGTCGACAAGGCGCTGAAACAGATCTCTTTCAAAGGGAAGTCCCTGTACTGAATGGCCCGGAAAACCGGCGGAAACATAAAGGACCTCCTCTTCGAACGAACCACGGGTGCGTTCGCCTTCCTGGTTCTTTTCCTGGCGGCGCTCCTGTTCGCGGTGCTCCTGCGGGAATCGATGCCCGCCTTGCGGAAGTTCGGGGCCGCGTTCCTCGTCACCGGGACGTGGGACCCGGTCCTCGATCAGTTCGGCGCTCTGCCCTTCATCTACGGAACCCTGGTCTCCTCCTTCCTCGCCGTCCTCATCGCCGTGCCGTTGAGCGTCGGGGCCGCGATCTTCATCAACGAGTTCGCACCCCCCTGGATGAAGACGCCCGTGTCGTTCCTCGCGGAACTCCTCGCGGCGATCCCCAGCGTGATCTACGGCCTCTGGGGGATCTTCGTTCTCGTGCCGGTCCTGCGGGATTGGTTCATGAAACCCGTGACGAAGTACCTGGGCTGGATTCCTCTCTTCAAGGGACCGGTGTACGGTCCGAGCATGCTGGCGGCGGGGGTTCTCCTTGCGATCATGATCGTCCCGTTCATCCTGTCGGTCAGCAGGGAGGTGCTCGCCACGGTGCCGCAGCGTCAGAAGGAGGCGGTCCTGTCGCTGGGGGGCACCCGTTGGGAGATGCTCCGGATCGTGATCGGGCAGCACTGCATCCCCGGCATCTTCGGGGCGACGATCCTCGGCCTGGGACGGGCGTTGGGAGAGACGATGGCGGTCACGATGGTCATCGGGAACCGCCCGGAGGCCATCCTCTCGCTGTTCCAGCCGGGATACTCGATGGCGGCGGTCATCGCCAACGAATTCACCGAGGCCGTCGGAGACGTTTATCTCTCCTCCCTGGTCCTCATCGGGCTCGTCCTCTTTACGATGACCCTCGCCGTGAACCTCGCGGCCAAGTGGATCCTCACGAAGATGGTCGCGCGCGCCTCCCGGGGGATCTGACGGAATGGGAACGATCTCCTTCCGCCGGAAGGCCCTCGACAGCACCATGAAGGCGTTGTTCTTCCTCGCGGCGCTTCTCGTCATCCTGCCGTTGTTCCTCATCTTCTTCGACCTGCTGATCAAGGGGGCCAAGGAACTCAAGTTGACGCTGCTGATCGACCTCCCCCACCCCGTCGGGGAGCCGGGAGGGGGGATCGCGAACGGGATCGCCGGGACCCTCGTCATCACCCTCATGACGATGCTCTGGTCGGTTCCCACGGCGGTCATGTGCGGGATCTACCTCGCGGAGTACGGGAGGGGGAAGTTCGCCTCCGCGGTCCGGTTCGCCGCCGACACGATGACCGGCGTTCCCTCCATCATCATGGGGATCTTCGGCTACATCCTCCTGGTCCTCCCGATGAAGCGCTTTTCCGCCTGGGCGGGAGCGGCCGCCCTTTCCATGATCTTCATCCCCGTCGTCGTGCGGACGACGGAGGAGATGCTCCGGACCGTCCCGACGACGGTGCGGGAAGCCGCCCTGGCGCTGGGGATCGCGCGATGGAAGGCCACCCTGCGGATCACGGTGAGAACGGCATGGCCGGGGATCCTGACGGGGATCCTTCTCGCCATGGCGCGCATCATAGGGGAGACCGCCCCCCTGCTCTTCACCGCCTTGGGGAACCAGTTCTGGCAGACGAGGCTCGATCAACCGATAGCGGCGGTGCCGCTCCAGGTATTCACCTATGCGATCTCGCCCTACGAGGACTGGCACGACAAGGCGTGGGCGGGGGCTCTTGTACTGATCACGATGGTTCTCGTCATCAACATTGTTGCCCGGGTCCTCACCCGGCGGAAACGGTAGGAGGCGGAACGCTCATGGAAAACGTATTCGAAATCCGCGACCTGAGCAGCTGGTTCGGGGAGAACCAGGTGCTGAAGATGATCCGGATGGATATCGCGAAAAACTCGGTCACCTCCGTGATGGGCCCCTCGGGATGCGGGAAGAGCACCTTCATCCGGTGCCTGAACCGGATGCACGACATGACCCCCGGGTTCCGGATCGAGGGGGAAATCCTCCTCGACGGGACGAACATCTACTCCGAAAAGGTGGACCCGGTGTACCTCCGCCGGCGGGTCGGGATGGTCTTCCAGCAGCCGAACCCGTTCCCCCGCATGACGGTGTTCGAGAACGTCGCCGTCGGGCTCAAGCTGAACGGAAGGAACCTCTCCCGGGCGGACATCGCCGAGAAGGTGGAGCGGTCGCTCGTCATGGCGGCCCTCTGGAACGAGGTGAAGGATCACCTCTCCCGGTCGGGGGTGTCCCTCTCCGGCGGACAGCAGCAGCGCCTTTGCATCGCCCGTGCCCTCGCCGTCGAGCCGGAAGTGCTCCTGATGGACGAGCCGTGCTCCGCGCTGGACCCGATGTCCACCGCGAAGATCGAGGAACTGATCGAGGACCTGAGCGAAAAATACACGATCGCCGTCGTCACGCACAACATGCAGCAGGCCGCCCGCATCTCCGACCAGGTCGCCTTCATCCTCATGGGGGAGCTGATCGAGATGGACAAGAGCGGAAAGATCTTCACGAACCCGTCGGACAAGCGGACGGAGGAGTACATTACGGGAAGGTTCGGATGATCTTCCCGACGAGGCGGTGAGCGCGGATGAAGAAACATTATTCGGAACAGCTGGCGGGGCTTCGCGAGCTGGTCCTCCGCATGGGAGGGCTGGTGGAACAGATGACCCGGAGGGTCGTTCAGGCGCTGGTCGAGCGCAACGTCGCCCTCCTCGCCGAAGTCCGTTCCATGGAGACCCAGGTCAACCAGCTCCACATCGAGATCGACGAGGTGTGCATCGAGCTCATCGCGCTGCGCCAGCCGACGGCCATCGATCTCCGCTTCATCGCCGCCGCGATGAAGATCAACACGGACATGGAGCGGATCGGCGACCAGGCGATCAACATCACGGAGCGGGCGGAGTCGCTTCTCGCCGTCCCCACGCTCAAACCGCTGATCGACATCCCGCGGATGGCCGATATCGCGCAGGAGATGCTGAAAGCCTCGCTCGACGCCTTCGTCAACGGGGACGACGAATTGGCGTACGCGACGATCCTTCGGGACGACACCCTGGACCAGCTCAAGGACCAGATCTTCCGCGAGCTCCTGACCTTCATGATGTCCGACCCGACCACCATCCCGCGGGCGATGGATCTGATCCTCGTCTCGCGCCACCTCGAACGGATCGGGGACCACGCCACCAACATCTGCGAGGACGTGATCTTCATGGTCAAGGGGAAGGACGTCCGGCACCAGGGGCCGCTCGCTTAGTGCTGCGTTTCATAAATACGGTTGCATTCGAGGCCCGCTGCATCCGCCCCGGCGGAGTTGTGCCCCTCATGCCGCGCAAGCGAGACGATATCGGCTGTCAGGGGGTACCCCAAGGGAGCGAACTTTGTCCGGGAATGGGGCGGCTCCCTCACCGTACTTGCGCAGTACGCCTCGGTCGCGACGCCTTGCCGGATGCGGCGCATCGGCCCTCTCGGTGCGACACCGTATTTATGAAACGCAACACTTAGGGAGGCCCGGAGACCGCGAATGGCGAAAATCGCCGCCATCGACATGGGGTCCAACGCGATCCGGTTCTACGCGGTGGAGACGACGGGGGAATCCGGTTACCGGGTCCTCGAAAACGTGCGGGAGCCGATCCGCCTGGGCGGCGACGTGTTCCTCAAGGGGACCATCCGGGAAGAGAACATCCGGAAGGCCGAGGCCGCCTTCCGCCGGTTCCGCCAGCTCCTGAAGGCGCACGGGGTGCAGACCGTCCGGGCGGTGGCGACCTGTGCCACGCGGGAGGCGTCCAACGCCGACCTGTTGCTCAGCCGCCTCGAACGCGCCTCCGGCATCCGCGTCGAAGTCATCAACGGCGACGAAGAGGCCCGGCTGATCGCCCTCGCCGTCGGGAAAAAGATCCCTCTCGGGAGAAAAAGCGCGTTGATCGTCGACCTCGGAGGCGGCTCGGTGGAGATCACCTTCGTCGATAACGGCCGGATCACCCTGACGGATTCCCACAACTTCGGGGCGGTCCGGCTGCTGGACATACTGTCCTCCGCCGAGGAAGACCTCCGCAGCGCGGGGCAGTTGCTGAACGAATACATGGAATTGATCAGCCGGAAGCTTTCACGGCGGGGAGACGGGAAGAAGGCCACCCTGTTCATCGCCACCGGAGGGAACGTCGAGTCGATCGCCGGCATCCCCGAGGCCGGGGCGGAGCCCCACCCCGACTACCCGGACACCGTGCGCATCAGGACCGGGAGCCTCCGAAGGCTCATGGAAGAGCTCTCCGGAATGTCGCTGAAAAGCCGGATGGAGCGGTTCGGCCTCCGGGAGGACCGCGCCGACGTCATCCTCCCCGCCTGCTTCGTCTACCACCGGATCGCGGAGCTGAACGGCTCCGAGGAGATCCTCGTCCCCCGGGTGAGCCTGAAGGACGGCGTCATCCAGGAGATCCTCGAGCAGGCAAAGGGGGCCGAGCACCTGCTGGACCTCCGGGAGCAGGTGGGCGTGTCGTGCCGCGAATTGATGGCCCGGTACAAGATGGACCAGAAACACGCGGAGAAGGTCGCGGATCTCGTCCTGAGCCTCTTCGACCAGACGGAGCCGCTCCACGGCCTGGGAAAGCAGGAGCGGATCTACCTCGAGGCGGCGGCGCTCCTGCACGACATCGGTTACTTCATCAGCATGCAGAAGCACCACAAGCACAGCCACTACATCATCTCCAACTCGGAGATCGTAGGTCTCTCTCCCCTGGAACGCCTGGTCGTAGCGGGGATCGCCCGGTACCACCGCAAGGCGACCCCCGGCGCGAACCACCCCGAACTCGAGGCCCTCCCCAAGCGCGAACGCGACGTCGTCCGGGCCCTCTCCTCCATGCTTCGGATCGCCGATGCGCTCGACAAGGAGCATGCCGGGGCGATCCGGAGCATCGACTGCCGCATCCAGAACGGATCGCTCGTCCTTCGGGCCGCCACCAAGAAATCGTGCCGGCTGGAGGCCCTCGGCATCCTGAGCAACGCGTCGATGTTCCGCGACCACTTCGGCGTCGACGTGAAGCTGAACATCGAGCCGGAAGGATGACCCCATGACCCCTCGCCCTCTCATCAACAATACCCCGGGGAAGCTGATCGCCGTCGAGGGACTCGACGGGTCGGGGAAGTCGACGCAGGTGTACCTCATCCAGCGGTGGCTGGAGCTTTCCGGGTACAAGGTCTTCTTCACCGAGTGGAACTCCTCCCTGATCGTCCGGGAGGCCACGCGGAAAGGGAAAAGGCGGAACCTCCTCACGCCGACCACCTTCTCCCTGATCCACTGCACCGATTTCGCCGACCGGTACGAACGGAACATCCTCCCGATGCTGAAGGCGGGGTTCATCGTGCTGGCGGACCGCTACAAGTTCACCGCGCTCGCTCGCGACACCGTGCGGGGATGCCCCCAGGAGTGGGTCGAACAGCTCTACAGCTTCGCGTTCCAGCCGGACATCACGTTCTACTTCTCCCTTCCCCTGCGCACGGCGCTCGACCGGATCCTGGGCGGCCGGCCGGCCCTCAAATACCACGAGGCGGGGATGGACCTCGGGCTCTCCCCCGACCCGGTGGCGAGCTTCAAGATCTTCCAGGGGAGAATCCACAAGGCGTACGAGCTCCTCGCGAAAAAACACGGCTTCACCCGGATCTCCTCCGACCGCCCGGTCGAGGCGATCCAGGAGGAGGTTCGCGGGGTCCTGCGCGACCGGATCGACCTGGCGCATTACAAGGCCGTCGCCCGGTGGATCGTCCGATGATCCCGTCGACGCGCTTCCGGTTCTACGGGGAAGGGATCCCCGGGGTGAACCTGGCCGATCTCAAGGGCAAGCTCATCGTCCTCGAGGGGCCGGACGCGTCCGGGCGGAGCACGCAGATCGCCCTCCTCACCGACTGGCTGGAACGGCGCGGCCACGCCGTGGAGCACGTCGGGTTGAAACGGTCCACCCTCGTCTCCGGAGAGCTCGCTGCGGCCAAGGAGGGGAACGTCCTCTCTCCCCGGACGCTGTCGCTGTTCTATGCCACCGATTTCGCCGACCAGTTGGAAAACCGGATCCTTCCGGCGCTGCGGGCGGGGTTCATCGTGCTCGCCGACCGGTACATCTACACCCTGATGGCGCGGGACATCGTCCGGGGAGCCGACCTTGCGTGGCTGCAGTCGGTGTACAGCATCGCCCTCGTCCCCGATCTCGTGATGTACCTCCGCGTGACGCCCCAGAAGCTCCTCGAACGGTACATCTACCGCGGGCGGGAGCTGGATTACTGGGAATCGGGGATGGACATCGGGTACAACCGCTCCTGGTACGACTCGTTCATCCGGTACCAGACGGAGCTTCACCGATCGTTCATGCGCCTCCAGGCCCTGTACGGATTCGTCCCCGTGAGCGGGATGAGGACCCCGCGCGCCGTCACCCGGGAGCTGCAGACCAGGATCGAGGCCGTCATCGGCCCATCCCTGTAAGTGTCGACGATTCAGATCACCAAGGAGGACCGGATCTTGCCGCCAGCCATGAAGAATCCGTCGAAAGGAACATCGAAGAAACCGGCGGCGGCGAAGGCCGCCGCCGCCGGAAAGCCACCGGCGGTCCCGCGGAACATCGCGGCGGTCCTGGGACGCAAGCCGTCCCGGAAAGCGGCCCGGGAAATGCTTTTGCTCGAGACGCGCCGGCTTCGCGCGATGTTCTCGGAGATCGCGGAGCGCTACGTGGCGAACACGGAAGGGGAGATCGCCTCCGTCATCGCCGCCATCGAGGCAAGGACGCTCCCGGCCGAAAAGATCGAGGGAATGCTGAAAGCCGTGCGCGCCCTGACCGTCAAGCCGCAAAAAGGGCGGCGCAAGGACCTGTCCCGCATCGAAAATACGGTGGAAACCTTGCTCAAGGCGCTGGAAGAGTAGGAGGCGCGCCTTGGAGGAGGCGGCGTTCCTCGCGGAGACGGGGCGGGCGCGGATCGACCTGTTCCGGAAGCGCCTGGGACGGGCCGCCGCCGACCCCTCCTCGGAAGCAGCCATCCACGACCTCCGGGTCTCCATCCGGAGGGTTCTCGCCTGGATCGCCGTGCGGAGTGCGCTGCTCGGACCGGACCGGAAACTTCCGGCGGCCCGCTCCTCGCTGAAGGCGCTCATGTCCCCCCTCGGGAAACTGCGCGATGCGCACGTGAAACGCGACGTGATCCGAACGATCCTGCCGAAGGGGGACGAACCGTCCTACCTTTACGCCCTCCTCGTGGCGAGCGATGTCGCCCGTTGGGA
>Ga0256865_1000787_pt1 | contig 10429 bp, 12 predicted proteins | sample RVTome_14_FD_187337 | JGI IMG/M metagenome (GOLD analysis project Ga0256865, IMG submission 187337) | Soil microbial communities from uranium-contaminated site in the Upper Colorado River Basin, Wyoming, United States - RVT145D125 HiSeq ... | reverse complement strand
GTCGCCTCCACGATGCCGGAGCATCTGCGCTGATGTATCACGACCACCACTTCCATCCTCTGGGATACACCCAGCTGGTCAATGGTCTCGAGCTGTTTGACGCACGAGACATCGACTCCCTGCTCGGCATGGTGTCGGAGTTCGGGGAGAGCCGGGACGGCCCGATCGTCGGACAACGGGTCAACGACGAGACGCTTGCCGACGGGCGCCTCCCGACCCGGACGGACATCGACGACGTGGTCTCCGACCGGCCGGTGTTCCTCTACCGGTACTGCGGTCATGTCGCCATGGCCAACAGCGTGGCCCTGGAATTGTCGAGGGTCGACGAGACCACTCCCGATCCCGAGGGCGGGTCCATCGACCGGGATCACTCCGGACGGCCGACCGGGGTCCTCCGCGAGGACGCAATCGGGCTCGTCGCCGACGTTCTGGCGCCCCGGGTCGAGCAGCCGACGGATGAGGAAGTTCTGTCCGCTTTGGCCGGACTGATCGATCTCGGCCTGGGCTCCGTCACCGGCATCGTCGCCGCCTCCGATCCAATGTGGTGCGGGGTGGGTGACGAGTTGGAGACCATCTGCCGGCTGGCCCCGGAGTTGCCGATCGACATGCTCCTCTATGTGACCGCGGATGATCCCGCCGCCCTCACCCTCGCCGCCACCCGCATCGAGACCGCCGGGGGCCGGATCCAATTCGGCGGCTGGAAGGACTGGTCCGACGGTTCCTTCGGTGGTCGCACCGCCGCCATGTACCAGCCATACACCGACGACCCGAGTGAGCTCGGGATGGTTCGCCTGAGACACGAGCACGCGATCACGATGGGCGAGACCTCATTGGGGCTTGGCGGCGGAGTGGCGCTGCATGCGATCGGGGACCGCGCCAATGACATGGTCCTCGACATCCACGAGGACCTCATCGGCCGCGGCGCCGACCCCTCCAAGCTCCGAATCGAACACGCCTCGATTCTCACCGAAGCCGCCGTGGACCGGATGGCCCGTCTCGGGGTGACCGCTTCGGTGCAACCTGCCTTCTTGGCGTCTGAGGAAGATTGGCTGCTCAGACGGCTCGGTGACGAACGGATGAACCGGGTCTACCCGTTCCGGTCGCTCGCCGAGGCCGGGGTGACCCTGCTCGGTGGCAGCGATGCGCCGGTCGAGAACCCGGACCCGGAGATCGGGATCTCGTCGGCGGTGCACCGGCACGGCATCAACCCGACCGAGTCGGTCAGCCGGAGTGTTGCCCAGAGCTGGTTCCGCCCGCCTGTCTTTCTCTAGACATACACAACTTCTTTGCATAGTTCTTCTGTATAGCGTTATGCTGGACTAATGACAGCAGAACCGCACATCCACCTCACTTCGGAGATGGTGCAGGCATTGGCTCATCCACTGCGGATGAGAATGCTCGGGATTCTCCGGGTCGAGGGTCCGGCCACCGCCACCGACCTGGCGCGACGGTGTGAGACCAACACCGGGGCAACCAGCTACCACTTGCGGCAGTTGGCCAAGGTCGGCCTCGTGGAAGAGGACGAGCGGCCCGAAGGTGGTCGCCGTCGATGGTGGAAGGCATCGCAGTCGTCAATGTCCTGGCGTGACACCGAACACGACGACGACCCCAAGGCGCGGACGGCATCCGATTGGCTGGTCCGCAGCCTTCACCGCACCTACGGCACATGGGTGGACAGCTGGCTTGACGCCCGAGATCGGTGGCCGAAGGAGTGGCGAGACGCGGCCGATCAGTCCGACTTCGTGGTGACCGCGACTCCAGATCGCCTCGTCGAGCTCAACAAAAGGGTCCACCAGCTGATCATCGAGTTCGGCCAGGAGCGGCACGAGGGCGAGCAGGTCGCCATCGTCTACTACTCGTTCCCGGAGCGGGTCATCGAGAGATGAGCGACCTGACCGCCAGTCAGCTCACTCGCCGTTATCTGATCCTTCGGGCGACGAGGTGGTTTCCCACCGGCCTGATCATCCCCGTGTTCGTCCTCTACCTCATCGACAAGGGCCTCAGCCTCGGCCAAATCGGGATGGTGACGGCGACCCAAGGCTTGATGGTTCTCCTTCTCGAGCTACCCACTGGCGGGCTTGCCGACGCCATCGGGCGAAAACGGGTTCTCGTCGTCGCCAACCTGTTCGAGCTTGTTTCCATCGCGATGATCCTCACCGCTCCGAGTCTGGCCTGGTTCATGGTCGCATTTGGGATACAGGGGGTCTACCGGGCCTTGGAGAGCGGGCCTCTCGACGCCTGGTTCGTCGACGGGCTCCATCAGCATGGCGCTCACGACCAGGTCGAAAAGGGACTCGGTCGCGGAGGCATGGTCATCGGCGCGGCTCTGGCTGCAGGCTCGATCTGTGGCGGAGGTTTGGTGGCCTGGGATCCGATCCCCGGCTTGGCCGCTCTGGCCACACCCCTGGTGTTCAACCTCGCTCTGCGGACCGTCGACACCGCGGCTCTCGTCATGCTGATGCGGGAGCTTCGTCCGGCGCTGGGGATCAGAGCAGTGATGGAATCGGCTCGCGATGTTCCCATTGTCATCAAGAGCGCCCTGGCGGTCTTGGGTCGGTCCGTGCCCCTCCGCCTCCTCCTCGTGATCGAGGTGACCTGGGGTGTTGGAGCCATTGCGTGGGAAGGTCTGTTTCCCGCCAGACTCGGGGAGATCGTGGGGGTTGACGAGGCTGCCAGCCTGATGGGCCCACTGGCCGCGGCGGCGTGGGCAAGCTCAGCCGCGGGCTCAGGGCTGGTCATGCTCGCATCGAAGCGGCTGGGCCGTCACCGGACCGCCGCTCTCATCCGAGGCATCCAGGCCATCAGCGTCATCGCCATGGGAGCCATCGGTGGGGTGGTCGGGATAGCCGTCGCCTATCTGACCTGTTTCGCCATGCTCGGCGCTTCGAGCCCGGTGCACATGGCAATGGTCCACGACGAGGCAGACGCATCGAATCGAACCACTGTCACATCGCTCAACAACATGTGCGGGATGGCGGCCGCGGCTCTGGCCGGCATCGTCCTCGGGTTCGTTGCCGACGCATCGGGCGTGCCGATGGCGATGTTCATCGCGGCTGCTGTGGTCGCGTCGGCGGCACCGCTCTATCTCATAGCCGGCCGTCGCACCAAGGCGTTGGCCAAGGCGGTGTAGTCGTCTCGCGAGTTGTGGAGATGGGCCGAGAGCCGGAGCAACTCGGAGGGCCAAGACGGCCAGATCGAGATCAGGGTTTCGAAACCAGCTTCCAAAAGCTCGAACATGAGTGGCGAGAGGTCGCCGCCGGGATCGGGCAGGTCGCGGCCCGGCAGCCGAAGCGGTGCCATCGACCCCAGCATCTCGTCGGGCACCGGGCTATCGACGCCCAACGCATCGGCCACCAAATCCCTCCCGGTGAGAACCATCTGATGATTGTGCGCCATGACACCGGGCCATCCGCCTTCATGGGCCCTTTCGATCGCCGCGATGGCTTCGGGCACCACCAGCCAGGCCGTGAAGTCGTCGGTACCGGTCCAGTCGAAGAGCTGCCGGTAGCGGGTGGACCCCTCGGGCACATCGGCGTTCCAGCCGTGTGAGATCACGGTGGGAACGGTGAAGTCGCGCCTATCGGATCTCGTGTAGAGAAACCCGGCGCCCTTCGGGGCGCAGACCCATTTGTGGAGATTCCCCGCGTACCAAGAAGCACCGAGCGTCTCGAGGTCGAGGAGCACCTGACCCGGCCCGTGGGCACCGTCGACCAACACCGGGATCTCCGGTTCCAGCTCGGCAATGATCTCGGCCACCGGCAGGATCAGACCGCTCGGAGAGGTGATGTGATCCAGCACAACCAGCCGGGTCCGGTCGGTGACTTCGGCCAGCAAGGCGTCGGTTGCGGCTCGGGGAGAGTCGATCAGGAACGGGATCGCTGCCACCCTGACCACCAGCTCCTGCCGACCGGCGAGATGGTGGAGCATCTGACGGACGGCGTTGTAGTCGTGGGCCTGGGTGACGATCTCGTCCCCGGGTGAGAACCGGGGCTCCATGCTCCGGAGGACCGCGGCGATACCGGCGGAGGCGTTGGTGACGAAGACGAGTCCGGCGGGATCGGCGCCGACGAAGCTCGCCGTGATCGTGCGCGACCGGGCGAGCAACTCGGGCAGCTCGTTGATCATGAAGCGGTTGGGGGCCGCCTCCATCCGGTCCACCAACCTCCGCTGCGCCTCCAGCACCGGGACCGGGGTCGCGCCAAACGAACCGTGGTTGAGGTGTATGCGGTCAGGGTCCAGGGCCCACATTGCGGGGCACGATATGCCCTTCCGTGAAGATCCGAGGCGCTCTGGCCGACCTTTTGCTTTGCGGAAAGGGTTTACGCTGGGCGGTTCATGTTCGACTACACCAATCTCACCCCCGGCGACGTCGAGAAGGGGATCGACGACGCCATCAGCCGCGCCACCAAGATGCTGGACCGAATCGTCGATCCGGAAACCGAGTCGACCTACCAGACGACGGTGCTGGCAATGGACGAGGTAGGGGACCTGATCGGGACCGCCGGCGCCCGCTACGGCTTCATGTCATATGTCCATCCCGATGAGGAAGTCCGGGAGACGGCACTCAAAGGGCAGGAGAAGCTGCAGGCCTTCGGCGTCGAGATCATCTTCCGGGACGACCTGTACGAGACGATTAGGGCATTCTCGGAGACCGATGAAGCGGCGGCGCTTACCGGCGAGGGAGCCCGCGCCCTGGAGCATGCCCTGCGTGATTTCCGCCGCGCCGGGCACGGTCTGGAGAAGGAGAAGCGCAACGCACTGAAGGAGAAGGCCCAGCGGCTCTCCCAGATCGGGATCCAGTTCCAGTCGAACATCGACAACGACCCCAATCGCCTTCTCGTGGAAAGAGACGACCTCGCCGGCCTCCCCGATGTGTACATCGACTCACTCGATACCGACGAGGAGACCGGGAAACTCGTCGTGACCATGGCCTACCCCCATGTCGTGCCGTTCAACAAGAACGCCGAGCGCCGCGACCTGAGAGAAGAGCTGTCGTTCCTGTACAACACGCGGGCGATCGAGGCCAACCAGCCGTTACTAGCCGAGGCGATCAGGTTGAGAGACGAGAGCGCCCAACTCCTCGGGTACGAGTCGTTCGCCCACTACAACCTCGAGGAGCGGATGGCGAAGACGCCGGAGAATGTCGCCCGGTTCTACGACGACCTGATCCCCGGACTCACCTCACTGGGCAAGACCGAGATGGCAGAGATAGCCGAGCTGCTGAATGCCGACACCGGCGATAGCGTGGTCCGGACCTGGGACTGGAACTACTACGACACCGCGCAGCGTAAGACCAGGTACGGAGTGGACCATTACGAGGTCGCCAAATACCTGCCGCTGGGGCGGGTCCTCGAGGGGATGTTCCAAATCTGCCAGGAGGTGTTCGGGCTCGAGATCTCACGTGTGCCTGAAGCGAGGGCCTGGCACCCCGATGTCGAGCTCTACCAGATCCGGGATTCGGAGAGTGGTGAGATCCTGGCCCACTTCTATCTCGACCTCTTCCCGCGGGAGGGGAAGTTCAGCCACGCGGCCAAGTTCCCCATAACTCCGGGGCGGAGGCTTCCCGACGGCTCATACCAGAGCCCGGTCTGCGCGATGGTGGCCAATTTCACCAAGCCAACCGATGATGCTCCGTCCCTCCTCCAGCACAGCGAGGTGGAGACGCTCTTTCACGAATTCGGCCATGTTCTCCATCACAGCCTGGGACGGACCGAGCTCGCCGGGTTCTCCGGCACCAACGTCGAACGCGACTTCGTCGAGGCGCCGAGCCAGATCATGGAGCATTGGGTGTGGAGACCGGACGTGCTGAGACGGTTCGCCAGACACTATGAGACCGACCAGCCCATACCTGACGAGCTCGTCGACCAACTGGTGGCGGCGCGCCGGCTCAACAAGGGGATCTTCCAGCTGCGGCAGGCCCATTTCGGGTTGCTCGACGCTGCCTTCCACGCCCCCGGGGCGGACAAGGATCTGGAGGCGATCCTTCGGGAGGCCCACGAGATCTCTTTGATGCCCCATCAGGAGGGCACGTTCTTCCCGGCGTCGTTCGGGCATCTGCTCGGGGGGTACGAGGCCTCCTACTACGGCTACATGTGGTCCGAGGTGTTCGGGGACGACATGTTCAGCCGTTTCGAGGATGAGGGAGTCACCAACCCGGCAGTCGGCATGGAGTACCGGAAAGAGGTCCTCGCGGTCGGGGGAACCGCCGACGCCGAGGACATTCTGCGGGACTTCCTGGGGCGTGAACCTGACAATTCCGCATTTTTGCGTAAACTAGGGGTCGAGGGAACCGATCCTGGATCCCAGTCGTCTAATTCCTGACAGACAAGCCCCTCTTCGTGAGCGCTCATGCGTGACCTTTAGGAGCTGTTTACGGGCCGGCCAGCACGCTGGGTGCGGGAGGATCGGGGGCCCACCCGGAATCAACGGGAAATGCAAAACGTTTTATGAGACAAGGCCTGTCGACCAGGAGGGCCACAAATGAGTGAAATTGTCAAAGGTGCTGCCATCAAGGGCATGACCAGACCATCCAAGCGGTTTTCCAACGATCGCATCTGCGCCAAGCGCGGATGCGACACCAGGCTGAGCCAGTACAACAAGAACGAGTACTGCCACGCCCACGCTCCGATCCGCTTTCCCCGCGTCCGCGGGAAGATCATGGACGAGCAGGAAGCCTGACCGTCCTCGAGCATTGACGCCGAAGGGCCCCGGAATGGGGCCCTTCCTCATATATTGGGCATCTCCCCGAACGGTGGAGACAAGGAGCGGATGATGAGAGATGTCGTCCTCCAAGTGCCCGAAGTCCACTGTGACGACTGTAAGACCAGCCTGGAAGGTGCGCTCGAGACCCTTGGTGGCGTCTCCGCCGTCGAGGTGGTCGTTTCCGACGCCACCATCTCCGTGACCTTCGACGACTCCGAGCTGGATCTGGCAACGATCAAGGAGGCCATCGAGGAGCAGGGCTACGCCGTGTTCGGAGGGCCGCGCTGATGCGGGTGGTGTGCGTCAAGTTCCTTGATCCGGTCACCGGGGAGGAGCGTGCTGAAGACTCGTGGCTGAAGCTGGACCGCGAGTACCCCGTCTTGTCAATCGACGTCGAAGCTGATCGGCGCGTGTGGCTCCGGATCGAATCGGAGGAGGCCGGCACACCGGCGCTGTTCGACGCGGAGATGTTCCTCACGACCTCGACCGCGCTGCCGAGCAACTGGCGGGTCCGAGTAGGAGAGGGGGGGTCGCTGGAGCTGGCACCGGAGGCGTGGCTGCGCGCTGGGTTCTGGGAGGACTTCTTTGACCGGGTGCCGGAGGCGATGGAGGCCTACGAGAAGGAGCGGGCGGCCACTCTCGCCGAGGTTGGAGGGGCCTGATGGTCGCCGAGACCATCGGTCTCGCCTCGCCTCTGGTCCCTCACTCAGCCCGCTGCTGCGTCGGCGGTGCGGAGGTGTTGAATCCTTTGTGTGAGGTGTCCGTACGACGAGCCTGTTGGAGGCTCGTTAGCGAAAGGACACCAGAGCAAGTCGCCCGCCATGAGAACGTCCTACAAGGCCAGATGGACAGTTTCGTCGATCAGATCCGAAAGATCCTTGGAGGTTGAGGTTGGAAAGCTTGCAAGTGTCGATTGATCTTCTACGAAGTGTGGCGCAAGTCCTTCTCGATCATGTCGAGGACGTGGAAGGCAGCCACGTTTCGTTCGACAAAGACTTCTACTGGTTCATCCCACCCAAACATCGGTTCAATCCGTATTCAGAACCAACTGAGTTCGCTCTGGGACAATTGACCGATTGCGTTGAGGAACTGGAACGCATTGCGAGCGATCCGGAAAGCGCGATCTCTTACGGCCTCGTCTGATTGGGAGATGTCCTAAGGACCATCGGAGAACAGACCGGCCGGTGATCGACGCGGCCCCCGCGCCCCCTCGTACCTCAATATCTGCCGCACGGGTGTAGGTTGAAAGTGATGGGTTCTCTGCAGTGGCTCGATCGGCCGGTACTCCGCGACCCGGTTGCTCTGATCGCCTTCGAGGGCTGGGGTGATGCGGGTGAGTCGGCCAGCCGCGCCATCTCCGAGCTCGTAAGCCGTCTCGAAGGGGAGCCGTTCGCCCTGATCGATCCGGAGGATCATTTCGACTTTCAGGTTCGGCGGCCGGTCGTCGAGATGGACGAGGCGGGCATCAGAGAGATCTCGTGGCCGCGTAACGAGTTCTACGCGGTGCGCAGTTCGGAACGCGACCTGGTCCTGGTGCTGGGAGAAGAGCCCCACTACCGATGGAAGAGGTTCACGACCGACCTCGTCGAGGCGCTCCGATCGGTGGGAGTGACCCGGGCCATCACACTCGGAGCCTTCATCGGCCAGGTAGCGCACACCCTTCCGGTGCCCCTGGTCGGCTCGGCGACCCGGCCCGATGCCCTGGCGATCCATGGGCTCCTCCCCTCGGGCTACGAGGGGCCGACCGGGATACTCGGAGTGCTCAACCAAGTTCTCGGGTCGAACGGGATCGATGTCATCTCGGTCTGGGCCGCGGTCCCTCACTATCTCTCCAACCAGGAGTATCCGCCTGCCACCGAGGCGCTGGCGATCAAGGCCTCGGAGCTAGCCGGGGTCACCGTCGACATCAGCGAGCTCGCCGGTGCCACCCGTCAGTTCCTCTCCACCGTCGAAGAGGCGATCGAAGGCAATGACGAGTTGGAGGAGTACATCGCCACGCTGGAGGAAGAGGCGGAGACCGAAGACCCCGAGCAGCTCGTCGACGAGATCGAGCGGTTCCTCCGCGACCACTGATCCGACAGGCCTGACGCCGGGCGTCACGCCGACCTGACGCGGTGCATCGAGAAAACGCGACCGGGCCGTTGACGAATCGGAACTTTCCCCTACCATCGACGGCGATGACATCGAATACGACCCTCTGCTGCGTCTGCGCTTGTTGTGTCGCCGCGCCGTGCGGGTTGTGATGTCATGAAGTAGACCAAGAAAAGCATCCGACCCGCATCGGCAACCGATGCGGGTTTTTTTGTGCCCAAAGGAAGAGACATGACTGCGAAAACAGTGGAAAGGCTGGGCAGCCGAAGCGATCTGCGCCGATTCTCGGACATCCGGGAACTGCTTCCCGACGTCTCCAACCCGTCGCCGTTGGTCCGGCTCAACCACGTCGAGCCCGGCCTCTCGGCCGAGACCTACCTCAAGCTGGAATGGCTCAACCCGTTCGGCTCGGTAAAGGATCGGGCGGCCGCCTATCTCCTCTCCGGGTTGAACGAGCGTGGGGCCCTGGGAGACGGCGAGCTCGTCGAAGCATCCTCCGGAAACACTTCGATCGCACTCGCCGCACTGGCAACACTCTCCGGAACCAAGCTGATCACCACTGTTCCCAGCGCGGTGCCAGAAGAGACCATCATCATCCTCAGGATGCTGGGCGCCGAGGTATGGGAGACACCCGACGAGCTCTGCCCGATGGATCATCCCCGTGACGGCGCCATCGCATTGGCCAAGTCGCTGGCTGCATCATCCGACCGGTTCCGGGCAACCGAGCAGTACGAGAACGAGGACAACGTCAGGGCCCATTACGAGACCACCGGACCGGAGATCTGGCGCCAGACCGAAGGCAGGGTCACCTGGTTCGTGGCAGCGTACGGGACGACCGGCACCATCACCGGCGCGGCACGATTCCTCAAGCAACAGAACCCGGAGATCCGCGTCGTTGGGGTCGAGCCCGAGCCCGGGCATCGGCTACCGGGGATGAAGAGCTTCGGCGAGTCGAAACAGCCCGACATCTTCGACCCAACGGTCATCGACCGAACGGTGGTGGTCGGCGACGACGACGCCTACGAAGTCACCAAGGAACTGTGGCGTCGCGAGGCCCTGATGGTCGGGCCATCGACGGGGGCGGTGGTGGCGGCGGCCGGTCAGATCGACACCTCGCCCGACGATGTCATCGTTGCCATATCCGCCGACTCGGGGACCAGATACACCAGCTATTTCAAGGAAATCCTTGGCGAGCATGAAGGGAGACCAGTGATATGACCGAAACCCAACATCTCCGCGAGACCGCGGTGGTCCCGGAGAAGGAGACTCTCGACTGCTCGGGGCTGCTCTGCCCGCTGCCGGTGTATCAGGCGGCGCTGGTTCTCAACCGTCTGACGGCAGGTGACCGATTGCGGCTGATCACAACCGATCCCGGCGCGCTCCGAGACGTTCCGGCAATGGCAAGACAGCGTGGGGACACGCTGCATTCGGTTGTCGAGGAGGAGGGCCGACAGGTCTTCATTCTGGAGAAAGGAGGCACATCGTGACATTGACCAGGACCGGTCCCGTATCGGAGGCGGTATCGGAGCCGGCGAGGCGGCGGAGAATCGCATTGGTCGCGTCCAAAGGGACGCTCGACCAGGCGTATCCGCCTCTCATCCTGGCGTCGACTGCCGTCAGCCTGGGGTGGGAGGCC
>Ga0256865_1000781_pt1 | contig 10478 bp, 10 predicted proteins | sample RVTome_14_FD_187337 | JGI IMG/M metagenome (GOLD analysis project Ga0256865, IMG submission 187337) | Soil microbial communities from uranium-contaminated site in the Upper Colorado River Basin, Wyoming, United States - RVT145D125 HiSeq ... | reverse complement strand
TCGGTAAGCGCGCGGGCGCCATAGGCGATGCGCTTGCCGCCTTCCAAATGCGCGTGAATCGAGGGGTGCGTTTTGGCGCGCTGAAATTCCTTGAACGGGTTGATGTAGGGATTGTCGTAGTCGAGATGGACGACGAAGCCCACCGACACCAGCCGCTCGCCGAAATGATAGAGAAACGAGCCGCCGCCGGTCTTGTCGTCGAGCGGCCAGCCCATGGTGTGCTGGACGAGGCCGGGCCTGTGCTTCTCGGCCGGCACCTCCCACAGCTCCTTCAGGCCGATGCCGAATTTCTGCGGGCCCGACTCGGCATCAAGCCCGAGCTTGCGGATAAGCATCTTCGACAGCGAGCCGCGGGCGCCTTCGGCGAACAAGGTATATTTGCCGGTGAGCGCGATGCCCGGCGTGTAGCTGTCCTTATGGCTGCCGTCGCGGGCGACACCCATGTCGCCGGTGATCACGCCCTCGACCTCGCCGCCAGGGCCGAAGATCACATCGGTGACGGCGAAGCCCGGATAGATCTCGACGCCGAGTGCTTCCGCCTGCTCAGCGAGCCAGCGTGTGAGGCTGCCGAGGCTCCCGATATAGCAGCCGTGATTGCTCATGAGCGGCGGCATGAAGATGTTCGGCACGCGCACGCCGCCCGTCTTCCATAGGTAATAGAAGCGGTCCTCGGTGACAGGCGTGTTGAGCGGCGAGCCCATGTTGCGCCAGTCGGGCAGGAGGCGGTCGAGCGCGATCGGATCGATCACCGCGCCGGACAGGATATGGGCGCCGACCTCCGAGCCTTTCTCGAGCACCACCACGGAAACGTCCTTGCCCTTCTCGGCGGCAAGCTGCTTCAGCCGAATCGCGGCAGCGAGCCCGGCCGGGCCGGCGCCGACAATGACGACGTCGAACTCCATGGTTTCGCGTTCAGGAACGTCGCTCAAACCACTTTGCTCCTTTTGCAATTAGGCCAATGTCGATAGACAACACTCAGTGTCATTCCCCGCGAAGGCGGGGAATCCAGTAACCCCAAAGCCTATTATCATGCGAAAGGTCTTGGATACTGGATTGCCCGGTCAAGCCGGGCAATGACAAATATGGGGGCGCAGGCGAGGATCGCCACGAGTCGCGGATGACTGCAACGGAACGACAGACGGTTCAAGCCTTATTGGCCTGGTACGCGGCTATGGGCGTCGACGAGGCGATCGGCGAAGCGCCGGTCGACTGCTTTGCCGTCCCCGCGGCAGAGCCCTCCCCGCCTCGAACCGAGCCCCGGACGCGCCCGGCGGCAGCGCGGCCTCCCGCCAGCACCACCCGTGAAGGCGTGATGAGCCTCGGTCAGGTTGCCACTCTCGCCGAGCTCGAGGCCCTGGTGGCAGGTTTCGAAGGCTGTGCGCTCAAGCGCACGGCGAAGAGCCTGTGCTTCGCGCGGGGACGCGAGGACGCCCGCATCATGCTGATCGGGGAAGCGCCAGGCCGCGATGAGGATCTGCAAGGCAAGCCCTTCGTCGGACGCGCCGGGCAGCTGCTCGACCGCATGCTCGCCGCGATCGGGCTTGCCGAGGAACACATCTACATCACCAACACCGTTTATTGGCGGCCGCCCGGCAACCGTACGCCGACCCCGGAAGAGGTCGAGGCGTGCGCGCCGTTCCTCGCCCGGCAGATCGAGCTGCTCTCCCCGGATGTGCTGGTGCTGCTCGGCGGCGCCGCGGTCAGAAACATCCTCGGCGTGGCGGAAGGCATCATGCGGCTCAGGGGCAAGTGGCTCTCTTATGCGTGCGCCGGCCGCGACATCGCCACGCTTCCCACCTTGCATCCGGCCTATCTCCTGCGCACGCCGGAAGACAAACGCCTGGCTTGGCGCGACTTGCTGATGGTGAAGGAGGCGCTTCAACCGAAATGAGCCGCATCGACGGAACCCGGCCCTTCATCCCCGTGCGCATCGCCGTGCTCACGGTGTCGGACACGCGCACGCAAAAGACCGATAAGTCTGGCTCCCTCCTTGTCAGCATGGTCACGGAGGCTGGCCATGAGTTGGCCGAGCATGCCATCGTCGAGGACGACCCGAAAGCGATCCGAAAACAGGTGAAGCGCTGGATCAAGGATCCCGAAGTCGACGTAGTGATCACCACGGGCGGCACGGGCTTCACCGGACGCGACGTGACGCCAGAAGCGGTGAAGCCTCTGTTCGAGAAGGAGATCGACGGCTTCTCGACGCTGTTCCACATGCTGAGCTATGAGAAGGTCGGCACCTCGACGGTGCAATCGCGCGCCTGCGGCGGCGTGGCGAACGGGACATATATTTTCTGTGTCCCGGGGTCGCCGGGGGCTTGCAGAGATGCCTGGGAAGGTATCCTCAAGTCGCAGCTCGACAACCGTCACCGCCCCTGTTCGTTCGTCGAGATCATGCCGCGGCTCGAGGAGCACCGGAAGAAGAAGACCAAGACCGCGGGCTGAATCCAGCTTAGAACGAAGAGGCGCGGGCGAGCCCAGTGGTGGCGATGGCCGGTCGCGCCAAGAGCCCGGCGTGGACGCCGACCACGCGGTTCCGCCCGCCGAGCTTGGCGTTGTAGAGCGCAGCATCGGCTCGCGCGAGAATCTGGTCGACCGTTTCGCCGGGTCTTCCTTCGCCAACCCCAACGCTCCAGGTGAGCGTGATCCGGTCTTTGCCGGTATCGAAGGGACGGCCAGCCAATTTCAGTCTCAAGTCCTCAGCGACTTCGATCGCATGCGGAAGTGTCCGATCCTCGAGCAGGAGGGCGAACTCGTCGCCTCCAAGACGGCCGGTAAGGGCTTCCTGCATCCGCGCAGTATTAGCGCAGGCGCGGATCGCTTCGTCGCCCGTCTCGTGTCCGTAAGAGTCGTTGATGTGTTTGAAATTGTCGATATCGAGGATGATGGCCGACAGGCTTCCGTCGGGCGGAACGACGCGCGCACAGGCTTCCGTTGCTTGCTCGAAGAAGCCGCGGCGATTGCACAGGCCGGTCAACGGATCGGTGGTGGCGAGCCGGAGCAACTCGCGCTGCATGGAAAGAATGCGCTCGGCGGCGCGGAGCCGCGCGTAAAGTTCCTCCGCCAGAGGGGGCTTGCCGATGAAATCGTCAGCCCCGGAGTCCAAGGCCTCGATCAGGCTCCTCTGATCGCATTGTGTGGACATCATCAGCACGTAGATCGGGCGCCGGCAGGTCGCGACGAGGCGCGTCTCCCAGCAAAGCTCGAGCCCCGATATATGCTTCAACTCGGCGCTGGTGATCAGCGCCTCGATGCAAGGGTCGGCCTTGATTTGAGCAAGCGCTTCAAGTTCATCGCAGAAAGGAAGAACCTCGTGACCGCGCGCTTCAAGCATGCGAGCGACGATCAACCGGGTCGTACGGCTTGGTTCGACTAACGCGATGCGCATGCACTTGCCCTTTTGTCTAAGTTTCAAGCAACTAGCCAAAGCTCCTTAAGTTTGGATTAAACGCGTTATTGACGCGGCATGTTGCCGCTGGAGATGAGTCGCTCCGCGCTGGCGCGCTCTAGCCGCAAGTCCTTCTCCGTATCGACATCTCCCAACATCGCTGCCTCGGCGACGCGTTTCCCCTTGAGATTGGCGAGCGTATCGGCAAAGGCATGCGGGCCCGACCAGCGGACGCCGGCAAAAGGCCTCAGCACTTTCGGCGTCCGTTTCAGCCCGATGAGCCAATAGCCGCCGTCCGGCGCCGGTCCAAGCACGGCATCGGCGCGGCCGAGGCGCCTGAAGGCGTCCACCACATGGACGGGACGAATCGCGGGAATATCGCTGCCGATAATGATCGTCGGGCCCGGCGGCAGGCGCGCGAAGAGACGCTGCATGCGCCGGCCAAGATCGCCCTCTCCTTGCGGCAGCCGACCGACCGATCGCCGCGAAGGCCAAAAGCGCTCGGCAAGATCGCGATCCGGAGCAACGGCGAGCACCGTGCGCCAGCGCGGGTCGCGGGCCAGTCGCAACGCGGTATGGGAGAGGCAGCTGCGATAGAAACGCAGCGCGGCGACATCGCCGATCTCGCCCCCCAGCCGCCGCTTGACGCGGCCTAAGACCGGGCTCTTGGCCATGATGACGAGATGCTTGGCAAAGCTCGCGCGGCGCTTCAGCCCCGCGTCTCGCCTAGCCATAAAGGCGCGCGAGCACGCGCGGCGGCACGCGAAGGTAATAGAGCAGGATGCAGCCGAGATTGCGCAAGCTCCGCGCCAGGTAGCCTTCACGTCGGTAACGCTCTTCGCTCGTCACCGCACGCGATTTCAACATCACCAGCTCGCGGCGCTTCAGCCGCCGCACGAGATCGACGTCCTCCATGAGAGGCAGCGGACGGAAACCGCCGAGCCGGTTGTAAAGGTTGCGCGAGATGAGGAGTCCCTGATCGCCATAAGGCAGAGCAAGCAACTGGCAGCGCAAGCCCACCAGCCATTCGACAAAGCGCGGCATGAGACCGTCGTCGTCGAGCGCGAAGCGGAAGGACGCCGCGGCCTGGTCGCGCCTTCCGCTCTCAACGCGCCCCATGAAGCTTTGCGCCTCTTCGGCCCAGCCAGGCTCGAGCACCGTGTCGGCATGAAGGAAGAGCAGCCAATCTGCCCGCGCTTGGCTTGCGCCCGCTTCGAGCTGAGACCCCCGCCCGCGCGGGGCTTCTATAAGCACCGTGCCGGCGGCCTCGGCGATGACGCGGGTTTCGTCGGTCGATCCGCCGTCGACGACGATCGCTTCCTGCACGATGCCCTCGACCACGGCCGGCACGAGAGCAGCGAGCGTGGGCGCCAACGTGCGCTCGGCATTGAGCGTCGGGATGATTACCGAAATCATGGCGCGGACCCTATAGCCTCTGCCCTTTGCCCGGCAATCGTCACATGGCGGTAACCCCATTCGTTCTTGCTTTGTTCTAAGCCGGCCCCTATATAGACAGCATGTCCGTTGCCTTAAGGAAACCGGGCCCTTCCGACAGCTTTCCGCTCGATGCGGGGGGCATTGCCGCGGGGCGCCGGCATGGCAGAGGCGCCCAGACCAACCGCTCCGGGCGCTACGAGCCAGTCGGCTATGAGCCCGCCGACGACGGCTGGGAATCGCTCGCCGAGCTCGATGCGCTGGCCACCGAAGTGCAAGAGGTGCCGGCGCGGCGCATCATCACCCGCAATGACTCCCCCGACATCGGCTTCGACCGCTCGATCAACCCCTATCGGGGGTGCGAGCATGGCTGCATCTACTGCTACGCGCGGCCGACCCACGCCTTTCTCGGGCTGTCGCCGGGACTCGATTTCGAGACCAAGCTGTTCGCCAAGACCAATGCCGCCCAAGCGCTCGAGCGCGAGCTGGCCGAGCCGGGCTACCAGGTCCGCACCATCGCCATCGGCACCAACACCGATCCCTATCAGCCGATCGAGCGGCGCTACCGCATCATGCGCCGCATCCTCGAAGTGTTGAGCGCGACGAACCATCCCGTGGGCATCGTCACCAAATCGGCGCTGGTTTTGCGCGATCTCGACCTTCTCACCTCGATGGCACGCCGCGGTCTCGTCAAAGTGGCGCTCTCGGTCACCACGCTCGACCGCAAGCTCGCCCGCGCCATGGAGCCGCGCGCAAGCACGCCCGACAAGCGGCTCGAGACGCTGAAGAGACTTGTCGATGCCGACGTGCCTGCTTCCGTCATGGTGGCACCCGTCATTCCCGGCCTCACCGATATGGAGTTGGAGCGCATTCTCGAACGCGCGGCTGCCGCCGGCGTCCGCCAGGCAGGATATGTGCTGCTCAGGCTTCCGCTCGAGATCGGCGATCTCTTCACCGAATGGCTTCAAGCCAATTGCCCGGATCGCGCCAGCCGCGTCTTGTCGCTGATGCGTTCGACCCGCGGCGGCAAGCTCTACGAGGCAAAATGGGGCGAGCGCATGACGGGCGAAGGTCCTTATGCCTGGATGATCGGACGCCGATTCGAGCTCGCCGCCGAGCGACTTCAGCTCAATAAGCGTTCGGCCGAACTCCGCACCGACCTGTTCACGCCCCCTGCCCTTCCCGGCCAGCAGCTCGCACTTTTCTAGCCCCTTTTCCACAGAAGGCGCAGTGCTCGCGCCGAACGAGTTGCAAAGCTCACGCGGTTTGCGCGAGAGTCCCCAGTTATGGGATTCGCCGCCCGAGCCTTGCCCCCAAAACCCGAGCCGTGCTTCGACCTCGAAGCGGCGCTGATGGAGCAATATGAGGGACCGGTAGCCGGCATCGACGAGGCCGGCCGCGGACCTTGGGCCGGCCCGGTCGTGGTCGCGGCCGTGATTCTAGATCCCGACCGCATCCCCGAGGGCCTCAACGATTCGAAGCTCATGACGCCTGACGCGCGGGAGGACCGCTATCAAGCGATCATGGCGACCTCGATCGTGTCGGTGGTCATCGGCCCGGTACGGCGGATCGACCGCGACAACATCCTGCAGGCGAGCCTATGGGGCATGCGGGCGGCCTATCGCCGGCTCGGCGTGCCGATCGGCGCCGCTCTGATCGACGGCAACATCATTCCCCGCCGTTTTCCCTGCCAGGCGCGCGCCATTGTCGGCGGCGACGGGTTGTCGCTCTCGGTCGCGGCGGCGTCCATCGTCGCCAAGGTCACGCGCGACCGGCTGATGGTGAAGCTATCGCGCCGCTATCGGCGCTATGCCTGGGATAGCAACAAGGGCTACGGCACGCCGGAACATGCGGCAGCCATCAAGAAGCATGGCGTGTGCACCCATCACCGCCGCTCCTTCAGCCCGATAGAGAGGGCGCTCAGATTGCTGGAAAGCGGCACCCAGTTGCCCACCCCCGACGAGGACTAAACCGGGATCCATTCGGCGATATGGCGGGCGATGGTATCGGCGCCGGGCTCGAGCACGAGCATGTGGCCGTGACCTTGAAGCTCCCAGAATGTCGCGTGGCGGTAGGCTGAAGCTGTCGCCCGCGCCGTTTGCGGCGACACGATTCTATCGTCAGCGCCAACGAGGCATAGCACCGGGCAACTGACGGCGTTGGTGTCGACCACCGTCGCCCCTGTGCGATCGAACATCCAGAAGAACAGCTCGAAAAAGGCGCGGCCCGACTCAGGTCCGAATCGGTCGAAGGTGGCGCGCTGCTCGGCCTCGGGCACCCGGTTCAAGGTGTAGACACGGGCGAGTTCGAAATCCGGGTCGATGACGGTCTTCCAGAACGGCCCAAGTCCCATCAGATCCTGGCCGAGCTGTTTCTCGCCGTCGGTCGGCGGCAGGATGCCGGCCCGCGGCGCAGGCGCTACCAGGATCAGCGCACGGGCGAGGCCTTGTGCCGCCAATTGCTGGGCAAGCACCGCCCCCATCGAATGACCGATAAGCACGGGCTGAGGGGGAACGGTTTTGAGGAAGGCTGCGAGCTCGACGCGGTAGTCGGCCATGCCGATTCCGACCAAGGTCTTGGCGGCGTCAGCGGCTTTCGTCCCGTGACCGATCAGGTCGGGCGCGTGGCACGTCCAACCTAGGCCCTCGAACACCGCCCTGAATTTATCGAAGCACCAGCCGCCTTCGTTGGCGCCGTGCAACATCACGATGTCCTTGGTCATAACTTGATTCCCCGTCCCCGCACCGGCCGATGCCCGGTCCGCAAGCATCGGTAGCATGGCCAGTCCAAGGGCAGCCTCAAGGAATTCGCGGCGAAGCAGCGGCGCCATCGGTAGTCCCTTGGGCCCAAGGTCAAGCCGGAAAGGCGTTGTGCCACGGCGCGCCGGGCAAGCCAACAATCCGGGGTTAAGGGCGCCTTTACCGTAGTCCGCCAGCATGGGCCGGTCTCGCCTTAGAGCGAGCGCGTGCAGTACTGCGTAACCCGAGTGGTGTTCATGGGCGTGGGGGACAAGAGGGGAGCCAAGCTCCCGCTCGACAGGATCATCGTCGGCGACTGCATCGAGGAGCTGAAGCTCCTCCCCGAGGGGTGCGTCGATCTCGTCTTCGCCGATCCGCCCTACAATCTCCAGCTCAACAACGAGCTTTACCGGCCCGACAATAGCCGCGTGGACGCCGTCGACGACGATTGGGACAAGTTCGGCAGCTTCGCCGCTTATGACACCTTCACCCGCGAATGGCTGCAAGCCTGCCGCCGCGTGCTCAATCCGTCAGGCAGTCTGTGGGTAATCGGCAGCTATCATAATATTTTCCGCGTCGGCGCCCTCCTCCAGGATCTCGGCTTCTGGGTGCTGAACGACGTGGTGTGGCGCAAGACGAACCCCATGCCGAATTTCCGTGGGCGCCGGTTCACCAATGCGCATGAGACTCTGATCTGGGCGTCGATGGGGCCAAAGGCGCGCTACACCTTCAATTACGAAGCGATGAAGGCGCTGAACGAGGATCTGCAGATGCGCTCGGACTGGCTGTTCCCGATCTGCTCCGGAACCGAGCGGCTCCGCGAGGAGTGCGGGCGCAAGACCCATCCGACGCAAAAACCGGAGGCGCTGCTCCATCGCCTCATCCTCGCTTCCAGCCATGAAGGCGATCTGGTGCTCGACCCCTTTGTCGGCTCGGGCACGACGGCGGTGGTGGCCAAGCGGCTCGGGCGGAACTTCATCGGCATCGAGCGCGACACAGCTTACGCCGACGCTGCTGAAGCGCGGCTTGCATCGCTCGCCACTTTCGACAAGGATTCGCTTCAGGTCGCCAAAGGCAAGCGCGGCGAGCCCCGCATCCCCTTCGGCGCGCTGGTGGAGCTCGGGCTGATCTCGCCGGGCACGGTGCTTTACGATCCGGCAGCGCGGCATGAGGCGAGGGTGCGCGCCGACGGTTCGATCGCCTGCGGCAGCGCCCAAGGCTCGATCCACAAGATCGGCGCCCACGTGCAAGGGGCGCTTGCCTGCAACGGCTGGACCTTCTGGCACTACGAGGCCGAGGGCACCCTCAAGCCGATCGACGCCTTGCGCGAGGCGGCGCGGCTGAAGCTTGCACCGCAGGGCTGAACGTCTTGTTCAGCGCGTGACCGATCACTTTGCGCATGAGAGAAGGCAGCGCGGCGCCCGACAACTCGCGCAGCTTCAGCCAGCGGCAGCGCTCGGGCTCAGCGGCACGCTTCGGCACCGCATCAGTCCCGACCTCGGCGCGATAGACCGAAAGCTCCAGACGAAAATGCGTGAAAATATGCTCGACCAGCCCCGGCAGTTTTTGCCAGTCGGCCTTGAGAGGGGCGTGAGCGCGCACCGCCCTCCCGTTCGGCTCATTGTCCTCCCAGGGTGATGAGGGCGTTTCCAGCATGCCCCCCAACAACCCGCGAAGCGGCCGCTCGCGCAAGAGCACGGCGCCGTCCGATCTAAACGCGACGAAGGCGACGCCGCGGCGAACCGGGCGCTCCCCCTTCTCCTCGCGATAGGGCAGCGCCTCGGCGAGACCCGCCGCGTGGCCGCGACAGTCGGGCCGCAGCGGACAGAGTCCGCAAGCCGGACGGCGGGGCGTGCAGATTGTGGCGCCAAGATCCATCATGCTTTGCGCAAAATCGCCGGATCGTGTCGCCGGAGTAAGACTTTCGGCCAGCGCCCTGATCTCCGGCTTGGCTTCAGGCAGCGGCGTCGTGACGGCGAATAGGCGCGCCACCACGCGCTCGATATTGCCGTCGACCGGCGTCGCCCGCTTGCCGAAGGCGATGGCCGAGATGGCCGCCGCTGTATAGTCGCCGATCCCAGGAAGCTTGCGCAGCGCCGCCTGATCGGCGGGGAACCTGCCGCCATGATGCTCCACCACAGCGCGGGCGCAAGCATGGAGATTCCGCGCGCGCGCGTAATAGCCGAGCCCCGCCCAGGCGGCGAGCACGTCGCCGAGCTCGGCTTCTGCCAATGCCTTCACATCCGGCCAGCGCCGCAGGAAGAGCTCGTAGCGCGGCAGCACCGCCTTCACGGTCGTCTGCTGGAGCATGATCTCGCTGAGCCACACCCGGTAAGGGTCGGGCCGCTCATGCGGTACGGCGCGCCAAGGCAGATGGCGGCGTTCGGGGTCGTACCAGGCCAGGAGAGCATCCGGAATCGACTCTCCTCGGTGGCTCGCATGTGAAGCCGCGCGCCTCTGCATAAAGCCAACTCCTCCCGCCCTTCCCTTCGCCTCATGGTGTAAGCTTCCGCCAGTCGAAGCAAGCGGAGGGCGCGGTCCCTCCACCGTTAGCTGACACCATGGACGACACCGAGCGAAGAGCTTTGGCACGAGCGGCAAGCGGGGCGCGGCCCATCGGCGCCTATGCCTCCCGCGCGCTCGATCCGGCGGCCCGCGCCCGCGGCTTCGCCACGACGGCGTTGTTAAGCGAATGGCCGGCCATCGCCGGGGCCGAGCTTGCCCAATTCACCATGCCCGACAGGGTGGTGTGGCCGAGGCGCCGGGAGGACGGCGAGGACGCGAGCCGGCAAAGGGGGCATCGCGGCGAAGGCGCCGTTTTGGTGCTCAGGGTCGAAGGCCCGCGCGCCATCGAGGTGCAGCACCGCTCTGGCCAGATCCTGGAGCGGGTCAACGCCTATTTCGGCTATCGGGCCATT
>Ga0256865_1000780_pt1 | contig 10479 bp, 5 predicted proteins | sample RVTome_14_FD_187337 | JGI IMG/M metagenome (GOLD analysis project Ga0256865, IMG submission 187337) | Soil microbial communities from uranium-contaminated site in the Upper Colorado River Basin, Wyoming, United States - RVT145D125 HiSeq ... | reverse complement strand
GAGGTGCTTGGCGAGGGGGGCAGGCGCTTCGCCATGGCCGTCGTGGCCGCTCTCTGTCTCCTCGGCGGCATGGACCGAAACCGGGCCGACCGCCTCCGTGGTCAGCAGCTGCAGCAGCTGCGCCCGTTCCTCCTCACTCATGGGGATCGTCGGCATGACCGCACCGGGGATGAGCCGGGCCGGGTTGGCGAGGAACTCGACGAGAAAGTCGGCGCTGCGCTGGGCTCCGATGTAGGTCAGATCCGGAGCGATGCGGCCATCCTCCTCGCCGAACTGATGGCAGGCCAGACACTTCTTTCGCTGCAGGATTCCCGCGTCGGCCGCTGGCGGCAGTGGCGGCAGGGCGACCCGACCGGCCTGCACCTGCATCGGGGTGGCGTAAAGGGGGTCCTTCACCCGGCTCTTCAGAAAGGTGCCGAGTTGCGTCACTTGCCCGCCGGAGAGAGGAAACCGCGGCATGATCGAGTTCTCCGGCGCCTTCTTCGGTTCGCGGATCGCCTCCTCGATCTGCGCCAGCCCCAGATGCGAACCGATGGTGCTCAGATCGGGTCCGAAGCGTCCCCCCTCTCCCAGGCCGGCGACATGGTGACAGGTGTCGCAGGCCTTCTCCAGGAAGAGCCGGTACCCATTCCAGGCCCGCTCGGCCCCGGGGAGCGGCCTAAGCTCGTGGCAGCGGAAGCAGCTCGCCTGCAGTTCCTTCCCCTTCAGCACCGTGCGCGCTCCCAAGCCGGGGAGGCCGTGGGAGATCTGAATGTCCAAGGCCATCCCTTCGCCGAGGTGGCAACCGGTGCAGCCGAGCCTCTCCGGCGAGTGGGGGACGATGTTCGGATGGCCGTGGCGTGCATGCTCCTCCCCGGCGATTGCCGGGCCGCCGCCGGGGTGGCAGGTGGTGCAGTGCTCTCGCTGCGGCCGGCCCCCCAGGTTGACGGTGAGGTCGGCAATCAGCCCGTGGTGATGGTGACGCCCCCGCTCCCAGCCGACGAAAAGCACGGCCAGGGCGGCGAGGCAGGCCAGCACGGCGGCTGCCGTCAGCAGGCGGTTGATCCAGAGGGGTTCATTGACCGGCGTAGGGTTCATCTTGCTCCCTTCATTTTCGTGGAGGATTTCTACCTGCGTTTATGGTCTCACGAACCGTGCCACCTCTGTGCCTTCTGTTTATCCGCTTGCATAAGAATAAGAAGAATCCACTCGATTGCAAATGTTTCGCGGGTTGGCTCCCGTCCTTACCTCGCCGAAGTGTCGGCTTCGCCGGAGTTGAATGAAGAATATTCTTTGACGGAATTGCACAATATTCTACTATTTCCAAGCTCTATTGCATTCACTGTCGACAAATAGCCAATTTTGCAACTATTTTCCACTGGGCACGATATGTGAAACATGGTTTGAATCGTCGCCACTGTTTGCTTTGTCGGGCGGGGAAACTATACTTTTAAGGTTATTTTCACGACACCCCCGCAGGAGTTGTGCAACATATGAATATCTCTATCCGTTTCCTGCTGATGTCTGTGCTCTGTGCCTCCCTTTCTCCGACCCTGAGTCTGGCAGAAAAAAGCCCGGAGCCCGCCCACCTCGACGCTCTCGTCGACGAAGCCCTGGCCAACAACCCCGAGATCAAGGCCTCAGAGGCCCGCTGGCAGGCCTTCTCGGAGCGGGTGAGGCAGGCCGGGACTTTCGAAGACCCGATGCTGATGCTGAAGATCCAGAACGCCCTGGTGCGCGACCCGCTCAACTTCAACCGCGACTTCATGACCGCCAAGGTGATCGGCATCAGCCAGATGCTCCCTTTTTTTGGGAAGCGTGCTCTTCAGCGCGAGGGAGCCGAGAGAGCGGCCGAGGGCGAGCGCTGGTCCTTCGCAGAGCGCAAGCTGGAGCTGCGACGCATGGTCAAGGAGACGTGGTACCAGCTTTACTTCGTCGACCGTTCCTTGGAGATCGTGGAGAAGAATATCGGCATTCTCGACGATCTGACCCGCTTTACCGAAACGATGTACGGGGTAGGGCAGGGGCTGCAGCAGGACGTGCTCAAGGCCCAGGTGGAGCGCTCGAAGATGGAAGACATGCGCATCTCCCTGCGGCAGAAACGCCGCAGCCTGGAGGCGACCCTCAACACCCTGCTCTACCGGCCGGCCGGCACGGTGGTGCCGACCATCGCCGAAGTCGACCTCACCCCCGTGGATTTTGATGATGCAGAACTGGAGCGGCTCGCCGCTGAAAACCGCCCGCTGATCCGGGCTCTGGCCGCCCAGGTGGAGAAGGCCCGGGTCAGCCGCAAGCTGGGCGAAAAGGAGTTCTACCCCGACTTCACCGTCGCCCTGGAGTACATGCAGCGCGACCCGGCCATGGGCGAGAAGGGGTTCGACATGTACGGCGCCGGCGTCACCTTCAATCTGCCTGTGCAGCGCGAGCGGCGTCATGCCATGATCGCCGAAGCTGAGTCGGAAACCCGCATGGCGCAGGAAGAGCTGAACATGCTGCGTAACCAGATCCGCTTCGGCATTGCCGATGCCCTGGCGCAGCTGGAGCGCAGCCGAAAACTGGCCGAACTCTACCGGGGGGGCATCATCCCCCAGGCGGGGCATTCCCTGGAGGCGGCCATGGCCGCCTACCGGGTGGGAAAGGCCGATTTCATGAACGTGCTCGACAGCCAGATGGCCCTGTTCAACTTCGAGCGCGAATACTACGACGCCGTGGCCGAGCACCAGATGCAGCTTGCCCAGCTCGAAGGGGTGGTCGGGAAGGAACTGCCTTGAATCTTTTCTTGTAGGGGCGTGATTCATCACGCCCAGGGCGCAATGAATTGCGCCCCTACGACGGACACAAATCACCAATCACGGGTTTATGAGGTTACCATGACCAAAAAGACCGCCATCCCCCTCCTTGTTTTACTGCTGGTCGCAGCGCTGGGCGCCGGCTATTTCCTCGGCATGGGCAGGCACGCCGGTCAAGAAGCGGCGGCGCCGTCTGCCGAGACGACTGCAGCAACCGAGACCAAGACGCAGTACACCTGCGGCATGCATCCCTTCGTCATTCAGGACGAACCGGGACTCTGCCCGATCTGCGGGATGAAGCTCACCCCCCTCAAGGCCGGAACGGGCGGCCAGGCAGCCGCCGAGCGCAAGATCAAGTACTGGCAGGCACCGATGGACCCCACCTACATCCGCGACAAGCCGGGCAAATCGCCGATGGGGATGGATCTGGTTCCCGTTTACGAAGATGAGACGGCAACGGGCGGCATCGTCATCGACCCGGTCACCGCCCAGAACATGGGGATCCGCACCGCGCCGGTGGAACGCCGCGACCTCTCCCGAACCCTGCGCACCGTCGGCCTGGTCACCTACCAGGAGTCGCGCCAGTATTCGATCAACAGCAAGATCGACGGCTGGATCGAGCGCCTCCACGTCAACCAGACCGGCCAGATGGTTCGCAAGGGGCAGCCCCTCCTGGAGATCTACAGCCCCGAACTGGTGGCGGCGCAGCAGGAATACCTGCTGGCCCTAGACTCTGGCCGTCGGCTCGCCGAAAGCCCCTTCCCGGAAATCGCCGAGGGCGCTCGGCGCCTGCTGGATGCGTCCCGCACCCGCCTGAGCTACTGGGACATCTCCGAAAAGCAGATTCGCGAACTGGAGAGTACCCGCCAGCTGCGCAAGACTCTGACCCTCTACAGCCCTTACGGCGGGATCGTAACCGAGAAAAAGACCTTCGCGGGGATGCGCGTCATGGCCGGCGAGGAATTGCTGCAGATCTCCGACATCTCCAGGGTCTGGGTCAACGCCGACATCTACGAATACGAACTCCCCTGGATCAAGCTGGGCCAAGCGGCGGTGGTGGAGCTCCCCTTCGCCGTCGGAAAGGCGTTGGAAGGGAAAATCACCTACATTTACCCCTACCTTGAAAATGAGACCCGCACGGTCAAGGCCCGGATCGAATTCCCCAACCCGGGCCTGGAGCTCAAGCCGGGCATGTACGCCAATGTGCGCATCGAGACGCAGGCGGTGAAGGGAGCGCTGGCAATTCCCGGCAATGCGGTGCTCAACTCCGGCAAGGGGCAGACGGTCTTCGTCGCCCGCGGCGAGGGGCGCTTCGAGCCGCGCGCCGTCAAGACCGGCGTGGGCGACGAGGAAGGCTACGTGCAGATCCTCTCCGGCCTCCGTGAAGGGGAGACAGTGGTGACCAGCGCCCAGTTCATGCTCGACTCCGAAAGCAAGCTGCGCGAGGCGATCCAGAAGATGCTTGAACCGAAGAAGGAAGAGCCAGCAGGTATGCCGGCGAAGCAGGAAGAACTGGACGATCTGTTCAAATAACCGTAGGGGCGCAATTAATTGCGCCCATGGGCGTGATGAATCACGCCCCTACACAAGCCTGCATTTCACGTAGGGGCGACCCGGTGGGTCGCCCAGAATCTGACGAGGCAGCGCCTCGCCCCTACACAGAAACGGTTATCACCATGCTCGAACGCATCATCGATTGGTCGATCCGCAACAAATTCATGGTGGTCCTGGTTACGCTCTTCGTGATCGTCGGCGGCATTTATTCGCTAATTAACACCCCGGTTGACGCCATCCCCGACCTCTCCGACGTGCAGGTGATCATCTTCACCGAGTACCAGGGGCAGGCGCCGCAGGTGGTGGAGGACCAGGTCACCTATCCGCTGACCACGCAGATGCTCGCCGTCCCTGGTGCCAGTGTGGTGCGCGGCTACTCCTTCTTCGGCTACTCTTTCGTCTACATCATCTTCGAGGACGGCACCGACATCTACTGGGCCCGCTCCCGGGTGCTGGAGTACCTGAACTACGTCTCCGGCAAGCTTCCCGCCGGCGTCACCCCGACCCTGGGGCCGGACGCCACCGGCGTCGGCTGGATCTTCGAGTACGCCCTGGTCAGCGACCGGCACAACCTGCAGGAGTTGCGCTCGATCCAGGACTGGTACCTGCGCTACGAATTGACCGCCCTGGAGGGGGTCTCCGAGGTGGCGAGCCTGGGCGGCTTCGTCAAGGAGTACCAGGTGGCGGTCGACCCCAACCGCCTGCTCGCCTACAACATCCCGATCACGATGGTCAAGATGGCCATCATGAACAGTAACATCGACGTCGGCGGCGGCGCCATCGAGATGGCCGAGACCGAGTTCGTGGTCCGCAGCCGCGGCTACATCCAGAAGGTTGAGGATCTGCAGAATGTAGTGGTGATGACCACCGAGCGCGGCACCCCTGTGCTGCTGCGGGACATCGCCGAGGTGCGTCTGGGGCCGGAGATGCGCCGTGGGGTCGCCGAGCTTAACGGCGAGGGGGAAGTCGTCGGCGGCATCGTCGTCATGCGTTTCGGCGAAAACGCCCTGAAAACCATCGACAACGTCAAGCGCAAGCTCGAAGACCTAAAGGCCGGCCTCCCCGAAGGGGTGGAGATCGTCACCGTCTACGACCGCGCGGGACTCATCGAGCGGGCGGTAGAAACCCTCAAGGAAAAGCTGCTGGAGGAGAGCATCGTGGTGGCCGTCGTCACCGCCATCTTCCTCTTTCACCTGCCGAGCGCCTTCGTCGCCATCTTCACCCTGCCGGTGGCGATCCTGATGGCCTTCATCATCATGTACGCGCAGGGAATCAACGCCAACATCATGAGCCTGGGCGGCATCGCCATCGCCATCGGGGCGATGATCGATGCGGCGATCATCATGATCGAGAACGCCCACAAGCACCTGGAGCGCGACCGCGGCAAGAAGCCTCACTGGGAGATTATCCGGGATGCCTCCAAGGAGGTCGGGCCGACCCTCTTCTACAGCCTGCTGGTGATCACCGTCTCCTTCGTCCCCGTCTTCACCCTGACGGAGCAGTCGGGACGCATGTTCAAGCCGCTCGCCTATACCAAGACCTACGCCATGGGGGCGGCGGCCCTGCTGTCGATTACCATCGTGCCGATCCTCATGGGGTGGTTCATCCGCGGCAAGATCAAACCGGAGCACGCCAATCCGGTGAACCGGATGCTGATCCGCCTCTACCACCCGGTGGTCGATTTCGTCCTCAAGTGGCGGTGGGGAACCCTCACCGTTGCCTTGTTGCTGATGCTCTCCATCGCCTGGCCACTCTCGAGGATGGGCTCGGAATTCATGCCCCCCCTGTATGAGGGAGACCTGCTCTACATGCCGACCACCCTGCCGGGGCTTTCGGTGACCAAGGCGAAGGAGGTTTTGCAGCAGACCGACCGCATCATCCGCCAGTTCCCCGAGGTGCACCATGTGTTCGGCAAGATCGGCCGCGCCGAGACGGCCACCGACCCGGCGCCAATGATGATGGTGGAGACGACCATCATGCTCAAGCCGGAAGAAGAGTGGCGGAAAGTCCCGACGCACCGCTTCTACAGCGGTTGGCCGGAATGGAGCGAATTCTTCAAAAAGCCCCTGCGCTGGGTCTGGGCGGAGGAGAAGACGATCAGCGTCGATCAACTGGTGGATGAGCTCAACGCCTCCATCCAGTTCCCCGGCCTGACCAACGCCTGGACCATGCCGATCAAGACCCGCATCGACATGCTCTCCACCGGCATCAAGACGCCGGTCGGCATCAAGATCATGGGACCGGACCTGGCCGTCCTCAGCGATCTCGGCGCGGAAATCGAGGCGGTCATGCGGACCGTTCCCGGCACCCTCTCGGCCATCGCCGAACGGACTGTCGGTGGCTACTACCTCGATTTCGAGATCAACCGGCTGGCCGCCGCCCGTTACGGCATCCAGGTGGGGGATATCCAGGACGTCATCCAGACGGCGGCCGGTGGCATGATGGTTACCCAGACCGTCGAGGGACTGGAGCGCTACCCGGTAAGCCTGCGCTACGACCGGGATTTCCGCAGCGACCTGCCGGCCATGAAACGGATCCTGGTGCCGGCGCCGAACGGCGCGCACATCCCCATGGAGCAACTGGCGACGATCACTGTGCGCAACGATCCCGACAGCATCAAGAGCGAAAACTCGCGGCGCACCGCCTGGGTCTATGTCGACATCAAGGGGATCGACGTCGGTACCTACGTGAAGAACGCCCAGCGGACGGTGGCGGAAAAGATCAAGCTCCCCGCCGGCTACAACATCGTCTGGAGCGGTGAGTTCGAGTACATGGAAAAGGCCAAGTCCCGGCTGATGGTCATCATCCCCCTGACTGTCCTGATCATCTTCGTCATCATCTACATCAACACCAAGAGCCTGGTCAAGACGGGGATCGTCTTTCTGGCCGTGCCGTTCTCCCTGGTCGGGGCCTTCTGGTTCATGTACGCCCTCGACTATGACACCTCCATAGCCGTCTGGGTCGGGGTGATCGCGCTGGCCGGCCTCGACGCCGAAACCGGCGTGGTCATGCTCCTCTACCTCGACCTGGCGCACAAGCTGTGGGGGGATAACGGTCGCATGCTGACCTGCGGCGACCTCAGGCAGGCCATCCACCACGGGGCGGTCAAGCGCATCCGGCCCAAGATCATGACCATCGGCGTTATCATTGCCGGCTTGCTGCCGATCATGTGGAGCCACGGCGCCGGGGCGGACGTGATGAAGAGGATCGCCGCCCCCATGGTCGGCGGGGTGGTCACCTCAGGGATCATGGAGTTGATGGTCTATCCAGTCATCTTCTACCTGTGGCGAGCCCGGAAGCTGGACAAGTCCCTGGTGCCCACCTCCGAGGGGGAGATCGAGGAAGGGGAGCTTCACGAGGCAGGTCACCAGGCGTGATAAAATACAACCCGGCGGCAGAGCGCCGCCACAACACAAGCCAAGGAGATAAACGATGAAAAAGCTGAATGCAATTCTGGCCGCACTGTTTCTGCTGGGCCTCCCGCTGGCTGCCGGTGCCATGGAGGGAATGAAGCACGACGAGCACGGCAAGATGGAGGGGATGAAGCATGAAGGCATGAAGATGGAAGAAGGCATGATCATGGTCGGCGAAGAGACCGAGGAAGGGGTCAAGGCGATGGCCCACCTCAACGACGTCAAGGCGGCCATGGCCAAGATGGGAATGAAGGAGACGCACCACTTCATGGTCGCCTTCGTCGACTCGACCGGCAGCCCCATCACCGAGGGGACGGTGGCGGTCAAAATCAAGAACCCCGCCGGCAAGGAAGGTGAGGCCATCAAGCTGATGGGGATGGAGGGGCACTTCGGCGCCGACATCGTGCTGCCGGAGAAGGGCGAATACCACTTCAAGGTGGGCACCAAGCTCGCAGATGGTAAAAAGCGCGAGTATCATTTCCACTACACCGTGGAATAAGACAGTAGGCTACGAGGGCCGCGGGAGACCGCGGCCCTTGGCCTTTGGCTCTCGGCCGAGGGGTACTGTGTGCTTGGGGGGCGTGTGTGATGATGGTTCTGGTGGTACTCTGAGCCTATGCCCCCTGTTCCCGGCAATCATTGAAGGAACGATCCAGAGGACGAGGAACCCTCTTCAGGAAGGCAAGCCAGCCATGGGCATCCGAGGAAAGCTTCTTGTCCTTCTTCTGCTCATCTCGGTTGTGCCGCTGACGATCAGCGCCGCCATCAGCCATCTCTCCATGCATCGCTTCGGCCTGCATCTTGCGGGTGTAACGCGAACCCTTCTGACCGACAGCGCCCACGCCTACCTGCATAAGGTGGTGGAGGGTTACCAGCACCTGCAGGAGCGCGACAGCAAGTCGGTGGAAGCGGCGCTGAAGCTGGAAGCCCAACGGTGGCGAGACCGCCCCGAACTGGCCGAACCCGAGGCGAACAGTCCCGCAATCGCCTTTCAATTTCTGAAGGACTGCCGCCCTGATCTGACCGCCAGGCAGTACACCATCCTCACCGCGGGCCAAGGGTTCAGCCATCCGCCGGATAAAGGGTTTCCCGGCAGGTCCGACCCGCGGCATCTTCCCTGGTATGAGGCCGCCCGCGACAAGATGGCCTTGACCCGCACCCTCGCCGTTGATCCCATCTCAAGTCATCCCGCTCTCTTCACCGCCATCCCTCTGCTGACGCCTGACGGCAGATTTATCGGCGTCACGGCGATAAGCCGGCCGCTCAGCGAAGTTCTCCAGACCATGGCATTGCCTGAGGCCTGGGCCGGGAAGGCCCAAGCCATGCTTGTAATGCTGGAGAAAGGCAGGGGAGAGGAGCAGGGCCGTCTGCGCATCGTGGCAACCGACGCGAGAGGGGTCGTAGGGCCGGAAACGAGCGAGGGGCCTATCTGGAGCCGGACGACCCCGCTGAAGTCGGGCCGCTGCTGCGGATGGTCGCCTCGGGTCAAGCGGGAACGGCACGAATCACCTTTCGTGAGCAGGACACACACTGGGTCTTCGGTGCCGGCCAAGAGGGGGAGCCCTTTCCGGTCGTCATCGTGTCCCATGTCGCGATCATCAACGAGGCCCTGGCGGCCGAACGGCATGTCCGGAGCAAGACGATCCAGGGCCTGATGATCTCCGGGGCGCTGCTGGCCGCCGTGGTCCTGGCTGTGATCGCCCTGGCCTTTGCCAGTTCCTGCCGGGTCACCCGCCCACTGCGTCAGCTCTCCGAAGCCGCCCAGAGATTAACCATCGGCGACTTTCAGGCCCGGGCCGAGATTCGCACCGGCGATGAACTGGAAGAACTGGGCCGAATTTTCATCGGCCTGGGCCCCAAGCTGTTGGAGCGCGAGCGCATGGCCAGCTCTCTGGCCCTGGCCGGTGAGATCCAGCAGCACCTGCTGCCTGCGGGACCTCCTCTGGTGGCGGGCTTCGACATCTTCGGAGGCGTCGCCTATTGCGATGAAGCTGGCGGCGACTATTTCGACTACATCGAACTGCAGGAGAAGAGGCTGGGGTTGGCGGTGGGAGACGTGACGGGGCACGGGATCGGCGCGGGCCTGCTGATGGCCTCAGCCCGGGGGATACTCCGCTCCCACGCCGGACGCGATAGCAGCGACCTTCCGGCCCTTTTCTCGGCACTGAATCACCAACTGGCACGGGATGTCGGCGACGGGCGTTTCATGACCCTTTTTTACGGCGTTCTGGATGCCCGGGACCGGTCTTTGCGTTGGTGTTCAGCGGGGCACGGCCCTGTCTTCCTCTTCCGGAGCCGGAGCGGCGCGGTGGAGGAGCTGGAGACGACGGGAATCCCCCTGGGAATCGTGGCTGCGGGGGTCTGGGATGGAGCCGGGCCGATAGTCCTGGATAGCGGCGATATCATGCTTGTCGGCACCGACGGCCTCTGGGAAACTCGTGATCTTGCCGGGGAGGCCTTTGGCCCGGAGCGGCTCCACACAACGATCCTCTCTCGTCGGCAAGGAACGGCGGCGGAGATCTACTCAGCGGCGATGGAAGCGGTGCGGGTCTTCCGCGGCTCCGGCCGGCAGGAAGATGACGTGACGCTGGTGGTGGTGAAGGTCCTGTAGTGCAAGCGGCTGCGGGACAAGGTAGTAACTCTCCAACCTGCTTCAGGTGGGTGCCCATCAGGTGTGCCAGTGGACGGCGAAGCATGCCCAGCACTGCCGAACGGCATGACTTCCCCCCCTCTGCAGCCTTCGT
>Ga0256865_1000775_pt1 | contig 10507 bp, 7 predicted proteins | sample RVTome_14_FD_187337 | JGI IMG/M metagenome (GOLD analysis project Ga0256865, IMG submission 187337) | Soil microbial communities from uranium-contaminated site in the Upper Colorado River Basin, Wyoming, United States - RVT145D125 HiSeq ... | reverse complement strand
ATCGCCATCGCCTTGTGGGTGATCGAGGCGAGCGCGGAAGTCGAGCGCTACGCCCGCGACTACTTCCTGATTCGCGTCTGGGCCATGCCCGCGGTTCTCGGCACCTATGCCGTCATCGGCTGGTTCTACGGGCTGCGCGACGTGCGCTTGCCGCTCGCAATGCAGATCCTCACCAACGCGCTCAACATCGGGCTCGACTTCCTGTTCGTCTTCGGCTTCGGCTGGGGCGTCGCGGGCGTGGCCGCAGCCTCGGTGATCGCGGAATACGCAGGTCTGCTGTTCGGGCTCGTCTGCGTGCGGCGCACCCTGCGCCGCCTCCCGGGGGCCGGCGGCCGGGCCCGGGTCCTGGATCGCGCGCGGCTCTTGCGCATGGTGTCCATCAACAGCGACATCGTGCTGCGCACGCTCTTTATCGTCTCCGTGCTTGCCTTCTTCATGGCCAAGAGCGCCGAGCTGGGCGACGTGACGCTTGCCGCCAACCAGGTGCTGCAGAATTTCCTCGTCTTCACCTCGTACGGGCTCGACGCCTTCGCCCATGCCGCGGAGGCCATCCTGGGCGAGGCCGTCGGCCGGGGCGACCGCGCCGCCTTCAGGCGCGACATGCGCGTGGTTTTCCTTTGGTCCGGGATCGTCGGCGCGCTCAACGTCGCCGTCTACGGCCTCGCCGGCCACGGCATCATCGATCTATTGACCGGGATCCCCGAGGTGCGCGCGGCGGCAGCCGCCTACCTCTACTGGCCGGTTCTCATGCCCCTGATCTCGGTGTGGGCCTTCACCTACGACGGCGTCTACCTTGCGGCCACCAGCACGCGCGCCATGAGAAACACGGTGATGCTCTCCTTCGCGATCTTTCTCGCCGTGCTCTACGCGCTGATGCCGCTATTGGGCAATCACGGCCTGTGGATCGCCATCGCCGCATTCCTGGGCTGCCGCGGCCTGCTGCTGCACCTGCTCTATCCCCATCTGCTGCGGACCGGAGTGATGCAGGCGATGGAGCGGTGAATATTCAATCCAGGCCTGTCTGCGGTTAAGATTGCTGTTCATGTTCCGCGCGGCATCCCTTAGAGAGCCGCGCGAACTCCTGGAGAACATCCCATGACAAAGCGCTGGAAAAGACGTCCGGAAGGATCGAACTGGGGGGAATTCGGCGACGACGACCAGCGCGGCCGGATGAATCTCCTGACCGAAGCGTGCCGGCTGCAGGCATTGAAAGAGGCGAGGACCGGCCGCGCGTTCTGTCTGAGCCACCCGCTCGACCGCCCAGGAGGCAGCGTGCTCAACGCCTTTCGCAAGCCGCCGGTTTTCCATCCGGTCATGCGGGGCGAGCTCGTCTACTTCAACCTGGCGATGGAGGAAGCCGATCCGCGCTACACCGACGTGGGTTCCGACGAGGCGGTCATGCTCTATACCCAGTACTCGACGCATTGGGACGGATTCGCCCATAAGGGATCGCTCTTTGACGCCGACGGCGACGGCACGGCCGAGAAGGTGTTCTACAACAGCTTCCAGATCGTCGACCGGGATGGCCGCGGCGCGCAGGGTGAGCTCGGCGCAATCAATGTCTCGGTCGCAAGGATGGCCGAGACCGGCGTGCAGGGGCGCGGCGTCATGCTCGATCTCCGCCACCACTTCGGAGACGAACGCGTCGATGTCACCTGGGAGCGGCTCGAGAGCGTCCTCAAGGTCGACTCGGTCACCGTCGAAAAGGGCGACATCCTCTGCATACACACCGGCCTCGGCGAGCTGATCCGCGAGGCCGACGGCAGGCTCGACAGCTCCATCAGGACGAAGTGCGCAGTGCTCGACGGCTACGACAAGCGGTTGCTGGAGTGGATCGCCGATACCGGCGTTGCGGCGATTGCCGCGGACAATCTCGCGGTCGAGCGCTCCTCGACGCTGGGCGCCGATCCACGCCTGCCTCATCGCGGCCCGGGCCTGCCACTGCACGAGCATTGCCTGTTCAAGCTCGGAATCCATCTGGGCGAGCTCTGGTACTTGACCGAGCTTGCCGCCTGGCTGCGGCAGAATGGGCGAAGCCGCTTTCTGCTGACCGCGCCGCCGCTGCGTCTGCCCGGAGCGGCCGGCTCGCCCGTGACACCTGTCGCGACGGTTTGAAGCCGCGTACTGGCGGCACGGCGCGGGCGCAATTTGCCCGCGCCCGGTCCACCCCGATTTTCGCGTGCTCGCCGGCCCACACCGGCGCTTTTGGCGCGCCACCGGCGTAGCGACAGCCCTGCCGGCGCTTCTCTGCGAAGGGCGACTGGCGCCCGCAGCTTCACGCAAAAACGGATTGCTCTGGCGAACGGGGTTTGAGCCACGCGGGCGTTGCGTCTATCATAGGCAGCAGTTGCCGGGTGACGGCGTTTCCGCTCTCGCCCCGTGCGATGCAGCAGACCTCCCGCACTCCGCGCGGCGAGGATTTCCTCTCTTGTGCCGCGCTGCGGCCACGCTCCCCCAACACAAAGGCCACCGCTCATGCTTCCGTTCATCATAGGATTCCCGGTGAACAGCCTGCGCACGACGCTCATGGTGTTCTCGGTGGCGCCGATGCTGCTCGTCATCATCGGCGTCGGCTGGTACGGGTTGAGCACGCTCGAGCGTGCGACCGACGCCCGGCTACGCGAGGACATCCAGTTGATCGCGCGCGCGCTCGAAGTGCCGGCCGGCGAGGCGCTGGCCCGCACCGGCCCCGCAGGGGTGACGCAGATACTCGAATCCGCGCTCAAGTTCGACCGGGTCTACGCGGCCTACGTGTACGATTCCTCCGGCCAGCTCGTCGCTTCCTCGGGGCCGCACCTCGCGTTGCTGCGCAGCGCGCACGCCGCCGCGCTGGCGGCCCGCGAGCACCAGCGGGACGCGTTCGAGCAACTGGGCGGCAGGCGGGTCTATTCCTACTTCGTGCCCCTGGTCGATCCCGGCGCGCGCATCCAGGGCCTGCTCCAGATCACGCGCCGGGGCGGCGAATTCCGGGCCGCGGCGAACGAGGTGCGAATGCGTGCCCTGGTCGCCCTCGGCTTGACGGCGCTCGCCCTGGCGCTGGCCGTCATGTTCGGGCATCACCACACCATCGGGCGGCACGTGCAGGCGATCGGCCGGAGCCTGCGGCGCATCGCCGGCGGCGAGCACGCGCATCGTGTGGCGCACTCCGGTCCGCACGAGCTACGCAGCCTGTCGGCGGGCGTGAACGAGATGTTGGACAGCCTGGAGCGCTCGGCCGCCGAGGTCGCCAGGCGGCGCGAAGAGGAGCAGGCGTTGCGCGAGCAATTGCGCCACTCCGAGAAGATGGCCGCCATCGGAACGCTGGCGGCGGGGATCGCGCACGAACTCGGCACCCCGCTCGCGGTCGTCGACGGAACCGCGCAGCGGGCGCTGCGCAAGGCTTCCCTGTGTGAGGAAGGCGCGCGTGCAATGCAACGGATCAGCGAAGAGGCACTTCGGATGCGCGCCATCGTGCGGAGCGTGCTCGAGTTCGGCCGGCCCCACCGCGCCCGCCGGATGCCCGAGAGCCTGCGCGCGATCGCGGTTTCCGCGGTGTGCCTCGTCGCCGAAGAGGCCGCGCGCCGCGCGGTGCGCATTGAATGCCGGGGTTCCGACCCGGCCACGGTGCTGCCGGTCGACCGGCTGCAGCTCGAGCAGGCCCTGGTCAACCTGCTGCGCAACGCGGTGCACGCGAGTCGCGGCGGTCGCGTGGTTCTGTCCTGGTACGGCGAAGCAAGCCACGCTGGCTTCCTGGTCGACGACGATGGTCCCGGCGTTTCCCCCGAGCTTCGCAAGCGCGCGTTCGAACCGTTCTACACCACCAAACCGATCGGTGAAGGCACCGGGCTCGGCCTTGCCGTCGCTCACAGCGCGCTCTCGGAGCATGGCGGCTCGATCGAGATCGAGGAGAGTCCGCTGGGCGGCGCGCGCTTCCGGCTGCGGCTGCCGGCGGCAAAGGGGGCGCGATGAACGCCGTCGCTCGAGCGGGTGCCGCCCCCGTGGTTCTTCTGGTCGAGGACGACGCGGGGCACCGGCAGCTGCTCACCGACGAGCTCGAGGACGGCGGCTACGCGGTGAGCGCGGCCGGCGACGCGGAAGCGGCCTGGCGCCACCTGCAGGCGTCCCCGGCGGAGGTGGTGATCTGCGACTTGCGGCTACCCGGGGCCGGCGGCCTGGAGCTGATGCACCACTGCCGACAGTTGCCCGCGCCGCCCGCGTTCATCGTCATAACGGCGTTCGGCACCATTGAGCAGGCAGTCGCGGCGCTGAAGCAGGGTGCGGACGACTTTCTCACCAAGCCGCTCGACCTCGAGCACCTCCAGGTGTGCGTGCGGCGCGTGCTGGAGACGCGCCGCCTGCGGCGCGAGGTGGAGAACTACCGCCAAATTCTCGGCGAGGACGCTTTCCACGGCATCGTCGGTCGCAGCGCCGGCATGCGCCGGCTGTTTGCGAACATCCGGCGAGTGGCGCAGGCGAGCGGGCCGGTGCTGCTTCTCGGAGAGAGCGGAACCGGCAAGGAGCTCGCCGCGCGCGCGCTTCACGCCGAGAGCCCGCGGGCCGGCGGTCCATTCGTGCCCGTCAACTGCGCCGGCATACCTCTCCAGCTCCTCGAGAACGAGCTATTCGGCCATGCACCGGGCGCCTTTACGGGAGCGGCCCGCTCGCGCAAGGGTCTGTTTGTCGAAGCCGACGGCGGCAGCATGCTGTTCGACGAGATCGGCGAGATGCCGGTCGAGATGCAGGCGAAGCTGCTGCGCATACTGGAGGATGGGAAAGTGCGACCGCTCGGCGCTAATCACGAGCAGGTAGTGAACGTGCGCGTCATTGCCGCCACACACCGCGACCTCCAGGCCGAGGTGCGCGTCGGGCGCTTCCGCGAGGATCTTTACTTCCGCCTCGAGACTTTTCAGCTCGCGATGCCGCCGTTGCGGGATCGCGGCGACGACCTTGACCTGCTCGCGGCGCGCTTCGTCGGCTGGCACGCGGCGCAGCTCGGGCGCCCGGTCGAGGGTATTGCCCCGCGCGCGCTTGCTCACCTCAAGTCCTATGCCTTTCCCGGCAATGTGCGCGAGCTGTCCAACGCGATCGAGCGCGCGGTGACCTATTGCCGCGGCCGGGAGATCGATCTCAACGACCTGCCGGAGCGCATGCAGACGGGGGCGCCTGGCGCCGAGGACCTCTCCGCGGAGCACGCGCTGCCGAGCGCTCCGGACGAACCGCTGCCGACGCTCGAGCATCTCGAGCGCCGCTACGTGCGCCACGTGCTGCAGCGGGCCGGCAACAACAAGCGGCGCGCCGCGGAGATTCTCGGCATCGGACGCCGCACGCTGTACCGGTATCTCGATGAGTCCGAGTGACGCCGCGCCGGTGTGCGCAGCGGGCACACTCCCGGATCCGTGCGCCGGATCGACACATGATGCCCGGCTCGCCGGAAGCTTGGGCGGTACTGGCCTGCCTAAATCTTCCGCAGTCGAATCAGGCCGTTGATACGCGCCGGCGCGAGGCTGGCATAAGCCTTGCGGCACCAGGACGTGCCACCGCAATGCCGGTGCCAACCCAACCGAAAAGGAGGTCAGCATGAATCGCAACGTCATCCTGAACACAGCAACAGCCGTGAGCACGCTCGCAGCGCTTGCGCTCTTGTCCGGCACGGCAGCCGGTCAGAGTTATGGCCAGCAGCAGGGCGTGCCCGCGACGGCACAGCAGCAGGCCCCCGCCAATGTCGACCAGAAAACAGTCGAGACCTTCGCCTCGGCGCTCGCCGCCGTGCAGGAAATCCAGGCCGAGTACAAGGCGCGAATCGAACAGGCCCGCGAACCGGAGGTCGCGACCACGCTGCAACGCGAGGCGCAAACGGAGATGGTCGAGGCCGTCAAGGAGAAGGGCCTGTCCGTTCAGCGCTACAATCAATACGCGCAGCTGATGCAGGCGAACCCCGGCTTCCGTAAACAGGTCGAGCGCGCGATGGATGAGCAATAACGGTCGCGCCACGAGCCTCACCCGCGGCGCCGCGCGAGCCCGGGACCGCACCGGCTATCCCGGGCTTCCTTTGCGTGCCCCATCCGGGTTTCTGCCCACCTGGACCACCGTAGTTTGGCGGTGGCGCGAGGGGGGAAGACGGATAAAATCGCACCATCTCGCACACGTTACTACTCGAGGATCTCGTAATGCGCGCCCTCCGCCACCTGACGCTCCGCTCGCGGCTCCGAACTGCCGGGTCGGGCAGCGCGCGTGGGTTGGTCCTCGGGCTCGGATTCATGCTGTTGCTGGCGGCGCCGGGGACCGGCGCCGCCTTCAACGCCTGCCTGGGACAGCTGCGCGGCGAGGCGACCGCCCAGGGCATCAGCCCGCAGCTCTTCGACGCGGTGATGCGCGGCGTCAAACCCGACGACAGCGTGCTGAAGGCGATGGACTACCAGCCGGAGTTCACGGTGCCCGTGTGGGACTACGTCGCGGGCTTTGTGGACGAGGAGCGCATCAGGGACGGCAGGCAAAAGCTCGCCGAGTGGGCCGAGGTGCTTTCCGAGATCGAGCGCCAGTTCGGCGTCGACCGGCACGTCATCGTGGCTCTCTGGGGCGTCGAGACGAATTACGGAAAGGTGATGGGCCGTCGCCCGCTGGTGAGGTCGCTTGCGACGACCTCGTGCTTCGGCCGCCGGCAGGATTTTTTCCGCGACCAGTTGATCGCAACCCTGCGCATTCTGCAGGATGGCGAGATGCCGCCCGAGTCGATGGCGGGCTCCTGGGCCGGGGCGTTCGGGCAGACGCAGTTCATGCCGACGACGTTCCAGCGCCTCGCGGTCGACGTCGATGGCGACGGCCGGCGCAACATCGTCGATTCGGTGCCCGACGCGCTCGGATCCGCCGCGAACTACCTCGTCGATGCGGGATGGGTGAGCGGCGAGCCCTGGGGCTACGAGGTGCGCCTCCCGGATGCGTACCTGGGGCCGTCAGGGCGCCGCATCCGGCGCACGCTCGAGTTCTGGCACCAGCAGGGAGTCCGCCGCGTCGACGGCAGTCCGCTGACGGGCAACGGCCGCGCGGCGTTGTTTCTGCCCTCGGGCGAGGAGGGTCCTGCGTTCCTCGTGTTCCGCAATTTCAATGCGATTCATTCGTATAACCCGTCCGAATCGTACGCGCTGTCGATCGCGCACCTTTCCGACCGGTTGCGCGGCGCGGGTCCCTTCACGACGCCGTGGCCCACAGGCGACCCGGGGCTCTCGCGCGCCGAGCGGCGCGAGCTTCAGCGCCTGCTCAACGAGAAGGGCTACGACGTCGGCAAGCCCGATGGCATCATCGGCTCGCGCACGCGCGCGGCGATCGAGGCGTTCCAGGGCGAAAGCGGCCTGCCGGTGGATGGCCACCCGGGGCAGAACGTGCTGCGCGCGCTTCGGGGTGCGACGCCGTAAGACGATTCACCGCCAAGGCGCCAAGAACACCAAGAAGACCTGGTCAGAAACCAACCCCACGGATCCGGAGGCACAGCTAGGCGTGGGACTCTGGAGAGGTTGCTGGAGCCTTCTTTCTCCAGAACTTCGCGAGGGACCTGGACGTCCAATGGTCTCCCGCATTGAATCGTTCTGCTGCCCGCTAGCGCAATTGGTAGAGCGTCCGCCTCTGAAGCGGAAGGTTCGCGGTTCGAGTCCGCGGCGGGCTGCCACCCAAGTCGATACGGGTCAGACTCGACTTTTCCCGCTACGCACAGAGAGATACTGCCCCCGGAAAGTCGAGTCTGCCCCTTAACTGCGACCTTGCGCACCGGACCGCGCTGCATCTTTTCAGCGATGGGGCGCGATCGCTGCGCAGCGAGCTTCCCATGCTGGCCCTCATGGTGGCCTACACGATGACGAGCCTCTGGATCATCGCGCAGCCGACCGTCCAGTGAGCGAGGGCCGGCACTGTGTTCTAATCGCGCTTGGCTTGAGACGGGGACACCATGAGGCAAAGGGACTTTCTCGGTATAGTGATCGGAATCTGCATCTCCGGTTGGGCCCACGCCCAGGTCACGATCGAGGAGCCGTGGATACGCGCGACCGCCCCGGGGCAAACCGTGGCCGGCGGCTACATGAAGTTGAGGAGCGCGAACTTATCGGCTCTCGTCGGGGTCACCACCCCTTTGACCGCGAGGGCGCAGATCCATGAGATGTCTATGGACGCCGGCGTCATGAAAATGCGCCCTGTTCCGAAAATCGATCTCCCGGCCGGAAAGACAGTCGAGCTCAAGCCGGGAGGCTATCACCTGATGCTCATGAATCTCGAGCGGCCCCTGCGCGATGGCGAAACCGTCCCGATCACGCTGGTGTTCGAGGGACCGGGCAAGAAGCGCGAGAGAATCGAGGTCAACGCCCGGGTACGAGATGTCCGCGCCGGGATGCACGGCAGCAAAGATATGAAGTACCACCACTGACCGGAGGAGAGGATGAAAACCAGGACGAAGAAGCGCGCGGCATCGCGCTCGATGCGGGCGCGCAACATGACCTTCTGCACGCTTGCCGGAAGCAACGGCGGGACGCTGGGGATAAGAACGGAGCGCGGCATCCTGGACGTCGCGAAGGCATCCAGGCTCTTTCGCATCAAGGCGCCCACGGATATTCACGCGGTGATCGAGGGAGCCGACTGTGCGCCCCTCGCAAAGCTCGCGGAAAAGGCGTTGAGCGACAAGCGCGGCAGGAGCGTACTGATCGCCGAATCGCGCGCCAGATTCGCGCCGGCTGTCCCGCGCCCGGGCAAGATCATCTGTGTCGGGCTCAATTATCGCCAGCACGCGCAGGAGACCGGCAACCCCATCCCGCCGGTGCCGATCCTCTTCAACAAGTACAACAACTCGCTCGTCGGGCATCGCGGCAGGATCCGGCTGCCGTCGAAGGTATCCACGCAGTTCGATTACGAGGTCGAGCTGGTCATCGTCATGGGGCGCACGGCGCGCGACGTGCCGGAGGACAGGGCGCTTTCGTTCGTGTTCGGATACGCCAATGGAAATGACTTCACCGCGCGCGATCTGATGCGCGTCACGAGCCAGCTCATGCTGGGCAAGACCTGCGACGACTTTGCGCCGCTCGGTCCCTGGGTCGTCACGGCGGACCAGATCCCCGATCCGCAGAATCTGAAAATCGCGACCTACGTGAACGGCGAGCGGCGCCAGAACTCGAACACGTCGGACATGATCTTCAACTGCGCGCAGATCGTGAGCTACTGCTCGCGCCACATGACGCTGCTGCCGGGAGACATCATCTACACCGGCACGCCACAGGGAGTGATCCTGGGCTATCCGCGCGAGAAGCAGGTGTGGCTAAAGGCGGGCGACAAGGTCGTGACCGAGGTCGAGAAGTGCGGCTCGCTGGAAGTCACCCTCGTGTGAGCGTCGGGTGGCGAACCGCCACCCTAAAGGATGAAGGATGAAGGATGAATGCAAAGCCAGGCTCAGTAACTAACGGTCCCTCATTTCATCCTTCATCCTTCCGCCTTCATCCTTGAGTCAGTGCGCGTCGCGCACTAGCAAGGGCCGCAGCTCGCTGACGTTCTTGAGTTCATCGAGGGCGTTCACGCGCTGGATGAGCCCCTCTGTCCGCTCGGCGCCTAGAACGGGCTCCATCAACTGGCGTGCCTTCGCGTTCACAGCCTCCGTAGTCATGGGATTCTCCTTCGTTCCCGGCGCGTGGGGCGTGAAGTGGCTCACGGTGCGGCCGTCGCGCAGCGTCACCTCGACCAGCCCGCTGCGCGGTGCGGCGGGATCCATCAGCTTGGGATCGGCGACGAGCTGCACACGCTCCTTTACGGCGCGCACCTTCGGATCCTTCATGTGCTCGTAAGAATGGCTGTCGTCGAAGGAGACTGTGCCTTTCACCAGGGCGAGCGCAATGATGTGCTGGCAGTTGATGTCGGGCATGGAGCGGTCATTGACCACACGGGCGCCGTCCTCCGGGAGTCTCGCGACGATTCGCTCAACGTTATCGACGGTAAGACCGTGCTTGCGCTGCAACGTCAGGAATGCGTCCAGGGGGGCCTGGATCGGGTAGCCGACCGAGAAGGGCTTGATCGCTGTCTCCGTGATGAAGTAGCGGCTCCCCAGCCCGGCCACCATCTCTTCCGGCTTCGGCTCGGTCGACAGCGCCTGGAGCACGTTGTGCTCGCAATCGAAGACATCCCACACGCCGCTGAAGCCCATCTGGGCCATGATTGCCGCGGTGACGCCGTTGCGCGCGCCCATGCCGGAAAAATCGAAAGCCTTTTCGACGTGCTCGGCGTCGCGGACCCAGCTCCACACGCCCGACACCTGCTGCGCCGCGTACGACAGCGCGTGACGCATGGCCTTCTCGTCGAGCCGGGCAAGCGAGGCCGCCGCACCCACAGCGCCCATGGTAGAGCTGGTGCCCTCCGCACTGCGGTGCGTCTTGCGCACAAGGTCTGCATTGAGCGCGAGCAGAAATCGACAGCAGAGGTCATAGCCCAGCGTGACCGCCTTGAGAAGCGCCGCTCCTGAGCTGCCCTCGCGCTCGCCCATCGCCAGCGCAGCGGGCACGACCGCGCA
>Ga0256865_1000770_pt1 | contig 10557 bp, 12 predicted proteins | sample RVTome_14_FD_187337 | JGI IMG/M metagenome (GOLD analysis project Ga0256865, IMG submission 187337) | Soil microbial communities from uranium-contaminated site in the Upper Colorado River Basin, Wyoming, United States - RVT145D125 HiSeq ... | reverse complement strand
CCGCGATGGTCAGCGCGTCGTAGGCAATCGGAATCTCGATGTAACTGATCCCATTGGCCTTTGCCTCCTGGATCTCGGCTTTCAGGATGGGACGCGAGGCGTCGGCGATATCGATCTCGCCTTTCACAAACTTGCGAAAGCCGCCCGTGGTCCCTGAAAAAGCGACATTGACCTTGGCGCCGCCTTCGGTTTTCTCCTCGAACGCTTCGCCGGCAAGCTTCATGATCGGATAAACAGTGCTCGACCCATCAAGCGTGACAACCCCCGCTTGCGCAAAAAGACCGGTACATGCCGCCGCAAGCGATAAGATCAAGATTGCCAGCCCGAGAAGGCTTCCTGAGATTTTGGCAAATGGCATAAGAAGGTTCTTTTTGAGTTTAGAGCGAGAGAACAACCCAGGATATGTCATGGCATATATATATGTAGATGAATACTGTTACATTTCTGTAACACTTTGTGTTCGGCGCCCGCACCCCACGAACATTGTTTGAGGTTACAGAAAGGGTGTCGGATCCCGTCATTGTGTCAGAATTGTCACAATATTCGTATAGGCATATACTGATATGAGTGGATGTTGCTTTTCCGGCAGAAAGAGGGTGGCGCCGGACGCCATTCCAACTGCCTCAAACACTTACATCCCAAACCAATGAAACATCTTGCGAAATCCACCATCCTCGTGCTTGCGACCGGTTTCACGCTCACAACAGCGCTATCCGGTCCGGTCGAAGTCGATCCGGCCGTTCCCGCTTACAAGCAGACCAGCGGCGTTTCCGGAAATCTCAACTCGATTGGGTCCGATACCTTGAACAACCTGATGACCTTCTGGGCCGAAGGGTTCAAGAAGGAATATCCGAACGTCAACATTCAGATTGAAGGCAAGGGGTCAACGACCGCCCCACCGGCGCTGATCGCTGGCACTGCGCAGCTCGGACCCATGAGCCGAGAGATGAAGAGCTCGGAAATCGATGAATTCGAGAAGAAGTTTGGCTACAAACCCACCGAAGTGAAAGTCGCGGTGGATGCGCTGGCGGTTTTCGTAAACAAGGACAATCCGATCAAGGGTCTTACTCTGACCCAGGTGGACGGAATTTTCTCAAGCACGCGGAAGCGTGGCGGGCAGGACATAACAACGTGGGGACAGGTCGGATTGGCGGGCGATTGGGCGAACAAACCCATGTCACTCTTCGGCCGCAATAGCGCCTCTGGCACCTATGGTTACTTCAAGGAGCACGCCCTGAGCAAAGGCGATTTCAAGACCACCGTAAAGGAGCAGCCAGGCTCCTCCGCGGTCGTCCAAGGTGTCGCAAGCGATATCGGGGGCATCGGCTACTCAGGGATAGGTTATATCACTTCCGGGGTTCGCGCAGTGCCGCTGGGTGAAAAGGAAGGCCAGTTCGTGCAAGCTAGTTACGAAAACTCCGTAAGTGGAGACTATCCGCTGGCTCGCTTCCTTTACATTTATATCAACAAGAAGCCCGGGGAGCCGCCGGACAAGCTCACGGCCGAATTCCTGAAGTTTGTCCTCTCGAAGCAGGGGCAGGAAATCGTCGTCAAGGATGGATATTTCCCAATACCAAATGAGGTGATCAAAGAAACCTTGTCAGCAGCAACTGCCAAGTAACAAGGCGCTCCGAATTCCCGTCCCGGGTCCATCATGAATCGTGTCCAATTGAGAGAGGGCTCGGGGCGGGTTCTTCGGTAGTCGCCCGTTTCAAAGCAGGCACTTTTTATGGGAGAGCCAGCCTATGCGAATGATCCAAAACGATTTCTGACGCAGCCGCTCACGCTTTTGATCGACCGGTTCATGACCGGATTCATCAAGATCGGCGGCGTCCTGGTCATCACTACCGTTCTCGGAATCTTTGCCTTCATCCTGCTGCAGATCTTTCCTCTCTTTCAGGCAGCAAGGGTTTCCGAGATCAAGAGCGTGCCGCTACCGGAGGGCGCGTATTCTGTCTTGGGCATCGACGAGTGGGGGGTGCTGCCATTCCTGGTCGAAACCAAGGGTAGAATCGTTACTGCGAATCTCGAAACCGGTCAGACCTCGGAGATTCCTTCTCCCTTTGACGCCTCCAAGCAGCTCTCGGCGGTAGGTTACAACGAGCGCGAGCAGAAAGTCATCGCAGGAACGGCCGATGGCTATTTTTCGCTGGCCGTGGCAAAATATTCCGCGACCGGCGACGGTGAAAAGCGAAAGGTGACCCTCGCCCTGGAGGCCGAACCATTCGAATCGATCGGAACGGCCGGTGTGCCAGTTCAGTCTATCGGCTTCGGCGACGCTGCGGATCGCAGGCTTATTGCAGCTGTCCAGGAAATCGATGGACAGAAGCAACTTCATATCGTCACTCTCGCTCGTAAACGCTCCCTCGTCGGAAGAAGCAAGTTCCAGCTGGACAAGACCTACGAGCTCGGCTCAATGCTGACGGGACAACCCGTTCAGGTATCGGTTCCCGCGACAGCCGATAGCGTGCTCGTCCTCAACAGCGACGGCTCGGTAAACTATCTTTTTCTTAAGCCTGACGGGGAATTCGAGCTTCGCCAGACCTTCACCCCGTTCGAGGATGCAGATGATCCCGCCATCTCCGTCATGGGTTTCTTGATGGGGGACGTCTCGATTGTGTTCGGGAGTGTGGATGGGAGAAATCGGGTGTTCAGCCTCTATATTCCCGAGGGCGAAAGCCGCCGGTTGTTTGGAATGCGCCACGAGTTTCCGAAGCTTCCGGGAAGTCCGAAGTTCATCACGAGCAGCCTGCGCAACAAGGCGTTTCTCATTGGGGGAGGTGATACGGCCTCGCTCCGCTACATGACGACCGACGCGACACGGTGGGAAAGCGCTCTGCCTTTCGCGCCAACCAAAGCGGTAATAAACGGAAAATACAGCCGCATGGTCTTCCTTGATGCGAAGAATACCCTGCACGTCTTCTCGTTGGATGATCCCCATCCGGAGGCTGGCTGGCAGGCGTTTTTCGGCAAGCTTTACTACGAGGGAGCTGCCGAAAAGAAGTGGGACTGGCAGAGCACGGGCGGCAGCGACGACTTCGAACCCAAGCTTTCGCTGATACCCCTCATCTTCGGCACGCTCAAGGGAACGCTGTACGCCATGCTGTTTGCCGTGCCCATCGCCATCCTCGCCGCGATGTACACCTCGCAATTCATGGAGCCGAATTTTCGCCAGATCATCAAGCCGACGATGGAAATTATGGCCTCCTTGCCATCGGTCGTTCTCGGATTTCTTGCGGCCATCTACATCGCGCCGCTGATCGAGACGCGTATCCCGTCATTGCTGCTCGTCTGTGCCGGAGTTCCGGTATCCTCCCTTTTGCTGGGCTGGCTCTGGAGTACATTACCGGTAACGATCCGCAAACACATCAGGCCGGGCTACGAAGCGTTCGCTTTCCTCCCGATCATTGTCGCACTGATCGTCATTCTCTGGCGCTTGGGGCCCGCTTTTGAACGGTTTGCGTTTGTCGTAACGGACGTCGACGGCAAGAAGATCGCCGATTTTCGCTATTGGTGGCCGGCCGTAACGGGAGCTTCCTTTGAGCAGCGCAACTCGCTCGTCGTCGGTTTCATGATGGGATTTGCCGTCATTCCGATCATCTTCACGATCACCGATGATTCCCTTTCCAACGTGCCGCCGGCATTGCGGACGGCGTCCCTCGCCTGCGGTGCGAGTCGCTGGCAGACCGCGGTTCGCGTCGTCCTGCCGACGGCCTCGGCCGGAATCTTTTCCGCCGTGATGATCGGCCTCGGTCGGGCGGTCGGCGAGACAATGATCGTTGTGATGGCGACCGGAAACACCCCGGTTATGGAGTGGAACATCTTCTCGGGGATGCGCACTCTCTCGGCAAATATTGCTGTCGAATTGCCGGAGGCTCCGCAATTCAGCACGCTTTATCGCACGCTCTTCCTTGGAGCGCTCTGCCTTTTTATTCTGACCTTTGCTGTTAATACGATCGCTGAGATACTGCGACAGCACCTTCGCCAGAGATACAAAACGGTCTAGCGAATGCACGCTCCGAGAAAGGATTTCAAAGATCTCCTTAAGGTCCATGCCGCTCCTGGTGAGCCATATGTGTGGCTGACCTCGATGGGTCTCGGCATTGGCCTCCTGATGGTGGCCGGATTGCTCGCAGTCATCGTAATGAACGGCCTTCCCGTCTTCTGGCCGGGCAGGGTGGTTGTCGTGAAACTCAAGGAAGGCGTCACCGGTCCTGTGCCAAACAGTCCCGAAATTGTCGGCGAAATCGTCCAAGAGAGGACGAAGTCGGTCAAGGTGCTCGGGGCCGACGGCAAGCCCGCCGCTGACCAGAAGGAAATCCAACTTTTCGTGGGAAACAAGGATACCTATGGATTCAGCTTTGTTTTCCTCGATTCAAGCAACATCGCGTCCATCGGGCAGCCAGCAAACCTGCTGGTTTTGGAAAGAGTCGAATATGGTGACGCCTTTGGGATGCCAACAGCTCTCCAACATTCGGACGGTCAGCGTACCGACGCAGGGTCACCGGAGTTCGACGCCTCCCTTCGAGAGCTCGTTCGTGAGGGCAACGCGCGTCGGGCAAAGATCGAGGAAATCGAAAGGACCGAGATCGGGCGCATCAACGCTCAGATGACTGAGCTGCGTGTCAAAGGAAGAGATTCCGCCGAATCGCAAAAGCAGATCGCGGCGCTTGACGAGAAGTATAACATCCTGGCCGCAGAAGCGAAGGCCCTCCGACTTAAGCAGAATGAGAATCAGATCGTCTTGAGGCTCCCGAACGGCGTCGAAAAATCCATCGCGATTGGGAATATCATTTTCGCATACTACCCAAATCAGCTGGGCTTTTTGTCTCGATTGGGAATCTTTCTCCACAATATCTGGGGCTTCGTGACACTGGATCCTCGCGAGGCAAACACCGAGGGTGGTGTCTTTCCCGCCATCTTCGGCACCTTTGTTATGACTCTTCTGATGAGTATTGCAGTAATGCCTTTCGGCGTTGTCGCAGCCATTTATCTCCGTGAGTATGCGCAAGAGGGGCTATTCGTGCGTTCCGTTCGAATCGCTGTCAACAATCTGGCCGGAGTGCCCTCCATTGTTTTTGGCGTCTTTGGCCTCGGCTTCTTCGTCTACTTTACGGGAGGGACCATCGATCAGCTTTTCTTTGGAGACTATTTGCCAACGCCGACCTTCGGCACAGGCGGCATCCTCTGGGCCTCACTGACCCTGGCGCTCATGACCGTGCCAGTAGTCATCGTCGCGACGGAGGAGTCCATAGCCTCCGTGCCGCGCGGAATGAAGGAGGGTTCGCTGGCCTGCGGTGCATCGAAATGGCAGACCATTCAGCGCATCATTCTTCCTGCCTCGGCGCCGGGAATCCTCACTGGTCTCATTCTGGCAATGGCGCGAGGAGCCGGCGAAGTCGCCCCGCTCATGCTCGTGGGTGTGGTGAAACTCGCCCCGAGTCTGCCACTCGACGCCGAAGCGCCCTTCCTGCACCTTGAGAGAAAATTTATGCACCTCGGCTTTCACATTTACGATCTCGGCTTTCAGTCTCCCGATTCCGAGGCGGCGAAGCCTATGGTGTTCGCAACCACCCTGCTTCTGATCGGGCTTGTCGTTCTTCTGAATCTCGCCGCGATCCTCATCCGCGAGCGCCTGCGGCGAAAATTCAGCACGGGCGCGTTTTAGTCAGCGCAATGATTACTGATCCTCACTCCGAAGGCATGTCCGATCCACAAGCTTCCACCTCTGGGCCACTCGCAACGGAAGACGTGGGCCTGCGGCCTGACTTCATCAAGATCGCCAACTATTCCTTCTGGTACGGGAACAAGCAGGCGCTCTTCGACATTTCATTGGACATACCTGAACGGCAGGTTACTGCGTTCATCGGGCCCTCTGGCTGCGGCAAATCGACGCTCCTTCGAAATCTCAACCGCATGAACGATCTTATCGAAGGCGTGCGACACGCTGGCGACATCGTCGTCAACGAGCAAAGCATCTACGACCCTCACATCGAGGTCATTTCGCTGCGCAAGCGCATCGGCATGGTGTTTCAGAAATCGAACCCGTTCCCGAAATCCATTTATGAAAATGTCGTCTATCCCCTGCGCGTGGCGGGACAAAATAACAAGTCTGTTCTGGATGAGACTGTGGAGCGCAGCCTCAGAGGCGCAGCCCTCTGGGAGGAAGCTCAGGATCGTTTGCACGAAAGCGCACTAAGCCTTTCCGGCGGACAGATGCAGCGCCTGTGCATCGCACGCGCCATCGCAAATCGCCCGGAAATTCTGCTGATGGATGAACCCTGCTCCGCGCTCGATCCCATAGCGACCGCCAAGGTCGAGGACCTCATCCATGAATTGAAGAAAGAGTTCACCATCGTCATTGTCACGCATAACATGCAGCAGGCGACACGCTGCTCGGATCGCACGGCATTCTTCTATCTTGGCAAGCTGATTGAAGTCGATAGCACGGCGAAGATCTTTGAGAGCCCTTCAGAGAAGCAAACCGAGGACTACATCACCGGACGTTTCGGTTGATTGCACTTCAGGAGCTACTGTTACTGCTATGATGCCCGGACCCAATCGCCATATACTCAGCGAGTTCGATGCAGCGTTGAATTCGTTTCGTGACAACGCCAACATGATGGCGAGTCTCACACAACGAAACCTTGATCACGCCCGGCAAGGCTTGTTCGAGGTGGACGGGGATCATTGCAACACCGCCATCGCAGACCACGAGGAAATTGACCTGCTCGAACGCCAGATGGATAGGGATGGAATGAACCTCTTGATGCGTTTTCAGCCCGTTGCTTCCGATCTTCGCATCGTAATTGCCACGATGAAGATCAGCGTCAATCTGGAACGCATTTCTGACTTGGCGGTGAACATCGCGCGCCGCGCGAGAAAGTTGATCGCTGCATCGCCGCCTGGTCAAGCAGAGGCATTGAGACCACTCTTCGAGCACGCCACGCGCATGCTCAACGATGCGGTGGCGGCCTTTTCGACAGGCAATCTTGAACCCGTGCGATCGCTAAAGATACGTGATCGGGAACTCGCGACCAAGAGTCAGGAACTTGCCGGCAATATCACAACCCGTATGTCGTTCGAGCTCGACGACGGCGTTGCTCGCTATTTGGAGCTCATTTTCATTCTTCGCTATCTTGAACAAATCGGGAACCTGTCCACGAACCTTGTGGAAGATGCCGTCCTTGCCTATTCCAAAGACGCTATCCCTTCAAACGAGGAGTGTTGAAACCGGCTTCACGCGCAGCAGGATTCGCCGCAGCATGGCGAAGCGGGTTTGACTGCAGTGATATTGGCTGACGCCACATAGTCACCCGCGCGCTTGCCCGGCAGCCACTCATTGATGAAGTCTCGACTCGATTGCTTGATCGCGACTCGAATGTCGCTGAATCCCTCGTTTCTTAGCATGGTCTCGAGTTCGACGGCCGGAGCCGCCCCCGCTATGCACCCTGTGTAAGCCTGAAAGTCTTCCTTCAGGTCGTCCGGGATTGGCGCAAGCGCGACGATGTCCGAGATCGCGATTCGCCCTCCCGGTTTCAAGACGCGAAATGTTTCCGTATAAACGCGATCTTTATTCGGAGAAAGGTTGATCACGCAATTCGAGATGACGAGATCGATCGTGTTGTCCGCGACGGGCAGGCTTTCGATTTCGCCGAGCCGGAACTCCACGTTCTCATAAGCGCCTTTTATAGCATTAGCCCGGGCCTTTGAGATCATGTCTGGCGTCATATCCACACCAATAACCTTGCCCGTCGAACCCGTCTGCCTGGCAGCCAGGAAACAGTCAAAGCCTCCTCCGCTGCCAAGGTCGAGGACAGTCTCTCCGGGCTTGATCGACGCGATCGCAGTGGGATTTCCGCACCCGAGCCCCATCTCGGAACCTTCCGGTACCGATGTGACATCGGACTCGCTGTAACCCAGCGCTTCCGCGCCGCTGGGGCGATTCTTAGTCTCCAAGGAATCGCCACATGAAGGCCCACAACCGCATCCCCGCTCTTCAAATCGCGCGATGGCCCCGTAGCGTTCACGAACCTGTTGTTTCACTTTGTCTTCTTCGATAATCGTTTTCATTGGCTTCCATCAGAAAGACGCGATAAATCGACAAAGGACGCAGGATTTTTTCTTAAAGTCTTAACAACCCTCGCAATTACCGGGTATCCTGGCCTGCACATCGATCACAGAACCATACCGATCGGTGCTCCAGCGGCAACAGCGCTCAATTTGCGCCTTCAGGACTGCGCGAGCGCGCTGCACGCGCGATTTGGCTGCGGACACCGACAATCCAAGCCGATTGGCTAGCTCGACCTGAGAAAGCCCGTCATATTCCGTGAGAAGCAGCGCTTCCCTGTGAATCGGGGGAAGGGTCTCGACGACCGATCGAATATAAGCGGCGATTTCGCTTCGTAAGAGATATTCCTCATCGAACGTCTCTGTCTCAGAGGCGGACATAAGATCCTTTGAATGAGCCTCTTCCTGAAAGCGCTCGGTCGGCTTAGCGGAACGAAAATAGTCCGCAATGCTATTCCGGGCGATCCGAAAGGCCCATGCCTCAATTCGCTCTGCCTTGTCGAGCGAGTCAAGACGCGTGCTGATCTTCAGCAGCACGTCGTGCGTGATGTCTTCAGCCAACGCATGATCGCGAATTCGATTGCCAACGAATCCTTTGATAGAGCTGCGAAGCTTCTCGATAAGACCCTCGTCCAAAAGTTCTCTCATGCCGCATTCCTTCCAGGAAATATGCGTCAATGAAAAGATGCGTCAAACTATATATGTGTTGACGAATATTTGCTGGCTGCCATTGTGCCAATATGGAGTTGATTCGCATCTACCAATGTTTCTGTGATCCCACGCGGCTTCGAATCATTCACCTGCTCACCCACGGCCCGCTGTGCGTTTGCCACTTTCAGGAAATCCTGCGGCTTCCCCAAACCAAGGTTTCCCAGCACCTCGCTTATCTGCGAAAACACGAGCTCGTCGACTGCACGCGGCATCAAACTTGGATGATCTATAGCCTCCCCTTTAAACCTTCCGCCGAGCTCGAGGCCAACCTCAAGTGCCTTCAGGATTGCGCGCCGACCGACAAGCGGTTTCGCGACGATCTCAAGAATTTCGACAAAGTGCGGGCCACCTGCGGGTGGGTCGATGGAGCTCTCGAAACCAGCCAGAAGTGCACCTGTTAGCCACGATGAATCCCAACAAATCTCGTTTCAGGATTCTGTTTCTTTGCACCGGAAATTCCGCGAGGAGCATCTTCGCGGAATACCTTCTGAAAAAGATCGCCCCAGCGCGCTTCGAAAGCTACAGCGCAGGATCGGATCCGAAACCCGCGCCGCATCCGCTCGCGTTGCAAATTCTTCGCGAAGATTTCAAGATCGACGTCTCGGATGCCTATAGCAAGCCGTGGACAGACTTCAACGATACGGTCTTCGACTTCGTTGTCACGCTCTGCGACACCGCGAGGGAAACGTGTCCGGTTTGGCCCGGCCAGCCGATTATTGCGCATTGGAGCTCGCCAGATCCCTCCCTCGTCGCAGGCTCAAAGGAGGAAGAGTTCCGAGCGTTCTGGCTGGTGGCGCAACAAATCAACCGCCGTCTGGAACTGCTGGCCGCTCTTCCCTTCGGCAAGCTCGATGCCCTTCGCCTCGAAGCTGCGACCAGGGAGATTGGAACGCGCGAAAGAATTCCGATCGAAGGTCAGCGAACGGCCTAAACTTATGAAACCAACTGTTCTTATCCTTTGCACGGGTAACTCTTGCCGGAGCCATATGGCCGAAGGCATCCTGCGCGAGGCTGCCGGAGATTTGCTCGACATCAAGAGCGCTGGCTCCAAACCTGCCGGTTACGTTCATCCGAAGTCAATCGAGGTGATGAAGGAAATTGGGATCGATATTTCGGATCACTACTCCAAACACATGGATGAGTTTCTGGCTCAGGAGGTCGAAACTGTGATCACTGTCTGTGGAAACGCGGACCAAGCCTGCCCGATGTTTCCCGGTCAAGTAAATCGACACCACTGGGGCTTTGACGATCCTGCACATGCGAGCGGAACCGAAGAGGAGAAGCTGGCTGAGTTTCGTCGCGTCCGAGACGAAATACGACGGACATTCGAAGTCTATGCTGCGGGCAGACGCGACCAGAGCAATGCTGCCGAACTGCACAGGTTGAAAACCGCTTAGCATGTCGACAGTTCGACAAGTCGCGGCTTTTTCCCTCTCCTTGAAGCACAATCCATGAATGCCAAGGGAGTGATCCGTGAAATATCGGCGAGTCCCAATGCTTGCCGACGTCGCGATCCCTGACTGGTTCCGCTCTAAACAAGGCCAATGACCCTTTCACGTCGCATCGTCGCAGAAGCCCTGGGAACCGCGTTTCTCCTCGCAACGGTGGTCGGCTCTGGAATCATGGGAGAGAAGCTGGCGGGCGGCAATACCGCCATAGCCCTTCTCGCCAATACGTTCGCCACGGGTGCAATGTTGGCGACTTTGATTTTTACATTCGGACCAATCTCAGGAGCGCACTTCAATCCGGCGGTAACCCTGGCCGACGCTTCTCAGG
>Ga0256865_1000769_pt1 | contig 10574 bp, 7 predicted proteins | sample RVTome_14_FD_187337 | JGI IMG/M metagenome (GOLD analysis project Ga0256865, IMG submission 187337) | Soil microbial communities from uranium-contaminated site in the Upper Colorado River Basin, Wyoming, United States - RVT145D125 HiSeq ... | reverse complement strand
AGACGTCGAAGATCTCCGTGGCCGGGCCGCAGGCGATGCTCATCACCCGGGCCGTGCCTCTGCCGACCGCGCCGGCGGCGTCGACCGTCTTGCGGATCTCTTCGACGACGATTCCGCGGCGGCCGCGCAAGGCGCGGATGGCCGACGACTCGAGCAGGCAACGGTCGAGCAGCGGCCCCAGCGGGCCGCTGCCGCTCGGCTCGTTCTGGTAGATGAGCTCGAGGGCCGAGAAGTCGCCGCCGTAGCCGCGGGGCTTCGAGTAAAGGCGCTCGCCGAGCCGCGTCTTGGAGACGTAGGGCAGCAGCTCGCTCTGCACCTGGAGGCCGATGTGCTGGTTCAGGGGGCTGGGCGGATCGAGCAGCTCGCCGATCGCGTCGTTGAGGGCGCGCTCGAAGACCCGGAACTCGCGCTCGACGCGCAGCGCCACCGCCTCGGGCACCTTGCCGTCGGCCATCGCCGCCGCCGTGTCGGCGTCGATCAGGGTGCGGCGCAGGCGCTCGACGGCCGCTTCCACGTCCTGGCGCAGGGCCGGGTCCTCCTCCTCGGCCGTGCGCCCCGCCATGCTCCCGAGCCGCGACGCGGTGGCGCGCAGGCGGCGGCAGATGATGGCGGCGAGGGCGCGGTAGAAGCTGGCGGCGAAGGCGTCGTCGGCCGCGAGCTGCGCTTCCAGCACGTCGCGCGGCAGGGCGAGCACCAGGCCGTCCTCCGCCGCCACCACCGATGCCGACGCGCGCTGGCGGTCGACGAAGGAGATCTCGCCCACGATCTCGCCGGGGCCGAGCGTGGCCAGCACCTGGCCGCCGAGGGCGCGGGTGCGGGCGTGCAGGAGCCCCTCGATCAGGAAGTAGATGGCGCCGACCTCGCCGTCCTCCGCCACCAGCACCTCGCCGCTTTCGATGCGCTGCTCGCGGCCGCTCTTGAGGATCCAGTCGACCTGCGCCGGGTCGAGCGCGTCGATCAAATCGGCCCAGATCTGTTGCATCGGGATCCTTTGGCGAGACCGGTCCTGAGGCGAGGTCAGTAGGGGTCTTCTTCGCGGATGACCCGGAGCAGGGCCTCGCACCAGTTGTAGGGGAAGCTGCACTGCCCGTCGCGGTCGGGTCCGGTGAAGTCGATGGCGCCGATCTCGTACCACTCGCCGGCGTTGGTGACGAGGGCCACGGTCTGCAGGGGCGGGCCGTCGGCGCGCGGCGGGCGCCAGGCGTTGGCGAGCACCCGGGTCAGCATCGTCCGCCAGTCCTCGGCGCTGCGCAGGTGATAGAAGATGCCGAGGCCGCGGTCGCGGCAGCCCTCGACGTCGGCGACCCGGGTGTCGATCTGGGTCTGTCCGCCGGGCCAGATCATGAGCGGGAAGCCGGCGGCGGCGAGGGCGTCGCGCGTGAGCCGGTAGTGCTGGTTGAGGTGCCTGGCCCAGACGGCCATCGGCGGGCGCGGCCCGTCGTTCGTGATGCCGCGCAGGTCGCCGCGGAAGGGATCGATGAACCCGTACCAGGTGACGGCCACGGCATGGTCGCCGAAGGCCTCGAGGAGGTCGGCGTCGTAGGGGTGCTCGAAGGCCTGCGCCCGCGGCGTGACCCAGAAGATCACGTCGAGCACCAGGGCCGGCTTGCCCAGGCCCAGGCCGCGGTAGACCTCGGTCAGCTCGTCCATGAGCTCGCCGAGGCGGCGCAGGCTGGCCTTCTTGTCGGAGAATTCGCGGGCGATGGTGATGGCGATCACCGGCCGCGGAAGGCCCGCCTCGTCGAGCACGCGGGCGCCGTCGACGTCTTCGAGCATCAGGTAGCCGGCGCCTTCGGCGCCCATGTGCGGCACGACGAGGTGGCGGGCGATGGACTCGAAGTCCTCGCGGAGCTGGTCGTAGAGGCGCGGCCGGCTCGCCAGGTTGTAGAAGGGCACCCGCTCGCCCCGCGGCGGTACCCTGCACCCGCCGCCGCCCAGGCAGAGGTAGAGCCCCGAGGTCTTCGCCGTGTTGACGAAGAGGTCGTAGTAGGCGAAGAAGTCGAGGTCCGCCGCCGCCGCGAGCTGGGCGAGCTGGACGACGTTGCCGCCGTCGAAGGAGTCGGGGATCCGGTCGGTGACCAGGAAGGCGATGCCGTCGATGCCGTGGCTCTTGAAGCGCTTGTACTTCTCGCCGTAGTAGCCGTCGGAGGACAGGTAGTCGGTAGCGGTGACGTCGCCGAAGGCGCGCCGCGGCTGGGCGCGGGCGCAGGCGAGGCTGGCCGCCTCGACGCCGCCGTCGGGGCGCTGGTTGGGACGGTACCAGGCGAAGTCGGTCACGAAGAGCTTCGGGCGCGGATCGCGCTCGAGCGTCACCGCGTCCTGGGCCAGGACGACGCCGCTGCCCGGTCCCACGGTCCAGAGGGCCAGGACGAAGGCCGGCAGGAGAGCACGGGCTCGTACTTCCGAGACGGTGGTCGTCTTCATCGGTTCTCGCTCCTCAGTCCCGCCTGGCCCAAGCGGGAGACTATGATAGCCCGTGTCCATGATAGGAAGTGCCGTCCTCGCCTTGTCAATTGCGGACCCGGAGGAGAGCGCATGAGCCAGACCACCCACAGTCCGCAGACCGACCCACTCGAGGACCTCCGCCTGCGGCTCGAGGCGGCGCGGCAAGGGGGCGGCGCCGAGCGCATTGAGCGCCAGCACGAGGCCGGCAAGCTCACCGCCCGCGAGCGCGTGGACCTGCTGCTCGACGGCGGCTCTTTCGTCGAGATCGACGCCCTGGTGACCCACCGCTGCCGCGACTTCGGCATGGAGGCGCAGCGCGTGCCGGGCGACGGCGTGGTCGCGGGCTACGGGGCGATCGACGGCCGTCTCGTCTACGTCTTCGCCCAGGACTTCACGGTCTTCGGCGGCTCGCTGTCGGAGACCAACGCGGCCAAGATCTGCAAGGTCATGGACCTGGCGGTGGAGAACGGCGCGCCGATCGTCGGCCTCAACGACTCGGGGGGCGCCCGCATCCAGGAGGGGGTGGCCTCGCTCGGCGGCTACGCCGACATCTTCCTGCGCAATACCCTGACCTCGGGCGTGGTGCCGCAGATCTCGGCCGTCATGGGTCCCTGCGCCGGCGGCGCCGTCTACTCGCCGGCCCTGACCGACTTCATCTTCATGGTCGAGGGCACGAGCTACATGTTCGTCACCGGGCCCGACGTGATCCGGACGGTGACCCACGAGGAGGTTTCCAAGGAGGAGCTCGGCGGCGCCCACACCCACCTCGCCAGGAGCGGCGTCGCCCACTTCGCCCTGCCCGACGACGCCGCCTGCCTGGCGGCGGTGCGCGAGCTGCTCTCCTACCTGCCGTCGAACAACCTCGAGGACCCGCCGCCGGGCACCAGCGACGACGACCCGAGCCGCGAGGATCCCGAGCTCGACCACCTCGTGCCCCGCGACCCCAACAAGCCCTACGACATCAAGAAGCTGATCGCCGCGGTGGTCGACGACGGCCGCTTCTTCGAGGTGCAGGCGGACTACGCCCGGAACATCGTGGTGGGCTTCGCCCGCCTGGCCAACCAGTCGGTGGGCGTGGTCGCCAACCAGCCCGCCTACCTCGCCGGGGTGCTCGACATCAACGCGTCACTCAAAGGCGCGCGTTTCGTGCGCTTCTGCGACGCCTTCAACATCCCGCTGGTGACCTTCGAGGACGTGCCGGGCTTCCTGCCGGGCACCCAGCAGGAGTTCGGCGGCATCATCAAGCACGGCGCCAAGCTGCTCTACGCCTACTGCGAGGCCACGGTGCCGAAGCTCACGGTGATCACCCGCAAGGCCTACGGCGGCGCCTATTGCGTGATGTCGTCCAAGCACGTGCGCACCGACGTCAACCTCGCCTACCCCACGGCGGAGATCGCGGTCATGGGGCCCGAGGGGGCGGTCAACATCCTCTACCGGCGCGACCTCGCGGCGGCGCGGGACGACGCGGAGCTCGCGCGCCTGCGCGCCGCCCGGGTGGCCGAGTACCGCGAGAAGTTCTCGAACCCCTACATCGCCGCCGAGCGCGGCTTCGTCGACGCGGTGATCGCGCCGCGCGAGACGCGCCCGCAGCTCGTGCGCGCGCTGCGCCAGCTCGCCGGCAAGCGTTCGCGGCTGCCGCCGAAGAAGCACGGCAACCTCCCGCTCTGAATGTGCGATTGGCGGAAGCGCATGGGAATCGAACCCACCCCCCGCACCGCAACCGGCACGGGACAACGGTTTTGAAGACCGCGAGAGGCACCAGCCCCCGAGCGCTTCCGTGACGTAGATTGTACAGGATGACCGCCTTCTTCAAAGCCTCCGGCGCCGGCAACGATTTCATCGCCCTCGCCGAGCCCGAGCGCGAGCCGACGCCGGACGAGGTCCGCGCCTGGTGCCGGCGGGGGCTGTCGCTGGGAGCCGACGGCGTCTTCACGCTGACGCGCACCGCGCGCGGCGGGCGTATGACGTATTACAACGCCGACGGCAGCCGCGGCGAGCTGTGCCTCAACGGCAGCCGCTGCGCCGCCCGCCTCGCCTTTCACCTCGGCTGGAGGGAGAGCCTGCTCGAGCTCGAGACCGACGCCGGGCCGCTCGCGGCGCGTCTCGTGGACGGCGAGCGGGTGACGCTCGAGCTGCCGCCGATCGCCGGCACGCCGCGGCGTCTCGCGCTCGCCGTCGGCGGCGCGACGCACGAGGGCTGGCACGTGGAGGTGGGGGTGCCGCACTTCGTGCTGCCCTGGCCCGGCGACCTCGCCGCGACCCCGGTGGCGACGCTCGGGCCGTCGCTGCGCGCCCACCCCGATCTCGGGCCGCGCGGCGCCAACGCCAGCTTCGTGCGCTTCGCCGCGCCCGGACGGCTGGCGCTGCGCACCTTCGAGCGCGGCGTCGAGGCCGAGACGCTGGCCTGCGGCACCGCGGTGGTGGCCGCCGTGCTGGCGGGGGAGGCGGCGGGCGCGTTGGGGCTGCCGGCGGCCGCGGCGACCGCGGGAGGCTTCGAGCTGATCGTCGACCGTGACGGCGACGCCTTGAGCCTCACCGGCGACGCGCGGATCGTGGCCCGCGGCGAGCTGCTCCCCGGCGCCCGGACGCTATCGGCGCCGCGTTCCTGAGGGACAGGGAGGATGGCCTCCGACGAGCGCACGCTGGGCACGAGGCGGGCCGCCGCGGAGCGTCGCGAGGCCGAGCTGCGCCACCTGCTGGTCGAGGCCATCTACCACGACCGCGTGCGCGACGCCGCCTGGCGCGAGCATCAGCTCCGCCACCACCTCGGCGAGCGCGCGGCGGGCGACCCGGACCTCGAGATCGCCCACCGCTGGCTCGAAGAGCAGGCCGAGCTCGACGACGAGCGGAGCGCGGAGTCGCGGCGGACCTGGCTCAAGCTCCTGCTGACGGGTCTGCCGCTGCTCCTGGCGACGCTCCTGACGCTGCTTCTCGCCGGCGTCCTCATCTGGGGCTGAGCCTGATCCGTTTGCTAGACTTCCGGGTCCCGGCCTCAGCCCGCGCCCCGCGCACACACGATCTTGGAGAGGAAATGCCGATGTCGAATCCGTACGCCCCGATCAAGGACTTCATGCTCCACCACTACCGCCACTTCAACGCCCGCACCATGGTCGACGCGGCGGAGGGCTGGGTCGAGCAGTTGGCCGCGGGCAACAAGATGTTCCTCACCCTCGCCGGCGCCATGTCGACGGCCGAGCTCGGCCTGACGCTGGCCGAGCTGATCCGCCGCGGCAAGGTACACGGTATCTCGGCGACCGGCGCCAACGTCGAGGAAGACCTCTTCAACCTGGTGGCCCACCCGCTCTACAAGCGCATCCGCAACTGGCGCAACCTCACGCCCGAGCAGGAGACGCAGCTCGCCGCCGACGGCTGGAACCGGGTGACCGACACCTGCATCCCCGAGCACGAGGCCATGCGCGTGCTCGAGAAGACCGTGGTGCCCTACTGGCAGCAGGCCGAGGCGGAAGGCGAAGGCCGGATGCCGCACGAGTTCTTCTACCGCATGATCCGCGACGGCGCGCTGGCCGAGCACTACACGATCGACCCGCGAGACTCGTGGCTGGTGGCCGCGGCCGAGCGCGACCTGCCGCTCTTCGTGCCCGGGTGGGAGGATTCCACCCTCGGCAACATGTTCGTCTCCTGCTCCTTCGACGGCCGGCTGCGCGGCCTCGGCGCCGTCAAGTCCGGCGTCCACTACATGCGCCGCCTGGTCGAGTGGTACCGCGAGGTGACGCGCGAGGCCGGCCTCGGCTTCTTCCAGATCGGCGGCGGCATCGCCGGCGACTTCCCGATCTGCGTGGTGCCGCTGATCACGCAGGACCTGCAGAGCGAGGTCCGCGTGTGGTCCTACTTCTGCCAGATCAGCGACTCCACGACCTCCTACGGCTCCTACTCCGGCGCCGTGCCCAACGAGAAGATCACCTGGGGCAAGCTCGACACGGCGTCGCCGAAGTTCATCATCGAGTCGGACGCGACGATCGTCGCGCCGCTGGTCTTCGCCTACGTGCTGGCCTCCTGAACCGTCGCCCGTCTTCCGGCGCCTGATCGTTACAGGCTCTGTACCTCTCAAGCGTGAATTCGGTGTATCCGCACGATGACACCAGGGCCGGGCTCTCGACCTCATGACTCTCTTCGAACGGCCGACAGTCGTCGGGCTGGCAGAGCTGATCGAGTCGCTCGACGCCAGGGATCGCGGGTGATGGGATGGGGATCGATCAGCTCGCGCTGAGGAATTCGCTGGCCAGTCGAACCAGCTCGGCTTCGGCATTGAACAGCGAGATGTGGTCGCCGTGCGGCGCCACGTAGAGGGTCGAATCAGGGAGCTCGGCGGCGACCCGTTTCGACCCGGCCGGATGAGCGGTGTCGTCGTCCTCACTTGTGACCACCAGAGTGGGCTGCTCGATCAGCCTCAGCAGCCCGCCGACGTCGGTCGACATGATGCTGGCGTTGAGCCGGCAGTAGAGGTGCAGCAGATCGACGGTCGCGTACGAGTACAGCGCCAGATAAGACAGGTTCGGAGGCAGGTCCACGGAGATCGAATGGCACATCACGTCATGGAGCGCGCTGGCTCTCTGCCGGCCCTCCGCGCCCAACAGCATCAGCGCCTTCAAGTCGCGCTGATGGGAGGTCTTGGGACAGTCGGGCCCGAGCTCGAAATCCCCGTGCCACAAGCTCATCGACGAGACCCGCCCGGGGTGTCGCGCCGCGGCCGTCACCGCGATCACCGCGCCGCCGCACATCCCCATCAGGCTGGCCCGGGCAACGTCGAAATGATCCATAGCAGCGAACAGATCGCTAGCCTGGGCCTCGACGTCGCAGGCCAGATCCTCGGTCCTGGCGCCCGCGATCATGCCACGGCTCTCCCAGGTGATGACGAAGTGCTCCGGCGCCAGCAGACGTATCCAACGCTCGCACAGCCTTGCCGGCATTCCACACGCGGACACCAGCACGACAGCGCTGTCCTTGCGGTCCCCCGCCGCATAGGCCATCACCGGGACACCGTCTCCGGAGGTCACCGCCGCACGGGTGCAGAAGCGATCGAAGCTGTTCTCGGCCACCTGGTCGACGATGTCGTCGATCTCGGCGCGCACCCCGTCATGCAGCGACAGCCGTTCGATGCCTGGCCGCAGGTCCAGACGCGCACTCACCGCCCGCTCGAACGGGTCCAACTCGACGGCCGCGGCCGAGCTGAGGACCAGGCGGGGTGCCCCGAGGCGCGCCGCCACCCAGTCGAGCAACTCTCCGACCTGCGGCCCCGGAGGCACCCCCGCGCCGTTGCCCGTCGGCGCCACCCGCAGCGGGCGCTCGAGGACCTTCAACAGCGGCTTCACCGACAGCACCGCCTCGGTGAGGCGCGCCACTTCCCGCCTGGCCTGCTGATCGAGCATCGAAAACGGCTTATCGCTTGACGAACTCATGTCCGCGCGTCGTCGCTTCCGCGATCCGATTGTGGGCGTATACGTTGCTGCCGCAGACCAGCACGGCGCCATAGCGATCCAGCTCGACCCGGCCTCCGTACTCCTCGATGGCTTCGGCATCCGGGTAGATCCGGACACTGGTGGGAACATAGCGCGCCGCGAAGCCCAGACGCATCTGGTCCGTCTTGCCCAGGTGGGGATGGGAAGCATGCATCAGAGTGGACCAAAACATAATCGCCTCACCAGAGCGCATCACCATCGACACCGCCTTCGACTCGTCCGGTTTCCAATCCGGGTCGATCTGCAGCTCCTGGTAGTCGTACCCGAAAAACCCTCTCCTGACACCTCCCTTGTCGGTGGTGTTGATGCGGGTCGCATCGTAGTGCATCCCCCGGGACTCGTCGTAAAACATGTGCGTGTGGGTTCCGGGAATGAACTGCAGGCAGGCGGTCTCTTCGTTGGTCTCGGTAAAGGCGGTCCATACGGTGATCGTGCCGCCGAAATCTTTGAGCTCGTCAGGCCACAGAATCTGGGGCGTACCCGAGGCGTTGGCGAAGGTATCAGCCTGGTGCCAGTCGGTGCCTTCGTCGCCGGGATACTTGGGAAAGAACTCGGAGCGCCAGCACAGCACGTCGGGCCCCAGGGCGCTGCTGACCCGGTCGACGATCTCCGGCCGGCAGACATGTTCGGCCAGAAAAGTCGAATCGAGGTGGCGATCGTAGTTGGCGATGTTGGTGTTTCCCGACTGCACGGCCTCGCCTTGATAGATCGCCATGCTGCGGTCGAGTAGCTGCAATCGCTCGCGCCGCCACAGCTTCTTCATCTGCTCGCTGTCGTAGACCTTGAAGGGCCCGAAGTAGCCGCGGGCGTGAAAGCTGGCCAGCTCTTCGGCTGTCAGGTCGAATCGGGTCTGCTCCTGTGCTTTCTGCATATCTCCTCCTGCCGCCCTAGCTCGATACTGTGACGCGAGTCGCTTTGAGCTCGGCCTCGACGCACTTCGCAAGGGCGGCTATGGTCGCCTCGTCGTCGAGCTCGCTGCCGTTCAGAGACACACCCAGGCGGCTGTTGACCGTCGCCAGGATGCGCGTGAAGGCGAGTGACGTCACGCCGAGGTCGAAGAGGTCGTCCTCGGTTCCGAGCCCTCGCCGCTTCAGGATCTCCTCGCTGATCTCTACAATCACCTTCTCGGTCGCGGTCATCGAGTCCCGCGCCTCTGGTGCGGTGCCAGCGGACTCGAGACGATACTCGGCGAGGCCCTCGAGAGCCGCCCGGTCCAGCTTGCCGTTCGGTGTCAACGGGATCTTCGGCACGACGTAGTACGCGGATGGCCGCAGGTGCGGCGGCAGCTCTTCCCGACTCCGGTCGACCAGCTCGCCGGTCAGCCGGGCGAAGGCGTCCGGCGACGCCAGGACGGCGCTCGGCTCGACGCAGGCGACCAGACGGACGTCCCCGGCCCCGTAGTCGCGCATGGTCACCACCGCGGTCGCGACGCGCGGGTGGCGGGACAGGCAGAGCTCGATCTCCCCGGGCTCGACGCGAAATCCCCGGATCTTGATCTGGCTGTCGGACCTGCCGGCGTAGGCCAGCTGCCCGTCGGCCAGCCGGACCGCCCGATCGCCCGAGTCGTAGAGCCGGATTCCCTCGGGCCGGGCCGCGCTCGCTCGTCGCACGAAGCGCTGCGCAGTGAGCTCCGGACGATTCAGGTAGCCGCGTGCCAGACCCGGACCGGCGACGTAGATTCCGCCAACCGCCCCATCGGGAACCGGCTGGCCGGACTCGTCGAGCAGCAAGATCTCCAGGTCCGGTATCGGTATGCCGATCGGGCTCGTCTCCGGATGAGCGAGATCTCGGCTCAGGATTCTCCTGTAGGTGACGTGGACGGTCGTCTCGGTGATCCCATACATGTTCACCAGCGCCGGCAACCGATCCCCGAAGCGGCCGATCCAGGGCTCCAGCACCCCGACGTCGAGCTGCTCGCCGCCGAACACTATCTGTCTGAGGTCGAGATCCCAGTCCCTTTTCTGGCCCCGGTAGTCCGCGAGCAGATGCCGAAACGCCGATGGCGTCTGATTGAGCACCGTCACCTGCTGCTCCCTGAGCAGCTCGCGAAACAGCTGTGGCGATCGGCAGACCTCCGCTGGTACGATCACCAGACGGCCGCCGTAAAGCAACGCGCCCCAGATCTCCCAGACCGAGAAGTCGAAGCTCATCGAGTGAAAGAGGGTCCAGACGTCACGCTCGCCGAAGCCGAACCAGCGATCGGTCTGCTCGAAGAGGCGAACCACGTTGCGATGTTCGATCATCACGCCCTTCGGGGCGCCGCTCGATCCCGAGGTGTAGATCACATAGGCGAGGTTGCGGTCGCATACCTCGACCGCCGTCGGCATTGCGGCGACCGGCTCGGGCCTGGGCTCACCGTCGTCGATCCACACCACCTCAGCGGGCCATCCGTCGAGCGAGCGTGCGACCCGCCGCACCGCCACCACGATGGCGACGGCGGTGTCCTCGAGCAGGAACCGGATGCGCTTTGCCGGATACTCCGGATCGATCGGCACATAGGCGCCGCCGGCTTTCAGGATGCCGAGGATTCCGGTGATCATCTCGACGCTGCGGTCGACGCACAGGCCCACCAGGACGTCCGGTCCGACCCCCAGCCGCCGCAGTCTGTCGGCCAGCCGATCAGCGCTTGCATCCAGCTCGCCGTAGGTCACG
>Ga0256865_1000766_pt1 | contig 10590 bp, 2 predicted proteins | sample RVTome_14_FD_187337 | JGI IMG/M metagenome (GOLD analysis project Ga0256865, IMG submission 187337) | Soil microbial communities from uranium-contaminated site in the Upper Colorado River Basin, Wyoming, United States - RVT145D125 HiSeq ... | reverse complement strand
ATACCAGGTGTCGCCAGAGAAGGTAGACAAGCGCCAAAACCACCACGAAGAGCAGGGCGCAGCCCGCCAGCGTGAGCGCGACAGCCACAAGCCCGAGCGAGTAAAGCATCGTTCCGGATTGTGCCTTGATTTTGCGGCTTCGCCAGCGTCTTCACGCCGACTCGGACACATGGTCGGTCCCCACCCCCGACCCCTCTCCACCAATGGAGAGGGGAGGCTCGAGCTTCCCCTTCTCCTCTTGGGAGAAGGGGAAGGGATGAGGGACGGAAACCCCGGCTTACCTTCAGGCAGGCGGCGAGTCATTCAATTAAGAGCGCCATAACAATATGGCGTGTCGCCTGCCCCCTCACCCCACCCTCTCCCCCGAAAGCGGGGGAGAGGGGATTCATTTTGTTGGGCGCTCCAAGGGTTGTTGATCAGATGCGGGCGGATTCTTCCTTCAAAGCCCGCACGGTCTCAAGAATCTGGTTCTCAGTGTGTCCGCTGTTAATGAAGAAGCGCAGGCGCGCAGATTTCTCCGGGACCGCCGGGTAGAGGATCGGTTGCACGTGGATTCCGCGCTCGGAAAGCGCCTGTGACAGTCGCACCGCGCGCGCCGAGCTGCCGGTGAGCGCTGGCACTATGGCGAGGCCTGCGCACGACCCCACGTCAATGCCTGCGGCGCGCGCGCTGTTCTTGAACAACACGCCGCGATGCTGAAGGTCAGCAACCCGCTGGGGCTCCGCGCGCATGCAATTGAGCGCCGCGAGCGCGGCGGCCGCTACAGGCGGCGCCATGCCAACGCTGTAGAGGAATCCCGACGCCAGAAACTTCAAGTGTTCGACCAGCGCGGTGTCCCCGGCGATGAATCCGCCGCAGCTTGCCAAGGTCTTGCTGAGCGTGCCCATCCAGATGTCGACGCTGTCGCCCGGCAAACCGAAGTGCTCCGCGATTCCCAGCCCCGTCTTGCCCATGACTCCCAGCGCGTGGGCCTCGTCAACCATCAGCAATGCCCGGTGCCGGCGCTTGAGATCGACGAACCGGGGAAGATCGGGATAGTCGCCGTCCATGCTGAAGAGGCCTTCGGTCACGATCAGCACGCGCTCGAAGCGCCGCCGCTGGTCGGCGAGAATTGCATCCGCCGCGGCCCAGTCTCCATGCGGATAGGGCAGGCGATGCGCGCCCGAAAGCCGGATGCCCTGAAGGACGCTGTTGTGGATCAAGGCATCGTGCAGGATGAGGTCCTTCGGCCCGAAGAGATGGCCGATGACGGTGACGTTGGTCGCGTGGCCGCTGACGAAAACCACTGCGTCTTCGGCACCGTAAACAGCCGCGATCGCCCGCTCGAGCTCGCGGTGGATGCTGCGCTCCCCGGCCACGAGACGGCTGGCCGAGACGGACGTGCCGTAAGTGTCGATGGCGTCCTTGGCCGCCTGGCTGATACGCGGGTCGCCGCAAAGGCCAAGGTAGTTGTAGCTCGCAAAGTTGACGAACTCACGGCCGCCAATCCGGGTCGTGACACCGGCAATCCCGTCGTGCACCTTGAAATAGGGATTGCCGACGCCCAGTTTCTCGGCCGCCTCGTTGATGACGCGAAGCTGCTGATAGCCGGGATGCAGATGGAAGCGGTAAAACTTTTCCGGAACCTCTGCCGCGTCCGCCGCAGCGTGCTTCAGCAGCTCGGGCCGGGAGTCGGCATGTTCGCTTCGATGCGCACGGGCTTCGAGCCCCTGCTGGATCAGGCGCTCCTTGGTCTCGGAGGTGATGCGGGTCAGCCCCTTGTGCGGCATATTAGTGAATGATCCGGGTTGCCGGGCCCGGCTCCTCGGCCTGGATTCGTGCTGCAACGGCGGCGATCACATGGGCGTTGGCGTCGTCCGCATGCTGGGTCGCGATCTCGAGCGCCAGCTCGGCCGCCTCCGTCTCCGTGGCGCTCTCGCTCGATTGGTCCGTGCTCGAGAGCTGGCTGAGCAACCTTTCGCTCAAGCCCGCAATGGTCGGGTTCTCGCTCAACGCCATGACCGGCAGCCGGACTCCGAAGCGCAGATCCACGGCGGTCGAGAGCTCCACCCCCATCAGTGAGTCGAATCCCAATTCGTAGAGCGAGCGATTCTCGTCGATCTTCTCGGGCGGCATGCGCAGGATGCCAGCGACGTCGGTTTTCAGCATGTCGGAGAACGCTGCGAGGAGTGGCGGGCCGGAGAGCGTGGTCAACAAGCGCTTGACGTCGGTAATCCCGACATCGTCTGCCTTGCCGTCCTCGACCTGACGAACGAGTTCGCCGAACCTGGGCGTGCCGGCGGTGGGCAGGAAACGAGTCAACGCTTTCCAGTCAAGCTCCAGAACCCCGACACCCGAGCGGTCGGCGAGAAGAAGTTCCTCGAGAGCGGCAAGCGCGACCGATGACGGCGTCGCCGAACCACCCATGCGGGCTTGCAACGCCTCCTTGATCTGGGGATTGCGCGCAAGGTATCCCACATCGTCGATGACGCCCCAGCCAATGCAGAGGGCAGGCAGCCCTGCGGCGCGCCGGCGTGCTGCGAGCGCCTCCAGGCAGTTGTTGGCAGCGACGTAGTTTCCCTGTCCCGGATTGCCGAACAACGTGGTTGCCGAGGAGAAGAGGATGAAGAAATCGAGCGGCTTGCCGAGCGTAAGCTGGTGCAGGTAGTAGGCGCCCAGGATCTTCGGGGCGAACACGCGGCGGATTTGCTCCCGGTTCATGTTTTGAATGAGGCCATCGTCTATGACGGCGGCCGCGTGCACGATGCCTCGCAGAGGAGGCAACGTCACTGCCACCTCCGACAGCAGGCTCGAAATCGCCTTCAGATCGCTCACGTCGCAGGCTTCGGCGCGGACCGTGACACCTTCATTCGCGAGTTGCGCGATAACAGCTTGTGCTTCCGGTGTCGTCACGCCACTGCGGCTGACCAATACCAGGTGGCGGGCGCCTCGCGACACGAGCCACTGCGCCGTTTTGAGGCCGAATCCGCTCAGGCCGCCGGTGACCAGATACGATGCGTCGGGCGGCAGCCGCAACGCGCGACGGTCATCTTCCGGAACGTGCGCGGGCCGAACGCCATTCTGATAGGTGACGACGATCTTGCCGATGTGCCGGGACTGCTGCATATAGCGGAACGCGCTCACGATCTCTTCCGCCTCGAAGCGCTGGTAAGGAAGGGGATGCAGCGCACCCTCGCCGAAAAGCGCCATGACCTCGCCAAAGAGCCTCCGGGTGAGATCCGGGCGCTCCTTCATGAGCTGGTCCACGTCGATTCCGAAATAGCTGATGTTGTTGCGGAAGGGGCGCAGTCCGATCCGCGTGTTCTGCTGGAAGTCCCGCTTGCCGAGCTCCAGGAACCGCCCAAATGGCTTGAGCACTCGAAGGTTGCGGTTGATTGCCTCTCCCGCCAGCGAGTTGAGGACGACGTCGACGCCGCCGCCTTCCGTGATCGCCAGTATCCCGGCGGAGAATGCCAGTGTACGCGAGTCGAATACGTGGTTCACGCCGAGCAGCCGGAGGAAGTCGCGTTTTTCCTCCGAGCCCGCCGTTGCGAATATTTCCGCGCCGCGTAGTTTCGCAAGCTGGATGGCGGCTATCCCGACCCCGCCGGCGGCGCCGTGAATCAGGATTTTCTCGCCCTCTTCGAGACGGGCGAGCTGGTTGAGCGCGTAGTAGGCCGTAAGGAAAGCACTGGGGATCGTCGCGGCGGCCTCGAAATCCAACGCCGGCGGGATGTGACATACACAGTCTGCCTTGGTCACAACACGATCGCTGAAGCTCGCCGGCGCAAAGCCCAGCACGCGGTTGCCCGGTGCGAATCCCTGAACCCGCCGTCCCACGTCGGTCACAATGCCCGCAAACTCGAGGCCCAGCGCGGGGCCCGCAAAGCCACCTTCAAGTGCATCGTCGGTGAGGAGGCCGAGGGCGTACATGACGTCGCGGAAATTGAGGCCTGTTGCCTGGACCTCGATCTCCAGGTCGTCGTCCCCCGGTGCCATACGCACGTGGGTTTCCCATTGCAGATGGGCCAACTGGCCCCGGGCTCGAAGGCCGAGCCGCGCAGTCGCTTGCTCGGGAGTGGCATCCGCCCGGCGCTTGCCGGCCGGGCGGGGCGCGAAGTGAAGTCTCGGAACGTAACGCTCCCCTGATGCGTTCAGCATCACCTCCTGCTCTGCGTCCGGACTGAAAAGCTCCCGGGCAACTCCATAGGCAAGCGTTTCGAGCGCTGCCGAATCGTCGATGTCGACCAGGCGGACCGCCGCACTGGCGCTCTCGTTCATGAGGGTTCGTCCAAATCCCCACAGTGCAGCATCGATACTGTCGGAAAGAATCGTGCCGGTGTCCTGGCGCCCATGCGAAGCACGACCGGGGCTCGTGGCGCGCGCGGTCACCAGCCAGCAGGTGGTCTTGATTCCTGCTGCGTCGCAGGCGCGCGTCAGCCCCGTGACGGCAGCGCACCGGTCGATTTGGCGATCGACCAGCAGCAGTGGCGTGCTCTCCGGTGCCGAGGATCCCAATCCGTAAAGATGCACGATGCCATCGAGCTGGGTGAAATTCTGCCCCAGCTGCGAGAGGAGCGCTTCGTAGTGGGCCGGGTCGTGCGGGGCGATCTCATAATGGCGTTCGTCGAGCGCGGACCAGCGGCTGCCGGGGGTGACCCGGATGACGCGGTCTCCGCGAGCTTCAAGAGCCTTCGCCAGTTGTGCGGCCAATCCTGCGGAAAAACCTTCCTTGTCCGCCAGCACCACCCAGTTGCGGTTGGCCGATAACGGCCGTTGCGGCAGGACTCTGATCTGCTCCGGAAGCCGGGATAGAAGCAGATAGGGACCGGATGAGCTATCCGGCGACAGCCCCAGCGTCGTGCTCGGCTGAAATCCCAGCTTGAGAAGTTGCTGGCGCCAATGCGCAGCGGGTTTTTGCCGGGAAGACCAGGACCCGTCGGGCGCAACGGACCACCACGAGCGCTGTCCGCCGAACACGAGATCAGACCAGCGCGAAGGATGCTGTTCGATCACAAGGATCGATGCGCCGGGAGCGAGATGGCTCTTGGCATAAGCAAGCGCCAGCAACGCCTCGTTCTCCGTTGCGAAATCCGAAGTGACCAGTGCCAGCTGGAACTGATCGGACGCAGCGCGGGCGGCCGGATCCGCGTCCATTCCCGAATCGAGCCGGCGAACTTCGGCAGCCGGATACTTCTCCACCAGGCGCTGGCAATCCTCCGGAACAGGCGAGGGGGTGGCGTAAACGTAGTCGCAGCGATCGAAGTCGAGCGCCTTGCAGATCGCTGCGGCAAACATGGGCTGGGCAGCACTCAGCTCGATAATTCTCAACCGCTTGTCAGCCGGACACTCCCCGAGGGCCTGGGCAATGACATCGCGAACCGCGCGCTCGAGACCGTGCCTGCCCGCATCGGCCAACAAATGATGCGTCAGATGGCTCAACGTGCACTCCCGGGGCAGAATCTGCTCCAGCGTTGCGCGGCCGGACAGCAGCTCGGGAAGATGCATGCCGACGCGGCCGACCGCATGCAGAATCCGGACGTAGTCCGGGTAATCGGCAATGAGGCAGTTCCAGATGTCCTCCGGCGCGGGACGATCCAGGGACGGCAGAAAACGCCAATCACTCCCGTCCGCCGAGATCAGCTTGTCTTCCTCAAGCATGGCGATGATGTGCCGGAGCAAGGGCACGGTATCGGGATTAGCCTCCGCGCAGGCCTGCACCTGGGTCAGCACGTCGCCGCGACCCGCCAGCGATCTCAGCGCCTGAGCGGCAAAGCCGCTGCACAGTGTGTCGAGGAGCGGCTCGATTTCGTGGGTATAGCGTTTTAAAGCACTTCGTGCCGGCCGCGACGCCGTGACGTCGCCGAGTGTCCGCTGCAGGTGATCGAAAAGCTGTCGTGGCGCACCGGCTGGCGCAGACGGGTGAGGCATGGGAACCGAACGGCTCTCGAGATAGCGCAGGCGGTCCGAAGGATTCCTGCGCAACGGCAGGCTGCTGAATTGCGCTTCCCTTATCCAGGCAACGAGCGCGCCATCGGCATCGAAAAGCGCGAAGCTCGCCGCGATGGAATGAGGCCCCGAACGGCGCAGTGTCGCCCGAGCCAGGGACGGGGGTGTCCTGCCGGGCCGGTACAGCAACGCATCGATTCTCGAAGGCACGTAAACCGTCCCCGCCCGCGCGACGTAATCATTCTTCAGCATCTGGATGATGAGCTGAAACGTGCAATCGAGAAGCGCCGGGTGGAGCTGCATTTGCTTCAGCTCGGACTCGATCGCTGGCGGAACGCGCAGCCTCGCATATACGGAGCCGTTTTCGGCCCATACCGCGTCGATTGCCCGAAACGCGGGCCCGTAATTCAACCCCACGGCGGCAGTGAGCTCGTCGTGATCCGCGCCCGTAAAGTCCGGTGCGCGATTGGGAAGCGTGAGCGGCGCCGGCGGCGGCAGGGCGCCGGGATCGGGCACAATCCTGCCGACAGCGTGCTCGGTCCACTCGGGGCCGTTGAGGTAATCCCGGCTCTTGATCGAGAAACTCCCGTCGGACGCGTCGATGCTGAAGCGGAGCGCTCGCGATTGAGCGTCCCCCAGTATGAGCGGCGAGCGGATTTCAAGCTGCTCGATTTCGACGATCGCGCGTTCCTGCCACAGCCGCGCCGCCGCCAACGCCATCTCCACATAGGCTGTGCCCGGCATGACAATCGCCTCGCCGATGACATGATCGGCCAGAGTGGGGCAGAGCTGTGTGTCCACGTGGCTCTCCCAGCCCCATTCGATCTCGTGCAGGCGATAGCCGAGAAGGGGGTGCACGCGATTGCGGTTGAGCCGCTGGTAGGATTCGGGAGACACGGCATGCCAGTGCCGCTCGCGCTGCCACGGGTAATTGGGCAGCCGGACGAAACGCCCGCGGTGTGGAAAATGCGCATTCCAGTCGACGTGCGCTCCGGCAATGGCGATCTGGCACGCAGCGCCGGCAATCCGGCCCGGGCTGTCGTCGTCACGGAGCAACGTTGGAATGATCCGACCCTGGATGTCCCTGTCCCTGAGACAGGTTGCAAGGTAGCCGCGCAGAAGGGGATGCGGCCCGACTTCGGCCAGAATATTGACGGGCTGCGCGAGCAGGCTCTTGACCGCTTTTTCAAACTGCACGGGCTCGCGGATGTTGCGCCACCAGTAGCCCGCGTCCAGCGCAGCCCCTTCCAGCCTTTCTCCCGTGACCCCGGAATGGAAGGGTATGTGCGTGTCGGAAGGCGTGAGATCTGCCAACGCCTCGATGAGATCTTTCTCGATCACATCCATCGCCGGGCTGTGGAACGGGTAGTCGAGCGCAAGGCGTCTGTGCGTGATGTTGCGTCGAACGAGGAGTTGCTCGAGTTCTACCAATGCAGGCGACGGTCCAGCGACGGTGACACTGTTCGAGGCGTTGACCGCCGCGATAGACACGACGCCCGAGAGTCCCGTTTGCTCCAGCAGTTTCTGCGCGGCCGCCTCACCGAGCGCGACCGCGGTCATCTGCCCCTTGCCCTTGGTTGTGCCCTGCAATCGGCTCCGGTGGTATACGACCAGCACAGCCTGCTCTAGCGACAGCGCACCGGATGCCCACGCCGCGGCGACTTCCCCGACGCTGTGGCCTGCAATGACCGTCGGTGTGATTCCCCGCTGCCGCAGCGTTTGCGTGATTCCCACCTGCAGTGCGAAAAGCGCCGGCTGCACGATTTCTGCGTACTCGTAGCGGCCCGGCCCGCTCCTTCCCGTGAGCTGGTCCTGGAGGGAAAAGTCGGCCCACCGGCGGAAAATCTCGTCGACTTCGAGCACCGCGCTCCTGAAGGCGGGGTCCCCGGCCATGAGACGCTGTCCCATGCCTTCCCACACCGCGCCGTTGCCGGAATAGATAAACGCGGGCCCTGCCGGAGACGCCAGGGCGGTGCCGGATTCGATGAGCACGGAAGGTGCCGTGTTCTCGTCCTCCGAAAACCTCTTCAGGTCAGCCGCAAGCGAGTCCTTTGTGCTGGCGAGAACGATCGCCCGGTGCTCGTGCCACTCCCGGTGGAAGGCGGCGCTGTACCCAATGTCGTACAGCGTGGAGTGGTCCGGGGTCCGAACAAAATGCGAGAGCTCACGCGCCGCCGCTCTGAGCGCCGCGGCATTCTTTCCGGAAACCATGACCGGTAGAGGCGCCGATGACGCGCCGTTGGGCTGTCCGTCCGGACGAATCCCGGGGCTCTCCAGGATGACGTGCGCATTAGCACCCCCGAACCCGAAGGAATTGATACCGATGACAAGCTTACTTTGAGCATCCAGGGGCGCGACTTCCGTGACGACCCTGAGGTTCCACTCGTCGAAGCGGATGTTCGGATTTGGATGGTTGAAATGGATGTTGGGCGGCACGGCCCGGTGCTGTATGCAGTGCAGCGCCTTGACCAGCCCCGCCGCGCCCGCAGCAGCCTCGAGATGTCCCAGGTTGCTCTTGACCGAGCCGATGAGAAGCGGGCTGTCCTTGGGACGAAATTGTCCCAGCGCCACTCCCAATGCGTGGGTCTCGACGGGGTCGCCGACGGCCGTACCAGTTCCGTGTGCCTCGATGTAATCAATTTGAGATGGGGCGATCCCGGCTTCGGAATAGGCCCGCTGAAGCAGTTCAACCTGGGCGCCGATGCTCGGTACCGTCAGGCCGGGGGTCTTGCCATCGCTGTTAACCACAGAGCCCGCAATGACAGCGAGAATGGGATTACCGTCCGCGAGGGCGCGCTCGTACTCCTTGAGAAAAAATACGGCGCCGCCTTCGGAGCGCACGTAACCATCGCCCGAGGCATCGAACACCTTGCATGCGCCCTCGCACGAGAGCATCGATGCTTTTGCGAAGGTCACGAATCCGTAAGGGTGCGTGTGAAGGCTCACGCCGCCCGCGATCGCCTGCGTGCACTCTTCGGACAGGATCGAACGGCAGGCGAGATGAAACGCAACTAGCGAGGACGAGCACGCGGTGTCGAGCGCGAGGCTTGGGCCGCGCAGATCGAACACGTAGGAAATGCGATTGGCGGCAATGCAGCTCGAGGTGCCCGTCGCGGCGGAAGCGTCTACGGCCGAGAGGTCATCGGCAAGGCGCAGAGAGTAATCGTTCGTCGATATGCCAATGTAGACACCGCAGTGGCTGCCCCGGATATCGGATGGCTTGACGCCGGCGTTCTCGAACGCCTCCCAGCTCAGCTCGAGCAGCAAGCGCTGCTGCGGATCCATCTGCGCGGCTTCCCGCGGCGAGATGCCGAAGAACGCGGCATCAAATGCGGACACGTCGCCAACGGAACCGGCGGCGGCTGTGTAGCTGGTTCCGGGATGAGATTTCCTGGGATGAAGAAACGCGTCTCGCGCCCAGCGCTCGGGGGCAATCTCTGTGACGAAATTTCGGCCGGTCAACAGCCCGGGCCAGAACCCGTCGCTATCCGTGCCGGGGAGCCGAAACGAATAACCGACGACGGCGACGCGTTTTCTTCGCATTCCTTCCTTTGGCACAATGCCTTGCCATTGTAGTCCGGCCTCCCCGGCCCGAGCATTGTTTTTGTGCGCGCCGGGACGCCACAGCTACCCTTGGCTGGCGCACAATGACGATCCGATTATTTTCTGCTCGCCAGCGATCTGTGCTTTGTGATCGCGCACGGCGTCCATCGCGAGGGGACCAGTTCTCGAACACGCAGCCCGGCGTACCAATTCCGTCCGGGTAATCGTTCAGCTCGGCCACGGACCGATCATACCGCAGATAAACACGAACAAACAGGCACGAAACTGCAGGGCCGTGCACCTTCAACTTACGCGGACTGGTTGTCGCCGCTGGACGACTGGCTTCGGACAAGCTGGCTGGCGACCGTGTCGATCAGCCGGCGGGAGATGCTGATCGAGCCCGGCAGCTTCGGCAGCTCCCGGGGATCGAACCAGCGCGCTTCGACAATTTCCTCTCCGTCAGGCCGCACCTCGCCGCCGGCGTACTCCGCGGTGAACGCGATCATGAGGGAGTGCGGGAACGGCCAGGGCTGGCTGCCGAAGTAGTGGATGTTCTTGACTTCCACGCCCACTTCCTCGCGCGTCTCGCGCTTGATCGTGTCCTCGAGGGTTTCCCCCGGCTCGACGAACCCGGCGATCGCTGAGTAGCGCCCATCGGGCCAGATGGGCTTCCGCGCGAGGAGGAGTTTTCCCTCGTGGGTGACGAGGATCATGACGGCGGGAGAGACCGGCGGGTAGCTCTTGTAGCCGCAGGCGGGGCAGCGGCGCGCGCGCTCGTCTGCGCGTGGCTCGGTGCGGGTGCCGCAGCGGCTGCAGTATTGATGATTGCGCTCCCATTCGAGGAGCTGATATGCACGGCCGGATAGCGCCGCCAGCGTCGTTTCGACGAGCCCGAATAGGTCGCGCAATCCGAGCGCAGCCCATCCGTCCGGCAGCGCCTGTTCCGCCGGGATCTCGACCGCATAGCAGTGCTGCCTGCCGTATAGACCCAGATAGTGACGGCGGGCGGGCGCCAACCCATGCTCGCCGAGATCAAGGCAACACGGCATGGACGGGCACTCCGCGCCGTTTACGACGAGAATTTCCGAGCGCCGGAAGGCGAACCAGAGCGCCGGCTCG
>Ga0256865_1000764_pt1 | contig 10608 bp, 7 predicted proteins | sample RVTome_14_FD_187337 | JGI IMG/M metagenome (GOLD analysis project Ga0256865, IMG submission 187337) | Soil microbial communities from uranium-contaminated site in the Upper Colorado River Basin, Wyoming, United States - RVT145D125 HiSeq ... | reverse complement strand
CCGGTGGCGCCTGCCGCCGGCTGGGAGACCACGCTGTAGGTAAAGGTGCCGCTGCCCGAGGCGGGGAGGATGCTCACCAGGCTGTCGTAGGCCATGCCCGCCGGCAGCACATCCTGCACCTTGACGTTGCGAGTGGTCCCCTCGCCCAGGTTCAAGGTCAGGCGATAGGTGGCGGTGTCGCCGATACGCACGACCTTGTCGCCGGCCGTGCTCGGCGCATCCACGTAGGTATCGGCGACGATCGCCTTGGTCAGGCTGTTGTTGTCGGTGGTGGTGGTGGTGACGCTGGCCGGGCCGTAGCAATAGTCGTCAGGGGCGGTCGTGGTCGGGCAGCCCTCCCCGGTGCGCTCGAAGGCGCTGACGTCATCGAGCGAGGTCCAGTCGATCCATGCCAGGTTGCTGAAGGTGGTCGCGGTGCTTTCGAGGACCTGCGCCCGGTAGGTGAGCACCATGCTGCCGCCCGCCGGGATGTCCAGACTCTCATCCCCGTTGCCGCGCCCCCACACCAGCGGACCGCCCGATGCGCCATCGGGCGTGGCGACAAAGCCGCTCACCGGCGAGGAATCGATGGTCGCCGTCGGGACGAAGCTGCCGTAGAAGGTCAATGCCGATGGCAGGGTATCCACCACATTGACGTCATAGGCGGTAGAGTTGCCGCCGTTGGTGATGGTGAGGACGTACTGGATGATGTCGCCGCCGGTGATCGGATCGCCCGCCGCCTTGCCCGGCATCGCATTGCTGGCGACCTTGGCGGCCGTCAGGTCCGGCTCGACCACCGTCATGCCGGTGGTGCTTCCCGCGCCGCCGGCCGTTTGGGTTGCATCGTTGCCGTTAATCCGGTTGTAGGTGTACGACGCGCTGTTTTGGAAGGACAGGTTACTCTGGTTGGTCGTGATGTTCTCCAAAGCTACCGTGATCTCGATGACCACCTGACCGTTGGCGGGGATGTCGATGCCGGTGGCTGTGTCTTCAATGACGAGGTCGGTGGCGCTGCCGGTATTGCTCAGGTCCCGGGCGCCGGGGGAGATCACGTTGGCCTCGACAAAGCGCAATCCGGCCGCGGAGGCGCCCAGACCGTCCAGAATCCGCACGTCGTACAAGGGGGCGGCGGTCGGGGTCGCAGGGACGGTGATGCGGTACTTGAACTGCTCGCCGATGGTGGCGCTTCCCTGGGAATTTGCCTTTGACAGTCCTCCGGGGGCCTGGATTGTCACTGTGGTGACATCTCCACTAGCGCTGAGCAGTGCAGGGCCGCCTACGTCCGGGTTATCACTGACGCCGGACCACACCTTGTTGGCACTGTCGGTGCCCGCGAGGCTCGCCTGGTTGGAGACGTGAGTGCCATCCGTCAAAGGCGAGGCCAGCGCGACATCAAACTGTAGCTGGTACTGCTCATTTGAACCCAGCCCCAGGCCGGTAATCGTTATGGAGGGTGCTCCATTCGTGCCGCAAGAGTCACAGGTAGTGACGGTGGCGGCGGCAGGAAGGGTACTGTTAACTATTGAGATGCCTGGCAGGAAAACCGCCGAGGTGTTCGAGGCGCCCAGGTCGTCGGTGATCATAATGTTGTTGAGCGGGGGAATGTCGAAGTTCTGAATCTGCAGCGTGTAACGCATCCTGTCACCCGGAAAGGCGGTGGTGGCCGAAGAAGTGCCGGTGGTCAAATCCTCGACCGACTTCAGGAAGAAGTAGCCTTGCGTCGCAGAGTTAATGGTATAGGCGTCCTGGAAATCGGGGGTGCCTGGCGTGCCGTTGGTTAGTGTCTTGTCGTATTCGAGGCGGGTATCATTGCCGCGTTCACCATTGAACCACCTGGTGGCGCCGGCAACATTGGTAAACGCCAAGCCAGGGTTGGTACCTGCGTCGAGTTGGGTCTGGTAGTTGATGATCAGGTGCTGATTGGGTTCGATCTTGGCTACCGGCGTGTCCCCCAAGGTCAGGGTGAGCTTACAGCCACTATAAGTGACGGAGTAGTCGGAGCCTGGATCCAAGTTCGAGACCAGGGTGTAGTCAGCCGCGACAATCTTGGCAGTGACCCCACCCGGTGCGCTGGTGGGGTCGTAGGCGCACATGCCGCCTACGCCGGGCCCGTCGGGCCCCGTGGGAATTATGTCGGTAATCTCGGCATTCCATGCAGTGCTGCCGCCGTTGTTATGGACGTCGATCTCAAATGGAGCCACCGTCCCCACGTTAATGTTCGTCTCGGTGCTTGTCTTTTCTACCTGAAGGTTGGGCTCAGCGATGGTCATGTCGAGCGTGGTGCCGGGCCAGGCATGCAGATCGACCATGTCTGTTGAATTGATCGTTTTGTCGAACCACATTTCGGCGGTATTCGTGAACCATGTTCCTGGCGTATTCACGCTTGTGTCAGGATCGAGGACCACCGTGAGGTCGATCTCGATGTTATTTCCAGCCGGGATCGAGTCTAGGGCGGGGTTATTTTCATAGGAGAAGACGAGATGCTTCGTAGAGTCCGAGACGACGCCGGGATGATTGGAAAGCCATGTACCGCTTGCGCCCAGCGTTAGTGGTGCGCCTCCGTTCAGTGCCGTTCTGGTGCCGGTATCCGGATCCACCGAGTAGGCGGTGTTGCTCACATAACTGAGCGCTACACCCGACGTGGTGAGATCGTCGACGATTACGACATTGTTTATTGGGTAGTCGTCAGAGTTGTTGAGATAACCGAATGTGCCCGTTGAATCCAGTATTCCCAAGACCGGCACCTTGATGGTGTAGACGAAGGGGACACCGATACTGGCAGTGGTCTGGGCTGTGGGATTCTGCTTAATCACAGCATCCACAGGCACCATGAATTCCTGGCATTTAGGACTGATGTTGTTATACCCACCGGGCGCCCAATAGATCCAAAAGTTGGCTTGAGTGGGGTCATTACACGACATGTTGCCGGTGTAATAAACGTTGTCGAAATTAATGTAATAGGTTTCGTTACCCCAGAATTGATAGTTGATATTAGTGATGGGAAATCCGCCTGAGGACAGCGGAAAGTTCTTGATCGTGCAGTTCGCGTCTATTCCGAACGTGGAGGCTGAATCAATCAAGGCAGCGTCGGTTGGATTCAATCCGTCAACCACATAAGCGTTTGGTCCTACCTGTGTGAAATCGGAGCAAAACACCGTCCCCGCCTGCGCGAAAGGGGCCGCACCCAGCAACAGGACGAAGAGGAGCAGAAGCGAAAAACCAAGCCTGGATCCGCGTACCGGCAGGGCCATAAGGAAACTTCCCCACTTCGGCGCCTTACTGTTCGAACACTTCCCCCGCGGCTTGCCCCGCAACGGCAACGTCACGGCGACCCCAAGTGCCTGTGCCGCTCGAACAAGAAAGCCTGTAAGAATCCCCTTTAACCGCATGTTCAAATCTTGCCCCCAAGGTAGACCGACGTGTTGGCGTACCGCTCATAGGTGTTCCCCCATGGACGGTTGCTAGTGCCGGCCGCAAAGTCACCGGTGACGATGAAATCGACGATGTTGTTGCTGGCAACGAGACAGGGCGAGCCTCCCGGAAGTACAACGTTATTGACAGCAAGGGCATTAACAGGATTGGATTGGTTGTTGCCCTGGCGGGTCTCCGGGAGACTGAGTGCCGGAATCTGCTCCAAGGTGAAGATCAGCGTAGGACCGTCGCCGCTGATGGTTGGTGCTAATCCAGATTGGGAGGGGTGGATGAACGGGGAGGCATTGTTTTTGACATCAAAGGGGGCGGCCAGTGCCGTTGCTGGAAGCAACAACACAAAAGCGCAAAAGACGGCAATAAGCGGTTTCGTCCAAAGTTTCAACACGGCACCCTGCACCTGATTCAACAGAATTGAAGGAATAAAAAAAAGCGCTCATCTTCGGCCGAAGATGAGCGCTCCTGGAATTCCGCTTCTGCCGGGTGCCAAGATGCATAACTCATCTCTTCGGCAACCCGGCTATCCTGGATGTCAGGACCCGTGGCTTTGCGTCACCAGATTTCTCTGGCTTTGCCCTTTCGGAGAACTTTTGTAACTCAAGCTAAATCACTTGTGCAGCTACTTGAGCACAAAGTGTTCCAGCAAAGGCGAAGTTTTCAATTTTTCTTTATATTACTGAAAATACTACAAATATAAAAATACCTGCTAAAAGCATGCGGGCACAATCTCGAGAAGACTCAAAAGGACATACAGTAGTCATTTGAGGTTGTGATCTTCACAAACCATCTGGGTAGCGTCGGCCACCCACGCCCAAACTCTAACTCCGCCGTGTTTCTTCCCCAGTTTTTCCGGACTGCAGTCGGATATTGACCCTTTGGAGATAGTCCAAAATGGAATTTTCAGGTCATTTGACAGGCCTCAAGTTCGAAGTTTGTCACCACCGTCATTTAACAAACCCGGGAGTCGCCATTTGTCACGCCAGTCATTTAGCGGGTAAGGGGTTCAGTGATTGTCACTCGCAACAGTAACTCGCAACCTGGCTTGTCTAAATATTTGCAAGTTTGGCAGAAAGGCGCAAAAAAAGGACTTAACAACAATTTGTTAAGTCCTTTTTCGATATTGTGGTGCCCGGGACGGGGGTCGAACCCGTACGGCCATAAGCCGAGGGATTTTAAGTCCCTTGCGTCTGCCAGTTCCGCCACCCGGGCAAAGGAGGTACATTATTGGTATTCGGGTTAACAGTGTCAACGGAAAAGGGGGTTCTGTACAGTCATCGGCCCTAAACGGCAAAGAAACGGATCTCAGGCTGCGCCGATAGCAGGCCGTATTTGACGGCAAGTGTGAAGAAATGCCGAAGTCCCGCCAGATGGCGTTCGTCGAGTTCGTAGGACATGCAGCGCCAATAGTCGATCAGCCCGGCCTCCCCCATCCACCGTCGCTCCGGCGTAGCTGCCGCAACGGCGTCCAGCGAGGCGAAGGCCCGAGCCCGGGCGGTAGATAGCTGTCGCAGCAGCGCCACGACCTCCTGTCGTTTGACCTGCGCCACTTCCCGGCGAATTATCCAGAGGGCGAAAACGAAGGGAAGACCAGTAAAACGGTACCAGAGCTCCCCGAGGTCGTAGACATTCCCGCTGGCACCGAGAGCAGCTCGCAGGGCCCGGTCGCCGATCAGCAGCGCCGGAACGCCCTCGGCGATGAGAGCCTCAACCGGCCGTTCGGGAAGCCGATACGTGACCTCCCGGAATCCGTAGAACTCTCCGAGCAGGATGCGCAGCAGGTTGACCGAAGTGGCCGACTCGCCGGTCAGGGCGATTTCGGCCCCCTCCAGTTCTTCGATGGAGCGAGCGGCAAAGAGCAAAACGCTGCGGACCGGACCGCAGGAGCTGATGGAATGCCCGGGAAGCAGCAGGTAGTCCTGCCAGCGGCAGCCATACTCGAAGGAGGAGGAGGGGCTGACATCGATAGCACCGGCCGCCAGAAGCCGGTTCAGCTCGGCGGGAACCCCCCCGACGATCCGTCCGCTAAAACCGGCCTCGGCGAGGTAGTGAAAAAACGGAACGCAGTTGGCGTAGGTGATATGGCCGACGGCAAGACTCATTGCGACTGCATGTCGAATAGCGGCCGGTCGCCTTTGGCATCGACGGGACCGGCGAAATGGATCCCCTCGTACTCAAGCAGTTGCCCGGTCACTCGCAGGTATTCGGTCACTGCCTTGTTGTAATCGGCCAAGGCAGTTATTTGGTCGGTGCGGGCCAGGGCCAGATCCTCTTCGCCTTCAAGGACGTCGCGGGTGGTGGCCAGCCCCACCTCCTTGCGTTTGAGCAGGGTACGCAGCTTCTCCTCGGCAAGGTCACGGCCGCGAGCAGCGACCTCGATCTTCTTGCGGCTGAAGTCAAGCAGACGGATGGCGGCACGGATCTCCTTCCGCGTATCCTCGCGCAGCTGGGCCAGGCGGGCGTGCTCCCCTTTCAGCCTCAACTGGCTGCGCAGGTATTCGTTGCGTGCCTCCCGATTGCCGAGAGGGTAGGACATGGTCAGGCCGACCTCCCAGTTTTCGAAATCATCGGAGAAGACATCGTCCATCGCCGGATCGAAATCCACGCCCAAGCCGACATGGGAATAGCTGGCCGAAAGGTCAACCGTCGGCAGCAGTTGGTTGTGGGCGACGCTGCGCTCGAGGTTGAGGCGCTCGATCTCCTTGATCCGCCGCAGCAGGTCGGGACGCTTTTCCAGCGCTGAGCGGAAACCCTTCTCTTCGGCGACTTCGATCGTCGGCTGCCCCAACGGCTCGTCGGCAACCTCGGCCGCCCCCCCGGCGTTGATCAGGACTCCCAGTTCGTCAAGAACATCCTGATAGGCTCGCTGGGCATCGAGCAACTGCCGCTCCCGCGTTTGCAGACCAACCTCTGCCTCGAGAATCTCCACCGGCGGCAGGACCCCGACATCGACCCGGGCCTGGTTTTCATCGAGCACCTTCTTTGCTAAAGCCACCGAGGTCTCCCGATACGAAAGTTCATCCCGCGTGCGCAGGGCATCGAACCAAGTGTCGCGAACTTGGGAGAGAATCTCGAAGGCCCTCTCTCGCAGGTCCTGAATGGAGATCTCGCGGTCCTTGACGGCAAAGAGAATCTCCTGTTCGGTAACCGTGCGACCGAAATCCCTGAGCAACGGCTGGACCAGCGAAAGCTTGAGCTCGCTGCTGTAGGAGGGGTTGAAGGTGCGGGTCGGGAGGCTGCTATCTTGGCGGAAATTGGCGAATGACAGGGTGAGGTCGGCCCCGCTGGGAATCTTCTGAGTCAGGGAAAGATCGACTTGTCGACCATCGAGCACTTCCTTTCCGATGAGACCTCCCTGGAAGATGAAACTTGTCCGCTCCCGGCTGGTTCCCTCGGCCCAGAAGGCGAAGGCAAGGGGGTCATAGAGCCCGTACTCGCGCCGCACCGCCGCATCGCTGGCGCGGGTGGTGAAGGTTTCGGCCCGCAACTGCAGGTTGCGCTCGATGGCGAGACGCTCGGCCTGCCTCAAGTCGACCCCTTGGGCCCGGACCGATGCGACCGACAGAACACAGAGGAGAAGTACGACAGCAGTGGCGCGACTGGCAATCATGGCATTCAAGCATCCTAAAAAAAAGTCGACTCAATGTACACCACAAAAGGAGGACCAGACAAGCTAGAAGGTGGCTTCCAATGGTACAAAAAAACGGGGACAGCAGTCCCCGCTCGTTCACCGGACGTTGCGAGCTGCCACCACTATTCGACAATTACGATGCGGCTGACGTCGCGGGCCGTAATCCTGTAGGCCCCGTAACCCGTACTGCCGTAAAAAACGACGCGCTTGCGCACCTCAAGCTGAATACGGCTGCCGGATTTGAGCAACAGTTCCGCCGGTACTTCGTCACCGCTGACCTGGCCAAAGGCGACTTCCTGCAGATCGCGAAAAAAGACGTTCATCTTCCCGTCCCCCCGGCGCCCCTCAAGAAAAACATTGCCATCCATGGAAAATTCGTTCAAGTCGGTAGTTACACCCGAACGGTCGGAAATCCGCACCTTGATGTTCTCGTCCGTCTTGGGCACGGTCCCCTCGGGGACACCGCCCAGGCCACCCATGCCCATCAGCAGCGGGACGGACGAAAAAGCCAGAATAAGCTTCAGCAGACTTCGCATACCCTCTCTCCTTTCATTCAGCACACTTATATAGCATAGCAGCGGAACGGGCGAGGTAAACCGGCCCCAGCGATTTTCCCTTCAACCGCCCTGACGGTTCAGCGTCCAAATGTCATTGCCGTACTTTTCTGCTGCCAGTTGCGCCGCCCGCTCCTGTTCGGCGGCCGCAGGCTCATCCTCGACCAGCCAAACATCCCAGTCCCGGGCGATGGAAGCAAGCAGGCGCTCTTCGACTTTAGCGATGGTAACCGGTTGCGGCAGCCAGCGATTGAGCCAGCCGACGCTCTGCGCCAGTAGCAGCCCGCCTGCTGGCGGGGAAATCCGCTGTTCCGTATCCAGGACACGGAAAAGGCATTCCGGATCGAGTTCGACGGGGATCGACCCATGCTGAAGGAAAGCGTCACCCTGCCGTTTCTGGGCGCTGCCGGTCACCTTGCAGCCTGCATGCAGCAGTTCGTATGTCGCCGGGGCAGTAAAGCAGGCACTTTGCTGGGCACCGCTGCCACTGCTGCCGCGACTGCGGCCGGGAGCCAGGGTGGTTGCCAGACCGAAGGAATCGAGGGTCTGCTGAAGCATGCGAGCAATCACCCGATAATTTTCCAGGATCCCGCCGGGAAACAGGGGACTGCGTTCCGGGGAGATGACGGCGTAGGTAACCTCCCGGTGGTGTAGCACGGCCCGGCCACCGGTGATCCGACGCACCACGTCGATCCCCAGCCTGCAGCAGGCCTCCAGATTGACGGTCGACTCGGCGCGCTGAAAATAGCCAAGCGTGACGGTCGGCGGCGCCCAGCCATAGAGGCGCAGGACGGGGAGGGAGCGGCCGGCGGCAACGCTCTCCAGCAACGACTCATCCAGCGCCATGTTGCAGGCCCCGCTCAGCGGGCCGGAGCGGATCAGCCGCCACTGCTGGCACAACATGGAAGCTCCGTAAAAACAAGGGCCGGATCAAAACCCGGCCCTCCGTTCGGTTTACAAGACAAGTCGTTCAAGGAAGCCGGTATCGACATTCCCCTCCTTGAAATCCTTGTTGTCCATGATTTTCTTGTGAAACGCGATCGTGGTCTTGATCCCTTCGATGATGTACTCATCGAGCGCCCGGGCCATCCGATTGATCGCCTCCTCGCGGGTTTCGGCATGCACGATCAGCTTGGCGATCATCGAGTCGTAATGAGGCAGCACGGTGTACTGGTCGTAAACGGCGCTGTCGACGCGAACGCCCAGACCACCCGGTGTGTGGTACCCGTTGATCTTGCCGGGGGACGGAGTGAACTTGAAGGGGTGCTCGGCGTTAATACGGCACTCGATGGCATGGCCGTTGATCTTGATGTCCGACTGCTTGAAGCGCAATGGCAGGCCGGCGGCGCTGCGAATTTGTTCCTTGATGATGTCGATGCCGGTGATCATCTCGGTGACCGGATGCTCCACCTGGACGCGGGTGTTCATCTCCATGAAGTAGAAATTGTTGTCCTGGTCGAGCAGGAACTCCATGGTGCCGACACTGGTGTACCCCACCGATTTGGCGGCAGCCACGGCGCAATCACCCATTCGCTGGCGCAGTTCGGGAGAGAGAACCGGACAGGGCGCCTCTTCGATGAGCTTCTGATGTCGGCGCTGGATCGAGCAATCGCGTTCCCCGAGGTGAATGACGTTGCCGTGTTTGTCGGCCATGATCTGGATCTCGACATGGCGTGGACGCTCGCAGAACTTCTCGATGTAGACTTCGGGGTTGCCGAAACCGGCCTGCGCTTCGGAGCGGGCAGCGGCGAAGGCGTTGGGAAGCGAAGCGGGCGAATGCACCACTTTCATCCCACGGCCGCCCCCGCCGGCGGTCGCCTTGATGATGACGGGGTAGCCGATCTTGGCGGCGACCTTCTTGGCTTCCTCAGCCGTCTTCACCCCCTCCTTGGTGCCGGGAAGAATCGGCACGCCGGCGGCGGTAACGGTCTGCCGAGCGCTGATCTTGTCACCCATCAGGCGCATGTTCTCGGGCGTCGGGCCGATGAAGGTGAGCCCGCAGTTGCCGCAGATTTCGGCAAACTCGGCGTTCTCGGAGAGAAAGCCGTAGCCGGGATGAATGGCATCGGCATCAGTCACCTCGGCGGCGCTGATGATCGCCCTCATGTTCAGGTAGCTCTTGATGCTGGGTGCCGGACCGATGCAGATGCTCTCGTCAGCCAGTTTGACATGCAGCGACTGGCTGTCCACATCCGAGTGCACCGCCACGGTCTTGATCCTCAGCTCCTTGCAGGCGCGTATGATGCGCAGGGCGATCTCGCCGCGATTAGCAATCAGTATTTTATGAAACATGGGGTTTTTCTCCAAAAACAGGTTAAAGGCGCTTTTTCCTGCCTTTTAGAGTCTTTCCACCAGGAAAAGGGGGTCGCCGAATTCCACTGGCTGGGCGTTCTCCTTGAGGGTCTCAACAACCTTGCACTTGAATTCGGCCTCGATCTCGTTCATCAGCTTCATCGCCTCGACGATGCAGAAGATCTGTCCCTTTTCAACCACCGACCCGATCTGGACATAAGGATCGGAATCAGGGGACGGTGCCCGATAGAAAGTACCGACGATGGGCGAGGTGATGGTTTCGTACTTGTCGCTGATTGCGGCCTTGGCTACTTCGGCCACGGGAGCTGCCGCAGCCGCAACTGGAGCGGCTGGAGCGGGAGCTGCTGTCATATAGGTCGGCGGGGCTGAAACATGCACGATTTCCTGGCTCTTACCGCGCCGGATGACGATCTTCTCGTCGGCGTTTTCCATCTCGAATTCGTTGATATCGGTTTCGGTCACCAGCTTGATCAGGCTTTTGAGATCTTTGATATCCATGAGACATATCCTCCTTGAAACGTGTTTGGATTTTCCGCTGCGGGCACTCAGGCAGGAAGCACGCGCAATTTCTTTTCCACGCGCGTCAGTTGCCGGCAGCCATCGGCAGTGACCTCGATCATGTCCTCGATGCGCACCCCGCCCAACTCCGGCACATAGATGCCGGGCTCAATAGTAAAGACCATCCCTTCGCAGGCATTCGCCTCG
>Ga0256865_1000759_pt1 | contig 10647 bp, 6 predicted proteins | sample RVTome_14_FD_187337 | JGI IMG/M metagenome (GOLD analysis project Ga0256865, IMG submission 187337) | Soil microbial communities from uranium-contaminated site in the Upper Colorado River Basin, Wyoming, United States - RVT145D125 HiSeq ... | reverse complement strand
CGGGCCAAGCCGAAAAGCGGGGGCTTCCACTATCCGGTTACCGACAAGGGCAAGGAGATCGGCCACTTCGTGCGGATCGATGCCTACGCTTCGTCCGCAACCGAGGGCGCAAACCGGCTGCACGTGGAAATCGAGAAGGAGTACACCGACACCAGTCTCCCTTGGGACCACAACGTCACGGCTCATGTCTACATCTTCGGCGCCATCGACAGCGAGGGGGTGATGACCTTTGACTCCGACCTCAGCATCGAGACCGGGGTGATCGCGTCAATCGTGGGCTTCGCGCTTGGGTTCGCTCTCGCGCCGATCACCGGCGGCTGGTCGCTGCTGATCCTGGTGGGCGTCTACGGATTGCAGCTGGGACTGGCGATCGCAGCGGCAATGAATGACGACAAGGCGGAGCAGAAACTCGACGCCGCACTGCTCGACATCGCGCCCAACCGGTTCACCTACGTCCGCCGACGCTGGGATCCATTCTTCACTACGCATCACCAGATCGGACTGCGCCCCGGCGCCACGCTGGTCACCGCCTCGGGGATGGCCATCTACGGCACCCCGGCGCTGACCCGTGCGATCGAAGCGGCACCGTACGTCGTGATCCGTGAGGCCGTCCGTGATGCCGATGGTGCCGCCACCGGGCTCATCTACCAGGTTGACGGCCTGGACGCGGCGCTGTTCACCGAACCGGCACCTGCGGCCTTCCGGCGACCTTTTACGCAGCCCGATCCGGTGGGCTCCCCGCAGTTGTTCGAGTTGACCGTAGCCGAGGCCACCGAGCGGGTGACCCATGGTGAGCTCGTGGCCGAAATGCCCTACCTTGTGCGGAAGGTTCAGGTAGTCGAGGGTGTCGTGGTCAATCTCCTGGTGATCAGTAAACGCGAGCACGATGCCGCCCGCGCGGTACTCGTCGACTCCCACCGCGTGGAGGCGACGATCCGCATCACCGCCGATCATGAGGCCGAGGTCCGGGCCGCCGTCCTCGCCGACTTCGCGGCCGCCGGGATCATTCCGACGCCTGAGCAGGTCGAATCGGCAGTAGCGGCACGCCTGCAGGCTCTCATCGAAGAGGACGTCGCAGCATACGAAGCCGGGGCACTCACCGACGATCTCGCCGTCGCCCTGGAGCCGTTGTTGACCTTCGAGCTCTCGCCCGACCAGTTCGGGCGGCTGCAGAAAGCGAGAATCCTGAAGATCCTCGATTTCGACCTCGTCCATGTGACCGCGGATGGCCAGGATCGCTACTACTATCGCGACCACTACGATCACGACACCGAGAAGCCTCCGGCCGATCGACTTGCCGATAACCTGCTCAGCAAACCGAGGTATCACGTGGCCTAGCCGATCGCGCCGCCCGGAGTGCGCCTCGTAGTGCATCGACTCCGTTCATGGTGCGCCCGGGCGCGCTTACAGCTAGGCCGCAGGTGAAAACTGGTCAGTGGGGAGCCCTCGCTTCCGCGCGTTCGACTGCACTCGGCCAGGACGTTGTGCACCCGGGGCCATGATCCCGCCCCGGCGCGCCCAGGGCCGATTTCTCCGTACTTCGGCGTAGGTTCCCGCCGGAGCGGTCTTCTGTGGATATCGCAGCCACCACACCGATCAGCGAACTCGCGCCCACGCTGCAACTGCTGCGCAAGGCGTGGCTGAGGCAGCGGCCGGACTATCGGCAGCGGCGTGACGACCTGCAGCGCCTGCACGACATACTCGCCCTGAGAGTGATCATCTGGGACAGCAGTGTTGCCGCGATGGATGGCCAGCGCCTTCGCCCGCCTGCGTCCGGCTCCACGATGGTAGAGGTCAGAGCCGGGGATCAATCCGGAGGCGCCAGTGCCAAAGTCTAAGGGAAAAATCCGGGACACTTCCCAGTTTCCCAAAAATGAAAAAAGGGGTCGCGTCTCAACACCTGACATTGTTGATAGGGCTTCTACCCCACCCAGATGATCTTCTCCGGCGTGACGATGACCGAGACCTTCCGGTCCTGCACCTCCATCAGGCGGGAAAAATCGTCGAAGACCTGCGCCGCGTGGACGAGGACGATCCGCGGCGTTGCCGTGTCGAGGAGCCCGGCCCGGGTGAGAATTTCGTCCTCCCGGTCGCCGTACCCCGCTCCCTTGCCGATCCGGTTCCCCCGCATGTCGACGGCTACCGCGCCTGTGAGGTAGAGGTCGATATTGGGGACGGCCGGACCCGGCTCCACCCGCCGGCCCAAGCGGGCGAATCCCTTGATGGCCGAGGCGGCGAAGGCATCAATCGGCGGAATGCCTTTCAGCAGATAGAACCCGGTCAGGCGGGGCGCCGCGACCAGCAGCGCCTTCCCCTCGCTCAGGGCGATCTCCCGCGCCGGGTGGAGGGGGGCGTCGGGGGCGGCGAAGACGGTCCGCGCCTGCCGCCACTCGGGAAGGCTCTGCAGCCGCTCGGTCGCCTCCCGGGCGCCGACGAAGTTCGGCACCCGCCCGAAACAGGGGCGGGGGAAGGCGACCAAGTCGTGGACCTCCAGGTACTCCCAGACCGCCCGCCGCACCTCTGCCTTGCTGCGCAGCGTCTTTTCCCCGGGTCGTATCGCTGTCATCCTTAGGCCCTCTCCGTGGCGGACTTTGCCGCTAGATCGTCGCGGAAGCAGCGGAACCGTTCAATCGGCAGACGCTTTCCCCCGCTCCCGCAAAAACTCCCTGAGTATCCGCGCCGTGTGCGACCTCTTCCGCACCTTCGCCACCTCCTCCGGCGTCCCCTCGGCGACGATCCGCCCGCCATCATCCCCCCCTTCCGGTCCCAGGTCGACAATCCAGTCCGCCTCGGCGACGATGTCGAGGTTGTGCTCGATGACCACCACCGTGTTCCCCGCCGCCACCAGCCGGTGCAGGACGCGGATCAGCTTCTCCACGTCGGCCATGTGCAGGCCGATGGTCGGCTCGTCCAGCAAATACAGTGAGGAGTGAGGGGTGAGGGGTGAGGCGTAACCCCTTTTGGTCAATGGCCTGGCCTTGGCCAGCTCGGTCACCAGCTTGATGCGCTGCGCCTCGCCGCCGGAGAGGGTGGGACTCTGCTGGCCGAGGGTGAGGTAGCCGAGACCGACATCCTGCAGCAGCTGCAGGGCGTGGTGGATCTTCGAATGGGCGCGGAAGAACTCCACCGCCTCGTCGACGCTCATCGCCAGCACCTCGGCGATGTTCTTCCCCTTGTAGGCGACCAGCTGCGTCTCGGGGGTGAAGCGGGCGCCGCCGCAGACCTCGCAGGGGACGCGCACGTCGGGGAGAAAGCTCATCTCGATCTTCTTCACCCCCTGTCCCTCGCACTCGGCGCAGCGGCCCCCCTTGACGTTGAAGGAGAAGCGCCCCGGTCCCCAGCCGCGCATGCGTGCCTCGGGGGTGGCGGCGAAGAGGCGCCGGACCTCGTCCCAGAAGCCGACGTAGGTCGCCGGGCAGGAGCGGGGGGTCTTGCCGATTGGGGTCTGGTCAACCTCCAGGACGCGGCCGAGCTGTTCCCAGCCCTCCAGGCCGGTGCATCCCCGTAGGGGCGCAGCATGCTGCGCCCTTTCATTTTTGCCCCCCTTGGCGAGAAGCCTTCGCAGGTTGTCGTGCAGAACGCCCCGCACCAGGCTGCTCTTGCCGCTGCCGGAGACGCCGGTGACGCAGACCAGCCGTCCCAGGGGGAGGGCGAGGTGCAGTTGCTTCAGGTTGTGCAGCCAGGCGCCGACGATCTCCAGCCGAGGCGTCGCCGCGTCGGTCGGCCGGCGCTCGACCAGGGGATGCCGCAGCGGCTCGGCGAGGAAGCGTCCGGTCACCGAGGCGGGGTTGCGCATCAACTCCTCGACCGTTCCCGTGGCGACCACATGGCCGCCGTCGACGCCGCCGCCCGGGCCGAGGTCGATGATATGCTCGGCGCGGCGGATCGTCTCCTCGTCATGCTCGACGACGACGATGGTGTTTCCCTTCCCCTCGAGCCGGCGCAGGGTGTCCAGGAGCATGCGGTTGTCGCGGGGGTGCAGGCCGATGGTCGGCTCGTCGAGGATGTAGCAGACCCCGCGCAGGTTGGAGCCGAGCTGGGCCGCCAGCCGCAGCCGTTGCGCCTCGCCGCCGGAGAGGGTGGGAGCGGCGCGGTCGAGGCTGAGGTAGGCAAGCCCCACCTCGCGCAGGAAGGCGAGGCGCGAGCCCAATTCGGGGAGGATGTCGCGGGCGATGGCAGCGGCGCGCCCCTTGAGCTGCAGCTTCTCCAGGCGTCCGCCTGCCGCCGCCACCGGCAGGGCGGTCCATTCGGCGATGTTCAGACCGTCGAAGCGCACCGCCAGCGCTTCCGGCCGCAACCGCTGCCCGCGGCAGGCCGGGCAGGTCGTCTCCTCCCCCTCCCACCAGGCGTTCCACCAGATTTCCTCGCCGCTCTGCTGTTCGTCGAAGCCGGGGAGGACCAGGCCGGTGCCGAAACAGCGGGGGCACCAGCCGTGCTTGGAGTTGAAGGAGAAGAGGCGCGGGTCGGGTTCGGGAAAGCTGCGGCTGCACTGCGGGCAGGCCCGGCGCGTGGAGAAGAGGCGCGGCTGCGCTTGCTGCTTCCGCGGCTCCAGGGGGAGGACCAGCACCACCCCGCTGCCGAACTCGAGGGCCCGCCCGAGCAGTTCGCGCAGCTCGCTCTCCGCCTCCGGGGTCACCGTCAGCTCGCCGACCGGCAGCTCGATGTTGTGCTCGCGGAAGCGGTCGAGCCGCGGCCAGGGGATGGTCGGCAGCCACTGGCCGTCGACCCGCAGGTGGACGAACCCCTTGCCGGCGGCCCATTTGGCCAGATCGGTGTAGAGACCCTTGCGCGCCGTCACCAGCGGCGCCAGCAGGCTCACCTGCCGGCCGCGATGCTCGCGCAGCAGTCGCGCCGCGATCGCCTCCTCCGTCTGCTCCTCGATCGGTACCTCACAGTCGGGGCAGAAGGGGGTGCCGAGCTTGACGAAGAGCAGGCGCAGGAAGTGGTAGAGCTCGGTCATCGTCGCCACCGTGCTCTTACGGCCGCCGCGGCTGGTGCGCTGCTCGATCGCCACCGTCGGCGGAATGCCGGCGATGGCGTCGACCTCGGGGCGGGCGGCGGGCTGGACGAACTGGCGGGCGTAGGCGTTGAGCGACTCCAGGTAGCGGCGCTGTCCCTCGGCGAAGAGGATGTCGAAGGCGACCGTGCTCTTGCCGCTGCCGGAGACCCCGGTGAGGACGGTGAAACGGTCGCGCGGAATGTCGAGGTCAATGTGCTTGAGGTTGTGGTCGCGGGCGTTGCGGATGGTGATGGCATCGGGCACCGAAATCCCCCCGCGCACCGCGCGACCCCCTTTGCCATAGGGGGTGACCTCCTCCCTTGCTGAAGAGGGGCTGGGAAAGGTTTGTTTTTCGTACTCCAGCAGCGCCTTCCCCGTGTGGCTCCGCTCGCAGGCCATCACCTCCTGCGGCGTCCCGGCGCAGACGACCTCGCCGCCCGCCTCGCCCCCTTCGGGGCCGAGATCGATGAGCCAGTCGGCGGCCCGGATGACGTCGAGGTTGTGCTCGATCACCAGCAGCGAGTCTCCTTCGGCGAGCAGTCGCCGGAAGGCCGCCAGCAGCGTGGCGATGTCGGCGAAATGCAGGCCGGTGGTCGGCTCGTCGAACAGAAACAGGGTCCCGGGTCCCGAGTCGCGGGTCCCGGGTCCTTTGACCTTCGACTTTGGACCTGGGACCTTGGACCTTGGACCCGATTTTTTAGATTTCGCCGTGGCCAGGTGGCCGGCGAGCTTGAGGCGCTGTGCCTCGCCGCCGGAAAGGGTGGGGACCGGCTGGCCGAGCTTCAGGTAGGCGAGACCGACCGCCGAGAGCGGTTCGAGGACGCTCGCCACGGCGGGCCGATTGGCGAAGAAGGCGAGCGCCTCGGCGACGGTCAGCTCCAGCACCCCGGCGACGGAACGGGCGGAGCCGCCGTCGGCCGCCGCCAGCGTCACCTCCAGCACCTCGGGCCGGTAGCGGGTGCCGTCGCAGTCGGGACAGCGCAGGTAGACGTCGGCGAGAAACTGCATCTCGACGTGCTCGAAGCCGCTGCCGTTGCAGGTGGGGCAGCGCCCCAGGCCGCTGTTGAAGCTGAAGGTGCCGGCGGTGTAGCCGCGGGCGCGGGCGAGCGGCTCGGCGGCGAAGAGCTCGCGGATGGCGTCGAAGGCGCCGACGTAGCTGACCGGGTTGGAGCGGGCCGTGCGGCCGATGGGCGACTGGTCGACCAGCACGACGTCGCGCAGCCGCTCATGGCCGCGCAGGCCGCGGTGGGCGCCCGGCGTCTCCACGGGCCGCCCCATTTCCTTGCGCAGGGCGTTGTAGAGGACCTCCTGCACCAGGGTGCTCTTGCCGCTGCCGGAGACGCCGGTGACGACCACCAGGCGGTTCAGGGGGATGGCGACGTCGACGTTCTTCAGGTTGTTCTCGGCGGCGCCGAGGATTTCCAGGCACGCATATGTAAGAGCACGGCGCGCCGTGCCCCTACGGGCAGCATCCACCTGTCTTTTCCCCGACAGATAGTCGGCAGTGAGCGAATTCTCCGCCCGCAGCAGCTCCTGCGGCGGACCGAAGAAAACGATCTCGCCGCCTTTCTCCCCCGGGCCGGGACCGAGGTCGAGGAGCCGGTCGGCGGCGAGCATCACCTGCGGGTCGTGTTCCACCACCAGCAGCGAGTTGCCGGCGTCGCGCAGCCGGTGCAGCACGCCGACGACGCGGCCAATGTCGCGCGGGTGCAGGCCGATGGAGGGCTCGTCAAGGACGAAGAGGGTGTTGACCAGCGAGGTGCCGAGGGCCGTGGTCAGGTTGATCCGCTGCACCTCGCCGCCGGAGAGGGTGCGCGACTGGCGGTCGAGGGTCAGATAGCCCAGCCCCACCTCCAGCAGGTAGCGCAGGCGTGAGCGGATGCCGGCGAGGAGCACCTCCGCCGCCTGGTCGAGGGGGGCCGGCAATTTCAGCTCCGCGAAGAAGGTGGCGCAGCGCTCGATCGGCAGGAGCATGACGTCGTGGATCGATAGGCCTGGGGACTGGCTCCTTTTCGAAGAAAAGGTGCCTGTCCCATTGTCATCGGCAGAAGCGGCAGAAGGGGACAGGCACCTTTCGGAGCCAGTCCCCAGCCGCCAAAGCAGCGCTTGCGGCTTGAGCCGGGCGCCCAGGCAGTCGGGACAGGGGTTGTAGGCGCGATAGCGGGAGAGCAGGACGCGGATGTGCATTTTGTAGGCTTTGGTCTCCAGCCAGGCGAAGAAGCGATCGACGCCGTACCAGAGTCCCTCCTCCCAGGAGCCTTCCCCTGCCAGCACCCATGTCTGCTGCTCCGGCGTCAGCTGACGCCAGGGAACATCGATGGGGATGCCGCGTTTGCCAGCGAAGGCGAGCAGGTCATCCTGGCACTCACGGTAGCTCTCCGTCTGCCACGGCTTGACCGCGCCGCCGGCAAGGCTGAGGCCGGGGTCGGGAACGACCAGGTTGTAATCGACGCCGATCACTCGGCCGAAGCCGCGGCAGGAATCGCAGGCGCCGAGGGGCGAGTTGAAGGAGAAGAGGTTCGGCATCGGGTCGCCGTAGTGCAGGTCGCAGTCGGGGCAGTGCAGGTCGGCGGAGAAGCGCCACGGCGCGCCGGTCTCTCCCGCCGCATCCAGGGGGTAGACGGTGAGGCGGCCGTGGCCTGCGCGCTGCGCCGCTTCGACCGCCTCGACCAGGCGGTCGCGCCGGTCGGCCGAAAGGCGCAGGCGGTCCTGAATCACCTCGAGCCGATCGGGCTCTTCCCGGTGCAGGCGGGTGTACCCCTGGCGGGCGAGCAGATCCCGGATCTCGTCGACGGTGAAGTTTTCCGGTACGGCGACGGCGAAGGTGACGAGCAGGCGCGGCTCGCCGCCGGCGGCCCGCGCCAGTAGCTCCTCGGCGATGGAATCGGGCGTGTCGCGCCGTACCTCGCGGCCGCACCCCTGGCAGTAGAGGCGCCCTGCCCGGGCGAAGAGGAGCTTCAGGTGGTCGTTGAGCTCGGTCATGGTGCCGACCGTCGAGCGGGAAGTGCGCACCGGGTTGGTCTGGTCGATGGCGATGGCGGGCGGAATCCCCTCGATGCGGTCGACCTGTGGCTTGTCCATCCGGTCGAGAAACTGGCGGGCGTAAGGAGAGAAGGTCTCGACGTAGCGCCGCTGTCCCTCGGCGTAGACGGTGTCGAAGGCCAGGGACGACTTGCCGCTGCCGGAGACGCCGGTGACGACGATCAGTTCGCCGAGCGGCAGATCGAGGTCGAGACCCTTTAGATTGTTCTGGCGGGCGCCCTTGATGCGGATGCAGTGGTCGGTCATGCCGGTTGGCGGTTTCCTCTGGCGGGATGGGGACTTCAACCAAGAGCCTCCGCCGCGATGTCGCCGATCGCCGCCACCACCCGCGGGTCCTCGCCGACCGGCGGCAGGATCTCCGCCTCGATCTCCGGGTACTTCCAACTGAGGGCGGCCACCAGGGCGGGGATATCCTGCGCGACGTGGCCGCCGCCGGACATGAACAGCGGGAGGATGCGTAGCCGGCACTGGCCTTCCCCTTCCCGGGCCAACTCGCCGGCCACGTCCTCGAGGGATGGGGCGACGAATTCCAGGTAAGCGAGCTTCACCCGTTTGGCGCCGAGCTCGGCCTTGAGGGTTGCGGCCAGCTTCTCGAAGGGGGCGCGCCAGCGCGGGTCGGGGCTGCCGTGGGCGAGCAGGATCAGACAGGTATTTAACATCGTGTTCTCCTTGGCCTGAACGGAAGTGGAGCCAGCGGATATATCTTAGCAGAAGAGCAGGGGTGGTTCATGTGAATCATGAGCGAAAGTGGTAGGATTAAGAAAAGCCCCTGCAATATAAACGTTCACTCCGTTTTTTACGGTGGACCGGGGCCGCTGGAGCGTGCTGCCAAGCCCCGGGAGGCAACCATGGGAGAGTTTGACATCCGGGAAATAGAGGAGATGCGTGAGCGGACGGCGGTCTTCAGCGATCGGGGGGATGGCGGAGAAAGGCTGGTGGAGCTGCTCATGCCGTTGCGGGCGGAGCAGCCGCTGGTGCTCGGTATCCCGGCCGGCGGCGTGCCGGTGGCGGCGCGGGTGGCGCAGCAGCTCGGCTGCTGTCTCGACGTGGCGGTGGTCAGCAAGGTGACCGTCCCCTGGAATCCCGAAGCCGGCTACGGCGCCGTCGCCTTCGACGGTACGCTGCGTCTCAACGAAAGTCTGCTGGCCTGTCTCGGCCTGAGCGACGAGCAGGTCCGCCAAGGGGTCGAACAGACCCGAGAAAAGGTCCGCCGCCGGGTCGAGCTCTTCCGCGGGGACCGGCCGTTCCCGGAAATGGCGGGACGGACGATCATCCTGGTCGATGACGGGCTGGCCTCCGGGTTCACCATGCAGGTGGCGGTGGAGGCACTGCGCAAAGCCGGGGCGAATCGCATCGTGGCCGCCGTCCCCACCGGTCACCTGGAGGCGGTGCGCAAGCTGGCGGAGCAAGCCGATCAGGTCTGCTGCGCCAATATCCGCAGCGGCTGGAGCTTCGCCGTCGCTGCCGCCTACCGGCACTGGCAGGACGTCTCCGAACGGCGGGCGGCCCGCCTCCTGTCAAGCTTAATATCCCAGCGCCCTGGCGACTTTCGACCCTGACTGCCGGCCGAGGCGGTCGCAGATGAAGTGCCCGGCTGCGGCCAGTTGATCGAGATCGACCCCGGTTTCGATGCCCAGGCCGTTGAGCATGTAGAGCAGATCCTCGCTGGCGACGTTGCCGGCCGCGCCCGGCGCGAAGGGGCAGCCGCCGAGGCCGGCGACCGAGCTGTCGAAGACGGCGACGCCGAGTTCAAGCGCCGCCAGTGTGTTGGCCAAGGCCTGGCCGTAGGTGTCGTGGAAATGGCAGGCAAGACTCTCCACCGGCACCTTCGCGCCGACCACCTCGACCAAGGCGCGCGCCTTCCCCGGCGTGCCGACGCCGATGGTGTCGCCGAGGGAGACCTCCTCGCACCCCATGGCCCACAGGGCCGCGGCCACCTCGCGCACGGCGGCCGGCGCAATCGCTCCCTCGAAGGGACAGCCGAGAGCGCAGGAGACGTAGCCGCGGATGCTCAGCCCCCGTTCGAGAGCGGTATCGCAAACCTCCCGGTAACGCTCCAGACTTTCGGCGATGGAGCAGTCGATATTGCGCCGGGAGAAGGTCTCCGAGGCAGCGGCAAAGACGGCGATATCTATTGCTCCGGCGGCCAGCGCAGCCTCCAGTCCATGCCGGTTGGGAACGAGGACGGGGTAGCGGACGCCGGGGCGGCGGGAAAGCCCGGCCAGCACCCGGTCGGTGGCCGCCATCTGCGGCACCCTGGCCGGCGAGACGAAGGCCCCGGCCTCGATGACGGTGAGGCCGGCGTCGGCCAGCCGCTCGATCAGCCCGATCCGGACCTCCGCCGGAACGCTTCCCGGCTCGTTCTGCAGGCCGTCGCGCGGCCCGACCTCAACCAGTCTGACCCGTTTCGGCAGTCGCATCGCTCTTCTCCCCCGTGCTCTCCATGGACATGAGCCGCGCCCCCTCCTCCACCTGCTGGACGGCCTGGAAATGTACCTCCTTTACCACCCCGTCCGCGGGGGCGGCGATGGTGTGCTCCATCTTCATCGCTTCGAGGACCAGCAAGGGCTCCCCCCGCCGGACCCGGGCGCCCGGCTCGACCAGCA
>Ga0256865_1000758_pt1 | contig 10671 bp, 9 predicted proteins | sample RVTome_14_FD_187337 | JGI IMG/M metagenome (GOLD analysis project Ga0256865, IMG submission 187337) | Soil microbial communities from uranium-contaminated site in the Upper Colorado River Basin, Wyoming, United States - RVT145D125 HiSeq ... | reverse complement strand
GATCCGCTCTCCTTCCATGAAGCCGTCTACCGGCGGCACGACGAATCCCGCCTGCTCGCGGGCCGAAAGCACGAACCAGCCGATGACGAGGGCCACCACCGCGGTGACCGCCAGATTACGCACCCACGCCATATCGCTCTCCGTTGACGCTCGCAAGTACTTCGCGCCCGTTTTTCGCGGGCAACAGTCTTCCCGCGAAGGAGTTGGTGAGGACCGCGGTGACGCTGGCGGCCATCGCGATCATCGCCCATACCGGATGGACGAGGCCGGTGACGGCGAGCGGCACGCCGACCCCGTTGAAGGCGAACGCGAGCGCGAGGTTCTGCACGGTTTTGCGATAGGAAAGCCTGCCGATGCTGAAAGCCTCGACCACCGCGCCCAGGCGATGACCGACCAGCACGATGTCGGCCGACTCGATCGCGATATCGGTGCCCGCGCCGATGGCAATGCCGACATCGGCTTGCATGAGCGCCGGTGCGTCGTTGATGCCGTCACCGACCATCGCCACCCGTCCGCGGGCTTGCAGCTGCCGCACGATCTCGGCCTTGCCTCCCGGCAGCACGCCGGCATGAACGCGGTCGATCCCCAGCTTGCCCGCAATGACGCGCGCCGTGCGTTCGTTGTCGCCCGTGACCAGAACGGGCTGCACACCTGCCGCACGCAACGCGGCCACCGCCTCCCGCGCGTCCGCGCACAAGCTGTCGCCTAGAGCGAGCAGACCGAGGCAGGCCCCGCCGCGCGCCACCGCGATCACGGTGTACGCTTCTCCCTCCAGCGCCCCGATTCGGCTCTCGTGTGCCTCGAGGGATATTCCGTGCTCAGCGAGAAAACGCGGGCTTCCAACGAGCGTCTCCGTTCCCTCGATTCGCGCCACGACACCCCTGCCGGGGACCGCCTCGAAGCTGTCCACGCCAGGCGGTGTGATGCCGCGATCGAAAGCGGTCGCGACGATCGCACGTGCCAACGGGTGCTCGGAAGCCGCTTCCGCAGCCGCCGCGACCGCGAGCAATTCGTTCTCGGCGGCGCCGAAGCTCACGATCTCGCACAGCGACGGGCGGCCTTCGGTGAGGGTGCCCGTCTTGTCGAGCACGATCCTGCGGATGTCCTTCAGCACCTGGAACGCTTCCCCCGATCGCATGAGAATGCCGCGCTCGGCGGCCATGCCGCCACCCCGGATCATGGCGAGGGGCGTCGCCATGCCGAGGGCGCACGGATAGCCCATGACGAATACCGCGAGAGCGGCGAAGATCGCGCGCGTCCAGTCCGGGGTGCCCGTCGCCCACCACGCGCCGAGGGTCCAGATGAAGAGCGCGGCCGCCGCGAAGAGCACCACGCCGGGCACGTAAATTTGCAGGATCCTGTCCACCAGAGCGAGAAGCCCGGGCTTGAGCGCACGGGCTTCCTCCACCTGGCGCGCCACCTGGCTGAGGAAGCTTTCCTCCCCGACCTTGGTCACGCGGACGAGCAGCGTGCCGTACTGATTGAGCGAGCCGCCGATGACGTTGTCGCCGGGCCGCTTCTCCGCGGGAATCGATTCGCCGGTGACGAGATGCTCGTCCACCGCGGAGCCGCCTTCGACCACGACGCCGTCCACGGGGATCGATTCGCCCGGCCGCACGCGCACGCGATCGCCGGGGACGACTTGCTCGAGAGGAAGTATGGCTTCGTGGCCGTCGCGCACGACACGGGCGGTGGCAGGGGCCAATGCCAGGAGCTTTCGCACCGCCTGGGAAGCGCGCGTGCGAACCAGCAGCGAGACCCAGCCGGACAATATGTGATAGGTGGTCACGAAGACCGCCACGCCGAAGAAGTCAGGCGCCGGGAATTCGGAGTAGACATAGCCGAGGAATCCTCCCGCCAACCCGGCAAAGGCGCCGAACTCGAGCAGGACGTGCTGGTTGAGGATGCCGCGGCGCAGGCTCGCCCACGCCATGGTGAGGATATGCCAGCCGGGACCGAAGATCGTCGAGAGCGCGAGGATCGGCATCAGCCAGTACATGGAAGCCATTCCCCGCGGCGGCAGCCACTCGAGCCACATGAGTGACATCGCGGTCAGCGAGATCCCCGACAATCCCGCGGCGAATAGAAGGTTATCCCGCTGCTGCCTCAGTTCGGCTTCCTGCTCCTCGAATGCGCGGACCTTGTTCGGGTCGCGGATGGTGTAGCCCAGGTCGCGCAGCGTCTCCCGCAGCGCCCCGGCAGTCACCGCGCCGGGGTCGAACTCGATCAGCGCCTCCTCGTGCGCGATATTGACGTTGACGTTGCGCACGCCGTCCATGCGTCCGAGCGCCTTGGTGATGCTCGCGACGCAGAACGAGCACACCATCCCGCCGATCTTCAGCTGGAGCTTTTCCGCCCGCTCGAGGCTTTCCGCCGTGCTCATGACCGGAGCCTAAACCCTGTAGGGAGGTCCAGAGTCAAGAGGAATTTGTCTCCGACAAATTCGTCATCGGGATGGATTTCGAAGAGCGGTCGGAGCGAAGATCGAGAGCGCGGAGTCGCTCGGGATGGAGGTTGTAACAGTTTGCAGAATTACCCGGAAGGCAATGCGCGGACTCGCAAGCTGATTGCGCCTTTGTTCTTCAGGTGGGTGATGAGATAAGTCGCGCTTTCAATCGTCATTTCAGGTTCCCATGAGGTGTGCAGGTCTTCCGACATCGGCGTCGGCCTTCGCCTCAAACACCGCCCCGTAGTGAAAGGGTGGAAGCTCCACGATACGCTCCAGCAGGAATCCCGCCGGCTCCACAACTGCTTGCACCGCTTCCGGCGACATGCGCATGGGCGTCGCGGGACCGCGTGGTTTGCCCAAGACTGTCGTTTGTTCACGCGGCAGGGGATACCAGTTCACAATCGCAAAATGGCCCTCCGGCCTTAATACCTTGGCGACCTCGCGTGCAAGTCGCGTCTTATCCGGTACACCGTGAAAAGTATTTGCGATAAGAACGTAGTCGACCGGACCAGTGATCAGTCGACTTAACTCCATCGCATCGCCCAGTAGCCACGTGCAGTTGTCCATTCCATCGCAAGCATCTTTAGCCTGTTCCAGCATCACGGGATCAAGATCAAACCCGACGACTCTCCCCGAGCCCACTTGGCGGGCGATGGCGGCGGTGAAGTAGCCATCTCCGCAACCGAGATCAATGACGTTCATTCCCCGGCCAATTCCTAAGGCCTTTACTACCCCATCGGGGTCGGGCCACAGCGCATGCCACCAATCCGGGTCCGGCATCGCGGTTGCCGGAAATATCCGTTCATCAATGATCATGTTTCGGGAGAATTAAACGATTGGCAGTCGGCCGGCGCACGTGTCAAGCGCCGGCCGTCGCGACCCGGCCCATTCCGATCGTAGCGGCTCTGATGGGGGAGTACTTGATCCAAGTCAAGCCGATCCCGACGTAGGGGACCCGAGAGATACGCTTGCGCAGCAGCCTAATCCCTTCAGCGCGCTCCAGAGTCAAGCGCCGAGGAGCCCGCGCAGTGGAAACTGCCGGCGCAGCCGGTAAGGGATGCGACACCGCAATGGAAGCGAGTGCGACGCAGGCTCCTGACGATCCTTGATACGATGGATTGATTACTAAAGAAATCGACCCCGGGTCGATTTCTTCCGGATCGGCCCCGTAAATTCCGAGAACCTTGAATCCAAAAGCGACGGCGCGAAGGTCGGCTATGAAGCTGAGCTGTGGCCGATGGCGGGTGTCGCTTGACATGATCCGAAGAAATAAATGGATTGCGAATCACCCAGGGCTAGATTCTGTGGGAAGTGGGATGCAGTACTTAACAAAAGTCGGATTCCCAAAATGACTGTGAGAAGCCTCTCGGCAGGCTGTTCTCCCTAGTGGCCGCACTTGGCGTAAACCGCTGGGCGCCCCTCTCGGGCCACTACAGTCTTGGTGGGACAACGAGTGGCGTCTGATCATAAGTAGTTGATGTTTCGTAAAAAATTAAGGTATTGATCTGAAACGTCCATGGGTATACTCTGTGCAACGTAACTCTCTTCAGGGCGTTATTACGTTGCACAGGATATCGTATGCGAGGAATCGGAGGCCTTAGTGGCACATCTCGCGAGCAGCTCTCGCGAGTGCTGCGTCAAGCCAGGGGAGCGATATCACCTGAGGACGCTTCACGTGCGCTCAATGTCGGGCGAACCGAAGCAGCGCGTTTGCTTGCAGGTTGGTCTGCGCGGGGCTGGGTCACGCGGGTGCGGCGTGGCCTGTACGTGCCGGTGCCACTGGAATCTTCGACATCGGACATAGCGCTCGAGGACACGTGGGCAGTCGCCGATCGGCTCTTCGCTCCCTGCTACATCGGCGGTTGGAGTGCGGCCGAGCATTGGGGTTTCACCGAGCAGCTTTTTCGCTCGACTCTTATCGTCACGACTCGCCGGCCTCGGGCGCGCAGGGTCGAAGCGCGTGGGGCGGTCTTCATCGTGCGCACCGTCGCAGAACGCGCCATGTTTGGTTTCAAGCCTGTTTGGCGTGGCAAGGCGAGAATCAACGTCGCCGACCCGACGCGCACGATCCTCGACATGCTGGACACGCCAGCGCTCGGCGGCGGTATGCGCTCAGCGCTGGAGATCCTCAAGGCGTATCTGGCATCTCGGCATCGCGATCCGCAGCTGCTCATCCGGTATGCGGATCAACTCGGCAACAAGGCCGTCTTAAAGCGCCTCGGATACCTGGCGGCGACATTCTTCCCCAAAGAAGGAGATCTCGTTGCCGCATGCCGGAAACGGCTTTCGGCGGGAAACGCCAAGCTCGATCCCAAACTGCCGGCCGAGCGACTCGTCACCGCATGGCGCCTTTGGGTGCCCGAATTTGACCGCGACGCTGCCCGGGATGGAGCGACCGGGGCTAAACTTGGACATAGGAACAAGGTAACGATGAATCGGACGCAAATTCTCGGGTTGCTGACGGAGCGTCAGCAGGAGATCGCCGCGCGCTATGGTGTGAAGCGGCTCGCGCTGTTCGGCTCGGCGGCGCGCGATGATCTGAGCGCATCCAGCGACGTGGACGTGCTCGTCGAATTCGCCGGACCGGCGACGTTCGGCGCCTACATGGACCTCAAATTCTACCTGGAGGACCTGCTCTGGCGTCCGGTGGATCTGGTGACCGACAAAGCGTTACGGGACGAACTCAGACCCTACGTCGAGAAGGAAATGATCCGTGTCGCGTGAGTGGCGCCTCTACGTGGTTGACATGAAGGCCTGCTGCCAGCGCATCGCGGAATACACCGCCGGGCTGGACCGCGAGGATTTTCTGAGCCGGCGATTGGTGTACGACGCGACCCTCCGGAATCTCGAGCTGCTCGGCGAAGCGGCGCGAAACGTTCCGGAGCAAGCCCGCGCACTGGCGCCGGAAATTCCGTGGAGGCGCATCGTCGGCGTGCGCAACGTCCTGATTCACGGCTACCTCGGCATTGATGACGACATCATCTGGGACATCGTCAGGAACGAGGTCGAGAAGCTGCTCATGGCCCTGGAAAAGCTGGAAGCGGAAAACACCGCACCGGGCAGCTGAGGCCGGCGATGGCATCCTGCCGCTGATTTTCACCAAACGGCTGTGCGACGTGCTCGGTGATGAGCTGAATGACGTTCCCTCGGTTTTTCGCCTTCAACGATGGGGAACGACTAAAGTTTGCTATTTCACCGGGGCCAAGTAGCCGGAGGCGGCGCCGACGTCTCGCAGCCGCGCGCACTGCGCTTCGTCGAGGCGCGTGTTGTCGTTCGAGGTCCGCGGATTCATGAGGTTTCCCGCGTCATTCGAATGCGCGCCCGAATCGGCAAGGACATGATAGAGCTCGTGGGCGAGGGTGATGCCCGGGTGCTCGATCGCTTCGGTCATCCATACCGTATCCACCAGCTCGGGCCGCCTTCTCCCGCCGGAGCGGCCGATGGCCTCGGCATCGAAGGCGATTTTCTGCAGCGTGTCGCGCACGAAAAACACTGCCGGGCGTGGAAATTCGAACTCTCGAACCAGCGCGGCGGCGTGAGCGTCGTTGAAATAGAGCAAACGCCGCGGCGTCCGCAGCTCGAAGACCTCGAACCCGCGAAACGCGACGCCGCACCGGGCGAATATTCCCGCGGCGTCCCGGGCGGCCGACTCGAGCAGCGCCCTCGACCATCGGGTGTCCCGCAGGATCACCAGGGAGGCATCGAGCGCGAGACTCGCGCTGTCGGGCCACTTCGAATCGCCGTATAGTTTTTCGACGCCGATGCGCGAGCGTGAAATAAGTTCGACTCCCGTCGGCTCTGCTTCGCAGGCGCCTCGATCGGTATCGGTCGGCGACTCGAGCGATCCTTTCGATACCAGACGCGCGACGTTGTCCGCCGGCGGCTTCACCCGGTCGAGGATCGCCGCCTTGAGCTGCGGCGCTTTCCACCCGGGATGCGCGGCAAGCAGGCATGCCGCAAGTGCCGAGACGCGCGCGGCGGCGTAGCTCGACCCCGAGACGAGTTTCGGCCGGCCGTAGAAATCGATGCTGACGAGCCCCTCGGCAGGCACCAGAAGGTCGACCGAGCCGGCGCCCCAGTTGGAACCTGCGGCGAGCTCGCCGCTGTCGTTCGCTGATGTCGCTGTCAGCAGGTTTTCCAGACGCAGCGCAGCGGGAAACACCGGCTGCGCATCGATGTCGCGGCCGTCGTTGCCGGCTGACGCGACGAACAGCATCTCGGGATGCCTTCGCGCCGCTTCGGCAAAGGCCGCCCACTCTTCCGCGCTCGCGCTGCCGAGCGACAGATTGACGATGACGACGCCCTTTGCCGCCGCGTCCTCCACGAGCGCCGCCATCCTGCGCATGTCGGGACGCGGGTAACGGAAGACCGCGAGACGGCTCGGGGGCGCTTCGGCGATCAGCACGCCCGCCGTCTGGGTGCCGTGGCGCTGCGGAAAAAACGGGGAGCTTGCGGGGTTGCTGTCGAACGGGCGCGGATCCATGTCCCAGTAATCGAAGCCGAGCAGCGCGCCGTCCGCGCCGCGGGCCATGCGCCGGCGCACGGGATCGAGCAGGTAGTTGACCCCCGAGTCCACCAGCGCCACCAGGACCCCGTCCCGCGCTCGGCCTTCCGGCACGGCGGGATTCAGCGGCTCGCGCACCGTCACGCGGGCAAGGGACGCATCGGTGCGCTCGATATACGCCGGCGCTCCCGGGCCGTCGTAGACCAAGCGACGCGCGGCGACGATGCGGCACGCCCCGTCGGCGAACACCATCCATTCCGGCCTGCCGCCGTGCTCGGCCGGCGCGTGATAGACCATGACCACGCGGCGCAGAGCGCCGCCGGGAGCGAAGCGCTCGACGAAAACGCGCGCGCCCCCGCTCGTTTCGTAGTGGGTGCGGGTACCGACCTCGCGCCCACGAAGTTTTATCGGTTCGACGTCGCGCTGAACTGCGCCGCCGAGCGCGTTGTGGATCGCTGCGCCGCCGCCCGAGTCGGTACAGGCTGCGGCGGCCGCGGCCTTCAGCCGAGCTTCGACGTTTTGTGCGGCCGCGGGCGGCGCCGAAACCAGTGAAGCGGCCGCTACGCCCAGTGACAGCCAGGCAATCCGAAGCGCCGGCCCGAGAAGGAAGATCCGCAACGCGCGCTGGGCGCCGTTAGCGCCGGAATACGTTGAGCCCGTGCGGATCGGCGTCGGGATTGTTCTTCATCGGCATGAGATCGGATTCTTTCCAGCTCACCGAGTGGCAGCTCTCGCTCACCGTCAGGACTGCGACGCCGGGCGTTCGCTTCGGATTCTTGAGGGCGTTGATGGCGGTGAGGGGATTCGCTCCCCGCAGCGCCACGAAGAGCCGGTTTCCGATCATCTCGCCGACATCCGGCTTGGGATCCGGGCTGAAAGGCCGGGCGATCGAGAGGGTCTCGGCCACGCGGTTCGTCCTCAGCTCCACCACGTTCACGTGGTTACTCACCCGCATCAGGGTGAGCATGTGCTCGTTACCTTTCTTGTCGACACAAGAGGTGGCGCTGTGCGTGTCCTCCCCCGGCAGCTCGATCTTCACCGGGTTCGGGAACTTCCCCGAGATCGCGGCGCGGGTATCGAACACGAACAGAAAATCGTCGCCGCCCTTGGCGCCGCTTTCCCCATTGGTGACCATCCGCTCCTCCGGCAGACGGAAGGCGCCGCAGCCGATGCCGGGCACCATCGCCTTCGGGTAGGCGTGCGCCACCTTCATGGGAAAACCTCCGTCCCCCGTTCCGACGTCGACCACGAGAAGCCCTCCGCCGGCGAGAGTCACGTAGGCCAACCGGCTGTCGGCGGTGTAGTTGTGGCAGACGGGCTTGATTTCGGGGGTGCCCACGGAGTTCTTGAGCTCTTCCGTGGCCAGTGAAAGTGTCTCGACCCGCTTGAAGCTGTTACCACGGTAGTCGGTTTCGATCTTGTGCAGCTTCTGTCCCGCGAGATCGGCGACGATGACCATGGTGTCATCGGGGGTGGCCTCCGCCGTATGGGCATTGCCCATCCCTTCGACGCAGCCGGCGATCTTGCGGCTGGCAATATCCACAAACTGAACATGGCCGGAGCCCACGTTGGAGATGATGGCGTGGGTTGGCGGACCGGCATGATTGCCGCGCATCATGTGCGGACGCTTGGCCACCGGGCAACCGGCTGCTTCGGCGGCGGCGGCGAGATCGACCACCGTCGGCTTGGCGGCCGCCGGGTTTGATCCGATGGCGTCGCTCGTCCAGATGTAGAGCAACCCACCCCCCTTGCCCTTGACGGTATCCGCCTGGTCGAGGGCCCAGACTTCGAAGCGCTCCGCTTCGGCGGCAGTGGCAGAGGGGGCCAACCCGCTTGTGATCATGAATGCCGCGGCGAGGAACATCCGACCTGCGGCAGATTTCGTGCGCACGTCAGTCATAAATCCTCCTGTCTTGGGGGAACGCCGGAATTAGACCTGATCGACGGGTGCTAATTCAAGCCGCCGCCCGGGGGGTGACGAAGAGCCCGAACCAGATCGACCAGACACCCAGGGCGATGAGCACGATGCCGGTCCAGCGCGGCATGCGGCCGCTCAAGCCCGCCAGCCAGTCGAGCGCCCGCCGGGCGGCGGGAAAGAGCACGGCCACTGCGAGGGGGAGCGACAGCGCGAAGCCGAAGAGCGCGAGCGAGGAAAATCCGCTCGCCAGCGTCGCACCCGAGACGCCGCTTGCCGCGGCGGCGCCGAGCAGCGCGAAGAGCAGAGGCGCCGAGCAGGCGGGGATGTTGAGCCCGAAGAGCACTCCGAGTGCCGCCGAGCCGCGCACGTCACCGATGCGCGCGAGGCTCGGTCCGAGCGAGCGCATGAACAAGCCCGCGCGGCCGGCGAGATACACAAGACCGAGCACGAGATAAATTGTTCCCAGCGCGGTCCACATGGCCTTCTGAAAGCCGATGAAGGCCGTGCCGACGAGCACGGCGACCGCGCCGAGCGTGCCGATGAAAAGCGCACGACTGGCGGTGAAGATGCCGACCTGCCAGAGCTTGATCGAAGGCGGCTTGCCCTCCATCACCTTGATGAAGACCAGCGTCGAGCCGATGGTGCAGGGCTCGATGAAGCCCAAGAGGCCGAGCCCGATCGGAAGCAGCACGCCGGTCGTCAAGGCGTCTGTCATGCCGTGGCGGTGACCCTGTAGCCGGCCTTTTCAATCGCGGCGACGAGCTTCGCCTCGTCAACCGCAGCGGGATCATAGAGCACGCGCGCGCGCCGCTCCGGGAATGACACGTTCGCCGCCTTCACGCCGGTTTCCAGAGTGAGCAGCGCCTTGATCGTCTCGGCGCAGCCGTCGCAGTGCATGCCTTCGATCGTCGCGGTCAGTGTTTTCATGACGCCCGCTTGCGTGTTTCCATGGCATCGAGGATAGGGCACTCGCTCGTCGGCCCGCGTCCGGAGCACGTCGCGGCGAGCTTTACCAGCGCGCGTTTCATCCGGTTCAAATGCGCCACGCGCTGCTCGATGTCGGCGATCTTTGCCTCCGTGCGCGCCCGCACGTCTGCGCACGACTTGCCGGGGGCCACCCTCAGCGCGAGAAGCTCGCGGATGTCCGAGAGGGTGAATCCCAGCTCCTTCGCCTGCCGGATGAACTGCAGTCGCGCTACCGCATCGGCCGGGTACTGCCGATAGCCCGATGATGTGCGCGCCGGCTTCTCGATCAGCCCCTCGCGCTCGTAGTAGCGCACGGTATCGATCGCAAGCCCGGCATGGCGCGCGACCCTGCCGATCGTCAGTCCGCTCATGTCACTCCCGCGCAATAAAATGGGAACCGGACGGAAATCCTAAACCTTGGAGGCTACTCCAGGGTCAAGCCGGTGCGGACCAGGCTTCATTGAGGCAAAGCGCGAACCGCACCGTAATACGCGTCGACCGGCTCGCCGGTCTGGTCGTTGTCGGTGAAGAAGGCGATCACCTCCACGTTCTCAGGCGGCTCCCGCCCGAACGCCAGTCGGAAGTCGTCCACGACGTTCCGGCGTTCCCGGAGCCACTGCCTGAGCCGTGCGTCCCCGCTGCGCACGACGATGTTTCGGGTCGTTCCCGGATGATAGGGGCTGTCCACGATCGAGCCCTCGCGAAGCCGCGTGCTCGTCCAGACATAGGCCAGGGTGGGAACGTCGCGGTTGACCATGCTCGGGCGCCCGAAGATGAGAAAGAGCGCTGCTGCGTAGTCCTCTTTCGACTTGACGCGGATGTCTGCCGTTTGCT
>Ga0256865_1000757_pt1 | contig 10684 bp, 13 predicted proteins | sample RVTome_14_FD_187337 | JGI IMG/M metagenome (GOLD analysis project Ga0256865, IMG submission 187337) | Soil microbial communities from uranium-contaminated site in the Upper Colorado River Basin, Wyoming, United States - RVT145D125 HiSeq ... | reverse complement strand
GAGTGCCGATCCTCGCCTTGACCGGACAGGTCCAGAGCCAGGTGCTGGGACCGGGCGCCTTCCAGGAGATCCCGACCGCTTCGGCGTTCGAGGCGGTCGCCGAGTGGTCGCAGACCGTCGTGACGAGCGCCAACGCCTCGGAGTTGATGGCGCTGGCCGTCAAGCACGCCGTCGTGAATCGGGACGTGGCGCACCTCATCTTCCCAGACGATGTGCAGAACCTCCGTGGGCTCGAGGAGCCGCCGCCCCGACCCATCGAGGGACGGCTGTCCGCCATCCAGATAGCGCCACCGACCGAGGAGCTGGAGCGGGCCTGCGAGATGCTCGTCGCCGCCAAACGGCCGGTGATCATCGCCGGCAACGGTGCTCGGCCGTACCGCCGGGACGTGATCGCCCTCGCCGAGCACATCGACGCCCCCGTGATCACCACGTTCAAGGCCAAGGGCCTGATCGGGGACGATCATCCGCTCGGTTGTGGCGTGCTCGGCCGGTCGGGCACACCGGTCGGGTCGGCCGTGATGGGCCGCAGCGACTTGTTGCTCGTCCTCGGAGCATCGTTCTCCAATCACACGGGGATCTCGACGAAGAAGCCGACGATCCAGGTGGACTTCGACCGCATGATGCTCGGCAAGTTCCATCCGGTGACCGTGGCGCTGTGGGGCGAGATCGGCCGCACCTTGGCGCTCATGCAGGAGCACCTTCCGGCGACGTCGCGTCCCGAGCTGCGGGAAGACCTGGCGGCACGGTGGGCGGCGTGGCGAGCCGAGAAGACGCGGCGCCGGGAGTACGAGGACGCCAAGGGCCGGATGCACCCTGCTCTGCTGTTCGATGCGCTCGGGTCGCTCGTTGCTCCCGATGCCGTGATTCCCGTCGACGTCGGCAACAACACGTATGCCTTCGGCCACTACTTCGAGTGCCGCGGCGACCAGGACATCATCATGTCCGGATACCTCGGGTCGATCGGCTTCGCCCTCCCGGCTGCACTCGGGGCGTGGGCGGCCACCAGAGGGTCCCGCCAGATCGTCTCGATCTCGGGCGACGGAGGGCTCGGTCAGTACCTCGCCGAGTTCACGACGGCCGTCAAGTACGGCATGGAGATCACCCACGTCGTGCTGAACAACGACGAGCTCGCCAAGATCAGCCGGGAGCAGGTGGGGGCGCTGCGTCCGGTATGGCAGACGTCGCTCGTCAACCCGGACTTCGGCAAGTTCGCCGAGCTGTGCGGCGGGCGCGGCTTCACCGTGACCGACGCCACCGACCTGGGAGATGCGCTGCGCGAGGCGCTGGCGGTGACCGGCGGACCCAGCCTCGTGGAAGTCAGGTCATCCGGACGCTGGGTCTGACGGCTGCCGCGTCACGGCCGTGGGCGGAGACCTTTCGTTGCCACGGCCAGCCGTTGCTGGAGCACGGACCCCGCTCCGTCGTTCTCGGCCGGGGACTGCCAGAGCCACAGCGGCGTGACCAGGAAGACCACTGCCAGGGCGAGCACGGCGCTCGACCCGAGCAGGTAGACGGTGGTCAGGCCGATCTCGTCGGCGAGCCAGCCTCCGATGGCGGCGCCCAGCGGGATGAACAGGTATGCGATCGTGCGCGACGCCGCAGTCACCCTCCCGAGCATCGGCTCGGGCGTGAGCCGCTGGCGCAACGTCGAGAACGACACGTTGATCCAGCCGATGCCCGTCAGCGCCAGCGCTGCCGGGAACACCGCCCAGAACGTCGTCAGCCTGCTGACGACCACGAAACCGCCGCCCATGAGGATCATGCCGATGACGTACATCCGCCCGAGCGGTATCCGCTTGGCGAGCCGCGGGGCGAAGGCGACCCCGAGCGAGCCGATGGCCGCCTGCAAGGCGATGAAGAGCCCAACCTCCGCCTGCTCGACGAACAGCCACTCGAGCCAGGTCGGGACCTGGACCATCCCGGCGAGCCGGTCCGAGACGAAGAGGATGAGCAGAGCCTCGAGCGGTGCGAAGACGAAGTTGATGACAGCCGCCCCGATCGTGGCCCATCGCAGATGCCGGTCCCGGCTCAAGAACCGGAGCCCGGCGCGGAGGGCCGAGGCGAACGTCTCCTTGACCGGCTCGGGGCGGGCGTGCAGCTCCCTGATCCTCAGCAACAGCAGCGCCGAGACCCCGAACGTCGCCGCGTTCACCCCGAACGCCAGCGGGAACCCTCCGCTACTCGCCACGAGGAGCCCGCCGATGGCCGGTCCGATCGAGAAGGCGACCGTGCGCGCCAGTGACAACCGCGAGTTGGCGTCGACGAGCATCGACCGCCCGACGACGGCCGGGAGCAGTGACTGAAGCCCCGAGTCGAAGAACGTCGTCATCGTTCCGACCAGGAAGGCGGCGGCCAGCACCGTCCACACCTCGAGGGAGTCGCCCGCCGACCCGAAGGCGAGGCCCACGAACACTCCTGCCCTGACCAGGTCGGCGAGGATCAGGATGCGCTTGATCCGGTAGCGGTCGAGCAGGACTCCCGCCGCGAAACCGAAGAAGAGGAGCGGGAGGGTCTCGGCAGCCGCCGTCAGACCCAGATCGATGGCACGACCCGTCAACTCGAGGACGAAGAACGGCACGGTGACGAAGGCGATGTAGTCGCCGAGGAGCGACACGGACTGGCCCGCCACGATCGGGTACAGGTTGAGCCTGGCGCGACTGTGCTCTCGGATGGCGTCGACTTCCGACGAGTGCACCGGTCTCATCGGGCGTGATGCTACTGCGTCGTCCCTGCGGAGCCGACCACGCTCAGTGGCCTCGCGACATCGCTACGCGCTTCCGTCCCGCACCGGGCCGCCGCAGCCGGACGGCGGCGTGACCCGATGGGGTAGCCTCGAAGGCGCAAGCCGGCGACCGGAGCGATGTCATGGCCAACCCGACGGAGATCCCGCAACTCGTCTCCGAGTTCGTGGAGATGTCGAAGGCGTATCTCGTCCAGGAGACGATCGAACCGGCCAAGAACCTCGGAAGGCTGGCCGGTTTCTCCTTCGGGGCCGCCGTCTGCTGGTCGCTCGCCGCCCTACTCCTCACCATCGCCGTGCAGCGTTGGATCGTCGAGGCGTTGCCGGAAGGCGCCAACTGGTCGGCACTCGGGTACCTGGCAACGGTGGCTGCGCTCGTCGTGGTGGCGGCACTTGTGGTGTCGCTGGCCGCCAGATCCTCGAAAGGGGGGACGTGACCGTGGCAATTCAACGTGCCGACCTCGAGGCGAAGCTGCGCGAGATCGACGAGATCGTCAGCGAGACGAAGTCCCAAGCGAAGCAGACGGGGACCGTGGTGGCGGTCGCCATCGTCGTCGCGGTGGCGCTCGCCTATCTCGTCGGCAGGAGGAAAGGCAAGCGTGCCGGGGGCGCCCGGGTCGAGGTGTATCGACTCAAATGAACCGGTACCTGACGTTCGGGCTGCGTCAACTCTTCGGCGGGGCGAGGCGAGGTCAGCCGTATGTGGCCGGGCTCGGCGCCGCCATCGCGCTCGTGTCCTGGCTTCGTGAGCGTTCCGCCATCGATGGGAGCCCGATCTACAGGCGCACCCTGCGTGAGGGTGAGGCGGTGACGATCAGGCTGCTGCGCGGCGAGGCGATCATGGACGAGACCGTGGTGGAGGGCTGAATGTTCCGGCATCGCGAGCAGATGATCAAGATCATCGCCCTCGTCGTCGTCGTGGGGCTGGTCCTCACGATGCTCGCCACCGTCGTAGCCGTCCTCTCGAGCTGAGTTGTTCGCACCGGGCGATCCCTGCCTCCTCTTCGACGCCAAGGGTCGTACCTACCTGATCGAGCTGCGCCCCGGCGGCGACTTCCAGTACCACAGGGGCTCGGTCTCCCACGACGCCATCATCGGCTCGCCGGAGGGGTCATCGTTCGAGTCGACGCTCGGCTCGCGTCTCGTAGCGCTCAAGCCGCGGCTCGCCGACTACGCCCTCAAGATGAGCAGGGGCGCCGCCGTCGTGTACCCCAAGGACGCCGCCGCCATGGTGATGTGGGCCGACATCGCCCCCGGCCTCACCGTCCTCGAGGCCGGCACCGGTTCAGGGGCGCTCGCCATGGTCCTGGCACGCGCCGTCGGGCCGGCCGGGAAGGTCGTGAGCGTCGAACGACGCCAGGACCACGCCGCCATCGCCCACAAGCGGATCGTCGGGTTCTTCGGAGAGATCCCGTCACAGCTCGAGCTGCGCCTCGGTGAGGTCGAGGACCACATCGCCGACGTGGCGCCCGACCGGGTCGTGCTCGACGTCCCCGAGCCATGGCACTCCGTCGCCCCGGCCGTCGAGCATCTTCGGCCGGGCGGGATCTTCTGCTGCTACGTCCCGACCGTTCCCCAGGTCCAAGAGGTGCGCCAGGCGATGGCCGACTCGAAACGCTTCCACGAGGCGCAGACCCTCGAGGTGCTCGAGCGCGAGTGGGTCATCGAGGGCCGTTCGGTCCGCCCCAGCCACCGCATGCAGGCCCACACCGGCTTCATCACGGTCGGCCGACTCGTCCAGCCGTGAGGGCCGCGCCGCCCCCCGAATCGGTCGTAACCCTTGAACACGCCTCTGCCTACACTGCGAAGCAGGTCCTGAAGGTAGGCGGTCGGGACGCCGATAGAGCGCAAAAGGAGGCTTGTGACTCGTGGACCAGCACGGTGAAGCCCAGGAGCTGAGAGCGACCGTCAGGATGCTCGAAGAGGAAGTGGCCGTCCTTCGCCGCCGCCTCCAGGACGCTCCCCGCCGTGTCAGGGTCCTCGAGGAGCGATTGCTCGAGACCAAGAACAAGCTGTCGCAAGCCGCCTCGCAGAATCAGAAGCTCTCGACGGCTCTCGAGGAGACTCGCGAGCAGCTCGCCCTCCTCCGTGAGGAAGTCGAGAAGCTCACGTCGCCGCCGAACCCGTTCGGCACGATCCTCGGCATCAACGAGGACGGGACTGCCGACGTCTTCACGTCCGGCAGGAAGCTCCGGGTGAACGTCGAGCCGAACCTCGAGATCAAGGCGCTCGAGCTCGGCCAGGAGGTCCTGCTCAACGAGGCGTACAACGTGATAGACGTCCGCGACTTCGACCCCGTCGGCGAGGTGGTCACGGTCAAGGAGATCCTCCCGGAGTCGCGGATCATCGTCACCGGAAGGGCAGACGAGGAGCGGGTCGTCGAGCGAGCAGCGCCGCTCATGGGCGAGCACATCCGCATCGGCGACCACGTGCGCATGGATCCGAAGACCGGGCTGGTCTTCGAGAAGCTGATCCGCCCCGAGGTGGAGGAGCTCATCCTCGAGGAGGTTCCCGACGTCACCTACGAGGACATCGGTGGGCTGAGCGAGCAGATCGAGGCGATCCAGGACGCCGTCGAGCTGCCATACATGTACAAGGAGCGGTTCGCCGAATACGACCTCGCTCCGCCGAAGGGCGTCCTGCTGTATGGGCCGCCGGGCTGCGGCAAGACGCTCATCGCCAAGGCCGTCGCCAACAGCCTCGCCAAGGCCGTCGGCCGCAAGGAAGGCAACGAGGACATCCGCTCGTACTTCCTCAACATCAAGGGCCCGGAGCTCCTCAACAAATACGTCGGTGAGACCGAGCGCCAGATCCGGCTCATCTTCCAACGCGCCAAGGAGAAGGCGAGCGAGGGCGTTCCGGTGATCGTGTTCTTCGACGAGATGGACTCGCTGTTCCGGACGCGTGGGACGGGCGTCTCTTCCGACGTCGAGTCGACCATCGTGCCGCAGCTCCTCTCGGAGCTGGACGGCGTCGAGACGCTGCGCAACGTCATCGTCATCGGCGCATCGAACCGCGAGGACCTCATCGACCCGGCCATCCTCCGCCCCGGGCGCCTCGACGTGAAGGTGAAGATCGAGAGACCGGATCGCGACGCCGCCCGCCAGATCTTCCGGATCTACCTCACGTCGGAGCTGCCATACGCCGAAACCCTGCTCTCCGGCCACGGCGGGGACAAGGGCGTCATGCTCGAGGCGCTCCTCGACATGCTCGTCGACCACATGTACGACACCTCAGACGCCAACCGATTCCTCGAGGTGACGTACGCCAACGGCGATCGCGAGGTTCTTTACTTCAAGGACTTCTCGAGCGGGGCGATGATCGAGAACATCGTGCGCAGGGCCAAGAAGGACGCCATCAAGCGAGAGATCAGCGGCGAGCCCGAGGGGCTCTTGGCCGAGGACCTCCTGTCGGCCGTCACCCAGGAGTTCCGGGAGCACGAAGACCTGCCGAACACCACCAATCCGGACGACTGGGCGAGGATCTCCGGTAAGAAGGGCGAACGCATCGTCTACGTCCGGACGCTCATCGAGGGCGAGACCGAGCACCGGACGATCGAGGCCGTCACCCCCGGCCAGTATCTGTGACCGGGACACAGCGTGGCGCAGCATAAGGTCCTCGGTACCGAGACCGACTATGGGATCACGGTCCGCCATCAGCACGACTTCAACCCCGTGCTGGCCTCGAGCACGATCATCAACTCGTACGCCGGTGAGCGCGCCAGGATCCAGTGGTCGTTCGACGAGGAGTCACCCGGGCGAGACGCGCGGGGCTTCGGCTTCGAGGACTCGATGCCGACGGAGCTCGAGACGGGACTCGTCAACGTGGTGCTGACCAACGGCGCCCGGCTCTACGTCGACCACGCCCACCCCGAGTACTCGACGCCCGAGTGCTACGACCCCCTCGAGGCGGCCCTGTACGACAAGGCCGGCGAGGTCGTCATGGCCCGGGCGGTGGCGTCTGTGCGATCGATCATGCCGCCCGAGGAGCGGATGTTCATCCACAAGAACAACAGCGACGGCAAGGGCAACTCCTACGGGTCGCACGAGAACTACCTCATCCCGCGCGACGTTCCGTTCGGGGACATCGTGAAGGCGATGACCGGGTTCTTCGTGACGCGCCAGATCTTCACGGGGGCGGGCAAGGTCGGAGCCGAGAACGGCAGACCCGAGGTCGGCTATCAGGTGTCGCAGCGCGCCGACTTCTTCGAGGAGGAGGTCGGGCTCGAGACCACCCTGAAGCGGCCGATCATCAACACCCGCGACGAGCCGCACGCCGACTCGACGAAGTACCGCCGGCTCCACGTGATCATCGGCGACGCCAACCTGTCGGAGACCCAGACGTTCCTCAAGCTCGGGTCGACGGCGCTCGTCCTGCACGCCCTCGACGAGCACGCTCTCCCGGAGCATCTGGTGCTCGCAGAGCCGGTGCCCACCGTGTGGAAGGTGAGCCACGACACGACCCTTGGCTACGTCTTCAAGCTGGACGACGGCAGGACGATGACGGCGCTCGAGGCACAGTGGCAGTACCTCGAGTGGGCGACCAAGTACCTCCACGGCAGCGATCTCGACTCGGTGTTCGCCGATGTCGTGACGCTGTGGGAGCAGGTGCTCGGCGATCTCGAGATCGACCCGCTCCGCACGGCAGACCGGCTCGACTGGACCGCCAAGCTGCGCCTCCTCGAGGGCTTCATCGCACGCGACGGGCTCGAGTGGAACGACCCGAAGTTGCGCCTCCTCGACCTGCAATACCACGACGTCGATCCCGAGCGAGGCCTGTACCACCGTCTCGTCCGCAACCGGAGGATGGAGCGACTGTTCACGGACGAGGAGGTGGCGAAGGCGGTCCGCAGGCCCCCCGAGCGCACCAGGGCCTACTTCCGGGGAGAGTGCGTTGCCCGCTTCCGCGAGTCGTTGGTCGCTGCCAACTGGGACTCGCTCGTGTTCGACGTGGGCGAGGACGCCTTGAAGCGGGTGCCTATGATGGAGCCCCTACGCGGTACGAAGGCCCTCGTAGGGAGCCTCCTCGAAGCCTCGGAGACTCCGGCCGACCTGCTGCGATCACTCGGAGGAGATCATGGCTGAACAAGAACGCAAACAGACCCGATCACAGGACGCCGACGCCGAAACGGTCGAAGCGGACGAGGCCGTCACTGCCCAGGGAGACGAGCTCACCGAGCGAATCGACGACCTGCTCGAGGAGATCGACTCGGTCCTCGAGGAGAACGCCGAGGAGTTCGTGAAGAACTACGTGCAGAAGGGCGGGGAGTGACGTCGGACCGGGCGAAGGAAGATCCACTTGTATTCGGCACGGTCGTACCCGACGCCAGCTTCCTCTCGCTGCTGACCGTCCGCGGCATGGCTCCTGCTTGGAAGATCGAGGCCGGCGGGCACATCGAGGTCCCTGAAGCCACCACCGTCTTGGCGCTCAACTACGGCGAAGGCGTCGTGATGGCGGGCGACAGGCGCGCCACCGCGGGCAACGTGATCGCTCACAAGCGCGTCAAGAAGGTGTACCCGGCGGATGAGTACTCGGCCGTCGCCATCTCGGGCACGGCAGGCTTGGCGATCGAGCTCATCAAGCTGTTCCAGACGGAGCTCGAGCACTACGAGAAGATCGAGGGCACCAGGCTCAGCCTCGAAGGCAAGGCGAACTATCTCGCCAGGCTGGTCCGCAATCACCTCCCTCTCGCCTTCCAGGGGCTAGCCGTCGTCCCGCTGTTCTGCGGGTTCGACGAGGTGGAGGGGCGAGGCAAGCTGTTCACGTTCGACGTCGTCGGAGGCCGCTACGAGGAGCAGGACTACGCGACGACCGGCTCGGGCGGCGCCGAGGCGAAGTCGTTCCTGAAGTCGGCCTATCGGGAGGGGCTCGGCGAGAACGATGCTCTCGAGATCGCCGTCGAAGCCCTGGTGGCTGCCGCAGAGGAGGACACGGCGACCGGAGGCCCGGACCTGCGGCGCCGCATCTACCCGAACGTCGTCACGGTGACGACCGAGGGCTACAAGGAGGTCCCCGACGAGGTGATCGCAGGGATCGCCCAAGTCGTCGTGGACGGCCGGCCATGACCGTACCGTACTGGGTGCCCACCGAGCAGCTCGTCAAGGACAAGGCCGATTTCGCCAGGAAGGGCATCGGCCGTGGCAAGCCGATCGTCGTCATGGAGTACGAGAACGGGATCCTCATCGTCGGCGAGAACCCGAGCGGGTCGCTCCACAAGATCGGCGAGGTCTACGACCAGATCGCCTTCGCAGGCGTCGGGCGGGTGAACGAGTTCGAGACCCTCCGGGTCGGCGGCATCCGCTACGCAGACGTCAAGGGCTACTCGTACGGACGGATGGACGTGACCGCCAAAGGCTTGGCGTACGCCTACTCCCAGACGCTCGGGCAGATCTTCACCCACGACGTCAAACCGTACGAGATCGAAGTCCTCGTCGCCGAGGTCGGGGGCGAGGATCGGTCGAACGAGTTGTACCGAGTGCAGTTCGACGGAACCCTGCAGGACATCGACAGCTTCGGGGCGATGGGCGCCAACCAAGACCAGCTCACCTCGGCCCTCTCCGAGCACTTCGATCCGACCTCGACCCTGGCGGTGGCCGTAGCCCAGGCAGCAGTCGTGATCGAGTCGGCGGAGAGCCGCGAGATCCCGGCGGACGACTGGGAGGCTGCCGTGCTCGACCGGACCCTGGGGCGCCGCAAGTTCCGTCGCCTGACTCCCGACGAGATCGCGGCGGCCCGCAGCTGAAGAGTCAGTACATCCTGAGGATGCGGGCGACTACGAGCATCACCAGGATCACGCCGAGGATCAATGCGACCAGCCGGAACTCGGCGGGCATCCCGTCGTGCAGCCGAACGGTGTCGGGGTCGGCCGGAGCCAGTGCGTCGCGGGTCTCGGCATCGAGCATGATCTCGGCGGCCTCCGCCAGCCGGTCGCTCGACACCCACAGCTCGGACCTGGCGAGATCGCCGACGGTCACCGGGTAGGGGCCGAGCGCTGCGCTGTGGACGCGCACCTCGATTCCTTCCGAGCGGAGGCGGGCCGCCAGCACGTTGGCAACCGTGACGTCACCCACCGTGGTGAGCCGCTGGAAGTGCGCAGGGCGCTCGCGCGTGGTCACTGCGAGGACGTTAATCGGGACGCGGCTCTGCTGGGACCGCGGCGCCGCAATCCCCTCCGCACGGCATTTTCGTGCGAGAGCGCGAAGCTCTAACGTTCCGGCATGGAGAGCATCACCGAGTTCCAATGGAAGGGTCGCCTAGGTCCGCTCGACCTGGCTCTCTCGGACAAGACCTTCGCCCCGTCCACGATCTCGTCGATGTTGGCGGAGGCGATGGTGATCGGCGACGGAGACGTCGTCATCGACGTGGGGTGCGGTTCCGGCATCCTGGCGATCATCGCCGCCAAGCTCGGCGCCGGCCACGTCTACGGGGTCGACCAGGCTGAAGACGTCGTCGAAGTGGCCACATCGAACGCCGTCCGCCACGGCGTCGCCGACATGACGACGTTCATGCGAGGGGACCTGTTCGACCCGCTCCCGCTCGACCTCAAAGCGGATGTGATCATCGGGGACGTGTCGGGCATCCCGGACCTCATCGCACTCGAGAGCGGCTGGTTCCCGAGCGGGTACGGAGGGGGTCCCAGCGGGAGCGAGCTCCCGATCAGGATGCTCGAGCGCGCCAAGCAGTGGCTCACCCCGAAGGGCAAGCTGTTCCTCCCGACGGGCACGCTCCAGGACGAGAACGCCATCCTCCGCGCCGCCAAGAACATGTTCAGCAGCCTGACGCAGATCACGGAGCGCCGCATCCCCTTGCCGGCAGCCCTCGCCGAGAGCGCCGCCGTCCGCAAGCTCGTGCAGGACAAGATCGTCCAGCTCACCGAGAAGGGCTCGCGGGCCTTGTGGATGGCGAGGGTCTGGGAGTGCACCACTTGACGCCGAGGTTCGACAC
>Ga0256865_1000754_pt1 | contig 10702 bp, 9 predicted proteins | sample RVTome_14_FD_187337 | JGI IMG/M metagenome (GOLD analysis project Ga0256865, IMG submission 187337) | Soil microbial communities from uranium-contaminated site in the Upper Colorado River Basin, Wyoming, United States - RVT145D125 HiSeq ... | reverse complement strand
TGCTCGGTCAGTCGATGATACGGCCGATCCACAGGGTTCCGAGACCGTTGGATGCGACGGAAGAGTGGTAGATGAGGTCGCCGGCGGTCCCGTAATAGGCCGACTCGGTGGCGAGTGCGCGCGGTAGCGATATGTCCTCCCAGTTCTCGCCGTCGCCCGACACCCAAAAGCGGGGCCCGAACCCGACCCAACCGGTGGCCATGTACCCATAGTCGGCCTTCTGAATCCAAGCTTCGGCGGGCAGGACGCTCTCGCGTTGGCTCCAATTCATTCCGTCGCTCGACACCCACTCCTCGAAACCGTTCTCGCCGTTCGCCGGATTCAAGTCGGTGACAACCCGCGCCACCAGCTGCCCGCTGACCGATTGCACCTGCATGTACTGGTATCGGTCGGGGAGAAAGTCCACGGTCCCGCTGTCATCCCAGCTCCTCCCGTCCTCGCTGTGCCAGATACGAGGCGGCTCCTCTAGGGTGCCACCCGGATAGTCGAAGTTCTCGAAGGCCACGAAACCGGTGTCGGTCGGACGGACATTGGCGTATCCGGCCCACGGCACCGAATGAAACTCGTGCCCGTCGTCGGTGACGATGAGGAGACCGGGGGAATCCCACGTCCCATCTTGAGTGATGTCATCGATGAATTGGCGAGCATCCTGACGACTCTCGAGTCCGATCTCGTAGACCACCTCCTCGTTGGAAACATCGGTCAAGACCACCCGTGGTCCGGACACCGAGGCTCGGATGGTGGCAATGCTCGCCCCCGTCTCCGGGTGGTAGACCTCGAACATCTCCGAGGACCCGCTCTCTCCAGCCCAGGGAACCGCCTGGCAGGGCTCGGGCTCTCCGCAGTCGTACGGGTCGGTCCCGTAGATGTCGCCCCAGCGGATGGTCCCGACCACCGAAACCGGTATCAGCGTTCTGTCAGCGGACCTCACCGGTGTTCCCGGATAGGTGGCCCAATCCAGCTCGTCGATGTCCGGTACCGCGGCCGCCTTCAGCGAGACTTCCAGCCACTCTCCGTTGCGGGCTTCGAAGATCCGCCCGGGGTCGACGATGGCGAACTCGTCGAGGTAGTAGACATACGCAGCATCACCGAAGGGCGACGGCGCATCGTCCCTCGCCCAAGTCAACCCGTCCGATGACCTCCAGGTGCCGTTGGCGTCGTAGGAGTGGATCACATATCCGCCGAGCAGCGGGTCGACCTGGATCTCCCCTTGGGGCAGGAGAGGGGTGTCGAACTCGGCCTCCGCCCAGACCAGTTTTCCGAGACTGGTTTCGGTCGGCCGGGGTGGCGCACCCGGTTCGACGACGGTGGTGGGTGTGGCGACGGTTCCCAGGGTGGCCGGCGTGATGGTGGTCGTGGTGGACGGAGCCGCCTCGATGCCCGAGTCGCGGGTCGAGAACAGGACGACAGTGGCCGCGACCACGCCGAGGCCGACCGCAGCCCACAGCCCGAACCTCACCCGGGGCCGGGGTGCGGGTCCCGGGTCGTCCTCGACCTCAACCAGCCGTCGTCTGTAGTCGGTCATCGACCATGCTCCGGTTCCTGCGTATCAGCCAAACGATCAGACCGCATCGCGAGTTTCCACATAGAAGATACGGGGAGCGGTTCAGTACTTGGCGAGATCCTGGGCGTGGCGGACGATCCCTTCGGCCGTCGGGTAGAGGGAGTTCTCCAGCGACCCGGCGTAGGGCATGATCGGGACGTCGGGCAACGCGTACCGCCGCACCGGAGCATCGAGCCACTCGAAGGTCTTGTCTGCGATCTGCGCTGCGATCTCGGCCCCATATCCGACGAACTCGTTGTCCTCGTGGACGATCAGCGCTCGCCCGGTCTTCTTCACCGATTCGCCGATCGTCGGCCAGTCCAAGGGTTTCAGGGATCTGAGATCGATCACCTCGGCGCTGACCCCGAGCTCCTCCAGCACGGGCACCGCCTCGGTGGCGAAATGGGCCATGGCGCCGTAGGCGATGATCGTCACGTCGGTTCCGGCGCTGCGGATGGCGGCCTTGCCCAGGGGAACCCGGTAGTCGTCGGCGGGGAAGGGTCCCTTGGCCAGGCGATAGAGCTTCTTCGGCTCGAGGAACATGACCGGGTCCGGATCCTCGAAGGCGGTGTGGAGCAGGCCTTTGACGTCGGCCGGCGTCGACGGGATCACGACCTTGAGCCCGGGGACGTGAGCGTAGAAAGACTCGATCGACTGCGAGTGGTAGAGGGCGCCGTGGATCCCGGCTCCGTAGGGGGTTCGAATGACGATCGGCACGTTCCAGCGCCCGTCCGACCGATAGCTGATTCGGGCCGCTTCCGACACCAGCTGGTTGAAGGCCGGGTGGATGTAATCGGCGAACTGGATCTCGGGGAGGGGGCGGTATCCGGCGGCGGACATGCCGATGGCGACGCCGACAATCGAAGACTCGGCGATGGGTGTGTTGAAACAGCGAGGAGCGCCATACTTCTCGGTGAGGCCCTCGGTCGCCTTGAACACCCCACCCTTGCGTCGTGCCACGTCCTCACCGAAGAGGATGGCGTCGTCGTTGGCCTCGAAGATCTCGTGGAGGGTCCGGTTGATTGCCGTGATCAAGTTGATCCTCTCCCCGTCGGGGACCTCTTCCACCTCGGTGGCTGCCGGCCCCGGTTCGACGGGGCGGGCGTAGACCTTGGTGGTCGGCTCGTCGGGGCTCGGCGCTGCCTCGGCCCTTTCCACGGACTCGGCGAGGAGGTTGACGACCTCGGCGTCGAGATCCGCTTCCTCGGCCTCGCTGAGGAGCCGATTCTCGATGAGGTACTGACGGAGCATCGCCACCGGGTCCCGCTTCCGCCAGGTCTCGACCTCCTCCCTCGTCCTGTAGAGGGTGTCGTTGTCGTCGGAGGTGTGGGCGTAATACCGGTAGGTCTCGGCCTCGATCAGGGTGGGCCCGTCGCCGGCCCGGGCCCGGGCGACCGCTTCGTTCATGGTTTTGACCACGATGAGGGGATCGTTGCCGTCGATCTCGACCCCGGGGAATCCATAGCCCTGGGCCCGATCGGCAAGCCTGCCCGCTATTTCCTCCTCGGTGGGCACCGAGATGGCGTAGTGGTTGTTCTCGATCACGAATATGAGGGGTAGGCGGTGGATGCCGGCCCAATTCATCGCCTCGTGCCAATCGCCCTCCGACGTGGAGCCCTCGCCGCCATAGACCACGACGACCTCGTCGCCGCCTCTCGTTTTCACCGCGTGGGCGATACCGGCGGCATGGGGGAATTGGGGCCCGATCACCGACGATTGGGTGAGGACCCTGCGGTCTGGGTCCGACCAGTGGCTGGGCAACTGGCGTCCTCCTGACATCGGGTCGGTCTTCTTGGCAAAGACCCCGAGGAAGATCTCCTCGGGGGTGAATCCCCAGGCCAGGGCGACTCCCATGTCCCGGTAGTAGGGAAGGACCCAGTCCCGTTCGATGTCGAGGGCGAAGACCGATCCGACCTGAACCGCCTCGTGACCCGAGGCGCCAAGGACGAAAGCGGCTCGTCCCTGGCGCTGGAGCGCCCACATCCGGTCGTCGACCCGCCGCGCCAGCAGCATCAGTCGGTACATCTCCACGATCTGGTCGTCGCTGAGACCCACCTGCTCGTGGGTCAGGTTCCCGTCGAGGCTCTCGAGACTGGGGTCAGGCTTTGTCATCGCCGCTCCGTCGGAACCGCCGCAGCTCGCCGATCTGGTTGATCCTCTGCTCGGCGAGTGCGATCGCTGCCTCGTTGGGTGTGACTCCCTCGAGACGGGCCCGCTCGAGCACGGCCAAGGTGGCTTCGAAGAGGCCGTCCACCCGGTGCAGCGCCCTCGTCTTGGAGTAGCCCTGCAGCTCGTCGTAGACGTTGATCAGCCCGCCGGCGTTGACCACGAAATCGGGGGCGTAGAGGATGCCGCGTTCGGTGAGGGTCAGCGCATCCTCGTCGGTGGCCAGCTGGTTGTTCGCCGAGCCGACCACTGCCTGGCAGTTGAGGTTGGGAATCGTGCTGGAATTGAGCGTGGCGCCTAGGGCGCACGGTGAGAAGATGTCGCAGTCGACGGTGAGGATCTCGTCGGCGGGGACGCTCTTGACCCCGTAGGTCTCGACGGCCGATTGGATCGCCGGCTCGTAGGCGTCGGAGACGATGACCTCGGCCCGATGTTCGACCAGGAGTTGGACGAATGCGGAGCCGACCTTGCCCACTCCCTGGACCGCGAACCTCCGGCCGGTGACGTCGGGGTCGCCCCAGACGACCTGACACACGGCCCGGGTTGCGGCGTAGAGGCCACGCGCCGTCACCGGAGACGGATCCCCGGCGCCTCCCTCCGCCACACTGGCTCCCAGGGCCCATCTCGTCTCCCGCCGCACGATGTCCATGTCGGTGGTGGTGGTGCCGACGTCCTCGGCGGTGATGTAACGGCCCTGAAGCGAATCGACGATCCGCCCGTATGCCCGGAACAGACGCTCCGACTTGTCTGTGCGCGGATCGCCGATGATCACGGCCTTGCCTCCTCCGAGGTCGAGCCCGGCGATGGCCGCCTTGTAGGTCATTCCCTTGGAGAGGCGCATCACGTCGACGAGTGCCTCCTCTTCCGACGGGTATGCAAAAAAGCGGGTCCCGCCGAGGGCGGGACCCAAATCTGTCGAGTGAATCGCGATGATCGTCTTGAGGCCGGACATCTCGTCGTAGCCAAAGAGGATCTGCTCATGCCCCTCTCGGGCTACCTCATCGAATACGACCAAGGCGCGCTTCCTCCTTCTCAAGACGAGCGGTGATCGCCCGGAGACCCGATCTTAGTTGGCGAGCCTGTGGAAGGTCCCAAGCGGATTAGGTGTGTCTTGTGCCACCATGCATCTGGTGACGAAAACGGCATACCTCCGTGTCTACTCCCCGGAGGCCGAGTCCTCGGGCGACCCGGTCCCCGGATTCGTGAGGTCCTACGGTCTGCTTTCCGAGACCAACCAGACCGACGAGTGGACCATCGAATGGGAGGGGCGCCGGCTTATCTGTCCCCGCAACTTGCGGCTGAGGGTGCTCGAGTCGACCGTCGCATTCGCCAACGCCTTCGCCGGGTTCGGCGTTGGGTTGATCCCCGAGGAGAGCGCCAACGCAGCCGATCGGGAGCTCCGCCAGTACTTGCGAGAGCACCCGTCACACCGTTCTCATGTCCTGACATCGGCGTGGCACGTCCCGGTGAGATGGTTCGGGGCTTTCAGCTCCGACGATCGCGAGGTCTACGAGTACGAGGGTAGGCCGCGGGTCCGATTCCGGGTCCCGATCGAGACCGCGATGGCCCGGGTCGAGAAGGTCATGGAGGTCCTGAAGACCATCGACATGCTCGACGGTCCTGCCGACGAGACCGCCCAGCTTCTCGGCTGGCTGGACCAGTTCGAAGCCGGGTCGATCGTGGAGCTCGACTACGCCGACGTCTCGGATCTGTTCGAGGGCCAGGATCTCGTCCTGGATGACTCGGCCGACCTGGTTCAGGAGTCGGTCGAGGCCCTGGCCGCGGGCGACATGCTCCGTGCCGGCGAGGCCTACGGGCGGGTGGTGACCCGCTGGGCCCACGCCTTTTCGGTGACCTTCTCGTCCTGATCGGCCCCGGCGTAGGCTCGCCCTCGTGTCTGGCTATCCCGGCCACCGTCCCCTCGAGGCGACGCCATCACCTGTACTTAGTCTGGGATGGTTGCCGTGCTGGGCGCTGCTGGGGATGGTCCTGCTCGGCGCCTGCGACGGGCTGTCTTCAGAAGCCTCCCGTTTGCTCATCATCGATGGCGACGGGAACGTGGTGACGGTGGGCGCCGACGGAGAAGATCGGCAGGTGGTGGCGACCCGGAGTGAGTCGGAAGGGTTTGTTCAGCCGGTGTGGTCGCCCGACGGCTCGACCGTGGCCTGGGGCCAGTTCCGTGGCGGTGACTTCGCGGTGGGGACTTCGGATCCCGAGGGTGACGAGGTGGCGGCAGTGGCGACATCGGCTCTCCCCTTCTATCTCTCATGGTCGCCAGACAGCTCCCGCATCGGCGTTCTACATCAGGGATCGCCGGGCGAGATCGACTTCGTGATCGTCGACGTCACCTCCGGCGACTCGGTCCTGGCCGACTCCGGGACTTCGTATTACTTCTCATGGGAGGCCGACGCGGAGAGCGTCGTCGCCCACATCGGGATGGACGGCTTCGATCGGGTGGGGATCACCGGCGAATCGGAGACGCTGGGCGCCACCGACGCCGATTATCTGGCTCCCTTTGTCACCGAGGCGGGGCTGTTCCACGTCCACGACGGGAACCTGGTGCTCGACGCCGACCCGCTGGTGGGTGTGCCCGGCACGGCGCTCTTCGTTGCCAATCCTGAGGGAACTCGTGTGGCGGTGGTCTCCCCCGGTGCCGGGATCACCGTCGCCAACAATCAGTCTCTTACGCTGGGTCGGATGGTCGTCGTCGACCTCGAATCGGGAGAGCTGGACCCGGTGACTACGACTCCGATCGCCGGCTTCTACTGGAGTCCGGCAGGGGACAGGCTGTTGGTCCTGACCGCGGATAGATCAGGTCTGATCACCCCGCTGGTGTGGGAGGCCGGGGCCGGCGTGGCCGAGTATCCGCAGTATCGCCCGGCCGAGGCCTATGTGAGCGATGTGCTGCCCTTCTTCCCCCAGTACGCCCAGTCGGTCTCGTTCTGGAATCGGCAAGGTACGGCCTTTGCCTTTGCCGGGAGCATCGAAGACACCGACGGGATCTGGGTCCAGCATCTCGGAGCCGACCAGCCGAATCATGTCTCCGAAGGCTCCTGGGTGACCTGGTCTCCGTAGCGATCGGGCCTCGACGAGGGCTTACCTCCTTGCCCGGCTCAAGCCGATCACCGCCGATGACGATCTAGGTCCAGATGACTGATTCGTTACGAGCCGGCATGGCCACTCTGGACTTCGAGTTCTTCCGCTCTCAGGTGATGGACATGTCCGATCTCGCCGACGCTCTCGTCGAATCTATGCACCGCGAGTGGGCGGAGCTGGCGCCTTCTCTCGAGCCAGAGTCGATTGGGGGAGATCTCGACATCGTTCGGGAGAACGCTCATCGTCTCAAGGGAGCATTGGGTACGGTTGGCGCTAGAAAAGCCGCCCAGATAGCCGGTGATCTGGAGCACGCGGCGGCGGCCGGCGATGTGTTGTCGGCCCGAACCCATGCCGCCGCGCTGCTTGCAGTATCGGAAGAGACCGGGATCGCCCTCGACGACGCCCTCAAGGAGCTGGCCGGCTCCGCCGCCTGATTCGGCCTCTCAGAGCAATCGGGTTTGTGTGGTCTGTGATTCTCTCGCCCACGGGTTCATCCGATGCCACAGGTTGGTGGACCGCAGTCAGTCGGTGAAGATCCGGCCTCAGAGATGTGGGCCTAACCGCTCACCTGGTTGTAGATGAGCTCTCCGAGGGCGGCGACGTCGTCGACGTCGACGTCGAGCCCGGTTGTCGTGACGGAGTACCAGGCACCACCGGTGACGAAGGTCGCCGACGATTGAAGCGAAACCGAAGTGGCAAAGCCATCATCGCCGTAGGTCAGATCGATGCATGCCGGGCATTCGCTGGGCCGATCGACCTCAGTGGAATCGGCGACCGAGACCAGGATCGAATTGGCGTTTGAGTCGCTCCAGACACAAGACACGAAGCGTCCCGACCCGCTCGGCTCGGGGGCCACCGCTTCGTCGAAGTGAGAGTCGAGTGTGGCTTGGCTGACCAGCGAGCAAGGATCTGTCAGGTCTGAGGAATCACCGCCACCATCATCCGAACCTTCACCGCTACACGCGGCGAACGCGAGAGCGATCGCAATTGTGATGGACAGCCGGGTCAATTACATACTTCTCCTCGCATGGCGAGGACAACCTAGCCATGTCGCTGGGACGCGTGGGACCGTGTGATATCCAACCCCTCGGCCCAGACAGCGCTGGCCGGTTTCGTCGCTGGCGGAATGATGTGCCATGGCTTTCGGTGATACCGTCGGCGGATATGGACGCACCGGCACCGACTACCTCCGACCGGCACGGATCCTTGGCCGAATTCCCTTCATGGGCCATCCCCAGTGGGACGGAGCTCGGGTCCATTGCCTGATCGGTTGAGGATCGAAGCCGAGCTTGCCGCCTATTACGACCACGAGGCGGAGGACCGTGAACGGCGACCACTTAGCGACCAGCGGCTGGAGGCCCACAAACGATTCTTGGCTGAGATCGACATGTCCCTGCCGGTGCTCGAAGTGGGAACAGGCACGGGTCGCGACGTGAAGGAGTTCGTCGCGGCAGGTCTGGCGGTTGTCGGCATCGACCTCTCCCTCGAACAGGCTCGCCGTGCTCGGGCCGCCGGGGCTCATCAGGTGATTGCCTCGGCGAGATCTCTTCCCTTTCGCGACAACTCCTTCTCGGCCCTTTGGTCTATGAGCACGCTGATGCACGTTCCGAACAGTGCCATTCGGGAGACCCTCGGCGAAGTGCGCCGGGTTCTCACACCGGGAGCAGTCGCGGCGATCGGTGTCTGGGGCGGACCTGACACCGAGGACTACGGCGAATTCAAGGGACATCTCGGGCATGGTCGTCTGTTCAGTCGCCGATCCGATGAGACGTGGCGCGGGCTTCTTCGTCTAGTGGGAGAGCCGCAGGTCTACGAGAGGTGGAGCGACGATGGCGACGACTTCTGGTACCAGTTTGCCGTCCTCAGGGTGCCTCTTTAGTGCCCGGCTGTCTCTGGTGGCCCGTCACCGGCGCCGCTCCATGTGGGCGCACAAGATGCCACTCCTATTGCACACGACGTGAAACCTCAAGCTGATTTGAGTAGGTGAGTTTCCAAGGATGAGTAGTGACCGAGCCGGCGTGGAGACGTATCTTCGCCAAGGTCGGCCCCACTTTGGTCGGTGTTGAGGGGCGGGCGCCCAGGCTGATCGCTCGATTGGCCAGATCCGTCCTAGTAGCGCGAGAGAGGTGAGGCATTCATGTCATCAATGACAGGATCAGGCGCGGGGAGCCATGGTCCCAGGATGTTCCTCACTATCGCGGTCGCATTTGTCCTGTCCCTGGGCGCCTGCGGCGGGGAGGCCGCGGCGCCAGGCGACACAGGTTCTCCGACTACACCCGATACCGGGGTCGATCCGACCACGGCAGCTTCGACCTCCGAGGAAGCCACCACGACGACTTCTGAGCCGACCGAGTCCGATGGACAAGTCCCGGCCCTGAAACCGACTCGGTCCGATATTCCCTTAATAAAGGAAGACCATTCAACTAGGCTCCTATTGGGACTTCCTTTAGTAAAGGAATTACGGATATGTTGTTTAGCACACCAGAATTGAATGAACGCGAAGCCGAGGTGATTGCAGAGATTGAGGAAACCCGCCGCCACCTCAATCACATGTTGAGAGAACCTCGTCGCTGGTACGGACCGCTCCGTAGAACCGTGTTCGCCCGCAACATCCAGGCTTCCAACTCCATCGAAGGCTACAACGTGAGTCTCGACGACGCGGTCGCTGCAGTTGGGGGCAAGGAGCCGATGGAGGCGGATCCGGAGGACTGGAACGCCGTGCGCAACTACTGGGACGCAATGACGTACATCATCCAGTTGGCGACCGATCCCAATTTCCATCACACCGAAGCTCTGATCCGGAGCCTTCACTTCATGATGATGAAGCATGACTTGACCGCGATGCCGGGCCTCTTCAGACCCGGAGCGGTCTTTGTTTGGAGCACGGCTGACCAAGAGGTTGTCTACGAAGGCCCGAACTTCGAACTCGTAGCCGAACTCGTCGAGGAACTTGTGGAAGAGCTCAATGTCCTTGACGCGGACGAACCACCAATAGTCAGGGCCGGGATGGCACACCTGAACCTGGTCATGATCCATCCATTCAAGGACGGCAACGGGAGGATGGCTCGGGCTTTGCAAACACTGGTACTTGCGCGAGACTTGATTCTGTCGCCTGAGTTCTCGAGCATCGAGGAGTACTTGGGTCGGAACACGCCGGCCTACTACGAAGTCCTCGCTGAAGTCGGAGGCGGGAAGTGGCAGCCTGAGAGGGACGCCCGCCCATGGTTGAGATTCGTTTTGGTCGCGCATCACCGTCAGGCCCTCACGCTGGCGCGTCGCGTACGCGAGGCCGAGCGCCTGTGGGAGGCGATCGATCAGATGGCCCAGTCCGCAGAGCTAGACGAGCGCAACCTGGGCACCCTCTACAACGCCGCCGTGGGCTTCAAGGTCCGACGCTCGGATCACCTGGCGTTTGCTGAAGTGAGTGAACGAGTTGCGACGTCAGATCTCCGGGGCCTCGTCGAAGCCGGTCTTCTTGAGCCCGTCGGGGAAAGGAGAGGCCGCTACTACGTGGCTGCCGAACCATTGAAGGAACTGCGTACGAAGACCCGCGAAGAGAGAACTCCGATGCCCGATCCATTTGCTTCAGCCTGACACGCAATATGCACCCAGTCGACCTTGGACGCAAGCTCGACGAGACGGTCGGCGACGAGGTGTCCGTTCGGGCCCAGGCCGTTGCGACGACCGTCGGCTCCTCCCGAAGGGTCCGCAGGTAGTCCACAAGAGTCCACAAAACGAGCGCAGTGTCGCGAAACCGGAGAAACCGCGGAATCGCCCAGAAACCGCTACAGGGTTTTTCCGGGCTATCACGCAGCAGGCCGGTGGTCAGGGACGGCGTCGATCCGTCGACCTCCGGTTTTTCAGACCGGCGCTCTAAGTTGCCGCATACCTCTCTGA